>Ga0207706_10001956_pt1 | contig 20215 bp, 20 predicted proteins | sample KBSC53metaG_FD_184318 | JGI IMG/M metagenome (GOLD analysis project Ga0207706, IMG submission 184318) | Corn rhizosphere microbial communities from Kellogg Biological Station, Michigan, USA - KBS C5-3 metaG (SPAdes) (version 2) | ecosystem: Host-associated > Plants > Roots > Rhizosphere > Soil ... | reverse complement strand
ATGCGTATCACATCTTACCGGCACACAAGGCGACAAACCTTTGATCGGAATTTTAAAAATGAGCAAATACAATTCACTCGAAGAAGAAGTAAATGCCTTTGCATCGAAGTATGAAATTGATGTAAACCCGGGACAAGAATTTTGGTATGGAAACATCGGATTAAATACAGCAGGAAGAGTTCTTGAAGTCATCTCCAAAAAACCTTTTGACCGTTTGATGCAGGACAGAATTTTTCGTCCGCTTGAAATGAAGAACAGCACATTCGCAAGCGAGAAAGCTGTAAACCCAAGTGGTGGTGCAAAAAGCACCGCAACTGATTACATGAATTTTCTTACAATGATTTTAAATAAGGGAACATTAAACGGCAAAAAAATTTTGAGTGAGCAATCTGTTGAACTCATGCAACAATCACAAACAAATGGCATCAAAGTAAAATATGCACCTGATGTTGCACAAGGTTACAATTATGCATTCGGTGAATGGGTTCTTGAAACAGATGCAAACGGTAAAAGCACTTGTGTCGCGAGTCCCGGTTTATTTGGCACCTGGCCTTTTGTTGATATCAAAAGAAATTATGCTTGCATCTTCTTTGTAAAAAATTTACTGCGCGAAGAACGAAAAGAAATTTATGCAGATTTGAAAAAAACGATTGATGAAGAGTTGAAGAGTGAAGTTAGTAATTAGGAATTGGATTAATCATAAAAAAGTGTGTCGGCATAAACGGTAATGAGTGACGAGTGTAGGAAGAGTATCAACACAACTTGCTTCATGGATTTGAAAATTATTCTTTCCCCTGCACAACAATTACAATTTCGCCTTTGATTGTTTTGTTTGAAAAATGATCATGCACTTGTTCTAGTGTACCACGAAAATTTTCTTCAAACATTTTTGTAAGTTCACGGCTCACTGAACATTGCCGCTCTGCCCCAAAATATTGAATGAATTCATTTAGTGTTTTCAATAAGCGCATCGGGCTTTCATAAAATACCATTGTTCTTTCTTCTTCCGATAATTGTTTCATCAAAGTTTGGCGACCTTTTTTCAACGGTAAAAAACCTTCGAACACAAAACGATTAATGGGCAGTCCGCTATTTACAAGCGCAGGAACAAAAGCAGTGGCGCCGGGCAAACATTCAACTTTAATGTTATTGCGGATACATTCACGTACCAAAAGAAATGCAGGGTCTGAAATGCCCGGTGTGCCTGCATCTGTAACGAGTGCCATCTTTTTTCCTGCCGCAAGTTGCTCTGTTATGTGCGCCACAATTTTATGTTCATTGTGCTGATGATAAGGAGAAAGCGGTTTTTGGATATCATAATGCTGCAAAAGTTTCGATGAGGTGCGTGTGTCTTCGCAAAGAATTACATCAACCTGTTGCAACACTTCCAATGCACGCAGTGTGATATCTTTTAAATTACCAAGAGGAGTGGGAACGAGATAAAGCATTATTATGGTTTAAGATTCTCCAAATCTGTTTGATCTCTTAATCGACCCGTGGCAGCTTTATTTTTACGAAGATCCTCATAACTTATAAAATTTACCTGTACACCTTCAATGTTCACCTCTTTTTTATTGGCAAAACATTCATCAAATATTACTCCATCAATTTGTGTTAGCAAATCTATTCTAAGAGGAGGATTTCCAAGTTGAATAACGTTATCTTCTTTTGTAAAATCTTCTGTCGAAAGATTAGAAAAATTGAAACCGAAATCATGAAGCGTTTTTAAAGTTTTTTCTGCATTCGCCTGCGTTCGCCTTATCCAAATGTCTAAATCACCCGTGTACCGGGGATAGCCGTGAATTGCTACAGCATATCCCCCAACAAGGTATTCAACTTCATTTTTTATGAGCAATTCTATAAACTCTTTGAAATCTTTGCTGAACATCAGGAAGGTTTTGGATATATTGGGCTCGTAATATTTCGAGTGCTTCCAATCGTTCTTCTACAGGTTTTGAACACCAGTAAAGAAAATCATTTGAAGCATCTTTCAATTTCTTTTTATGAACTATTTTTTCAATCATTAGTTGACCATTTCTATTTCATAAAATTCCATCACAGGATTTGCCAATAATTTCTTGCAGGCTTCATCTGCAATCGCTTGCGCTTTGCCTTGTGATTCTGCATCAATTTGTAAAGTGATGTGCTTACCAATACGAACATCTTCCACAGAATTAATGTCTAAATTTTTTAAAGCGCCCATTACAGCTTTTCCCTGCGGATCCAATAAATCTTTTAAAGGCATTACTTTGATCTGAACGTTAAATATCATGTTGTTGTTGTTTATACAGCAAAGATAAAATTACATAAGCGATAAATGTTATTGGTACTGCTAACCAACCTGCAATGAATGCAGAGACAAGTGCAATAACAGCGATGATGATGAAAGGCATTAAACTTTTTACATCGGTCTTTTTAAACTTTAACGCCATCATTGGTAATGATGAAACCATCAGCCAGCTTACAATTACAATCACACCATACCAAAACCATTTACTGATGAGTACAGGAACAATCCATGAATATTGTTCATACGTCATCCAATAGATAAGTGGAAAAGATGCGATCAATAAACCTGCTGCAGGAATCGGAACGCCTTTGAAGCCGTGGCTTTGAGCAGTATCAATATTAAATCTTGCAAGACGATAGGCACCTGCACAAGGAATTATAAAAGCAGGCAACAACCACAACGTGTTTATATCAAGCCCGTTTTCCTGTTGTGCATAAGAGAGTTTCAAAAATTGATAAACAATAAAACCGGGCGCAACACCAAAACTTATAACATCTGCAAGTGAATCGAGTTGCTTACCGATCTCTGATGACGCTTTTAATAATCTTGCGACAAAGCCATCCAAAAAATCTATAACAGCGGCGCAACCAATAAAAATTGAACCAAGATAAATTTGTTCGGGAATATTTACATACTGCATGTTTTCAGAAGCATCGGTATATATAACAATACCCGGTTGCAAAATTGCAACAATGGCAAGGCAACCAAAGACAAGATTTAACAGCGTGAATAAATTTGGGATTTGCTTCATGCACACTAATCCGCCTTAGGGCGGAGGAATTTTATATGTTGACAAAAAATTTAAAAAGCGTTCGAAAATATCAGCGACCCATAAAATACTTCCTTCAGGGAGGATTTAGGAGGTTTTCATCAACTTCTCTATCTCTTCAGCAGTGATCGGAATGTTTTTCATAAGATCAATATTTCCGTCCTTTGTTAACCAAACATTGTTCTCAATTCGTACGCCCATATGTTCTTCTTCTATATAAATTCCCGGTTCAACTGTTAACACCATTCCCGATTTCAGCGGTTCAGTTTTTGTTCCAAGATCATGAACATCCAAACCAAGATGATGTGAAATGCCATGATATAAATATTTTCTATAAGCACGATTTTCTTTGTCTTCATTCTTTACATCTTCTTTCTTCAGCAAGCCGGTCTTTATAAAGGTTTTTGTTGCTTCTTCTCCAACTTTTTCATGATATTCAGCAATTGTAATTCCGGGCTTCAAAAGACCTTTCGCATAATTGTGTAAATGCAAACATGCATTGTACACTTCTTTTTGCCGCTTAGTGAATTTGCCATTCACAGGAACTGTTCTTGTAAGGTCTGCGGCATAACCTCCATAGTTTGCACCGAAATCCATCAACACCAATTCACCATCCTTACATTCTTCGTTGTTGAAAACATAATGCAATGTTCTTGCTCTGTCACCACTTGCGATGATGCTTCCGTAAGCTTCACCTTTTGCACGATTGCGTAAGAATTCATGAAATATTTCTGCTTCAATTTCATATTCCATTACGCCGGGTTTTATAAACTGTAATAAACGTCGAAAGGTTTTATCTGTTATGTCGATCGCTTTTTTTACTACTTCAACTTCATAAGGAGTTTTTATGGCACGAAGTTCTCTCATGATTTTTGCAGACCGCTCGTATTTGTGCAAAGGATAACGTTCCTTCATTTGTTTCACGTAACGATAATCACGTGTTTCAAACAAATTTGCTTTACGATCATTTTCATTTGTGTTGAGATAAATTGTATCGGCAAGATGTATCCATTGCTGCAATAATGGATCAATGCTATCAAGCCACACAACAGTTTTTATTCCGGAGATTTGTTTGCCTTCTTCCGCTCTTAATCTTTTGCCATCCCATTTTTCTTTCATCTCGTTCGGACGAACCAACACAAGCACTTCTTTATATTTTTCTTCCGGCGCATCAGGAAACAAGATCACCATTGTATCTTCCTGCTCGATGCCGCAAAGCCAGTAGAGATCAGTGTTTTGTTGAAAGCGATATAAGGCATCGCCATTTGACGAAACTTCATCATTGCTGTTGAAAATAGCAATGCTGTTAGGCTTCATCCCTTTTATAAATCGCTTACGGTTCTCTATAAAAATTTTAGGATCGAGCGGCAAATTTTTCATTTCAAGTTAATTTGAGGATTTGCAAGATAAAGGAAACAAAACCATTTTAGATTTACGATTTTTTACGCACACAATTTTATTGACCATTCACGATTCATCAGTACAAGTGTGCGACGCAACGGAAGCTTAATACTTATTCAATTGCCCGGCTCATAAAAAATACCATTACCTCCGCATCACGCTTTCAAAAGATATTCTTTCAATTCATTTGCATCAGCAGGATGCATTTTTCCTCCAAGTATCAATCGCACTTGTCTTCTACGCAATGCACCATCGTATAATCGTTTCTCTTCTTCAGTTTCAGGAATTAATTCAGGAACCTTGCGTGGCTTGCCATTGGGATCAAGCGCAACAAAAGTAAAATACGCTTCATTGCTTTCATATCTGTATTGATGCAAACTATCTTCGCCCCACACACGCAAATGCACTTCCATACTTGTGTTGAATGCACGTGACACTTTCGCTTCAATGTGCACGATGTTGCCGATCTTGATCGGGTTTTTAAAACTTAGGTTGTCAACACTTGCCGTCATGCATGGTGCATTGCAATGCTTGCTCGAAGCAATTGCTCCCGCAATATCCATCCAATACATTAATCGTCCGCCCATCAGGTTGCCAAACGTATTTGTGTCATTGGGCAAAACAATTTCATTCATTACTGTAAAACTTTCGCTTGCCTTCCTCTCTTCCATAAAAATTATTTGTGCGCAAAGATAAGTTCAGTTTACAGTTTGAAGTTTGTAGTTTGCAGTTCATGTTTTTTATTTTGTTGCGGGCTTTAGTTCTTCGTGGCATCGGCTGTTGTGTCACTCACTTGTACTTTTCGTTTTCATGGCATCAATAGTTTCCTGTTTAAAATTCTTCTTATACTTTCAGCAATGAATTATTTATGTTTGTAAACTTGAACAAAACTCTTACGTTCCAGGATTTTTTATATGAGATACATCACCAAAACGTTGATGGCGATTGCTTTCGCACTGATCATTTTTTCGTGTAACAGCACGCAGCCACAACAGGAAAACGTTACAACTTCTGATACAACAACAATTGACGGACATCCTGCATGGATCATGCAGGGAAATATTTATGAAGTAAATGTGCGGCAATACACACCTGAAGGAACATTCAAAGCATTTGAACAACACTTGCAAAGATTAAAAGATATGGGCGTGCAAACATTGTGGTTCATGCCGATCAATCCAATTAGTAAAGAAGGTCGCAAAGGTGCATTGGGAAGTTATTATGCAGTGAGCGATTACACTGCCATCAATCCTGAATTTGGTACGATGCAGGATTGGAAAGATTTGGTGAGTAAATGTCACAGCATGGGTTTTAAAGTGATCATTGACTGGGTGCCGAATCACAGCGGCGCTGATAACAGGTGGCTCACTCAACATAAAAATTTTTATGTGCTCGACAGTGCCGGAAATCCCACTTATGAATTTGATTGGAGCGATACACGAAAATTGAATTATGATAATGCTGAGTTGAGAGACAGCATGATCGCTGCAATGAAATACTGGATTGATAATTCTGACATTGATGGTTTTCGCTGCGATCATACAGATGGTCAGTCAACAGATTTCTGGATCCCTTGTATAAAACAATTGAAACAAGATAAGAGCAACATTTTGATGTTAGCTGAATCAGAAGATCCGCGTATGGACACTGCGGGCTTTGATATGACATATGCATGGCGCGCATTTCACACGATGGTTGATATTGCAGCAGGAAAACGTAAACCTTCCTCATTAGATTCTGTGATAACATATACAGACAGCGTTTTTTCACCCAACGCTTTGCAGATGTATTTTACCAGCAATCATGATGAGAACAGTTGGAATAAAGCAGATTATAAAACAATGCCGGGTGAAGTTCATGCACCGTTTGCTGTGTTAACTCAAACAATTGAAAAATCAGTACCTGAAATTTATAGTGGTCAGGAAGAACCATTTCTTGATAGCATCAGCTTTTTTTATAAAGACACGATCACTTTTGGAAAATTTGCAAGAGCCGAATTTTATAAAACACTTTTAAACTTAAGAAAAAATAATTCAGCATTAGCGGCAAATGCCGCATATAAAAAATTAAAGAGCAGTAACGACGCCGCGATTTTTGCATACGAAAGAACAAACGGAAACAATAAAGTTTTGGTGATCGTTAATTTAAGTAACCAGCTTCAGTCTTTTACTTTACAGAATGCAGATATTTCAGGTAATCCAAAAAATATTTTTGCCAATAAAAATGAAGCGTTAAGCAACGATCAGCAATTCAGTTTGCAACCCTGGGGCTATCTTGTTTATAGTTATTAACAGAACATACGATAAAAAAGTTTCTACATTTGAAGGTTTTAAATTTATTACGATTATTGCTGCGATATATGATCTCAAAGAAAACAAAATATGCTATAAATGCGCTGGTATATCTTGCAAAAGAGGACAAAGGAAATGAGCCGATACAGATAAGCAAGATTGCCGAAAGCGAAAATATTCCAAGAAAATTTTTAGAAGCGATACTGCTTGATTTACGCAATGCAGGAATACTCAGCAGCAAAAAAGGAAAAACAGGTGGCTACTATTTGCATAAATCTCCCGATAAAATAAATATTGCAGATGTAATGCGTTTGTTTGATGGTCCTATTGCACTTCTCCCCTGTGTTACATACATGTATTACGAAAGGTGTGAAGAGTGTAAAGACGAAGCAACTTGCGGAATTCGTTCTGTGTTTGCCGATGTTAGAAACGAAACAGTGAACATGTTAAAAAACGCAACACTCGAAGAAATTATGAAGAGAACGGCTGTACTTGAAAAAAAGAAAAAAAGAAAAAAATAATTTTAAAATTCATTCTGCATTTTCGAAGAAATTATTTGAACGGGTTGATCTATTGAACACACAAAATTCGTCAAGTGCTTTTTTACTAGTGTTACATATTCCATAGTTTTATAAATTGCACGATAGCCATAAAACCAAAACGATTGATCAAAATAAATACAACGATAACTGCTGCTGATCTGAAAAACAAACTTGAAAAATTATGGAAACTTTCTGAAGAAAAAATTTCCCTTCTCGAAAAGAATTATGATGTCTCAAAAGGCTCTCCTGTTTTTACAGTGGAAGGCAGATACACAACTCGCGGTTGGACAGAATGGACACAAGGATTCCAATACGGATCAATGATCTTGCAGTATGATGCAAGCGGAGATAAATCTTTGCTTGAGAATGGGAAAAAATATACCGTTGAAAAAATGGCACCGCATGTAAGTCATACAGGTGTGCACGATCACGGATTCAACAATGTAAGCACTTATGGAAATCTTTTGAGACTGATGCATGAAGGAAAAATTTCTTTCAATGAATGGGAAAAAAATTTTTATGTCCTTGCTTTAAAAATTTCCGGCGCGGTGCAAGCAAGCAGGTGGACAACAATTAAAGATGGGGGCTTTATTCATTCGTTCAACGGGCAACATTCGCTTTTTGTTGATACCATTCGTTCTTGTCGCTCATTAATTCTTAGTCATTCTTTAGGACATGTGTTGCAGGCAGAGAATGATGTTCGCATAAGTTTGCTGGAACGTGCCATTCAACACATGAAAGCAACTGCAGATTATTCTATCTTTTATGGTGAGGGACGTGATTTTTATGATGTACGTGGAAGAACTGCTCATGAATCTATCTTCAATATAAAAGACGGAAATTTTCGTTGTCCGAATTCACAACAAGGCTACTCTCCTTTCACAACATGGACACGCGGACTTGCATGGGCAATGCTTGGCTTTGCAGAAGAACTTGAATGGTTTGATACGATCGATGAAATAAACCGGAAAGGATTTTCGAAAGAAAATATTTTATCGTTCATAATAAAAGCAGTAAAAGCAACATGTGATTTTTATATTGAGAACACTCCGGCAGATGGTGTTCCTTACTGGGATACAGGTGCACCTAATCTTTATCATTTAGGAGATTATTTAAATAAGCCTGCTGATCCATTTAACGATTACGAACCTGTTGATAGTTCTGCCGCAGCCATCGCTGCACAAGGTTTATTGCGACTTGGAAAATACCTCCAACAAAAAGGAGAAACAGAAGATGGAAACAATTACTGGCAAGCCGGATTAACTGTTGTGAATACGATTTTTGACGAACCTTATCTTAGTATAAATTCAAATCATCAAGGATTGCTGTTGCATTCGATTTATCATCGTCCGAATGGTTGGGATTACATTCCGAAAGGAGGTAAAGTTCCAAATGGAGAATCAAGTATGTGGGGAGATTATCATGCAAGAGAAGTAGCATTGTATCTACAAAGAATTATCAATAACGAAACATACTATACATTTTTCAACATTCAATGAATCAGCAGGAAAGAGATATTTCGAAGTTGTGTATTCACACGATCACAACAAAACAGTGGAGCATAGAAGAGGCTGCAAAACATTTTTCTGCTGCAGGTGTAAAGGGAATTACGGTTTGGCGTGATGCGTTGGATGAAAGAAATATTCGTGCAACAGGAAATATGTTGAGAGAACATGATCTCACAATTGTTTCACTTTGCAGAGGAGGATTTTTTGCACATAAAGATTTAAGCAAAAGAAAAGCTGCCATCGATGATAACAAAAAAGCAATTGACGAAGCTGCACAACTTGGAACATCGATGATCGTGCTTGTTTGCGGCGCTGATTCAACTCAATCATTGGAAGATTCAAGAAAACAAATTCATGAAGGAATTATTGAAATACTTCCTGAAGCTTCTGCTGCGAATGTGAAGCTGGCAATTGAACCTTTACATCCGATGTATGCAGATAATCGTTCTGCAATTAATACTTTGGAACAAGCGAATAATTTAGCAGAAGAAATAAATTCGCCATTTGTTGGTGTGGCTGTTGATGTGTATCATTTGTGGTGGGATAATAATCTTGAAAAAGAAATAAAACGCTGCGGAGAAAATAAAAAATTATTTGCGTTTCATATTTGTGATTGGAAAGTGCCGACAACGGATCTTCTTCTTGATCGTGGATTAATGGGTGAAGGTTGTATCCCTGTTAAACAAATAAGATCGTGGGTTGAAGCAACAGGATTCGAAGGATTTAATGAAGTAGAGATTTTTTCTGCTGCTTACTGGAAAGAAGATCAGCATGCTTTTTTGAAAAAAATTGTTGAAGCGTATAAATATAATTCGTGAAACGTCAAACGTGAGACGTGAGAAGAATCTACGAGCAATAATACTTGAAGCTCGCAGCTCAAAGCTCATGGCTTTAAAACAGTACAAGAGTGCGACGCAACAGAAGATGCTATGAAATACAATAGCTGGCAACATAAATCATTCAAATCATTCTAATCATTCTAATCATTAGAATCAATAATATGAGAGAGCGCAAAATTGGAATCATCATGAACGGTGTTACCGGTCGCATGGGAACGAATCAACACCTCATGAGATCAATTGTTGAGATAATAAAACAAGGCGGTGTATTGGTTGGTTCAGGAGAAACGATTATGCCAGATCCAATTCTCGTTGGTCGTGATGAAAATAAGTTACAAAAACTTTGTGCAATGTCGGGCGTGCAAAAGATGACAATAAATTTAGATGACGCACTTGTCGATCCTTACAACATCATTTATTTTGATGCACAGGTAACGGGCAAACGTTTTGATGCAGTGAAAAAAGCAATTAATGCAGGCAAACATATTTATTGTGAGAAGCCGATTGCACCTGATGTTTCGCAAGCAATGGAGTTATACAAATTGTGCAAAGAGCGTGGTTTGAAAAATGGTGTGGTGCAGGATAAACTTTGGTTGCCCGGAATTTTAAAATTGAAGCGATTGATCCAGCAGGATTTTTTTGGCAAGATACTTTCTGTGCGCGCAGAATTCGGTTACTGGGTTTTTGAAGGTCACACAATTCCTGCGCAGCGACCATCATGGAATTACAGGAAAGAAGATGATGGCGGAATTATTGTTGATATGCTTTGTCACTGGCGATATTTGCTCGATAATGTGTTTGGAAAAGTGAAAGCGGTTTCGTGTTTGGGCGCAACGCATATTGCTGAACGCATCGATGAACAAGGCAAGCCATATAAATGCACTGCAGATGATGCGGCGTATGCCACGTTTGAGTTGGAAGATGGAATTATTGCACATTTTAATTCTTCGTGGACAGTAAGGGTACGTCGCGATGATCTGTTGACATTACAGGTTGACGGAACGAAAGGCTCTGCTGTAGCGGGTTTGAGAGAATGTTATATTCAGCATTATGGCAATACACCAAAACCTGTTTGGAATCCTGATGTTCCGCAATCAATAAATTTTTTTGAAGGCTGGTCAAGAGTTCCTGAGCAGGAGATTTATGATAATGCATTTAAAGCAGAGTGGGAACTATTTTTAAAACATGTTGTGAAAGATGAACCTTTTCCATGGAATCTTCAGGAAGGAGCAAAAGGTGTGCAGCTTGCAGAAAAAGGTTTGGAGAGCTGGCGCAAAAGATGTTGGGTTGATATTCCTGAATTATAAATTATGCAGATGAGAAGAGTCGCTTTAATCACTGGCGGAAGTCGCGGCATTGGTCTTGGCATTGCAAAAGAGCTTGCGCAAAATAATTTTGATCTTGCCATCAATGGAACACGTGATGAACAAGAAGTAAAAAATGTTTTGCAAGAGTTGAAAAATTTTGATGTTGATGTTATTTATTGCAAGGGAAACATTGCTTCGCCTGATGATCGTAAAAATATTTTGCAAAAGGTGAAAGATCATTTTGGAAAACTCCATGTGCTTGTGAACAATGCAGGCATCGCGCCGAAAGAACGCAAAGATGTTCTTGAAGCATCTGAAGAAAGCTTTGACGATGTGCTTTCGGTGAATTTGAAAGGTCCATATTTTCTGATGCAACAAGCAGCAAATTGGATGATCACACAAAAAAAAAATGATGAACCATTTAAAGGATGCATCATCAATATCACTTCCGTTTCTGCAACGGCAGCTTCTGTGAATCGCGGCGAATACTGTATTTCAAAAGCTGGCTTGAGCATGGGCACACAATTGTTTGCGGTGCGATTGGGCGAATTTAATATTCCTGTCTTTGAAGTGCAGCCGGGAGTGATTCGCTCAGATATGACATCCGCGGTGAAAGAGAAATATGATAAAATGATTGAAGCCGGACTGTGTTTGCAAAAACGTTGGGGCGAGCCCGAAGATGTTGGCAAAGTTGTGGCATCGCTTGCAAGAGGAGATTTCATGTATTCAACCGGACAAATTTTTATGGTTGATGGAGGATTAACAGTTTCGAGGTTCTAAAACCCGCGAATATTTTTTTTGCCACGCAAAAGAACTTTTGTTTTAAACAGCCACAAAGGCTAATCAGAGAATGGGTGAAGCAAGGTGGTAAAACATTGAACAAACCGACACATTTACAAGAAAGAAAAATAAAAAAAGTGAAAGAATTAAATAATGATATCAATTCCTTATTACAACAAGGAACTGCTATTCCTGCACATCCATTAGCGCTTACTCAAGATTTAAAGTTGGATGAAACAAGACAAAGATTGCTTACAAAATATTACGTCGCCGCCGGTGCAGGTGGTGTAGCTGTGGGTGTTCACACAACACAATTTGAAATTCGAAAACCGGGAATCGATTTGTTAGAACCTGTGCTTAGAATTGCTTCGGAAGAAATTGAAAAAGCAAATTCTGATCATCTTTTTATAAAAGTGGCAGGCATTTGTGGCGAAACTAAAAATGCATTGAAGGAAGCAGCGCTTGCCGTAAAATATGGTTATCATCTTGGTCTTGTAAGTATGGGCGGTTTAAATAATTATTCAGATGCTGAACTTATAAAACATGCAAAAGCAATTGCAGAAATAATTCCCGTGTTTGGTTTTTATCTTCAGCCTGCCGTAGGTGGAAGAATTTTGAGCTATGAGTTCTGGCAGGAATTTGCTGAGATAACAAATGTGTATGCTATAAAAATTGCAGCATTTAACCGATATCAAACACTTGACGTGGTAAAAGCTGTATGCAACTCATCGAGAAGAAATGAAATTGCTTTGTACACAGGTAATGATGATAATATTGTTGCTGATCTTCTCACGCCTTATCGATTCAATATACGCGGAGAAAAAGTCGAAAAAAGATTTGCGGGCGGATTGCTTGGTCACTGGGCAGTATGGACAAAAAAAGCTGTAGAACTTTTGAATGAAATCAAACAATGCATTGAAAATAATTATGCAGGAGTTGAAAAATTATTAAGCAAAGGCATTGAAGTGACGGATATGAACGCCGCCATTTTTGATGCGAAAAATTCTTTCAAAGGTTGTATCGCCGGAATTCATGAAGTGCTTCGACAGCAGGGATTGTTAGAAAGCATTTGGTGTTTAAACGCCGATGAAAAACTTTCACAGGGACAAATAGAAGAGATAAATCGTGTTTGCAAATCGTACCCGCATTTAACTGATGATGACTTTGTAAAAGAATTTCTTTCTGATTTAAAGTTTTAGATTTGATAATTACCATTCGCGAACAATGAAAAAAAATTCTTATCTCTTCAACAAGTGCTAAATCGTGAAACATGAGACGATAGACGTGAGAGAGCAGATCATTCTCACGTTTCACGTTTGTCGTTTCACGAAAGATGCAATGTGCACAGCAGTAAAAGTGTGCGACGCAACAGATGATGCCACGAAGATCAAAAGACCGGCTACATAAAAAATAAATCAGCAAAAAAGAGAAGATAAAATTTCAAATGACATATCCATCACAAAAAAATTTTACCAGACAACTTTTAAGCCTTCCTGTTTTGGTTGCTGCACTTGGATACATGGTTGATATGTACGATCTCTTTCTTTTCAGTATTGTACGTGTTCCAAGTTTAAAAGCATTGAATCTTCCTGCAGAAAAATTGCTTGATGATGGCATCATGCTTTTGAATTTACAAATGGCGGGAATGCTGATCGGCGGTATTGTGTGGGGCATTATGGGCGATAAAAAAGGACGGCTTTCTGTTTTGTTTGCAACCATTTTAATTTATTCTCTTGCGAACATTGCAAATGGTTTTGTAACGAACCTTACGCAATATGCGGTACTAAGATTGATCGCAGGATTCGGGCTTGCGGGCGAACTTGGTGCAGGTGTAACATTGGTGACAGAAATTTTGCCAAAAGAAAAACGTGGTTACGGAACTACGCTTGTTGCAACAATGGGTGTAATGGGTGCGCTGCTTGCTTATCTTATTGCTAATATTTTTGATTGGCGTGCATCTTATTTTATCGGCGGCGGATTAGGATTGTTGTTGATGATCATGCGCCTTCGCGTTTTTGAATCGGGAATATTTACGGCGCTGAAAGAAAAAAATGTTAAGCGTGGTGATATTGCAAAGCTGTTCAACAATAAAACACGTTTTATAAAATATCTCAACAGCATTTTGATCGGAACGCCGATATGGTTTGTTACAGGAATTCTTATAACGTTCTCGCCGGAATTCGCGCAGGCATTGGGCTTCAGCGAATCTGTTGATGCAGGCACGGCAGTAATGATAACGTTCGCAGGACAAGTGTTTGGCAACATTGTAAGCGGCTCACTCAGCCAGTATCTTCACAGCAGGAAAAAAGTTATCGGTATATTCATTTTAGCTTCTTTGTTGTTCGCTCTTGTTTATTTGTTATCGCCATTTAAAAGTGTAACAGCATTTTATTTTATCTGTGCATGTCTTGGATTTTGCAGTGGTTACTGGACGCTTTTTATTACTGTTGCCGCTGAGTTGTTTGGTTCAGATCTTCGCGCAACAGTCGCCACTACGGTTCCCAATTTTGTGAGAGGCTCTGTTATTCCATTGACCATGTTGTTTACACTTTTTAAAAAATATACAGGAACAATTCACAGCGCGCTCATTGTTGCAGCTATAACTTACATTGTTGCAATCGTAGCTCTTGTTTATCTTGAAGAAACATTTAAGAAGGATGTCAATTATATAGAGAAGTAATTTTATTTTGATACGAGCTGTTGTAACTACGATTGAACTTCGTTGCGTCGCATTTCGTTCATCTGCAGAATATGAATTGAGCAAATCAGAACACAATCACGCTAATTATTTTTTGAATGAATGAATTACCGGTTACGTTAAGGCAAATGCAATTGAGCGATGTTAAAGCAGGCATGAGATTATCAACCGCAGAAGGATGGAATCAAACAGAAAAAGATTGGAAGTTCTTAATTGCAAATTCGCAAAACATTTGTTTAGCTGCAGAAGCAGATGATAAAGTGGTAGGCACTACAACCGCGACAAACTATGCAAATCAACTTGCATGGATAGGAATGGTGCTTGTTGATAAAAATTATCGTGGCAAAGGAATAAGTAAAATGCTTCTTGAAAATGTTTTGGAAAAATTGAAACAATGCAGATCAATCAAACTCGATGCAACATCAGCAGGAAGAGAAGTTTATAAAAAGTTCGGCTTTAAAGATGAATACTCAATAACACGAATGACATGTTCATCAATCAAAAGTTCATTCGAAAATGATGAAAATGCTTTTGCCCAATCAATTCAATCAAAAGATATTAAAGCTATTACGGAATTTGATGAAATTGTTTTTGGTGCAAACCGGACAAAGCTTATAGAATATTTGACAGTAGAATATTTTTATAAAGCATGGTTATTGAAACGTGACAATAAGCTTACAGCTTTTGCATTGGGACGAGAAGGAAATAAATTCCATCATATCGGGCCTGTTATGGGCGAAACAATTGATGATGTAAAAATTCTTATTTCAAAAACGTTGAAAGAAATAACTGATCAGCCGGTTGTTGTAGACATACTGAATGATAAAATTGAATTGATCAATTGGTTGCAATCACTTGGCTTTACCAGGCAACGTGAATTTGTAAGAATGTATAAAAATGAAAATCCTTTTCCCGGTTTAACTGAGAAATATTTTTTGATTTGCGGGCCGGAGTTTGGATGAGTGCCAAAAACTGAAATGAAAAAATTAAATTCCAATTACTACTTTGCAATGTTTGATAAATAAATTTCTTATCAATTAATCATCTGTGGTGACAAAATACGAACATATTCAGCAAGCAGCTTTTGAGGCAAACATGCAATTGCCGAAACTTGGTTTGGTGTTATTCACCTTTGGAAATGTTAGCACTGTTGACAGAGCACTTGGTGTTTTCGCAATTAAACCAAGCGGCGTTCCGTATGAAGAACTTACTTCCGATAAAATGGTGATCGTTGATTTTGATGCTAAAGTGGTGCAAGGTTCCTTGCGTCCTTCATCTGATACAAAAACACATGCGGTGCTTTACAAACATTGGGAAAATATTGGAGGCATCGTTCACACACATTCTACTTATGCAACTGCGTGGGCACAGGCGCAACGCGATATTCCCATCTTCGGCACAACGCATGCAGATCATAACACAGTAAATATTCCCTGTGCACCTCCTATGCATGATGAAATGATCAAAGGAGATTATGAATATGAAACGGGTTTTCAGATCATGAATTGTTTTCATGAACGCGGCTTGAACTATGAAGAAGTTGAAATGATTCTGGTAGGCAATCATGCGCCGTTTACATGGGGGAAAACTTCTGTAAAAGCAGTTTACAACAGTGCAGTGCTTGAGCAGATAGCACATATGGCTTACTTAACAGAACAAATAAATTCCATTGCTCCGAGATTGAAAGATGCTTTGATAAAAAAACATTATGAAAGAAAGCATGGACCTGATTCTTATTACGGGCAATCATGAAACGATCACTATAGTTCGTGAGACGAGAAACGACAAACGTGAGAGTAATAATTTAAGTTCTTTACATCTGTAAGAATTGAATTTGCTATAACGTATCGCCAATTGCTGATTAAAGTTCAGAACGTACAAGTGAGTGACACAACGAAAGCTGAATAGCGTTGTTAAAGCCCGACACCAAAAGAAATCATCAAAAATTATCAGCAATTTATTTTGAAGAAGCATTTACAAACAGATGTTCAGCCATGCTTTTATCGTGACCATAAACATCATCACGAAAATTTAGCTTGCCTGTGTGATCAACCCACGCAGTAAAATAACCAATGAAAACCGGAATAGGTTCTTTTAATGTAACGTACTGTTCTTTGCCTGAATTCATTGCTTTTGTTATTTTATCACTATTCCAATTGGAATTGTTACGCAAAAGAAATTCAGCAAGTTTTTTTGGCTGAGACAAACGAATACATCCATGACTGAATGTTCTTTTATTTTCATTAAACAGGTCTTTTGCCGGAGTGTCGTGCATGTAAATATTGTAATTGTTGGGAAACAAAAATTTTACAAGCCCTAATGCATTTGATGGACCTGGTTTTTGTCTTACATAATTACCATTCCACTCCATATTGTGCGAAGCAAGATAATTTTTATTGCGACGAATGGCAGGGAGAATTTCATTTTTTAAAATGCCCGGAGGCACGTTCCAGTAAGGACTAAACACAATATATTTTAATGCGCCATTAAAGATAACTGTGTTATGAGCCGCAGTACCTACAACAACATTCATGCTCCATTGATACTTTGCTTTCTCGAAAACGTGTAAGCGAAATTCGGGAATGTTTACAAGCAAATAATCTGTTTGCGGTTGTGCAGGCACCCAACGAATGCGCTCCATGTTGATAAGTATTTTACGTATGTAATCATCAACAGGTCTGTTCATTTCATTCATTACAGAAGCACCAATAACACCATCTTCTTTAAATCCATAACGATGCTGAAAACTTTTTATAGCAGACTTCATGGCAGTATCAAAAAAAGATGTAGTATCATTTTGTGCAAGATCACCTTCTGTTATCAATCTTCTTTTCATTTGTTCGATCGCTAATGAAGAATCTCCTTGCTTATAAGATTTTTTATCAAAATTTATTTTTTGCCAACCTGTCTTCTGAAGCGAATAATATTTCAGCAAAAAATTTTTTAATAGATTGTATTGACGATTCACAGGTTCATACTCCTCAACATTTTTTCCGCGATTACGTACAAGTGAATCGAGCATTGCAACAGCATTAATTTTTTTTCTTGGAATGAACCATTCCAATTGTTGCGCGTCCAGTTGGTTACTTCCCTGGTAAGCACGACGTGCATAACGAAAAAATTGTGCACTCAACATCAACTCAGTTTTTAGAATATTACTGTCTGAAGCATTAAATTTTTCATGTGTGCTGTCAAAATAATCAATCAATTGCCGCAATTGCAAATTGAACAAACTACTATCGCCGGAATAAAAAATATAATCGTTTTGCATTTGCAGAAAAGTAGAAGCATAATCGGCAATTCCTTCATCAAAGAACCATGCGTATTGGTAGTTCCGGGAATTGTAAAAGTTGCGCATACGCCTTGCAAGACTATCGCTCATTGATGTACCGGCAATAAATTTCTCCATAGAAGTGCTATCGAAAAAAAGTTCCGTGTATGCATTTTTGCGGGTGATAGATTTGTCGCGCGGCACTTGCGTTGCAGCTTGTTCCCGTGCGTTGTTGCACGCAGAAAGTGTAACGATGCTGATAAAAATTGTGAAGAACAGATATTTCATATAAGAGCTGAGGAATATGAGAAAGCAATAGGAGTACAAGTTAAGTGAAAAAAATTTGTTTAATAATAGTTTGAATATTTATGAACCCGGCTGAAGTGCATGCATGATGCTTTTGTTGCGTCGCACTCTTCAACGTTTATATCTTTAATCAGCAATCCGAAGTTTAATGTGTTATATTATTGCTGAACAGCGCAAAGTTTTAACTTGAGGACAAAATCATTTTTTGCTTTCATCTTACTGTTTATAAATTATTATTCTCACTATAAAGAAATGGCTGAACAAAATTTTATCGGAATCGAAATCGGAGGCACCAAGTTGCAATTAGCAATCGCAGATGAGTCATTGAAAATAAAGCAACAACTTTCATTTGAAGTGAATCGCAATAAAGGAGCAAACGGTATTAAACAAAAAATTGAAGAAAGCATTCACCAAATAAAAGGTGATAAGAAAGTAAGCGCTGTGGGTGTTGGTTTTGGTGGACCTGTTAATTATAAAACAGGAATGATAAATGTTTCGCATCAAATTGCGGGATGGGAGAATTTTAATTTGCGTGAATGGTTACAACAGGTAAGCGATGCACCGGTTTTTATTGACAATGACGCAAACGTTGCCGCACTTGGCGAAGCCATTCATGGTGCAGGCGCAGGTTTCAATATTGTTTTTTATATGACGATAGGAAGTGGAATTGGGGGCGGTCTTATCATTGATAAAAAAATTTATCACGGCGCTTTTCCCGGCGAAGCAGAAGTAGGTCATTTGCGGTTAAATAAAAAAGGCGAAACACTTGAATCACTTTGTTCCGGTTGGGCTGTTGATGAAAAAATAAGAAAAGCAATTACCGAAGAACCAAACAGTAAGTTGGCAAATCTTGTAAAAGATGTAAAAAGTAATGAAGCAAAATTTTTAAAAGAAGCATTGAAAAAAAATGATGTGCTTGCAAAAAAGATTTTAAAAAAAGTAAGTGATAATATCGCTTTCGGGCTTTCACATGTTGTTCATCTTTTTCATCCGGAAGTAATAATCATAGGTGGCGGATTATCTTTACTGGGTAATAATTTGAGCGATGCAATAACAACCGCATTATCACAATATGTAATGAAAGCTTTTCTTCCCCCACCTGAAATCAAAATTGCTTCACTGGGAAAAAATGTTGTTCCTGTTGGAGCGCTGGAATTAGCAAGAAGTTCATTTCAATCATCAATCACTACATCAAATTAATTTTATGAAAAACTATGTAGAAAATTATTTGAAGGATCAAAAATTTGCCGTTGATTCAATTCCTGCAGATGAAGTTGCAAAGCTTATTGAAAAATTTCGCGAAGCGTTGGATGAGGACAGGCAAATATTTGTTTTTGGAAACGGCGGCAGTGCAGCAAACGCTTCTCATTTTATCACTGACCTTGGCAAAGGCGCATCGGACAAGACTTACAGAAGATTTCGGTGTCTTTCATTAAACGATAATGTATCATGGATAACTGCGATTGGAAACGATTATAAGTATGAAGATATATTTAAAAGGCAGCTTGAAAATTATGCAAAGCCTGATGATATTGTAATGGTGATGAGTGTTAGCGGAAGTTCGCCCAATCTTGTTTCAGCAATTAAATGGTGCAAAGAAAATAATGTTTATACGATTGCACTTGTCGGTGGAAAGAGAGGAACGTTAAGCACTCTCGCCGATCACGTGATCGTTATAAATGATACTCATTATGGTCGTGTGGAGGATGCGCACATGCATATATGTCACATCATTTGTTATGCGTTCATTGAAAATGAAGATTTGCAAAAAAGTAAATGAACAAAACTATTATTTCAAATTCCCACGGAATTGGTTAAATGAGTATTTGTAAAGCATCAATGTTCTATTCCTGCATATAGGATTAATATTGATGATGCGATGCACAGAAGCCATTCGAGTTTTTTCAGTTTTTATCTTTCATCTCACATCATACATTACTGTATCATCTTCTTTATTTCATTCATAAATTTCGTTGTGTTCCGTTCTATCTCGTCTCAGCTCGTAGCTTCCGGATTTCCTTGTCATCACATTTTTTTGAACGAGAACGATACAATGCCAAGTTCTGACGCCGATATGGTGAACAATACCCAAGGATCTGTACCCGAGCCAACCGCTGATATCGAGGCTAACATCATGGAGCTTTCTGCTCAATATGACTCTCACGCTGTTGAACTGTCGCGTTTATTATCAAACAGAGACTTAAGATCACAGC
>Ga0207706_10001953_pt1 | contig 20227 bp, 13 predicted proteins | sample KBSC53metaG_FD_184318 | JGI IMG/M metagenome (GOLD analysis project Ga0207706, IMG submission 184318) | Corn rhizosphere microbial communities from Kellogg Biological Station, Michigan, USA - KBS C5-3 metaG (SPAdes) (version 2) | ecosystem: Host-associated > Plants > Roots > Rhizosphere > Soil ... | reverse complement strand
GCGTCGCGGCACCGGCAAGGCGATCATCGCCACCGCCCGCAAGCTCCTCGCCATCATCTACGAAACCCTCAAAAACGGCTGGGTGTTCGACGACTTCACCCAGTTCAGCCGACGTGACCCACTCATTCCGGCTGGACAAACATCATAGGAGGAGGAACATGGTTGTACGAACATCGACGGCCGAATGGCGTGGGCGCGTCCCCGGGGGCGCCGGCTCGGTTAGCCTGGGGAGTGGCGCGTTCGCCGGCCCTTATTCGTTCGGTTCGCGCTTCGAGGACGCAGCCGGGACCAATCCCGAGGAGCTTCTCGGGGCCGCCCATGCGAGTTGCTTTTCAATGGCCCTGTCGTTGTTGCTTACGCAGGCGGGCTTCCCCGCGACGCGGATCGACACGTCGGCGAAAGTGACGATAGCGCGCGCGGGCGAAGGCTTTGCGATTACCGGCATTGCGTTGGCTACGACGGGCGAAGTTCCCGGACTCGATGCGAAAACTTTCGCGGCCCACGCGGAGGTCGCCAAGACCACCTGCCCCGTCTCCAAGGCCCTAGCGGCCGTCGACGTCAGCCTGACGACCAGCTTTGTCGAGGCGTGACATGCCCCGGCCGTTGACCTGGGCGGCGTCTCTCCTCCGCCCGGCTTTCAGCAGCGGCAGGACCAAGTCCCCGTGGGACGATACCGCGGCTATTCGCGAAGTGCTCTTCAGCGTCGAGCGAATGCAGGAACACGCACGCAGCCTGGCGCTCGCCCAGACCGTCAAGCCACGGTTGCGCTTGAAGCACCCATTGCTGGACCGGCTGGCAGCGAACGAGGCGAGCCTGGTAGCCTCCTATCGGTCGATCTGCGCCGCGGTCGACGACAAGGCGGCGATCACGCCTGCGGCGGAATGGCTGATCGACAACTTCCATCTGGTCGAACGCCAGATTCGCGAGGTGCGGCTGGATCTTCCGCCAAGCTATTATCGGCAGTTACCCAAACTCGCGAACGGCCCATTCGCCGGCCTCCCCCGGGTCTTCGAGCTGATCTGGGCGTTCGTGGCCCATACCGACAGTCGCTTCGATGCCGATACCTGGTGTGCCTTCATCGATGCCTACCAGGAAAAGCAGCCGCTGACGATCGGCGAGCTGTGGGCGTCGGCGATCACCTTGCGGGTCATCCTGATCGAAAACCTCAGGCGGATCGCGGAACGGATTGTCTACAGCCGCGACGAACGCCGCGCGGCCGACGCCATCGCGGACGATTTGTTGAACGACGACGCTAATCGATCGGACGGCGCGCTGCTCGATCGCCTGGGCAAGGAGGCGCCTTCGGATGCGCTCGCGTTGCAGCTGATCCACCGGCTCAGAGACCAAAGCCCGGCGCTTACGGCGATGCTGGTTCGGCTCGACGAGCGCCTCACGGCCGTCGGGCGGACAGCGGCCAGCGCTATCCACGACGAGCAGCAAAGGCAGATCGCAGCCAACGTAACGGTGCGCAACATCATCACCAGCATGCGGCACATCTCCGACGTTGACTGGTCGGTGATTTTCGAAAAGGTGTCGCTTGTCGATCCCGTCCTCGCCAAGGGGTGCGCGTTCGCGCGTATGGATTTCGCCACGCGCAACGATTATCGGACCGCGGTCGAGCAGCTTGCTCGAGGATCGCGTCACGCCGAACTCGAGGTGGCCAGGCGCGCCGTTGCTGCCGCGGCCACCGCGACCGAGAGCCGCCGCAGGGATCCGGGATATTTTCTGATCGCTGAGGGCCGCCCCGGCTTCGAATTGGCCCTAGGCTTTCGCCCTTCGTTCTCGACGAGAGTAGCCAGGGGCTACCAGGCGCTGGGTGTTGGTGGGTATGCCGGCGCCGGAGCATTGGTCGCTTTGCTGTTGCTCGGCTTTCCGGTGGTGTTTCACGTTGAGGCACGGTTCGATTGGATTCTATTGGGGACGCTCGGGCTACTGGGCACCGTGCCGGCGATCGATTCGGCTGTCGCGCTGGTCAATCAGGGCGTAACCCATCGATTCGGCGTCACACGAATACCCGGCATGGAGCTTCGCGGCGAGGTCCCGGCCCACTTGCGAACTTTGGTCGTCGTGCCGACGCTCCTGACTCGCCCCGAGGCAGTCATGGAGCAGGTCGAGCGGTTGGAAATCCATCATCTCGCCAGTATCGGCGGCGACATTCAGTTCGCCTTGCTGTCCGACTGGCGCGACGCCGCCAGCGAGACGACCGAGGGTGACGATGCCCTCTTGCAGGCCGCAGTCGACGCCGTGGCGCGGCTGAATCGGCGGCACCCGCCGGCCCCCGCCGGAGACAGGTTTCTGCTGCTCCACCGCCGACGCGTGTGGAACCAAAGCGAGCGGCGCTGGATCGGCTGGGAGCGCAAGCGCGGCAAGCTGCACGAACTGAACCGATTGCTGCGAAGCGACCGCGACACGACCTTCGTGAACCTTGATGGCGATCCTCCGAAAGTACCCGAGGGCGTTCGTTATGTGATCACGCTCGACGCCGACACACGGCTACCGCCCGACACCGTGCGGCGGCTGATCGGCAAGATGGCCCATCCGTTGAACCAACCAATTGTAGACCCGGTCAATCGGCGCGTCGTCGAGGGCCACGCGATCCTCCAGCCCCGCGTGACGCCGAATCTTCCGGTCGGCGACGACGGCTCGGCCTATCAGCGCGTGTTTTCGAGCCCCAGCGGTATCGACCCTTATTCCGCCGCCGTGTCCGACGTTTATCAGGACCTGTTCGGCGAGGGCTCCTACGCCGGCAAGGGCATCTACGCTCTCGACGTCTTCGAAACCGTGCTCGCCGACCGGGTGCCGGACTCCACTTTGCTCAGCCATGATCTTTTCGAAGGGGTGTTCGCCAGGGCAGGCCTCGCTTCCGACGTCGAAGTCGTTGAATCCTATCCCACCCGCTACGACGTGGCATCACTACGATATCACCGCTGGGCGCGGGGCGACTGGCAATTGCTGCCGTGGATACTCGGGTGGAGCGCGCTGCTGGGGAAATCCCATCGCCAGCCGGCGAGCATGCCGGCGGGCGGGCGCTGGAAAATGGTCGACAACCTGCGCCGCTCGGTAACGCCGTTGACCTGCGTGCTAGCGCTGCTCGCCGGCTGGGCGCTGCCGTTCAACGCAGCACTCGTATGGACCCTCTTCTTTGTGGGAACGATCGCCCTTCCGAGCTTGTCCTCGGTCGTGGCGTCGGCCGTTGCGCGCCATCCCGGCATTCCCGCGCGCGCGCACTTCGCCCGGGTCCTGTCAGATTTAGGCGGATCGCTCAGGCAGATTCTCCTGCTGATAACGCTGCTCGCGCATCAGGCGTGGCTGATGGCGGACGCAGTCCTTCGAACGTTGGCCCGCTTGTTCGTTACCCGGCGTAATCTCTTGCAATGGACGCCGGCTGCACAGGCAAGTATCGGCGCCGATCCCACCCTGGGCGCCTATTATCGCTGGATGGCGGGCGCCGTGTTCACCGGCTCCATCGCCCTCGTGGGCACCTGGTGGTTTGGCGATGGAACGGTGTATCTGGCGGCACCCTTCGCGGTGCTGTGGATGGCGTCGCCGGCTGTCGCGCGATGGGTCAGCCGTCCGTCGGCCGCTGTGAGCGAGCCCGTGCCGACGGCTGCCGACCAACGCGCGCTACGCCTCATCGCCAGGCGCACCTGGCGCTATTTCGAAACCTTCGTCACTCCAGCCGACAACATGCTTCCGCCGGACAATTTCCAGGAAGCGCCGTCGCCAGTCCTCGCCAGGCGCACCTCGCCGACGAACATGGGCCTCTATCTTCTATCGACCGCCAGCGCGCACGACTTCGGCTGGGCCGGGGCTCTCGACACCGTCGAGCGTCTCGAAACCATGCTGGAAACGATGGCGAAGCTGGGTCGACACAAAGGCCACTTCTACAACTGGTACGACACGGAAAGCCTGCGCCCGCTCGAGCCGCGCTATGTCTCTTCGGTCGACAGCGGTAATCTCGCGGGCCACCTCCTTGCGCTCGCCAACAGCTGCCAGGAGTGGGTAGAACAGCCTCAGGATCTTGCGCGACGGCTCGCGGGAATACTCGATGCGCTCGATCTCGTCCGGGGCGAACTCGACGCCCTGCACGACCGACGCCGGACCGAAACCGTCACCTGGCGTCAACTCGACCAGCTTGTCGCGCAAATTGGTGAAGAAGCGAGGCGCGGTTCGCTGGGCCGCGAGGAAAGCGCCGATCGCCTTGCCGCCCTGATGGGACCCGCCGATACGCTGGTCGATCTGGCGAGGGCATTCGCCGGCGAACGGGGCGCCGAGGCCTCGGACATTCTCTTCTGGGCGCAGGCTGTCTGCAAATCCATCGAGAGCCACCAACGCGACCTCGAAGCAACCGACACGATCGCGAGCCGCCTTTCAGCGATCGGTGATCGCGCGCGGGCAATGGCATTGGCCATGCAGTTCGATTTCCTGATCAACCGGGAGCGCCTGCTGCTCTCCGTCGGCTTCGTGGTCCGGGATGGTGTGCTCGACGAAAGTTCCTATGACCTGCTCGCCTCGGAAGCACGCCTCGCGAGCTTTTTCGCGATCGCCAAGGGCGATCTGCCGGCGCGGCACTGGTTCAGGCTCGGTCACGGCGTCACCCCGGTTGCCGGCGGCGCGGCGTTGCTGTCGTGGTCGGGCTCGATGTTCGAATACCTGATGCCGGCGCTCATCATGCGTGAACCGGCCGAGAGCATCCTCGGGCGTACCAATCGCGCGGTCATCCGTCGGCAGATCGACTATGCAAAGGCCCTACGGACGCCGTGGGGCATATCCGAATCCGCCTACAACGCGCGTGACCTGCACCTGACCTACCAATATTCGAACTTCGGCATCCCGGGGCTCGGCCTGAAGCGGGGCCTCGGGCAGGACGCGGTTGTCGCTCCTTACGCCACCGCACTCGCAGCGATGCTCGAGCCGGTCGCCGCCGCGCGCAATTTCGAGCGATTGGCCGATCAGGGCGCGCACGGCCGCTTCGGCTTCTTCGAGGCGCTCGATTTCACACCCCGACGGTTGCTGGATGGAGAGAAGGTCGCGGTCGTCCGCGCCTTCATGGCGCATCACCAGGGCATGACCATCGTCGCTATCGCCAATGCCTTGCTGGACGGGGTGATGCGCAAGCGTTTCCATGCCGAGCCGATGGTGCGCGCGGTGGAATTGCTGCTCCATGAGCGCATGCCGCGCGAAATCGCGATGCCGCCGTCATGGGCCAGCGACGCGAAGCCTCACCTGCGAGTCCGGGAATTCGAAACGATGGGCGCGTGGCGCCAGGTCAGCCCGCACAGCCGATCACCCGCCACCCACCTGCTCTCGAACGGACGCTACAGCGTCATGCTGACCGCCGCGGGGTCGGGTTACAGCCGCTGGCGCGACCTCGCTGTGACGCGGTGGCGCGAGGATGCCACCCGCGACGACTGGGGATCGTACATCTATTTGCGGGACCTGGAGAGCGACCGCTTATGGTCGGCGACCTATCAGCCCACCGGCGCCGAAGCTGACGTCTATTCGGTCGCCTTCAGCGAAGAACGAGCGACGTTCTCGCGTCAGGACGGCGATCTGCACACGGCGCTGGAAGTGGCCGTCTCGACCGAAGACGACGCCGAGGTCCGGCGTCTGACGATCAGCAACAACGGTGAGAGGGCGAGAGCGATCGAGATTACCTCCTACGCGGAAGTCGCACTCGCTCCTCAAGCGGCAGATACCGCGCATCCGGCCTTTTCAAAGATGTTTATTGAGACAGAATACCTCGCCAAGCTCGGCGCCATTGTAGCCACCCGGCGCCGCCGCGCGCCCGAAGAGGCGGAGGTATGGGCGGCGCATCATTCGGTCGCCTCGGGAGGCGGCGTCGGGACAGTGGAGTTCGAAACCGATCGGGCCCGATTCCTCGGTCGCGGACTCGGCGTTCGCACACCCGCCGCGGCGATCGACGGCCGGCTGCTGTCGGGCTCGACCGGAGCCGTGCTGGATCCCGTCCTCGTCCTGCGCCGCAGAGTTCGCCTCGAACCCGGCGCTGCCGTGCACATCGACTTCTGGACTCTCGTCGCCGAGTCTCGCGAAAGCCTGCTCGAGGCAGTCGACAAGACCAACGACGTCAGCGCGTTCGATCGGGCGGTCACGCTCGCCTGGACCCAGGCCCAGGTGCAGCTTCATCATCTCGGCATCGAACGCGGTGAGGCGAGCGAATTCCAGCGCCTGGCCGGTCATCTGATCTACGCCGGGTCTTCGCTGCGTCCCTCGTCGGAAGTCATCCTGCGCGGCACCGCGCCGCAATCAGGTCTCTGGCCGCAAGGCATATCCGGCGATCTTCCAATCATCCTGCTGCGCATCGCCAATGTCGAAGACATCAGGATCGCCCACCAGTTGCTGCAGGCCATGGAATACTGGCGCGCGCGCCGGCTGGAAGTGGACCTGGTCATCCTCAACGAGCGGGCCACTTCCTACGTTCAGGATCTCCAGACGGCGCTCGAAGCCACCTTGCGCACCAGCGAGGCACGCCTCCCGGCATCGGAGGAGGGGGCAACAGGGCAAGTTTTCCTGCTGCGCGCGGACCTCGTCCCGCCCGAGACGTGCGCGCTGCTGGCTTCGGTCGCGCGGGTTCGGCTCACCGGAGACGGCGGAGGGCTGGCAGAACAGCTCAACCGGATCAAGCAGCAGGACGATCCCGTGCTGGCGCCGCGCAAGGCCGTCTCAGGCACCGCGTCGCCGCCGGCCGCGCCTGGTGCCAAGCTCGAATTCTTCAACGGGATCGGCGGATTTGCCGAGAATGGCCGCGAATATGTCATCACCCTCGGTCCGGGTCAGGCGACTCCGGCCCCGTGGATCAACGTGATTGCCAACCCGAGCTTCGGGTTTCAGGTTTCGGCGGAAGGTTGCGGCTTCACCTGGTCGGTCAACAGCCGCGAGCACCAACTGACCCCGTGGTCCAACGATCCGGTGACCGATCCCCCGGGCGAAGCCCTTTACCTCCGCGACGAAGACACTGGCGAGCTGTGGTGCCCGACCGCCCTGCCGATACGCGACGATCTGGGCACCTACGTCGCGCGTCATGGCTGGGGCTACAGCCGTTTCGATCACGAGGCGCACGGCATAATGTCGGAGCTATTGACCTATGTACCGGTGGCCGACCCCGTCAGGATCATGCGCCTGAAGCTCGTCAACACCAGCGGCCGGCTGCGGCAGCTGTCGGTGACGGCCTATGTCGAGTGGGTCCTGGGTAGCTCCCGCCCGGCGACGGCGCCGCACGTCTCGACCGAGATCGATCCGACGCTCGGCGCGATGTTCGCCCGCAATCCTTGGAACGCCGGCTTTGCCGGCCGTGTGGCTTTCCTCGACCTTGGCGGGCGGCAGACGAGCTGGACCGGCGATCGGCGCGATTTCATCGGACGCAACGGGTGCCTGTCCGATCCCGCCGGCCTCGCCGGGGAAACCCCGCTTTCGGGAGCGGTCGGGGCCGGCCTCGATCCGTGCGGGGCGATGAGCGCGCCGGTCGAACTCGCGCCCGGAGCGGAGGCGGAACTCGTGATTCTCGTCGGCGACGCGGACAACGCCGCACAGGCCGCGGCGCTCATTGCCCGATATCGCGATGCCGATCTCGACGAGGTGCTGGGCGCCGTGCGTGAGCAATGGGAGGAGCTGCTCGGCACCGTGCAGATCAAGACGCCGGAACGTTCGGCGGACATCATGCTCAACGGCTGGCTGCTCTACCAGACCATCGCCTGCCGCCTGTGGGCCCGTTCGGGATTCTACCAGGCCAGCGGCGCCTACGGTTTTCGCGATCAACTCCAGGACGGCATGGCCCTTGCGACGATCCGTCCGTCCCTCACGAGAGAGCATCTGGTGCGAGCGGCGGGGCGCCAATTCGAACAGGGAGATGTCCAGCACTGGTGGTTACCTCACTCCGGCCAAGGGGTGCGCACTCGGATCTCTGACGATCGCCTGTGGCTGGCCTTCTGCGTCGCGCATTATCTCGAGACGACCGGCGATCTTTCGCTGCTCGACGAGAGCGTACCGTTCCTCGAAGGCCCGCGCCTGAAGGAAAAGGAAGCCGACAGCTTCTTCACCCCGACAGTGTCCGAGCGTGTCGCGAGTATCTACGAGCATTGCGCCCTCGCGCTCGACGCGAGCCTGGCGCGCGGCCCTCATCAGCTTCCGTTGATCGGGACGGGCGACTGGAACGACGGCATGAACAGGGTCGGCGAGCTGGGCAAGGGCGAAAGCGTCTGGCTGGCCTGGCTTTCACATATGGCGCTGACCGACTTCGCTGCGATCGCCGGCTCGCGCGGCGACACGAAGCGCGCCGCCAACTGGGCCGCACAGGCCACGGCGCTGGAGGCGGCGCTCGAGCGCGAGGCCTGGGACGGTAGCTGGTACCGCCGTGCCTGGTTCGACGACGACACCGCAATCGGCTCGGCGGTCAGCGAGGAATGCCGCATAGATTCGATCGCCCAATCCTGGGCGGTCCTGTCCGGTGTTGCGGGGCACGACCGCGCGAGCCGAGCCATGGCGGCGGTCGAGCGGGAGCTGATCCGCGACGATGACGGCCTGGCCTTGCTGTTCACACCGCCATTCGACCGCATCGCGCATGATCCCGGCTATATCAGGGGCTATCCGCCGGGCATCCGCGAGAACGGCGGCCAATACACCCACGCCGCGGCGTGGTCGGTCATGGCCTTCGCCGGCCTCGGCGAGGGCGACAAGGCGGCCGCCCTGTTCTCGCTGCTCAACCCGATCAATCACGCGCTCAGCCGATCCGACCTGCGGCGCTACAAGGTGGAGCCCTATGTCGTGGCAGCGGACGTTTATTCGGCGCCGGATCATGTCGGCCGCGGCGGATGGACTTGGTACACCGGCTCGGCCGCGTGGCTCTACCGCGCCGGAACCGAAGCGATACTGGGGTTGCGCATCATGGGGCGCACGCTCCATGTCGATCCGTGCATCCCAAAGACATGGCCCGGCTTCCAGGTGACGCTTCGCCGCGGATCGACCACCTTCGAAATCGAGGTGCGTAACCCGGGTAGCGTTTCAAAAGGAGTGGTGTCGGCGCGGCTGGATGGAAGCGAAGTCGCCGAGCGCCCTGTGCAGTTCAATCTGCCCGAGGATGGAACAAGCCATCAAATCAGCGTCGTCATGGGCTGATCGCCTCCCACCAGCGCCGCAGTCCATCTATCCGGGTCCTGTCCGCCGACGGCCCTATGATCCGGCAATCATTGGGCGGACGAAGCGGACGATGGCATCCGCCACCCCGTCTTCCTCGTTCGAGGCAGCGGTGGCGTCGGCTCCCGCCCGGACATCGGCAGGCGCCTGGCCCATGGCCACCGAGAAGCCCGCGCGCGCGAACATTGGGAGATCGTTCGGCATGTCGCCCAGCACTGCGACTTGCGCCAGGTCGTTTCCGAAGGCCCGCGCCAACGCCGTGAGCCCTTCGCCCTTGTTGGCGAGACGATGGGTGATATCGAGATAATACGGCTGCGAGCGCGCGATTGTCGCGCGCGTGCCGATCGTGTTCCTGGCTTGCTCCTCCAGTTGCCGGAGCAGTTGATGATCGTCGCTCACGGCGACTATCTTGTCGATGCGCCCGTCGAGGCCGGCGAATTCCGTCCGAATCATCGGATCGATCCCCGCGGCGATCCGCTCGCGCGCGAGATGGGTGTTGTTCTGGCTGGGGACGAACCACGCACCATCGGCATAGACCCAAGGCGCGACGCCCGGTCTCGCGATCAACCGCAGCATCGCGGCCGCGTCTGACGCACCGAGTCTGTGGGCGAAAAGGATCGTACCGTCGGCATCGAATAGCGTGCCACCATTGAAAGCCGCGAGGGGACCCCTGATGCGCAGCTTTGTCCCCAGTCCCAGCATCCCGCTCGGCGGCCGCGAACTGATCAGGGTGATCGCTACCCCGACCGCCGCCAAAGCGAGGATTGCATCGCGATTCGCCTCGGGCAGGCTCTTGTCGTCGCGCACGAGCGTGCCGTCGATGTCCGATACCAGCAAGCGGATCGCCTCGACAGTAGGCGCGTGGGGCTTCATGTGTCGATCGAATGCCAGGTACGTCCGTCGCGAGTGAGCAATGCATCGGCCGCTTGCGGTCCCTGAGTCCCGGCCTCGTAGGTCCGAGGGCGGCTTCGACCGCGCTTCCAGACATCGAGAATCGGCTGCACCGCCGCCCACGAAGCTTCGATCGCCTCGGCCGGTTGGAACAAGGTCTGATCGCCGATCATCAGGTCAAAAAGCAACGTTTCGTAGCCGGTGAACTCGCCTAAGCTGAACCGGTCGCGGTAATGAAAGTCCATGCTGACCGGCGCGGTTTGGATGGCCGGCCCAGGCAATTTGGCGAGAAAGTCGAAGCTGATTCCCTCGTCGGGCTGGAGTTGGAGGATCAATCGGTTAGGCGGTAGCTGGGTGATGCCGGCATCGCGGAACAAGGCGCAGGGAACCGGACGGAACTGGAGAACGATCTCCGTGTCCCGCCGCGCCATCGCCTTGCCGGTCCGCAGATAGAAAGGCACGCCCGACCAGCGCCAGGTGTCGAGGTACAATTTCATCGCGACATAGGTTTCGGTGCGGCTCTTCGGGTCAACGTCCGGTTCGTCCGAGTAAGCATTTCGCGGCTCACCGTCGACCTGCCCGGCCCCATAGCGGCCGCGCACGACGTTGCCTTGCACCTCACCCAGTGAGAGCTTGCGGATCGCTGCGACCACCTTGGTCTTTTCGACACGGATTGCATCGGCGGCGAAGCTGTTGGGCGGTTCCATCCCGACCAACGCCAGCAACTGGAACAAATGGTTGGGCACCATGTCGCGAAGAGCGCCGGTCGCATCGTAGAACTTGCCGCGCCGGCTAACGCCGACCGCTTCGGCCGCGGTGATCTGGACATGGTCGACATAACGGTTGTTCCACACCGCTTCGATCATCGGGTTGGCGAAACGCGCGACCAGAATGTTCCGAACGGATTCCTTACCTAAAAAGTGATCGATCCGGTAGATTTGCGACTCGCGCGCCAGCTCCATTAGACATTGGTTGAGTGCCCGCGCCGAGACAAGATCGTGGCCGAACGGCTTCTCGATCAGTAGCCGCCTAAATCGCCCTGGTTTCTCATCGAGAAGACAGTGTGCCGCCAACCCGCGTGCGATCCCCGCGAAGAAGGCCGGCGGAGTTGCGAGGTAGAAAGCAGCGTTGTTCGTTCCGATGCGCGCGCCGAGCGTTCGGTAAGTCGCATTGTCGCCGAAGTCGCCTCTCAGATAGGTGATTTGTCTGCGCAGGTTCTTCCAGGCGGGGTCGCCGCTGTCGACGAACTCGGCCAAGGCACGGCGGAGCCCGTTGTCGTCGAGATCCTGCCTGCCGATCCCGACGAGATTGAGCCCGTCGTCGAGCAAGCCCTTGCGTTGCAGATTGGCGAGCGCGGGCATCAGCAACCGGCGGGTCAGGTCCCCCATTACGCCGAAGATCACCAGCGTCGCCGCCGGCAGCCTTTTCGAGCCGTTCTCGATCACAGCGACGTCTCTACATGACCTCCGAACCCGAAGCGCATGGCCGAGAGCAGTTCGTCGCCGAACGTGGACCTCATGCGGCTGCGATAGCGCGCGTAGAGGGCAGCCGACATCACGTGGGCCGGCACGGCCTCTTCCATGGCGGCTTCGATCGCCCAGCGCCCCTCGCCGCTGTCGGACACGTGCCCGGTGAAGCCCTCGAGATTGGGGTCCTTCGCCAGCGCAGCGGCAGACAGATCGAGCAGCCAGGACGAAATCACGCTGCCACGCCGCCAGACCTCCGCGACGTCCGGCAAGGCGATGGTGAAGCGTTCGTCTTCCGGAAGTGTTAGGGCAGCCTTGCCTTTCAGAATGTCGAACCCCTCGGCGTAGGCTTGCATCAGGCCATATTCGATACCGTTGTGGATCATCTTGACGAAATGACCGGCGCCAACCGGGCCTGCGTGCATGTACCCTTGTTCAACGCGATCGTCGCGAGCCTCGCGGCCCGGAGTGCGCGCGACGTTGCCGATACCAGGCGCGAGGGCCTCGAAGATCGGGTCTAGCCGGCGCACGATCTCTTCGTCGCCACCGATCATCATGCAGAATCCACGCTCCAGGCCCCAAACGCCCCCGGATGTGCCCACGTCCACGAAATCGACGCCGCCGGCGGCAAGCGTCTTGGCGCGGCGGATGCTGTCTTTATAGAAGCTGTTGCCGCCATCGATTACAATCGTTCCGGGCTTGGCGACACGGACTAGTTCGTCGACCGCGGTTTGCGTGGGGCCGCCCGAGGGAAGCATCAGCCAGATTATGCCGTGAGTGCCGAGCCGATCGGCCATATCGGCGATCGAGGAGGCGCCGCGAGCGTCATCTTGCACCAGCGACTCGATAGCCTTGGGATCGCGATCCCAGACGACGGTTCGATGCCCCGCGCGCATCAGGCGCCTGGCAATGCTGCCGCCCATGCGACCGAGCCCGATTATTCCGATCTCCATCGACGATCCTCTCATTTTGCAGTCGTCGCTGACGTGTTATGCGAGCTCGTTGCCAATTTTGCGCGCGTTTTGTCGATGGTTCTCAGGAGCGCATCGGCCGCATTCGAAAATTTCTCGACCCCTTCCGCGACCAGGCTGGCCGTCACGTCTCTAAGATCGAGGCCCAGCCGATCCGCCTCGGCAAGGACATGGCGCTCGCCCGCAAGGTTTGCGGTGAGCGTCGGGGCAACCACGCCGTGATCGCGAAACGCATCGATAGTCTTGGGTGGCATCGTGTTGACCGTGTCGCGCCCGATCAGCGTCTCGACATAATACACGTCGCTGAACGCAGGATCCTTCGTTCCGGTCGACGCCCACAGCAAGCGCTGCGGGCGCGCCCCTTGCTGCGCGAGCGAGCGCCAGCGATCGCTCGCGATCAGCCCCAGGTAACTTTGATAGGCCAGCTTGGCGTTGGCGATGGCGACACTGCCGCGCAGTTCGGCCAGTGCCCTCGTCTCCGCCTCATCAGCTGCGATCCGGGCGTCGATCTTTGCATCGATCGCGGTGTCCACGCGGCTGACGAAAAAGCTCGCCACCGATGCGACCCGCGAAATGTCCCTGCCGCTCGTCAGCCTTTCTTCTAGGCCAGCCAGAAAAGCGCCGGCGACGAGCTCGTACATGTCGATGGCGAACAGCAGCGTGATGTTGACGTTGATCCCCTCCGCGGCCAGGGCCCGCACCGCAGGGACGCCTTCGCGGGTGCCCGGGACTTTCACCATCAGGTTCGGCCGATCGACGGCGCGCCACAACCGGCGCGCCTCGTCAATCGTTCCCTGGGTCGATCTGGCCAGTGAGGGCGACACCTCGATGCTGGCAAAACCATCCGCGCCGCCGAGCCGGTCGTACACCGGTCGCAGGGCGTCCGCGGCTGCCTGGATATCGGTCACGGCCAGGTGCTCGTAGATGGCGGCGGGGCTCGTTTCCCCACCGCCCACCAGCTCGGCGATCTGTTCGTCGTAATCGCTGTCCTGGCCGATCGCCTTTTCGAAGATCGACGGATTGGACGTAACGCCGGTCAAGCCATCGTCTTCGATCAATCGGGCCAGCCCGCCTTGGGCGAGGAAACCCCGGTCGAGGTAATCCAGCCAAACTGCCTGGCCTTGGCTCGCGAGCGCTTGCAATCGGCTGACCATCATCGACTCTCCTCAACGAGGACGCTTCGCGCCACCTTGAGCAGATTCGCGACGGTGAAGCCGTACTTTTGCTGGAGCTTCGCGAAGGGCGCCGAGGCACCGAAGCTGCTCATGGCCAGAGTTTGGCCAGAAGGTCCGACGTATCGGTCCCACCCCAGTGAGCTCGCCTGCTCCACCGCCACGCGAACGCTGACGGACGGCGGCAGCACAGACTCTCGATAGCTGCGCGGCTGTTGCTCGAACAACCCCCAGCACGGCATCGAAACCACACGCGAACGCACGCCCTCGGCAGCGAGCCGTTCGTGCGCCTCGAGCGCGAGCGACACTTCGCTGCCGGATGCCAGCAGGAGCAACTGCGGATCGCCGCCGATCGAATCCGCCAGAACATAAGCGCCTCGGGCGAGGCCGGCTGCCGGCGCGTAACGGGCGCGGTCGATCGTCGGCAACTTCTGGCGCGAAAGAATGATGCAGCTGGGCAATTTCGCGGCAATCGCCACCCGCCATGCCTCAGCGGCTTCGTTGGCGTCGGCCGGTCGGATGACGTTGAGGCCGGGAATCGCCCGCAGCGCCGCGAGGTGTTCGATCGGCTGGTGCGTCGGACCGTCCTCTCCCACGCCAATGGAATCGTGACTGAAGACGAATATCGTCGGCACCTGCATGATCGCAGCGAGGCGGATTGGCGGGCGCATATAGTCGCTGAACACCAGGAAAGTCGCCGTAAAGGGCCGCAGATAGGATACGGCCATGCCGTTGGCGATGGCGCCCATCGCATGTTCGCGGATGCCAAAATGCATGTTCCGGCCGGCTTCGTTGTCTGCTTCGAGATCGCCCTCGCCCGAGGTGAGTTTGGTCTTGGTTGAGGGCGCTAGGTCGGCCGCGCCGCCGACCACCCCCGGCAATTTCGGCGCGATGGCGTTCAACACCTTGCCGCCGGCATCGCGCGACGCGATTCCCGTGGCGTCCGCAGCAAAGTCCGGTATTTCCGCGTCCCATCCGCTGGGGAGCCTGTGGCGAAGCATATCGTCGAGCTGCCGGGCGAGGTCCGGATGATCCGCGCGATAACGGTTCAGCATCCGATCCCATGCTTTGCAAAGCGGCGTCGATCGCCTCGCCAGCTCGGCCCGGAAATGATCGGCGACCCCCGGCGGAACGAGAAACCGCGAGTCTTCCGGCCAGCCATAAGCGCGCTTGGTCTCACGGACGCCTTCAGCGCCGAGGGGGTCGCTGTGCGCCTTGGCGGTACCGGCGACGGGCGAGCCCCAGCCAATGACGCTATCGACGACTATCAGCGTCGGTGCATCCTTGGTGCCGCCGAAGGTCTCGAACGCCTGCGCCACGGCATCGAGGTCGTTCGCATCCGCCACGTGGAGAACCCGCCAGCCATAGGCGCGAAATCGCTCGGGGACGGATTCGCTGAACGCCAGCGCAGTCCCGCCCTCGATGGTGATGCCGTTGTTGTCGTAGACCCAGCACAGGTTGGCGAGACCGAGATGACCGGCCAGCGATGCCGCCTCGCTCGCCACGCCTTCCATCATGTCCCCGTCGCTGCACAGGGCGTAAACGTCGTAATCGAACAGGACGCCGTCTTCGCGATTGAAATGCGCGGCGAGCCAGCGCCCGGCGATGGCCATGCCGACGGCATTGGCGCAACCTTGGCCAAGCGGGCCGGTGGTGACCTCGACCCCCGTAGTGACGCCGTATTCCGGATGCCCGGGCGTTCTGGAATCCAGCTGTCGAAATTGCCTGATGTCGTCCAAGCTGACCGCCGGCCGGCCGCTATCGCGCCCGTCGGAATCGACCTCGCGCACGCCGGAAAGATGGAGCAGCGAATAAAGCAGCATCGAGGCATGACCGACGGACAGTACGAAGCGGTCTCGATTGGGCCAATCGGGCCGCTGCGGATCGTAGCGCAGGAACCGGCTCCACAGCGTATAGCCCACCGGGGCCATCGCAAGAGGAGTGCCTGGATGACCGGATGCGGCAGCCTCAATCGCATCGAGCGTGAGCGTTCGGATGGTGTCGATCGTGAGTTGGTCGATGGCTGCCGACGCGATCGGCGATACGGGCGTGGGAGAAGTCATGGCGCCCCCCGGGTTAGGTGGATGACGCCGTCGCTTCGACCGACGTAAACATCGTCTATCTCGTCGAGAAACAGGCCATGCCCCAGCAAACCGGGGATCGCGGACAAGGCGGCGGCCAGCCGTGGCACATCCTCGATTTCGCCAAATGCGCAGTCGAGCAGGAGATTGCCTTGCTCCGTTCGATAAGCGTCTAGTCCGGCAGTTCGCTGGCATAATTTCGCTCCGAGCTGCGCGATGCGATGAGCGACGAAGGAGACTGCGAACGGGAGCACCTCGACGGGAACGAAACCACGTCCGAGCCGCGGCACCTGCTTGCTATCGTCGATCATGACGATCGTTCGCTCGGCGGCCGTGGCGACGATCTTCTCGCGCAGTAGGGCCCCGCCTTTGCCCTTGATCGCACGCAGTTGCGGATCGACCTCGTCGGCGCCGTCGAGGACGAGGTCGAGTTTGGCCAGCGCGTCGAACCGCCGCACCGGCACGCCCGCCGCTGCCGCCGAGCGTTCGGTAGCGCCGGAGGTTACAACAGCGGTCACCTTGAGGCCCCCCGCGATCCGCTCGCCGAGGGCGGCGATAGCGAAGTCGGTAGTCGTGCCTGTCCCGAGACCGACCAGCATCCGATCCTCAACTTCGGCGACCGCGGCGCGTGCCGCCGCTCGTTTGCGTTCGACGGCAATGTCCCGATCCGACGGTCTGTGCTCCATCTCATCGCTCCATCGACTTTTTCCCGCTGTTGCTCCGATGGGAATTCGCCGAAAGTCGTTCTTTCGCTGAGGAGCTTCCTGCGAGGCTGCCTGCAAGGGCCCCTCCACCCGGCGGGGTTTGGGTGGAGGGGCGGCGCGGCGTTGGGGGGGCGGCCGCGCATTCTTGCCACGCGAGGCTAGCGAGCGACGACAAGGCTGCCACGCATCGTCGGATGGTACCGGCAAAAAAACGCTATCGTTCCGGGTCTGGAGACCACGACGCTGGCCGAGCTGCCGGGAGGCAACTCCACGTCGAAGCTGCCATCCCGAGCGGTCGCCGTGTGAGCCACGATGTCTTGGTTGATCCAGACGATCATGTCGCCTGCCTTGATGTTCGGCGGAACGGCGCCGAAGCGCATTTTCGCGATGATGATTGTGTGCGTCGATGGCCGTGCGGCGTTGCTCGCCTCGGCGATCAGCGGGAAGCCGGCCAGCATCGCGACAGCACCGATCATCTCTCGTCTGATCACGGTCGGGCTCAGCGAAGCTGCTTCAGAAGCATCTCGGCGTGTTTCTGATGCTCCGTGAACAACGTGAGGCCTGACTCGAGCAGCGATTTGAGTTCGGGATTCTTCGCGTCGGGAATGAGAGTGTCGCGAAGCGCCTTGTTCACTTCGCCATGATAGGCGACTTCGTTCTGCAGATAGGCGTGATCGAAGGCCGCCCCCTTGAGCGAGCTGAGCCGCTGATGCGCCTTGCTCGCCTCGGCGGTGAGCGCCGCACTGGTCGGGTTGGCCTGCGGCGTAACGTGAAGCCGATGCACGAGCGCCAGCGCCTGCTTGTTCACCGAGGTGTGATCCCGCACCATGGTCTCCGCGAAGGCGCGCACGTCGGGGTTGCGGGAGATCTTGAGCGCCTGCTGACCCGCGTCTACGTCGATCTGGTCGGCGGTATAGGCGATGTGAGCGATCTGCGCATCGTTGATCGCGGCGTCCTTGGCCATTGCCGGGGCCGAAACCGAGAGAAGCGTCGCGGCGCAAAGCGCACCTATCTTACTGACCATCATGGGGACTCCTGTGCAGGATTTCGGCGGCGGCAGAGCCTTCGCCATGCCCATTTGATGCCGTGGAATCGGCACGGTTCCCCTTTTTTACGCAAGGTTCATCAATCGGACGTTGCGTTCGCGGTCGACAAGACGACGGCGGCTCGCAGGCCGTTTCGGATCGCGTCGATCATGTCATCTTCGACTTTTGTGGAATGGACGAGCGAGGCGGAGTACGAAAACGTGGGACTGTCGGGCACCGGCACAACCTGCCCATCGTCTACATAACGCTTCACGAATTCTGCACGAAAGTAGCCGCTCCCTCCGGCCTCAATGATGTAATCCAACGCAAGAGGCCCGTGGCTGATCGAAACCATCGGTGAGGGCTCGTCGGGAAACGCGGCGCGGTAACTGGAATGAAAGTCGTCGCCCCAGAATACGCCCACGTGATCGGCCGCTTCAGGCTCCCGCCCATTAGACGGGGCTCGCACCAGGATCAGATGCTCCTCGAACAGGAATTCGGTGACGAGTCCGGGCCGCTGTGGCAGCCCATACAGCACTGCAACATCGAGAGAACCGTCCTGCACCTGTTCAATGAGGCGATCGGCGCTATCGATCGTGATGCCTATCCCGACCGATGGCCATTCCTGGCGCATCCATAACAGCCAATGTTTCAACAAAGGACTCCAGAGACTGAACTCCGCGCCTAATGTGACGTGACGATTGCGAGCGAGGGGCAATGCGACCGCCCGCTGCGCGTTTTCCCAGACTTGAACCATCGTCATCGCAAAACGATGGAATTGTTGGCCGGCGGGCGTCAGCCTTGCTCCAGCCTTGCTGCGAACGAAAAGTGGTTGACCAATTTGCTCTTCCAGCACTCGGATCCGCGCGCTGACCGCGGTCTGCGTGATATTGAGGTTCGCGGCCGCGGCAACGAAGCTCCCGGTTTTGAGAATCTCAAGAAATGTGCGGGCAGCCGCAATGTCCATGTCAAACGACCTTTCGCGTCAGCGTTTAGGAACATAACCTCCCTTGGCACGAGTCATCTTCGAAGGAGCTTGTCCCTCGCTCTTTTCGGCGACTCAATTGGACCTGCCATGGCCTCGGCGATCGTGCTTCTTGTTTCTCTTGTCGCCCTGTCCTTACGATACCCTGACATACGGCGCGCCGCAGGCAACGCAGTCGTTGCAGAAATCCGGCGGATGAGTCTGTTCGTCACGTTCACGCTCCGCGAGCGGCTGTCGGAGAAATCGCTTAGGACACTGCCGGTTCGCAGGTGGGCTCGACCGGTAAATATAGGCCCATCCACGCTTTGGTGAACCGGGCGAGCCGCACTGCACATCCGTTTTGTTCCGGAGCTCGCCGACTGGAAATCTTGCCTCTATCGGCCTGACCGTTTCAGAAAGGAGTGTCAGCAGAACTGGACGATCCGCAAACGGGATCAACACGGCGATGACTCAACTCTGACTGTGCGCCGCTAGGCGATCCACAAGTGCAGCGCGCCGGCCACCAAGCCGATGACTGCCACGCTCGCCGTCCAGATCACCGCCATCCACGCCAGGCGTTTCCACAGCGGTTGCGCTTCGGCTTCGCGCCACCGGTCCATCAGTGATAACCCTCGCCGCCGACCTTGCCGCGGAACACCCAGTAGGCCCATCCGGTGTAGCCGAGAATCAGTGGTATCGTGATCAGGAAGCCGACGAGCATGAACCGCTGGCTGCTCGCCGCGGTGGCGGCGTCCCAGATCGTAAGCGCGCCAGGCACCACATACGGCCACATCGTCACCCCCACGCCGATCATGCCTAGCAAAAAAAGCGTGAGGGCGAGCAGCAAGGGCGCGAGTTCCCACTTCTTCGCCAGTCCGTAGAACAGGAGGCCGGCGACGATCAGCGTCAGCAGCGGCACCTGGCTGGAGAAGTAGATCTCCGGCGTGCCGAGCCAGCGATGGCGATATTCGGGCAGCAGGGACAGGTTGTAGAGGCTCACCGCCGCCATCAGCGCCAACGTGGCGACGGCCGCGCGCACGGCGAGGCGGCGGACTTTCGCCTGCACATCGCCCTCGAGCTTCCAGATCAGCCAGCACGCGCCGAGCAGCGCGTAGCCGGCGACGACGCCAAGGCCGGTCAGCAGAGTATAGGGCGTCAGCCAATCCCACCAACTTCCGGCGTAAACGCGGCCGGTGACGCGGATACCCTGCAGGATCGCGCCGAGGATCATCCCCTGGCTCAGCGCGGCCACAAGCGAGCCGCCGAAGAACGCAAAGTCCCAAAACGGACGGTGACGCTCATCACGCCAACGGAACTCGAACGCGACGCCGCGAAAGATCAAGCCGAGCAGCATCGCAATCACGAGCGGGTAGGTCGCCGGCAGGATCACTGAATAGGCCAGCGGGAACGCCGCCAGCAGGCCACCGCCGCCCATCACCAGCCAGGTCTCGTTGCCGTCCCACACCGGCGCGATCGCGTTCATCGCCCGGTTGCGACCCTGGCCGACGGTGATTGCCGGGAACAGGATGCCGATGCCGAGATCGAACCCGTCCATCACCACGTAGGCGAACACCGCGAAAGCGATGATGAAGGCCCAGACGGTGGTAAGGTCGAAGTCGATCATGGCTCGCCCTCCACGTCGCCTTGCGTCGCGGGCGTGATTCCGGCGGTGCGGATCGGCGCCCACTCGTCCTTTGCCAGCGTTTCCTCGTGCGGATGCGGCGGCGCGTTCATCAGACGCAGGATGTACCAGATGCCGACGCCGAACACCGCGAAGTAGATCACCACGAAGGCCAGCAGCGA
>Ga0207706_10001952_pt1 | contig 20231 bp, 16 predicted proteins | sample KBSC53metaG_FD_184318 | JGI IMG/M metagenome (GOLD analysis project Ga0207706, IMG submission 184318) | Corn rhizosphere microbial communities from Kellogg Biological Station, Michigan, USA - KBS C5-3 metaG (SPAdes) (version 2) | ecosystem: Host-associated > Plants > Roots > Rhizosphere > Soil ... | reverse complement strand
CACTCGATGGCAGACCCCGAGGAGTACCGCACCAAGGATGAGGTCGAGGAGTGGCGCGAGCGCGACCCGATCCAGGCCTTCGCCCGCCGCCTCCAGGACGAGGACGTGATCTCGCAGGAGCAGTTCGAGGAGCTGGACCAGAAGGCGATCGAGACCGTCGACGAGGCCACCCACTTCGCCGACGAGTCCCCCTTCCCGGACCTCGACTCGCTCTACGACGACGTCTATGTCCTCGACAGCGACGTGCCCGCCTGGTGGACCATCGACGAGCGCTCGCCCGAGGTACACCGCGGCGAGCAGGAGCGCGAGGCGGGCGAGATCCCGCACCAGCTGGCCGAGGCCGGCGCCGCGTACGCGAACGTGGGCGACCGCGAGGCGCGTGCCCGCCGGCAGCAGAAGGAAGAAGAGGCCGGCGACGGCGAGGGCGAGACCTCCGGCGACGAGCCCGAGGCCGAGGGAGGCGCCGACTAGTGCCGGTGATGCGCTACCGCGAGGCGCTCAACCAGGCGCTTCGCGAGGAGATGGAGGCCGACGAAAAGGTCTTCCTCATGGGCGAGGACATCGGTGTGTTCCAGGGCGCCTTCAAGGTGACCGCTGGCCTCCTCGAGGAGTTCGGCGAGAAGCGCGTGCGCGACACGCCGATCTCGGAGAACACGATCGTCGGCATGGGCGTGGGCGCGGCCATGATCGGCCTTCGGCCGGTGGTCGAGCTGATGACGATCAACTTCGCGCTGCTCGCGATGGACCAGATCGTGAACCACGCCGCCGCGATCCACTACATGTTCGGCGGCCAGGTGAAGGTGCCGCTCGTGATCCGCATGCCGCAGGGCGCGGGTCACCAGCTCGGCCCCACCCACTCGCACTCGTGGGAGGCGTACTACCTCCACGTGCCGGGCCTCCTCGTCGCGGTGCCGAGCACGCCCGAGGATGCGAAGGGGCTTCTGAAGGCCGCCATCCGCGACGACAACCCGGTCGTCTTCATCGAGCACGAGACGCTCTACGGCCAGCGCGGCGAGGTCCCCGAGAACGGCGGGCCGATGCGCTTCGGCGAGGCCGCCATCCGACGCGAGGGCGACGATGTGACCATCATCGGGATCTCGCGTATGGCGATCACGGCCGCCAAGGCGGCCGAGGTGCTGGACGAAGAGCACGACATCAGCGCGGAGGTGATCGACCCGCGCACGCTGCGCCCGCTCGACCTCGACACGATCCTGGAGTCGGTCAAGAAGACGAACCGCGCGGTGATCGTCGAGGAGGGCTGGCCGCATGGCGGCGTGGGCGCGAACCTGGCTGCTCTGATCCAGGAGCAGGCCTTCGACTGGCTCGACGCACCGGTCCAGCGCGTGACCGGCGCCGACGTCCCGATGCCCTACTCCAAGCCGCTCGAGCAGGCGGCGTTCCCGCACCCCGAGCACGCGGTGCAGGCGGCGCTCGCCACCTTCCGGGACCTGTAAGGACGAGCATGGCCAGCGACGTCACGATGCCCCGCCTGTCGGACTCCATGGAGGAGGGCACCGTGCTCAAGTGGCTCGTCGACGAGGGCGGCGAGGTCAAGCGCGGCGAGCCGCTCGTCGAGATCGAGACCGACAAGGCCAACATGACCTACGACGCCGACACCGACGGCGTCCTGATCGAGATCGTCGCCCAGGAGGGCGACACGCTCGAGATCGGCGAGGTCATCGCGCGCATCGGCGACGCCGGCGAGGCGAAGAGCGACGGCGGCGGAAAGGCCGAGGCGGACGAAGCCGGCGAGGCCGAGGGTGGCGCGGCGGAGGAGGAAGAGGCCCAAGCCGAGGGTGGCGACGAAGGCGAAGAGGCGGAGGGCGGCGACGAGGACGAAGGCGAAGAGGCCGAGGCCGCCGAGGAGGAGAAGGAGCCTGCGACCGCCGAGGCCGACGGCGACGGGACCGGCGCCGACGAGGGCGACGAGACCGGCGCCGATGAAGGCGACGAGGACGAGGCCGCTGAGGGGGAGGAGGCTGCCGTCGCGGGCGCCGATGGCGGCGGCGGTGAGACCCAGGCGGGTGCCGGGACCGCTACGCGTGAGAAGACTTCGACCGGAAACGGTGACGGGCGCGTGAAGGCGTCCCCGGTCGCGCGGCGCATGGCGCGCGACCTCGGCGTCGAGCTCGCCCAGCTCGAGGGCACCGGCCCGGGCGGGCGGATCGTCAAGGCCGACGTTCAGGCCGCCGCCGAGAACGGCGGAGCGACGACCAAGGAGGCGCCCGCGAAGGGCGAGGCCGAGGTCGCCGAGGAGCCGGCGAAGGGGGAGGCCGAGGTCGCCGACGAGCCCGAGTCCGCCAAGAAGGACAAGAAGGGCAAGAAGAAGGACAAGAAGGCCGAGAAGAAGGAGGCCGCGCGCGGCGAGCCGGCGAAGAAGGAGCCGGAGCCCGCCGGCGTCGGCGCCAAGGGCGAGGTCCAGGTCGAGGAGCTCACCCGGCTCCAGCAGACCGTCTCGCGCCGCATGGCCGAGTCGAAGGCCACCGCGCCCGACTTCTCGATCGCCCTCAGCGTCGACATGACGGCCGCCGTGGAGCTGCGCTCGCGCCTGAAGGAGATCTCGGACCCGGTCCCGTCTTTCAACGACATGGTCGTGAAGGCGGCTGCGAACGCCCTGCGCGAGCACCCGCGCGTGAACGGCTCCTATCGCGACGGCAGGTTCGAGCTGTACGACCGGGTGAACGTCGGCATCGCCGTCGCGGCCATGGACGCGCTCGTCGTGCCGACGATCTTCGACGCCGACAAGAAGTCGCTCGGCCAGATCGCCCGCGACGCGCGCGCGGTGATCGGCAAGGTGAAGGACAAGACGGTCACACCGCCTGAGCTCTCAAGCGGCACGTTCACGGTCTCGAACCTCGGCATGTTCGGGATCGAGCAGTTCACCGCGATCATCAACCCCCCTCAGGCCGCGATCCTGACCGTCGGCAAGCTCGAGAAGCGGCCCGCGGTCGACGACAAGGAGCGGATCGTCGCGCGCGACCAGATGGTCCTGACGCTGGTGTGCGACCACCGGATCCTCTACGGCGCCGACGGCGCTCAGTTCCTCGCGCGCATCAAGGATCTGCTCGAACAGCCCCTGTCGCTGTCTCTTTAAGGCAGAACCTATGCTCCAATTCGTCTAACCCAGGGGTGAAGGTTTAGCCGTCCTGCGTGGTTGATTCCCATCCCCAGGGGTAGTCCAATTTGTACTTTCCTTCTGGGGGGAAGGGGGAACCTGGGTGGCCGGCGATCTTGCAAGCGCCGGCCATCTAGTCTCGGTCGCCATGCCGCGCGATCCCACGCCTCGCGATCCCCGCACCCTGGACGAGGAGATCATCGCCGCCGAGGAGGCGGCGGTCCGGTCGACACTCACCGACGAGGACCGGATCGAGCGCATCGGCGACGAGCTTCGGAGGGGTTTCGAGGCACTCGCCCACGTCGGCGCGGCCGCCAGCTTCTTCGGCTCGGCGCGCACGCAGCCGGACGACCCCGACTACGAGCTCGCGCGCGAGACCGCCCGCACCGTCGGCGAGAACGGCATGGCGATCATCACGGGCGGTGGCCCGGGACTCATGGAGGCCGCCAACCGCGGGGCGCAGGATGCGGGCGCCCATTCGATTGGGCTCAACATCGAGCTGCCCTTCGAACAGGGCCCCAACCCCTACTGCGACATCGCACTCGAGTTCCACTACTTCTTCACCCGCAAGATCATGTTCGTTCGCTACGCCAGCGGCTTCGTCGTGCTCCCGGGCGGGTTCGGCACGATGGACGAGCTCTTCGAGGCGCTCACGCTGATCCAGACCGGGAAGATCGTCGAGTTCCCGGTCATCCTCGTGGGCACCGACTACTGGAGCGAGATGATCGACTGGATCTGCGACCACATGCTCAGCGAGGGCAACATCAGCGCGGACGACCTCGACCTGTTCACCGTCACGGACGATCCCGAGGAGGTGCGTGACCTCCTGATGTCGGCCGCGCACCGTCAGGCGCGGGCATAGCCTCGTAGCGCTCGCGGATCGCGTCGATGAACGCGGCGAGCCGCTCGGCGAGCTCGGGGTCGCGCACCTCCACGACGTTCTCCGCGTTCATCTCACCCGAGCGCGACAGGTTGAACGAGCCGACGAACACGGTGTCGTCGGCCACGGTGACCTTCGCGTGCATGAAGTCGTGGGGCGTCTCGGGCGAGTACTGGGTCGAGCGCTTGCCCTTGAAGTCCGCGTTCATGAGCACCGAGGTGAGGATCGGGATCTTCCAGGCGGAGTGGCCGTTCGTCCGCCACTGGTAGACCACCTGCTCCATCTGAGTCCGGTCCACCACGCCGCGCAGGTCCACCCGGCGCTCTGCCGAGACCTCGGCCAGCGTGCCGAGCACGGGGCCGGCCGTGATCACCGGCGACGCGATCCGCACGCGCCTGCGTGCGGTCGCGATCGCCTGGGCGATGCGGTGCGAGAGCTCCGGGCCGTGGCCCGGCGTGAACCACGCGCGGGTGTCCCGGCCGGCGATCTCCAGGCGGCGCGGCTCCTCGTGCCCCGTGTCGTCCACGTCCCGCGCCCGCCAGAGCTCCTCGAAGTTCTGCGCGTACTCGGCGGCGAGCTCGGGCGCCTCGTTCGCCGTGAGCACCACGTTCTCCTGGAGCGTCCACGAGTCCGTCGTCCAGTTCATCGAACCGGTCCAGACCGAGCGCGCGTCGCGCACCGCGTACTTGTGGTGCATCAGGTCCGGGATGCCCGGGATCCCGCAGGTGGGGAACGGCATCGCCTCGAGCAGCTCCGGCTTCGTGCTCGGCGGCGGCGGGAAGAAGAGCCGTTCGGGGTGGTCCGCGTTGTAGGCGATCCGGACGCGCACGCCGCGCTCGGTCGCCTCGCGCAGGGCATCGGCCACCACGTCGCCGGGCTCGCCCGGCAGGCGCACGTCGTAGAGCGCCAGGTCGAGCGACTCGCGCGCCTCACTGAGGAAGGCAGCCACCCGCCGGGCCATCGCGAGCGCGTCGCCGCCCGGGAGGAGCGGCAGCGCCTCGATCACTGCTGCCAGCGGAAGCCCGCCGGCGCGATGCTCGGCTCGAGCGGGCTCGTGAGCAGCCCGTCGGGCAGCTCCGGCTCGTTGTAGCCCGAGGGCGCGGTGTCGTTCGGGGTGTCCGGGTGGAAGAGCGACGCCAGGTACTGGATGTGCCCGCGACCGGGTCCGAGCTCTGTCTGGCCGCCGCCGTACGCCTGGACTCCCTCGCGCTCGCACCAGTCGTACATCTCGAACAGGTTGCTGAGCGGGCCGAAGCGCGACGGCTTGATGTTCACCATCCTCGGCCTCCAGGGGCGGTCCAGCACGTCGGCCACGGAGTGGATCGGCGCGTCCCAGGTAACACGGTCGCTCACGGGGTCGAGCAGCGCCTTCGTCTGCTCGCTCACGTCGGGATCCTCGAGCCACGCGTCGGGGAAGGCCTCGATCACCATCCGGTACAGCTCGGGGTCGGTCTCGACGTCGACCACCGTGCCCTTGTACTGGCCCTTGAGGTCCAGGGAGTCGATAGCGCCGGTCCCGACCAGCACGTCAACCAGCTCACGGGTCCATTGGTTCGTGGGATCGAGCTTCAGCTTCGTGCCGGGGTAGCGCTCCAAGAGGCGGAGCACGCGATCCGGCTTCTCGGGCTCGTCGTTGGGAGGAAAGGACCCGAGCCGCATCGAGACCACGAAGTTCAGCGGGTGCGGCTCGCGCTCCAGCACGTCCGCCAGAGAGCGGCCCGCCTGCGTGAGCGCCAGGTCGAGCGCCGCCGACTCGAAGGCCCAGCGGCGGTAGAGCTCGGACACCTCGCCGCGCACCGGCGGTGCTGGGAAGAGCTCCGTCTCGTCGAGGCGCTTGGAGAACGAGTCGAGCGTGTAGGAGCCCGCCAGGTCGATCGTCTTCGGGCCGTCGGCCTGGAGGTTCACGTGGTCGATCTCGTCGTACACCACGTCCTCACCGACCCCGGTCTCGCCGTCCGGGCCGTGCAGCTGGATCAGCGTGGTCGCGCGCGTGAACTCCTCGTTGAACTGGAGCTCGCGGCCCTCGAAGCCGAGCGACTCGATCTCGAGCGGCAGCTCCGCGATGCGCTCGTAGGAGCTCACGCGGCGAGCTCTGCCACTGCGTCGCCGAATACCTGCGTGTGGCGATCCACCTGCTCCTCGGTGGTCGCCGGGCACATGAGCGCCATGTTGTGGAAGGGGGTGATGAGCACGCCGCGGTTCATCAGGTACAGATGAAGGTACTCATCGAGCGCCGGATCTCCCGCGGCCGCCGACTCCGCGCCGGTCCGTGGCGGCTCGGGCGAGTAGCGGTACTCGCAGCGCGCGCCGAGCGAGATGATCGACCATGGCATCCCGTGGTCGGCGATCGCCGCCTCGACTCCCGCGACGAAGCGCTCGCGCAGGCCGATCATTCGCTCGAACGCCTCGTCCGTGAGCACCTCGCCGAGCGTTGCGCGAGCGGCCGCCAGCGAGAGCGCGTTGCCGGCGAGCGTGCCGCCCACGCCGCCGGTGTCCTCATAGTCCGCGTCCTCCTGGGCGGCGATCCGCTCGGCCAGCTCCGCGCTCACTCCGTAGGCGCCGATCGGCACCCCGCCGCCGATCGACTTGCCGAGCGTGACGGCGTCGGGCCGGAGGCCCCATGCGGCGGTGCAGCCTCCAGGGCCGGCGCTGAGAGTGTGCGTCTCGTCGATGATCAGGAGCGTGCCGTGCTCGTCGCAGAGAGCGCGCACCTCGTCCATGAAACCCGGCTCCGGCAGCACGATCCCGATGTTCGTGAGCGCCGGCTCCATCAAGAGGCACGCCACGTCGCCGTGCTCGAGCACGGAACGCACCGACTCCACCTCGTTGAACTCGGCCACGCGCGTGGTCTCGGTGGGATCCACCGGCGGGCCCAAGAACACCTCGCGCGCCCGAGCGAGGCCCTGCTCGTCGAGCCGTACGAACGACTCGTCGACCGAGCCGTGGTAGCACCAGCTGAACACGGCGATCCGGTCCCGGCCGGTCACGTGCCGGCAGAGGCGAATCATCCAGCGGTTCGCGTCGGTCGCGGTGAGCGAGAACTGCCAGTAGGGGATGCCGAAGCGACGGGCGAGCTCCGAGCCGACCCAGGCGGCGTCCTCGGTGGGCAGCATCGTCGTGATGCCGGCGGTCGCCGCGATCGCCCGCATCGTCGGACCCGGCGAATGGCCCGCCATGGCTCCGGTGTCGCCCACGCAGAAGTCGGCGTACTCGTTGCCGTCGACGTCGACGATCGCCGCCCCCTCCGCGCGATCGAGGTAGATCGGATAGCCACCCGCCCACATCGTCATCCAGGACATCGGGACGCCGGCCAGCAGGCTCGACTTGGCCTGCTCGTGCAGCTCCTTCGAGCGCGGGTGGGTGGCCTCGAACAGCTCGCGCTCGCGAGCGATCAGCTCGGCGAGGCTCAAGCCGGCGCCGGCTCCAGCGCCGCGAGCTCGGTGTCGTCCGGCCGCACGGCCGCCATCTTCTCCGCCCGGCGCTGCTGCCAGACGGTGAGGATCATCATCGCCACCGTGAACAGGAAGATCATCGTCGCGATCACGTAGATCTGCGGCGCGACCGCGACGCGCGCCGCCCCCCAGATGAACAGCGGGAACGTGATCGTCGAGCCGGAGTTGAAGTTCGTGATCACGAAGTCGTCGATCGACAGCGCGAACGCGAGCAGGGCGGCGGCCGCGACGCCGGGCATGATCAGCGGCAGGGTCACGAGCCGGAACGTCTCCCACGGCGTGGCGCCCAGATCCTGCGCCGCCTCCTCGAGCGACCGGTCGAAGCCGATCAGCCTCGATCTCACCGTGATCACCACAAACGACAGGTTGAACATCACGTGGGCGATGAGGATCGTCACGAAGCCCAGCTGCGGCGTGCCCCAGTTCAGGAACTGCGAGAGCAGCGCGGCGCCCAACACCACCTCCGGCGTAGCCAGCGGGATGAAGATGAAGAAGTTGACCGGCGAGCGGCCCCTGAACTCGTAGCGGACGAGCGCGAGCGCGGTCAGCGTGCCGAGCGCCGTCGCGATGAGGGTGGACAGCGCGGCGATCTCGATCGACGTCTTGAGCGCGTCGCCCACGCCCTGCACCGCGAACGGGTGCTTCCATGCGTCGAGGCTGAACTGCTCCCAGACGAAGTTGAAACGCCCGATCGGGTCGTTGAAGGAGAAGACGATGATGACCGCGATCGGGACGAGCAGGTAGATCAGGGCCAGGCCCGCGTACGCGTTCAGGAGCCAGTCGAGACCTCGCTTGCGAAGCGCCGCCGTCACGCCCGCTCCTCCTCGGTCCCGAGCAGCGCCTCGGTGCCGGCTATGCGCGCCCAGACGATCACGATGATCAGCGAGAACGCCATCAACAGGAACGAGAGCGCCGCGGCGGTCGGGTAGTCCGCCACCACCAGGTAGCGCGACTGGATGACGTTGCCGATCATGAACTGCTTGGGCGTGCCGAGCAGCTGCGCGTTGATGAAGTCGCCGGCAGCCGGGATGAACGTGAGCAGCACGCCCGCCACCACGCCCGGCATCGACAGCGGCAGCGTCACGCGCAGGAACACGTCGCGACGCCGGGCGTAGAGGTCGTAGCCCGCCTCGAGCATCCGCGGGTCCACTCGCTCGAGGCTCGCGTACAGCGGCAGGATCATGAACGGCAGGAAGTTGTAGGTGATGCCGGCGACCACGGAGACCGTGGTGTCGAGCAATCGCCCGTCCTCCGAGACGATCCCGAGCGTCTTCAGCGTGCTGACCACGATCCCGGAGTCCGACAGGATCGTCTCCCACGACAGCGTGCGGATCAGGTAGGTGACGAAGAACGGCACGATCACCAGGAGCAGCAGTGCGTTCTTCCAGCGGCCGCCGCGGAATGCGATCACATACGCCAGGGGGTATCCGATCAGGAGCGCGATCAGCGTGGCGAGCCCGGCGTACTCGAACGAGCGAATGAACTGCTCGTCGTAGTTCTTGAGCGCGTTCGTGTAGTTCGAGAACTCCCAGGTGAGCTGAAAGCCGGTGTCGATGGTGCCGGTCTTGAGCGACTCCAGCCCCATGTAGACAAGAGGAATCGCGAAGAACAGCAGCAGCCACCCGAGCCCCGGGAGGAGCAGCAGGTAGGGCAGTGCCGCCTTTCGGAGCCGGACCGCCATCGTGCGAGTCCCCCCGGCCTCGCCCCTAAGCGCCGATGAGCTGCTGGAACGCGTCGTCCAGCTGGCGTTCCTCGTCGGGCTTCAGATCCTGGAAGATGTAGGTGTTGTCGAAGACCGCCTTGTCCGGGAAGATCAGCGGGTTCTCGGCGAGCGCCTTGTCGGTCTTCTCCAGCACCTCCTTGGTGCCGTTCACCGGGCAGATGTAGTTGATGTATGCCTCGATGGGCGCCTGGACCTCGGGCTGGTAGACGTAGTCGATGAACTTCTCGGCCGTGAACGCGTGCGGCGCGCCGACCGGGATCTGCATGTTGTCCGTCCACAGCATGCCGCCGCTCTCCGGCAGCACGAAATCGACGTTGGGGTTGTCGGCCTTGAGCTGAACGGCGTCGCCGGACCAGCCGAAGATCACCCACGAGTCACCCTTCGGGATGTCCTTGAGGTACTCGTTGCCGGTGAACCCGCGGATCTGACCGGAGTCGACCTGCTCCTGGACCGCGTCGATGGCCTTCATGTACTGGTCGAGGCTGGCCGTCTCGGGGCTGTTGCCCTGCCAGGCGGTGACGAGGCCGACCGTGTCGCGCATCTCCGTGAGCATCGTGACCTTGCCCTTGTAGGCGGGGTCGAACAGGTCCTCCACGGACTTCGGCGTGCGCTTCACCTTGTCCTTGCGGTAGATGATCCCCGTCATCCCCGACTGCCACGGCATGGAGAACTCGCGCTTCGGGTCGAACGGCGGCGACTTCAGCCGAGGGATCAGGTTCGCGTTCGCGTTCGGCATCGTGGACTTGTCGAACTTCTCCACGTACCCGAGCCGCTTCATCCGCCCGGCCATCCAGTCGGTCACGACGTGGATGTCGCGTCCACCGGAGTTCCCCTGCGCGTACTGCTGGCGGACCTTGCCGAAGAACTGGTCGTTGTCGTTGACCTCCTCGACGTACTTGATGCTCGTCCCGTACTTCTCCTGGAACGACTTCAGGGCCGTGCGCTTCTCGTCGATGTACAGCGGCCAGTTGGCGATGTACATGCTCGAGGCGATCTCCCCCTTGGGGATCGGCTTCAGCTTCTGGGCCTCGTCTGCGCCGCCCGGCGCCTCGTCCGTCCCGCATGCGGCGAGATAGGCGAGCGCCGAGACGCTCAGCGCGCCCGCGGCCCCGCGCTGGAGGATGCGCCTGCGCGTGACTGGGTTGCGCAGCAGGCGCTCGAACTCGCGTTCCAGGTCTTCGTTACTCGGGGTCATCCGGCCTGTGTCCTTCCCTCACGATGTGGATGTTCTCGTCGGACCAGCTCAGCCTGGCCCCGTCGCCGGCCGCCGGGAGGTCCCGGCGCGCTTCGGCATCGGCGTTCGGCACCAAAACGGTCATGCGCGTGCCGTCCCCCAGTCGCACGACCATCTGCGTGGCGGTACCGAGATAGAGAGAGCTCTCCACCTGCCCCTCCACGCTCGGGCGGCCGTCCGGGCCCGCCTCGCCGGCAGGTGAGAGCACAAGCTTTTCCGGGCGCACCACGGCGTGGGCGCGCTCGCCGGTGGTGGCGCCACCGGACTCGGGCGCGCGCACGGTCGGCCCGGCGTCGAGGCGCAGCTCGGCGCCCGCGCCGTTGGCCGAGGTCACCTCGCCCGGCATCAGGTTGGAGACGCCGATGAAGCCGGCTACAAAGGTGGTCGAGGGCCGCTCGTAGACCGTCTCGGGGTCGGCCACCTGCTCGACCACGCCGCGGTTCATAACCGCGATGCGGTCGGACATCGTGAGCGCTTCCTCCTGGTCGTGCGTCACGTAGACGAACGTGATGCCCACGTCGCGCTGGATGCGCTTCAGCTCGACCTGGAGCTGCTTGCGGAGCTTCAGGTCGAGCGCGCCGAGCGGCTCGTCGAGCAGGAGCACCGCGGGGCGGTTCACGAGCGCGCGCGCGAGCGCGACGCGCTGCTGCTGCCCACCCGAGAGCTGGGCGGGCCGGCGCCTCGCCTCCCTGGACAGGCCCACGCGCTCGAGCTCCTCGGCGACGCGCCGCTTGATCTCGCCCTTGTCGACCTTCTGGCGCTGAAGGCCGAACGCGACGTTCTGCTCGACGCTCCGGTGGGGGAAGAGGGCGTAGCTCTGGAAGACCGTGTTGGTGGGGCGCTTGAACGCCGGCATCCCCGTCACGTCGTCGCCGTCGAGGAGCACCCGTCCCTCCGTGGGCTCCTCGAAGCCGGCGACCATGCGCAGCGTCGTCGTCTTGCCGCACCCCGACGGGCCGAGCATGGTGAAGAACTCGCCGCGCGGAATGTCCAGCTCCATCTCCCGCACGGCCGTGAAATCGCCGAAGCGTTTCGTGACACGCTCGAGCCGGACGGTGGGGTTGTCCACGCCCGCTTGGACCTCATGGCTCATGGCTGAGGGCAAGGTATGGCCGAACCGTAGCTATGGCAAGGGGCGAAATGCGAAAAAAAGGCTAAGGTTGTTGGCCGGAATGGCGCACGCGTGCGCCCGTGATTTCACCCCTCGCGCCGTTGAGTTTCTCCATCTGCGCCGATACCGTTGTCCACAACGTCTAGTCGTCCTAGTCGAGCCGAACAGGAGAAGCAGCAGTGGCCACCACCCCGCAGACCGTCTTCGAGCCCCATGCCGGCGCCGCCAGCTCGCTTCAGGAGAAGGCCCGCCGTCATCTCTGGATGCACTTCACCCGGATGGGCGCGTATGACGAAGCGCACGAGATCCCGATCATCGTGCGCGGCGAGGGGTCGTACGTCTACGACGAGCACGACAACCGCTATCTCGACGGACTGTCGGCGCTCTTCTGCGTGAACGCGGGCCACGGCCGAGCCGAGCTCGGCGAGGCGGCCGCGGCGCAGGCCAAGAAGCTCGGCTTCTACACGAACTGGAGCTACGCGCACCCGACCGCGATCGAGCTCGCCTCGCGCATCGCGGCGCTAGCGCCCGGTGACCTGAACCGCGTCTTCTTCACGTCGGGCGGCTCCGAGGCCGTCGAGTCGGCCTGGAAGCTGTCGCGCCAGTACCACAAGCTCACCGGCAACCCGACGAAGACGAAGATCATCTCGCGCGAGACGGCGTACCACGGCACGACCTTCGGCGCGATCTCGATCACCGGCATCACGCAGCTGCGCACACCGTTCGAGCCGCTCGTGCCCGGCGCCTTCCATGTGCCCAACACGAACTCGTACCGCTGGTCCGAGGACCGCGACCCGCTCTGGGCGGCGGACCAGATCGAGCACGCGATCGAGTTCCAAGGGCCGGAGACGGTCGCCGCGGTGATCCTCGAGCCGGTGCAGAACTCAGGCGGCTGCTTCGTGCCGCAGGACGGCTACTGGCAGCGCGTGCGCGAGATCTGCGACAAGCACAACGTGCTCCTGATCGCCGACGAGGTGATCTGCTCCTGGGGCCGCCTCGGGTACTACTTCGGCGTCGAGCGCTTCGGTGTGCTGCCGGACATGATCACCACGGCGAAGGGCCTCACCTCGTCGTACGCCCCGATGGGCGCCACGATCGTGTCCGACCGCGTGGCCGACCCGTTCATGTCCGGCCCGAAGTCGAACTTCACGCACGGGATCACGTTCGGCGGCCACCCCGTTGCCGCGGCCGTGGCGCTCGCCAACCTCGACATCTTCGAGCGCGAGGACCTCTGCGGGCACGTGCGCGCGAAGGAACCCGAGTTCCGCGGCATGCTCGACAAGCTGAAGGAGGATCTGCCGATCATCGGCGACGTCCGGGGCGCGGGCTACTTCCATGCGCTCGAGCTCGTCAAGGACAAGGAGACCAAGGAGACCTTCTCCGACTCGGAGAGCGAGGAGCTCCTGCGCGGCTTCATGTCGGGCGAGCTCTTCAAGAACGGCCTCATTTGCCGCGCCGACGACCGCGGCGAGCCCGTCATCCAGCTCTCGCCTCCGCTCATCGCGGACAGCGAGGAGTTCGAAATCATCGATCGCGTCCTGCGCCAGGTGCTCACCGAGGCGTGGGAGCGGATCGTTCGCCACTGATCCCATGCTCACCGTACGAGGGCTCGTGTCCGAGATGGGGCTCGAGCTCGCGACGGGCGAGGATGGCGCGGACTCTCCCGTCCGCTGGGTCCACATCTCGGAGCTGCCTGACCCGACGCCCTGGCTGTCGGGCGGCGAGCTGCTGCTGAGCACCGGCATCCAGCTCGACACCGACCGGCGCCAGCGCGAGTTCGCGCGGCTCCTGGCCGGCCATCACCTGGCCGGCCTCGGGTTCGGCACCGGCTTCGACCACGACACGCTGCCCCCGGCGCTCGTCGAGGAGGCCGACGCGCTCGGCTTCCCGGTGTTCGAGGTGCCGTACGAGCTGCCCTTCATCGCGATCACGGAGAAGGCGTTCACGCGCCTCGTCAACGAGCAGTACGAGGTGCTCCAGCGCGGCATCGCGATCCACAAGCGGCTCGAGCGCCTCGTGCTGGAGGAGAGCGGGCTCGACGAGGTGGTGCGCGCGCTCGCGGCCGCGACCGGCGGCGCGGTCTGCGTGCTGTCGGGCCGCGGCGAGACGATCTCGTCGAAGGCCTTCAGGCGCCAGGTGCCGGACGAAGCGATGGAGCAGGTGCGCGCTGAGGTCGTGCGGCGAAGCGACGAGCTCGCCGCCGGCAGCGCCCGCGCCATGGACAGCGCCGAGTTCGCACCCGACCACCCGGACATCGCCGGGCGCTCGCTCGTGCTCCCCGTGTCGCTGCGCGGGCGCGGTGCGCCTCAGGCGTGGCTCGTCGCGGCTCGCGACACCGGCGGATTGGGCGACTTCGAGCGCCTCATCCTCCAGCAGGCCGTGACCGTGGTGGCGCTCGAGCTGATGCGCCAGCGGGCGATGCGCGACACGGAGCGCCGGCTCGCCGGCGACGTGCTTGCGGAGGCGCTCACGGGGCGGCTGTCGGACGAGGAGCTCGCGATGCGGCTGCGCCCGTTCGGCATCGGCCAGAGCGCCGCGGTGCTGGTCTTCGGCGGACCCGACGGCGCACCCGCGCCGGCGGCGGAGGCCGAGCTGGACCGCTTCCTCGCGGACGCGAACGTGGGCGCCCTGGTCGCGACGCGTGAGCGCCTCCTGTGCGCGGTCGTGGACGTTCACGAGAACGCCGATCCGGTCGCGCTCGCCGCGCGTGCGCGCGACGTGCTCACGGAGGACGACGCGCCAATGCGCGCCGCGGCCTCACGGGCGGCGCCCGTCGGCGCGCTCCGGCGCACCTTCCACGAGGCGCGCTGCGCGCTCGAGGCGGCCGCGCTCGCCAACGGCTCGTCGCCGCCGGTGGCTTCGTATCGCGACCTCGGCGCGTTCCAGCTCCTTCTCTCGCTCCAGGACGACGACGCGCTGCGGCTCTACTGCGACAGCGTGCTCGGCCCGCTGGAGGACGCGAGCGGGGAGTACGGTGACGAGTTGATCCGCTCGCTCGAGGCGTTCATCGAGCAGAACGGGCAGTGGGAGCGCGCCGCGCGCGAGCTCTACTGCCACAGGCACACGTTGCGGTATCGCATCAGGCGAGTGGAGCAGCTGACGGGCCGCGACCTGTCGAGCGCGCGGGACCGGATCGAGTTCTGGCTGGCGCTGCGCGCGAGAGAGTTGGTGACGTAGTGAGAGAGAGGATTGACAGTCGATGAAGGTCGGGGTTCCGACGGAGATCAAGACGGACGAGTACCGCGTGTCGCTCACGCCCGCGGGTGTGAGGGAGCTGGTTGAGCACGGGCACGAGGTGCTGGTCCAGTCCGACGCGGGCGTGGGCAGCACGATTCCGGACGAGGAGTACACGGCGCAGGGCGCGCGCATCCTGCCCGACGCGAGCTCCGTGTTCGAGGAGTCCGAGATGATCCTCGGCGTCAAGGAGCCGCAGCCGGAGGAGGTGGAACTGCTGCGCCCCGACCACCTCCTCTTCACCTACCTGCACCTGGCTCCGGCCCCGGAGCTGACGAAGGGGCTGGTCGACTCGGGCGCCACCTGCGTCGCCTACGAGACCGTGGTCGACGAGCACGGGCACCTGCCGCTGCTCGCGCCGATGAGCGAGGTGGCGGGCAAGATCGCCACTCAGTGCGGCGCGTTCTTCCTCGAGCGGCCGCTCGGTGGCCGCGGCGTGCTGCTCGGCGGCGTGCCGGGCGTTGCCGCGGCGACCGTGATGATCATCGGCGGCGGCGTGGTGGGCCAGAACGCGGCCTTCATCGCAATCGGCATGGAGGCGGACGTCTTCGTGTTCGACCGCAACATCGACCGTCTCCGGGAGCTCGACATCGCGTTCGGCGGCCGGGCCTCGACGGTCTACTCGTCGACGCTCGCCGTCGAGGAGATGCTGCCGCGCGCCGACCTGGTGATCGGCGCCGTGCTGATCCACGGCGCACGCGCGCCGTATGTCGTCAAGCGCGATCAGCTTGGCCTCATGAAGAAGCGCGCGGTTCTCGTCGACGTCTCGATCGACCAGGGCGGCTGCTTCGAGACCTCGCGCCCGACCACCCACTCCGACCCCGTCTACGAGGTCGACGGGGTGACCCACTACTGCGTCGCGAACATGCCGGGCGCCGTCCCGGTGACCTCGACGTTCGCGCTCACCAACGCCACCCTGCCCTACGTGCTCGCCCTGGCCGACCACGGCCTCGAGGGCGCGATCCAGAAGCTGCCCGGCCTGAAGCCCGGCGTGAACGTGGCCGACGGCAAGGTCACGCACGAGGCGGTGGCCGAGGGCACCGGCCTGCCGTATACACCCGTCGAAGACGTCCTGGGCGTCACGGCCTAGCCCGGAGGAGAGGACCCGCAATGGCGACCATCAGCAAGACCAGGCTTCAGAACTTCATCGACGGCGAGTTCGTTGACGCCGCGGACGGCGCCACGGAGGAGGTGACGAACCCCGCCAACGGCGAGGTGATCGCCGACATGCCGCTGTCCGGCGAGGAGGACGTGAACCGCGCGGTGGCGGCCGCGAAGGGGGCCTTCCCGGGCTGGTCCACGACGACGCCGAGCGAGCGGGCCGCGGCGATGCTGAAGCTCGCGGATCTGCTCGACGAGCACGCCGAGGAGCTCTCCGACCTAGAGGCCGCGGATGCCGGCAAGCCGCGCAGCGCGATGCTCGAGGACGAGATGCCGGCGGTGAGCGACACACTGCGCTTCTTCGCAGGCGCGGGTCGGGTGCCCGAGGGCCAGGCATCGGGCGAGTACGTGGCCGGGCGCACCTCCATCATCCGCCGCGAGCCGGCCGGCGTGGTGGGGCAGATCGCGCCGTGGAACTACCCGCTGATGATGGCCGCGTGGAAGATCGGGCCGGCGCTCGCCGCCGGGTGCACGATCGTGCTGAAGCCCGCCGAGACCACCCCGGTCACCACCGTGAGGCTCGCCGAGCTGGCCGGCGAGGTGCTCCCGAAGGGCGTCCTCAACGTGATCACCGGCCACGGCCAGCCGGCGGGGTCGTCGCTCGTCACGCACCCCGATGTCGACATGGTGTCTCTGACTGGGTCGCCCGAGACGGGCAAGTGGATCGCCAGGGCCGCGTCGGACTCGCTCAAGCGCGTGCACCTGGAGCTCGGCGGCAAGGCGCCAGTGATCGTGTTCGACGACGTGGACATGGCGACGGCGCTCGAGACGATCGCCGGCACGGCTCTCTACAACGCGGGCCAGGACTGCACCGCGGCCACGCGCGTGCTCGCCTCGTCGAAGGTCTACGACGACATCGTGAACGGCCTCGCCGAGGAGGCGAAGGGCTACAAGATGGGCGACACGTTCGACGCGGAGACGAACCTCGGCCCGGTGAACTCCCAGCGGCAGCGCGAACGCGTCGAGGGCTTCTTCGAGCGCAAGCCGGACCACGCCGAGATCATCACCGGCGGCAGGGAGCCCGACCTGCCCGGAACGTTTGTCGAGCCGACGGTCATCGCCGGGCTCGAGCAGGACGACGAGATGATCCAGAACGAGATCTTCGGCCCCGTAATGACGGTCCAGCCGTTCGACGACGAGGCGAAGGCGATCGAGTGGGCGAACGGCACGCGCTACGGTCTCGCGGCGTCGGTGTGGACGCGTGACATCGGCCGCGCGCACCGGGTGGCGAACGCGATCCGATTCGGCACGGTGTGGATCAACGACCACATCACGATGGCGATGGAGATGCCGCACGGCGGGTTCAAGCAGTCCGGCTACGGCAAGGACATGTCGAAGTACTCGCTCGAGGACTACACGATCGTCAAGCACGTGATGGTCAACCTCGAGGCGTAATCGTTCGCTCCTACCGATTTCTGACGGCCTGGCTGCTCGACGCAGAGCGCCCGGCCGTCTGGAGAGAGCTCCGCGACGCGGGGAGCTGGCCGGAGTGGTGGCGCGGCGTGGAGCGCGTGATCGAGCTTGCGCCCGACGAGCACTACCGGATCGCCTGGCGCAGCCGCATCCCGTATGACCTCGAGTTCGAGTTCGTGGTCCACGATCTCGACGAGCCGTCCTCCATGAAGGGCGAGGCGCGCGGCGAGCTCACGGGCACGGGCCACTGGCGGCTGTTCGAGCAGAACGGGATCACGGCGGTCACCTACGAGTGGAACGTGCAGACCACCAAGCGATGGATGAACGCGCTCGCCCCGGTCGCGCGGCCGATCTTCGAGTACAACCACAACATCGTGATGCGCTGGGGCGGCGAGGGCCTCGCCCGGCGGCTCGGTTGCAATTTATTAGCAGCCGGCTGAGCTCGGATCCCTAAAGTGGCCGTCGTGCGGGTCATTGCGGCGGCGCTGTTGGTGGGGCTGACCCTGTGCGGATGCTCGGCACTGGGCAGTGATGCGGAGGATGGACGCGCTCAGGCCGATGCGCGAAGGCCCACGCAGCCGCACGTCGTGCTGATCGTCTTCGACGAGTTCGGCGGCGACATCCTGCTCGGCTCGAAGGGGAAGATCGACGCGGGCCGTTATCCGCACTTCGCGGCGCTCGCGAGGGACGGAACCTGGTTCCGCAATGCGCAGACGCGCTACGACTCGACCACGAAGGCGGTGCCGCTGATCCTCGACGGGATCGCCCCGCGGCCCCACACCGTGGGAAGCGTGCGCTTCCACCCACAGTCGATCTTCACCGCGCTGGGCCGGGCGGGCTACCGGATCGTGCCGTCGGAGGAGGCGACCGCGATGTGCCCGGCGCGCTACTGCCGGTCCGAGCGCGCGAAGCCTCCGGCGATCCTCCCGAGGCTCAAGGGCGGCCGCGCCCAGCGCTTCGAGCGCTTCATTCGCTCGATTCACGCGAGCCGGCGGCCCACCTTCTGGATGAAGCACGCGCTGTTGCCGCACGGGCCGTGGGTCTACCTGCCCGACGGGACGATGATGCGGCCGCCCGGTCCGGAGCTGCTGCCGGGGATGCAGACGATCCCGGGTTTCTACGACGACTTTCTCCGCCACCACAACGAGCAGCGCCAGCTGCTGCAGCTCGGCTTCGCGGACAGGCTGCTGGGCCGCCTCGTCGCGCGGCTGAAGAGCCAGGGCATCTATGACGACACGCTGATCGTCGTCACGGCCGACCACGGCTTCGCGTGGAAGGTCGGCGTGGACACGCGGCGCAGCGTGAGCCTGTCGAACATCGACGAGCTCGGGTCCGTGCCGATGATCGTGAAGCGGCCCGGGCAGAGGGCCGGTCGCGTGAGCGGCGCGCTGGCGCAGACGCTCGACGTGACACCCACGATCGCCGACGTCCTGAACGTGCCGCTCGGCTACCACGCCGACGGCCGCTCCGTGTTCTCGCCGAAGGCCAGCGCGCGCCGGACCGTGCGGATCGTCAAGCGCGACTTCAGCTCGGTGGTGAGCATCTCGAAGCGGCGCTGGGTGGCCCGCCGCGCCGCGGTGGCCGGGCGCCGCCTGCGCGAGCTCGGGTCGGGCGACTGGCCGAGCCTGTTCACGTCCTACGGCCCGCACCGCGAGCTGATCGGGCAGACGATCGCCGACCGAAAAGCCGCTTCGGGCGTCACGGCCACGCTGTCGCTCGCGCGCTCGTACACACACGTCCGCCGGGCCAGCGGCGTCGTCCCCACGCAGGTGGCGGGGCGAATCCACGGCTCCGGGCCGCGCAACGAGCGTGACATCGCGGTCGCCGTGAATGGCCGTATCGCCGCGGTTGGGCGAAGCTTCCACCTGCGTGGTCAAGCGGTGGAGAGCTATTCCGTCATGGTTCCCGAGGATGCGCTTCAGGAGGGCCGGAACCGCATCGAGGTCCTCGAGGTCTCGGACGGCGGCAGGATGGCGGTGCTGGCTCACAGTTGAGCTGATCGCCGCGGTCGCGCTCGCCGGCTGTGCGCTTCCGGGGGACGAGGACGAGGCGAGGTCGGAGGTCCGGCGCCCGCCGGTCGTGTTCGTGGTCTTCGACGAGTTCCCCGCGGACGACCTGCTGCGCCCCGACGGCAGCATCGACGCCGAGCGCTTCCCCCACTTCGCCGAGCTGGCGTCGATCTCCACCTGGTTCCCGAACGCGCACACGGTCTACGACTCAACGTTCGGCGCCGTGCCGGCCATCCTCGACGGCCGGATGCCTCACGCCCACATGGCCACCGACGTGCGCAGCCACAAGCCGAGCATCTTCCACATGATGGACCGGCTCGGCTACGAGGTGTTCAAGGTCGAGTCCGCGTCGGCCGTGTGCCCACCGATGATCTGCCCAGGCGCGCGGACCCGGCGACCCGGGGTGCTGAAGCGACTGTCGGGCAACGGCCGGCCGCCGCGCTTCCACCGCTGGGTCGGCGCGATCCGGCGCCGGCCCGAGCCGGCGTTCTACTTCCAGCACTCGCTGATGCCGCACGAGCCCTGGCTGTACCTGCCGTCCGGGCACCAGATGCGCCGGGCGGGTGTCGAGCCGATCTGGCAGATCAACCGGCCGACCGGCTTCGACGACCCGGCCCTGTCGGTGCACAACCACCTTCGCCACCTGCTCCAGGTGGGCTACACCGACCACCTCCTGGGCCAGCTGCTCGAGCGCCTTAGGCGAACCGGGCTGCTCGAACGGGCGCTCGTCGTCGTGACGGCCGACCACGGCTACTCGTTCCGCGTCGGCGTCGACAGCCGGCGGCTCCTGAGCCAGGACAACGTCGAGGAGATCGCGCCCGTACCGCTGTTCGTCAAGGCGCCCGGGCAGATGGACGCGCGAGTCGACGACGCGCTTGCGGCCAACCTCGACATTGTCG
>Ga0207706_10001951_pt1 | contig 20250 bp, 19 predicted proteins | sample KBSC53metaG_FD_184318 | JGI IMG/M metagenome (GOLD analysis project Ga0207706, IMG submission 184318) | Corn rhizosphere microbial communities from Kellogg Biological Station, Michigan, USA - KBS C5-3 metaG (SPAdes) (version 2) | ecosystem: Host-associated > Plants > Roots > Rhizosphere > Soil ... | reverse complement strand
GCATCGAAATCGAAATTGCCGATGCGTTCGCTGAGCATCTTGATCTCGCCAGGTGTCAGCACGCCTTTAAGCCGCGACTTCTCATTGACGATGTAGTCGGCAGCCTCGCCATCGTCGCTTTCGAGCAGTTTCTTCAGCCTGATCAGTGGTTCTTTGACGGTGGCGGGGTCGCCCACGGGAGTGGCAGTGCCATTGCCGGAGCTCTCGTCGGGAAGCGTCTTGACGATGGCAGCAAGCAGCGGATCGAGGGAGAGCGAGAGCGCCTTCAAGGCCGCTTCGACGTCGTGCCCTGTCTTGATCGCGGTCTCGGCTTTTGCCGCAGCATCCGATAACGTTACGGCGCCGAGAGTGCCGGCGGCACCTTTCAAAGAATGGGCGGTGCGCTCGGCGGTCGCCGCGTCACCTGCCGAAAGCGCAGCCCGCATCGCCTCGGTCGCGCCGAGCTGCTGCTCGGCAAATTTGCGCAACAGTGTCTCGTAACGCTCGCGATGGCCTCCCGTCCGTTTCAGCCCGGAGCGCACGTCGATGCCGGGAATGATGAGTTCGGCCGTGCCAGCCTCTGCCTTTGCACGACGAGCTGGCTTATTGGGGCGCGCAATCTTACCGTCGCCGTCGGTGCGGCGGATCCAACGCAGAAGCACGCTGAACAGCTGATCGGGATCGATAGGCTTGGCGATGTGGTCGTTCATGCCAGCTTCAAGGCAAACTTCGCGATCCGACGCCATGGCATTGGCGGTCATGGCGATAATGGGCAGGGTCTGGTGGCGTGGGTCTGCTCTTAGGATGCGGGTCGCTTCGATACCGTCCATCACCGGCATCTGCATGTCCATCAGGACGACATCGTAGTCATTGTCCTTGACCATGCGCAGCGCGATCTCGCCGTTCTCGGCGAGGTCCACGAAGGCCTCGGCATCTTCGAGCTGGCCGATGGCAACCTCCTGATTGATCTCGTTATCTTCGACCAGAAGGACGCGCGCGCCGCGCAGCCGATCGATGTCGAAGGATGGACCTGCCTGTACCGGCTCTGGCCGCTCGCGATCGGCACCGAGCGCAACGACCGCGGTATCGAACAGAATCGAGGAGGTCACGGGCTTGATCAGGACGTTCTCGAAGCCGGATTCCTCGGCTTGCTTTAGCACTTCCTCGCGGCCGTAGGCTGTGACCATGACGAGATGAGGCGGAGTCTGAAGATCGGGAATTCGCATGATGCGCTTGCCGGTCTCGATGCCGTTCATTCCGGGCATCTGCCAATCGACGAAGGCGATCTCGTATCTCTGGTTCCGATTGGCGGCCTGCCGAACCATGTTGATCGCCTCCTCGCCCGAGGCTGCCTCATCGGCGATGAAGGTCATGTTTGTCAGCATGTTCGACAACACGGCGCGAGCATGCGGATTATCGTCGATAATCAACACGCGCCGTCCGCGCAAATCGGACTGCAACAGACGTGGGCGCACGATCGCCGTGCCCTTGCCGAGGCGCGCAGTAAAGGTGAACGTGCTGCCCTTGCCGAGTTCGCTCTTAACTTCGACTTGGCCGCCCATGATCTCGGTCAGTTGCTTGGAGATCGCGAGGCCAAGCCCGGTTCCGCCATATTTCCGCGTGGTCGATGCGTCGGCCTGTTCGAAGGCCTGGAACAGACGTGAGATCTGCGCTTCGGTCATGCCGATGCCGGTGTCGCTGACCGAGAATTGCACGAGCTGGCTGTCCGGATTGTCCTCCAGCACCCGCACCGCGACCGAGACCTCGCCATGCTCGGTGAACTTGACGGCATTGTTGCAGAAGTTGATCAGGATCTGACCGAGCCTGAGCGGGTCGCCCCGGAAATGGGTCGAGACGTCAGGCGCGACCTCGAAAATGAGCTCCAGCCCCTTGGCCGAAGCCTTCTCGCTCATCAGGTTCCCGACATTTTCCAGCACCTTGTCGAAATCGAAGTCGATAGTCTCGATCGATAGTTTGCCGGCCTCGATCTTCGAGAAATCGAGAATGTCGTTGATGATGCCAAGAAGGTGCTGGCCCGAGCTCTTGATCTTGAGCACGTAATCGCGCTGCCGGGGCGTGAGGTCGGTCTTAAGCGCAAGATGGGAGAGGCCGATGATCGCGTTCATCGGAGTCCTGATCTCGTGGCTCATATTGGCAAGGAACACACTCTTGGCCTCGTTGGCCTCGAGGGCGGCCTGCGTCGCCTTTTCAAGCTCTAGCTGAGCTGCCTGAAATGCCACCTCGGCCGCCTTGCGAGCATCGATATCGCTCCACGAGCCGACCACCTCGACAGGGTGGCCATGCTTGTCGCGGATGAGATGCTGCTCGTCGCTCACCCAACAATAAGAGCCGTTCTTCTTGCGGAAGCGATATTCGGTGTGGTGGGCGCCCTTTCGGAACAGCTCGGCCTGCTTCGCCTCGACTTCGGGCAGGTCGTCCGGATGCACATGTGAGCGCCAGAAGTCCGCGTCCTTGAGATATTGGTCGGGGCTGTAGCCCAGCATGTGCGCGATATTGGCGCTGACGAAGGTCGGCGCGAAATCGCCGCTGGCGGCGAAGCTGTAGATGACCGAAGGCGCCGCGCCGAGAAGCAGCGTAAGTCGCGATCGGGCAGTTTCTCGCGCTTCTTCGGCCTCCTTGCGGGGTGTGATGTCAGTCCAGGAGCCAACGATTTCAATCGGTTCCCCCTTGGCATCGCGCAGCAAATGTTGCCGATCATGCACCCAGCAATACGTGCCGTCTTTGCGACGATAGCGGTACTCTATCTCGTGCTGCTCGCGCTCGAACAATTGATCGATCCAGGCTTCGATGCGAGGAATATCCTCGGGGTGCACGCGCTCGCGCCAGAGATCGGGATTCTCGAAATATTCTTTGGGAGTAACGTTGAATAGCTCGGTTATGCCCTCGCTTACGAAGGTCGGCCGGAAATTGTTGGCCACAGTGCGGCAGTAGATCACCGCAGGTGAGGCATTGAGCAAACGGACGACATGCGCGTGGGCCGAAGCTTGGACGTCCGCAATGGCCTGCAGACCCTTTTTCTCATGCTCGGCAATCTGGCGTTGATGGGCGACTTCAAGTTCGCCGAGCATCTCGTTGAAGGCAACGGCGAGGCGCCCGATTTCGTCGTCGCTTTTGTAGTCGATGCGATTGCGGTAATCCTTGGTCTCGCGAACCTTCCTCGCCACTCCTTCGACCCGCGCCAGGGGCTGCACGATGTGGCGATAGGTGACAAAGGCAAGGAAGAGGCTCAACGCGGCGAGTGCGCCCGTCAGCCAAAGGCTGCGATAGAGCCGCGCGAGGAAATTGTCGATGCGCGCGTTGATGAGACGCTTCAACTCGGATTGGCTTACCGTCCACGCCGCGATCGCCTTATTGACCGTCGCATCGTAAAGGCGATCGCGAGACTGGCTTGCAGCCGGATCGGCTACGCTCTGATTCACGGCATTGAGGTATGAGGAGATGGTGGCCAGCATCTCGCTGACGTCGCTTTCGATGGTTTGCCGCAGTTGCCCATCGGGATTTCCGCGATAGGCTGAGGTCAGATTTCGCTCGATCTCATCGGTGGTCGACCGGGTTATCGCACCAAGCGCAAGCACGCGCGCTTTCTCGTCATTCGGATTAGCGGCCGGCGCCTCCAGCGACGTCTCGATCTCGCCGATCTGGCCCAACAGGCGCGGCATTTGCCTGACGACGGTATCCTGGAGGTAATAGCTATCGAGATCGGGATCGAGCGCGAGATTCGAGTCATCGCCGATGCGGGTGGCGAGATCGCGCGCCTTGGCTAGCGCCTCGACGATGAGCGCGCTGCGATCGCCCTCCGCCCCTTTGGACCACAGCTTGCGAAGCGTGGTCTCCAAGGACTGGTCGAGCGCTGCGGTTTGCAGAGTGCCGGCAGCGTCTTGCTCGGCTGCATCGAGGGACTTCAGCGTTTCCTCAGGCGAGGCCGTCTGACCGTTGGCATTGGTCCGCGTGGGCTCGGCGAGGATGGCGGCATAAACGCCGCGAAGACTTTCGAGATAACGGACGCCGACCAGCTCTTTGCGCGCGAATTGGATGGCAATTTCTTTCTCGGCGACGAGGCTGTAGATCGCGACGACAATCGCCACGATGAACATGCTGCACAAAATGAAGAGCTTGGTGCTGGTACTCAGATTTCTAAACATGAGGAACGGACACTTTCGGCCTAGTTGCGCTGGCTGCCAGCTCGGCCGGCACAAGTGATCGGCGGTGCGTCTTCATTCTCGGACTTGTGCATCAGGCACCCTCAACCCGTCCGATCCGCGCTCCCTGAGAGGGAATACTAGCCGCATGTTCTTGGCTGGCATAGGTCAAGTCTCGGATTTTGGTCTCACGGCGATCGCCGAGGCCCGATTCGCTTAGGGGCGCGCGAGCGGTGCCTTGCGTCGACCAAAGATCGACGCGGCCAGCCCGTCCGCCGATATCGGAGGCATAAAAGCCCTGCGGCGGAACGCCTCAGGGTAGTCTTTACGGGCTTGGGCAGCCTGTCAGCGCATTCTTCGCAAGCTGCCTAAAGGCCAACCATGTTCCAATTTTGCCGTCAAACTGAGCAAATCGCCGAGCAGATGACGGCGCGTCCGCCAAAACTCTGGGGAGTGTTGCCGCGCTGCTCTAGCGAGCAGAGATCGGCGGGACTACTCTAAGTGCGACTTGCGAATCGGTATTTTGCGGTGCAACATTGCAGTTGCGAAATGCCTGTTCTTCTGTCGGTAGAGTCGCCAGCCTCGTCAATTGCGATTGGAACGGAAAAATGAGCCTAACCGCATAAGCTTAGCGGCCCCTTTCGCGCCAAGACCTAAGTCTCGTCGAAGGGGTGTCGGAGCGATTGGAATTAGGCGTCATATTTCGCGTTGCAACATGGAGGATGCGTCAAGGGCAAATTTCCGGACCGGAGTAAGGACTCCGCCTGGGACCAAGTGGTGTTGATTAGAAACTCCATTAGGAGGCCCTTAACGATGCTAACCGCGCTAACGCTGGCCCTTACAGCGAGCCTGCTCCTCTCCGCTCAAGCTACCGCCCAAGAGAAGAAGCAGCCTCCTACGGCCCCACCCCACAAACTCAAAGCCATCGCGAGTTGGGTTGCACCCTGCAGGGGTGTCACGCTCGAGGGGAGGGCCTAAGCCATGGGCGTGCAAATTCCTCCGGTCCTCGTTCTCATCGTCTGCAGGACCATCAGCGCAGGCGCACCAGATCAGAACTCGGCCTTCACCCACTGGGAAAACCTCAAATGGGACACGCCAAATTCCATGATGGTCTGCCGGCGCAATGAGGTTCAGCTTTATGACCCGGCTGAGGGGGTGAAGATCAATCCCACCGACGATCCGACCCCGCCACTCAATCCCAATTTCACCGTCGCCGAGCAATGCGCGCGGGCGGGGGTCACGCTTTCAACCGAGTGGGATCAGGCCCACAGGAATACGCCCTGGAGGGTGTGGCGTGTCGGTTGCCCGGCTCCCATCGTCGATCTCAGGACTGGAGCCCTCATCGGCTACAAGCTCCCTGAATGCGGGCACCAGGATACCGTGGTCTGCGAGACGGATTCCGTTATTTAGATCGCCGGGGCGGGTCTATACTAAGAGTCGACAGCGGAGGACCTGACCGTGTCACCTCGGTCACGACTTGCAGTCGGGCTTGCGCTTGCCCTAGCGCTCCTGGGCTTTGCGGCATTCAAAGCCTATTCGGAGCGGCTCGGACCGCTCGTGCAAGCCTATGGCACGACCTACTACAACGACGATTGGTCTCCTTCGCCCCCGGTTGCCTGCAAGCCCGAAAGCGAGATCACCGCGGCGATCAAGCAGGTGCACGCCAAATACGACTACCTCGCGGGCGAGGATCTCGAAGCGTTCGAACAGCGTGCCGCTCTTCTCAAGGGCCTGCCGCCACTCAACATCGAGAAGCTCTATGTCATCACCGCGGATGACCAGCTCCGCAACGGAGAGATGGTCCTGTTCATCGGGCTCAGGACCAACTGCGTGACCACGGTGTTCGGCCTGCCCTCGAGTCTCTATCGCGAGCTGTCCGGCAAGTCCGAGAACAGCTGAGCCTCGCTCGAAGGCGAGAATTTCATTTCAATCCATACGATATCTTCCAGCAATTTTGCTTGGATATTCCGGCGCCGAATTGCGTTCGATTGCATTAGATTGCGTCGCCATGTCACTGACGTCCTTGTCGCGCGAGAACTATCCGTCTCTCCCTGAAGGCCAGCTTCTCTATGCCGTGGGAGATATCCACGGCAGGGCCGATCTGCTCGACGACATGTTGCGCCGGATCGGCGACGATGCGCAGGCGAGCGGCCCTGCCGACGAGGCGACGCTCGTTTTTCTCGGCGACTATGTGGATCGCGGGCCTGACAGCCGCGCCGTCGTTGAACGGTTACTCGACGGATTGCCAGTAGGATTTGAGATCCACTTTCTCAAAGGCAATCACGAAGCGATGCTGCTCGATTTTCTGGAAGAACCCTGGCGGCTCGAGCATTGGCTTATGAATGGCGGCGAGGCGACCATGCGCTCCTATGGCGTCGACACCGAGCGCTTGATGCGACTTCGTGCCTACCCGGAGGCATGGCGCCTGGCATTCGCCGAAGCGCTTCCTGAGGCGCATCTCGAATTCTTCAAGAATCTGAAGCTCAGTGTCTCGTTTGGCGATTATCTCTTCGTCCATGCCGGCGTGAAACCCGGCGTGCCGCTCGCCGCGCAACAAGAAAAAGATCTCATCTGGATCAGGGAGCCGTTCCTCGATTGCACCGAGCCGTTCGGCAAGATCGTGGTGCATGGACATACGCCGGGAAAGGCGCCGGTGACGCGCTCCAACCGCATCGGCATCGATACCGGAGCGTGCTTCACCAATCGCCTGACGGCGCTCAAGCTAAAAAATCATTCGCGGGAATTTTTGCAGACCTGACGTCAGCCGCTCAGGATTGATCGGCAACGACAAGGCCCTTCAGCCTGTCGCTGAGGCTTGCGCTCTTCGTTCCGCTCTTGCGCCCGCGCCGTCTTTCTCTACGAGCGGCAAAGCGCTTTGCAAGCGGCCCCTTCGGCTCAGCGGCTTCCTCTTCGCTCGCCTGCTCGGGAGAGGAGGACTCCTCCACGGCACTGGCTGCGGCGGCCGGCATTCCCGCGGCCAGGCTGTCGACGTCATGGCCGGGCTCGGTCATTTCCGGCTCGCGTACGATCCCGTTTCCGGCATGTGCGGCATGCGCTTCGTGCCGAACAGGCTCGGGCTCTTGCGGCTCCTCGACGGCGGCGAGCTCGGTATAGACTTGGGTCATCGCCATGCGCTGCTGTGGCGCCGGAACGGGACCTTGCGCGCGAGCCACGGTGAGGATTTGCGAGGCGAGCCTCGTAAGCTCGCGGCGGAGCAGAGAGTTCTCCTGTGCGCCTGTCCTCGCGCGCTGGAGCTCCTCCTGGATCTTTGACATCTCAGCGGCCAAGCGCTGGCTCTCGGCGACCGCACGGGCGGCGTCGGCCTTACCAAGCCCTCGCACCGCCACGCCGCTTCCGCTCTCCAAAGCGACGCGCAAGCGCTCGATATCCGCGCGCTGATTGTGCAAAGTCGTGCGCGCCGTCTTGAGCGCATCGGACTGCGAGGCGACGGTGGTGCGCAGCTCGGCGTTTACCGCTTCGAGCTCGGCGAGCGCTTTCTTCGCTGACTTCAATCGGCTGTCGAGATCGGGAAGGCGCCGCTTGATGGTCTGCTGCAGCACGCGGTTCGCATTCTCGTTCTCCTGGAGTTTCGACTTCGCCCCGGCGAGATCATTATTGAGCACGGCGATCTCGACGCGGCGTTTGTTTGCCTCGATCAGCTCGCGAATTGCTTTCTCTTTGGCCTTATCGAGCGCAACCTCGACCTTGCGAAGCTCTATGGCGAACTCGGCGCGGAGCTGGTCCTTGTCGGCCTGGATATCGTTGAGCGACATCGGCATGGTGGCTTCCAGCCGGCGCGTGGTGAGCTTGACGGCGCGGTTCCAGAAGGGCGGCGCGAGTATGAGGGCCAGCAGGCATCCCAAGAAGAAGCCCAGCGCCCCGAACATAAACCATTCGATCATCGAAACCAGCGCTCCCGGGCGCCGTCAACCGTTGCCCTTCAGGCAAGACTCAAGCGGAAAGGTGGCGCCAATTCGGCACTTTCCACGTAAAAAGGGTCTCAGCTAGGCTTCCTTAGCGCCAAACTAGAACGGATTCCAGGTGGGCTGCTGAGTATATTTCAGATAGCCCAGATTGGCCCCCAGCCTCAATCCAATGCCCGAGCTGATCGGAGCGAGGGTCACATGGTCACGGCTAAGGAAGGTGATGCCCACTCCGCCGATGAAATAGGCAGAGCCATCTATGCCCCCGAAAGTGTTGAAGATTTCGCCGGGGCTTTGCAGGTCGTAGATGAGGACCATGGTCTTGGAACCGTCCGCTCCGAAGTCGTAGCCGACTGATGGACCTTGCCAGTAGACCTTATGCACGCCGGCGTCCTTGGTATAGAGCGTGCCTTCGCCATAGCGCAGGCCGGCAATGAAGGCGCCGCCGGCTTCCTCGCCGAGGATATAGCCATTGGGCCTGCCGGCGCGCTGGAACGCGTATTCGATCACTTTGGCGAGGTCGTACGAGACGCGACCGAAGAAGTGGTGCCCCGCGTCCTTGATCTCATCCACTGAGAAGCTGCTGTCCTGAGTCGGCGGTGCCGTCACATAAGAACTGCCGCCCGCAGCGGGCGCAGGCTCGTAAGGCCTACCGGGACCGCCCGAATCAGGCGACATCGAGCCCGCTTGTCCCGAAGGAGGTGGCGAAGGGGGGTTGATCGCTTGGGGCCGGTTAGGACCGGGCTGCGGCGTGATCACCATCGGTCCGTCGGCCTGGGCGAGCCGGATCTGAGCGGCAGATATGCCCGTGTCGTCTGCCGACGCCGTGCCGCTAGCGACGGCGAGCAGTCCCGCCGCGAGGAAGACGCCGCAAGAAGGTCTGAGAGACATGGCTTGGCCTTTGGTGCCGAGCCGGGTGGCCACCGGCTCGCGTGAGGCTGCGACCTCGATAATTCGCCTAAACCCTTACCAAACCGTGGCTGGGTTACGGGGCGGTTAACCGGGTGAGCGCAGAACGCCGCTCATCACTCCCGGTGGCCCCAGGCGATGAAGCTTGGATTACGCAATCGAGCTCCAACCTTGCCATAGCGGAGGGGTGCGCCCTCGGCATCGACTACGATACCGCCCGCTGCTTCGAGCACGGCCTGGCCGGCGGCGATGTCCCACTCCATGGTGGGACCGAAGCGCGGATAAACGTCAGCCTCGCCTCTCGCGATCAGCAGAAACTTCAGCGAGGAGCCCGCGCTCGACCGCTTGGCGATCTTGAGCTTGGCCAAAAAAGACTCCGTGTCCGCATCGAGATGCGAATGACTGACAACCGCGACGAAGCCTTCGGGAGCGGGGACGCGGACACGCAAAGGACGACAGGCGAGACTGTCAAAACGGGCTCCCGACTGATGCGGCGCAAGCTCCGTCTCCACCGCCTTTTCCTCAGCCACCGTGACCGCGAGCAGTGATCGCGCCGGTGCGTAGACGAGGCCGAATCGAGGGCGGCCATGGACAATCAGAGCGATATTCACGGTGAAGTCGCTGCGCTTCTGGATGAACTCCTTGGTGCCGTCCAACGGGTCGACGAGAAAGAAGCGGGCAGCAAGCTGAGGCTCTTTTCCGCCACTCGCCTCCTCCGACAAGACGGGAATATCAGGCGCGAGCTGCCTGAGCGCTTCGAGCAGGATGGCCTCGGCGTCGTGGTCGGCGCGTGTCACCGGGCTCAGGTCGTCCTTAAGCTTGACTTCCGGTCCCTCATGGTAATGCGCCATGATGGCGGCGCCGGCGCGAGCAGCAGCGTCGGTGAGAACCGCCGCAGCGCAGCCAAAGTCGAATTGTGTCTCTGCCGTAGTCGGCGCTGTTGTCTGTCTTGGGGCTGACAAGGCAAAATGCTCATCTGTGACGTTGATTCGTTCGCGCCCGTCGATGCGGCACATCGGGGCTGGCGCGATCCCCATGTAACAGAAATTCCAGCGTGGGCCACGTCATCTCCGCTTAGGGGCGGAAGCGAAGGAGGAGGAGGCCATGACCGAGCCGACGGCACTCGGTGATCTTGAGCTTGCGGCGCTTGTCTCAAGCCGCATTTGCCACGACGTGATCAATCCGGTTGCGGCCATTTCTAACGGGCTCGAGATGCTCGGTGAGGAGCCCGACCAGGCGATGCGCGACGCCGCCATGGACTTGATCCGCAAAAGCGCGGCGCAAGCCTCGGCGAAGCTGCAATTTGCCCGGCTCGCCTTCGGCGCCGCAGGATCATCTGGCGCCGAGATCGATCTTCGCGACGCGGAGAGGGTCGCGCGAGATCTCGTGGCGGGAAGCGGCAAGCATCAGCTGGCCTGGCAGGGGCCGGCGGTGACACTGCCGAAGAACAAGGTGAAGCTCCTGCTCAATCTCGTGGCGCTCGGCGTGGTCGCGCTTCCGCGCGGCGGTACCCTGCACGTCACGATTGCCGGCACTCCGTCCAGCGTAAGTTTCACGGTCAGCGCCAAAGGCGATGCGGCAAAGCTATCAGATGAGGTGAAGAGCCTGCTTGCAGGCACGAACGGTGTTGCGATCGATGCCCACTCCGTTCAGCCCTATTATGCACGGCGGGTCGCGGCGGCTGCAGGAATGGTCTTGAAGATCGACGCCCGCCACGGCGAGGTCGAGCTCACGGCCGCCTAGCCAGCGTCAGCTCTCATCTCGTTGCGCAGCTTCTCATTGCCCGGCATCGCGGGCCCGAGTTGATCGGAAGTGATGGGGGAAACTTAAGCTGCGGCTTCGGACTCGTCTTCCGGGTTGCGCAGCACGTAGCCGCGTCCCCACACCGTCTCGATATAGTGCTTGCCGCCGGTCGCCGCTGCGAGCTTCTTGCGCAGCTTGCAGATAAACACGTCGATGATCTTGAGCTCAGGCTCGTCCATTCCCCCATAGAGATGGTTCAGGAACATCTCCTTGGTCAGCGTCGTGCCTTTGCGAAGCGAGAGCAGCTCGAGCATCTGGTATTCCTTCCCGGTCAGATGCACGCGCTGGCCATTAACGTCCACGGTCTTGGTGTCGAGGTTGACCTTAAGCCCGCCGGTCTGGATCACCGACTGGGCGTGACCCTTGGAGCGGCGCACGATGGCGTGGATGCGGGCGACGAGCTCGTCCTTGTGGAACGGCTTGGTCATATAGTCGTCGGCGCCGAAGCCGAGGCCCCGGACCTTGTCTTCGATGCCGGCCATACCAGAAAGGATCAAGATGGGGGTCTGCACCTTGCTCACCCTGAGCGTCTTGAGCACCTCATAGCCGCTCATGTCGGGGAGGTTCAGGTCGAGCAATATAATGTCGTAGTCGTAGATCTTGCCGAGGTCGACGCCCTCCTCGCCGAGGTCCGTCTTGTAGACGTTGAAGCCTTCCGACTGCAGCATCAATTCGATGCTTTGCGCGGTCGCGCTATCGTCCTCGATCAGAAGAACCCTCATTTGAAATCCCCCGTCCTAAAGTCTGGTTATCCCCTGACCCATAACGCCACGCAGATTGGTTAATTCGAATCAACAAATTAACGTCCAATAGTTAACAAAAGCTTGGCCCAAGGCGAGCGCTAACCATCCATTCACGAACACATACGCTTCAAATGCCGGTCCTATGGTTTACCGGCCCTTAAGTCATGTTGGGGATGATCGGAGGCGAGGGCAGGGGGCTCCGGTCGCGATCTGGCGGGATCGTCGAGGCGGATTGCCGAGTCCGATCATGGACTTCGGCAGCACAGTCTCGCCGGGTTCTTTCTGCCTGAAGCCGCCGTCGTGTCGTCCGAGCCGATTGCTGGAACCCTGGTTGTTCGGCTTGTGCTTTGGCGTCGCCGGCATGAATATCTGTGTGGCCCAGCAGAGTTGGGGGTAGTGAGTAATGAAGTCACGCGACGCAGTGATCCGCTTGAAGCGCTTTGAGGTCGAGGAGAAGCGCCGGAAGGTTGCCGAGATCGAGGCCATGATCGGCGACTTCAACCATATGGCTTGCGACCTCGACCGCCAGATCGCGATTGAGCAGGAGCGGGCCGGCATAACCGACGTCAACCACTACGCCTATCCGACCTTCGCCAAGGCGGCGATCCAGAGGCGCAACAATCTGACCGCATCGGCCGCAGACCTCCAGGCGAGGCTCGAGGCGGCGCGCGGGGAGCTCGATGAAGCTTACGCCGACCTCAGGAAGATGGAGCTCCTCGAGGAACGCGACTTGCGTTTGGATCCGGCCCGTGCTCCTACCCAGCCGGAGCTCGAGCCCCCGGGCATCCAGCGCGCCGCGGGCTAGGAGCCTTGCTTCGCCGTGGCGCGCGCGCCAGCGGGAAGTGCAGGTAACGGGTCCCAGGGCCGTCTTCGGTGCTATCATCGGCTTGACAGCAAAAAGGCAAGGCGGAGGCCTCAATGCCGTCATTCGACATCGTCTCGAAGGTCGATCTCGCCGAGGTCGACAATGCGCTCGCCAACATGACGCGCGAGATGAGCCAGCGTTATGACTTCAAGAACTCGCAGTCGCGGATCGAGCGTAATGGCTCCGAGATCACGCTCAATGCCGACGACGAGCTCAAGCTCAAGCAGATGCATGAGTTGTTGCAGGGCCATCTTGCCCGCCGCAAAGTTGACGCAGGCGTCATCGACTACAAGCCTCTGGAGAAGGCTGCCGGACAGGCGGTGCGGCAGAATGCGCTGATCAGGCAGGGCATCGACCGCGAGCTTGCCAAGCGTCTGGTCAAGGAAGTGAAGGACAAGAAGTTCAGCGTGCAGGTCACGGTGCAGGGCGACGAGCTCAGAGTTTCGGGCAAGAAGCGCGACGATCTGCAGGCGGTGATCCAGCACGTGAAGGGACTCTCGGTCGAGCAGCCGCTGCAATATGTGAATTTCCGCGACTAAGGCGGTCGCACACTCGCGGGGTAGTGCCGTGTCACGAGTTGTGTTCTCAGTTCTGATTTCGGTTTTGGCGGCGGCATTGATTGCCGGCTGCGCCTGGAAGCCGAGCGGCCTTTCACTTGGTGGCGGGCTGCTCGGCCGCGGCGATGCGACCGCGGATGCCTCTCCCGAAGCGTCCAGTGAAAGCACCAGCGTTGCCAGCTTCCGCTGCGACCAGGATGCAGATCGCAGCAGCGAAGCCGGTCGATGCCTATGTGATGCTCGGCGGGCGTATCAAGACCTGCTGGTTCAATGCCGATGCGCCACTCCTGCCGGAGCACGTCTACCGCGCCGATGTGAGCCCGGACGGCAGCAAGGTGCAGATTACCATCCACAAGAAGATCGCGCTCGGCCGCGCCGGTGCGCCCACCTACGCCATCGATTTCAATCAGCAGGGCGGCTACACCATCGTTACCACGCAAAATCGCGGTATGACGCCCAAGCTCGCCGCCAAGATGCAGTTCGACATCGACCGCTGGAAGCGCGGCGAAACGAATTGCAGCAAGCAGATCCCGAAGGCCGTCACGGCCTCGGCGCCGGCTCCTCGCTAAATCAAGTCTCCAGCTACATCCGCGAAGAGATGCCGGATGGGCTGATCGCCTTCCTTAGCCATGCGCTCGGCTACGATCAGGCGATGGCATTGCTGTGGATCGCGCTCGAGACAAAGCAGGCAGACAGGCTTAGCCGCAGCTAGGCCTAGAGCTTCGCCCAAGTCAAGCAACGCTTCTGGCTCTTCGAGGTGGTGACGGAAAATGCGCTCGAAGCTCTGGTGATCGCCCGAGCGCGCAGCCTCGCGTCCCTGCTTTGGCGTGCCGAGTCCGCGGAGATGCCGATAACCGGTTCCCGCCTCAGAGAGATGCTGGGCGAGGGGGTTCTTGGAGAAGCCCTTCTTGCGCGAGACTGGCGCTGCGCGGATGTCGAGCACTAGGGCAACGCCGGCCTTGCGTAGCGCGCCGATGAAGCCATCGACGGTCGCGCCCTCATATCCGATGGTGAAGATGGGATGCTGCGCCCTAGCCATCTCTCGCCAACGCGTCATGCCCGGCCTTGTGCCGGGCATCCACGACTTAGCATGTTCGAGGGCGAAAACGTGGATGGCCGGGACAAGTCCGGCCATGACGAAGAGTGTAACGAACGCAGCCTAGAGCTTAGCTGCCGCGATAGTCCTGGATGCGGGTGGCGCGCAAGCCCGGAAGGCCGTGCTTGTCGATCGATCTCTGCCAGCTCAGGAACTCGTCCACCGTCAGAGTGTAGCGCTCGCAGGCCTCTTCAAGGCTGATCAGCCCGCCGCGCACGGCGGCAACCACCTCGGCCTTGCGGCGGATGACCCACCGCTTGGTGTCCTTGGGCGGGAGATCGGCGACGGTCAGCGGGCTGCCGTCGGGGCCGATCACATATCTGACGCGCGGCCTGTAATGCTCGGTCATCGTACTCACAACACCATCTCTCGATGAGCCAACGTGATCGTGAGACTAACCGCGCCCCTTTAAGATTTGCCTAAGCCGTCCGGTAAAGGAAGCAGCAAGGAAATAGCCAAAACTTGCTGAATTATCGGCCCAAATACGCGTTATCCAGCGACGGCGGTCGGGCTGCGCCCTTGGCATCTTGCCTTGCCTAGCATGCCCCCGATGCCTATGTTCGGCGCTGGGAAGGGCGGGGCCAGATATCGGCGAAAAGCCTTGTTTGGACCATCAATACTGTCTTGCCGGCACGGCATTATTCGTAAATCCGAGTCTAAGATCAGTGGCTTCGTCACAGTCCACGGCATTTAACAGTCTTCACCCTTCCGGCCGCCCGGCTGACAACCGGGTGGTTGTGGCCATGTCTGGCGGAGTCGATTCCTCCGTCGTCGCGGCGCTGATGAAGGCCGAAGGTTACAATGTCGTGGGCATTACCCTCCAGCTCTACGACCATGGCGAGGCAGTCGGCCGCAAAGGCGCTTGCTGCGCTGGTCAGGACATTCAAGACGCCCGCCGCGTCGCCGATGCCTTGCAGATTCCCCACTACGTGCTCGACTACGAGGCGCGCTTCGCCAAGACAGTGATGGGCGAGTTCGCCGACAGCTATCTACATGGCGAGACGCCCGTTCCCTGCGTTGCCTGCAACCAGAAGATCAAGTTTCACGACCTGTTGCAGACGGCGGAGGGACTCGGAGCCGCGGCGCTCGCAACCGGACATTATGTCATGAGCAAGCCTGGTCCGAGCGGCTGGGAGCTCTATCGCGCCGCCGACAAGGAGCGCGACCAGAGCTATTTCCTGTTCGCTACCACGCCTGAGCAGCTCGCCTTCTTGCGCTTCCCCCTGGGCCATCGCCACAAGGACGAGACCCGCAAGCTCGCCCGCGATTTCGGGCTTGCCGTCGCCGAGAAGTCCGACAGTCAGGATATCTGCTTCGTGCCGACCGGGCGCTACACGCAAGTGATCGAGCGCCTGCGCCCGGGCGCCGCCGAGGCCGGCAATATCGTACATCTCGATGGGCGCGTGCTCGGCCGCCACGGCGGTATCATCAATTACACGATCGGCCAGCGCAAAGGGATCGGCGTCCCGGCTAAGGAGCCGCTCTACGTGCTGAGGCTCGATGCCTCGCGCCGCGAGGTGGTGGTCGGTCCGCGTGAGGCTCTGCGCACGCGGACGCTCAAGCTTCGCGACGTGAACTGGCTCGGCGATGAATCATTCGAAGACTTTGCACAGAGTGGTGAAGAGATTCTCGCAAGGATCAGGTCGAGCGGACCATTGCAGCCGGCGCATGTTAGCGTGGAGCGCGATGGCGTGACGGTCGACCTTGTCTATGGCGAGGACGGTGTGTCGCCCGGACAGGCTTGCGTGTTCTATGCCGCCAAAGGCGGCGGCGAGCGGCTTCTCGGCGGCGGATGGATCAAGTCCGCTGGTGGAAGCCACGAGTTGGCCAAAGATCGCTTTAAGGCCTCCGCGTCAGGCGGAACCGAGGAGGCGTTCGCGGCCGTGTCGCGATAAAGCCGCTTCAGAAGAGCGGCGCTTCGGCAGGAGAGGGAACGTTGGTTTCCAAGTCACCGGTAATGGACACGACGTCGGTCCGAGACGCTTATCGCCGCTGGGCCCCGATTTATGATTTGACCTTCGGCAAGATTGCCGAGGCCGGCCGCAAGAATGCCGTCCAGATCATCAACCGGCGGCGCGGCCGCGTGCTCGAGGTTGGCGTCGGGACCGGGCTTTCGCTCCCGTGCTATGGCAGCCATCTCACCATCACCGGGATCGATCTTTCGCCCGAGATGCTGGCTAAGGCTGAGGACAAGGTCGACCGGCATAATCTCGCCAACGTCGCCGGGCTGCACGAGATGGATGCGGGCGCTCTCGCCTTTCCCGACGAGAGCTTCGACACCGTCGTAGCCATGTACGTCATGACCGTGGTGCCAGTGCCCCAGCGGGTCATGCGCGAGCTCGAGCGGGTGTGCGCCGCCGGCGGCGAGGTCATCCTCGTCAATCATTTCAGCGAGGACGAGGGCGTGCGTGGCTTCCTCGAGCGGAAGCTTGCCCCCTTTGCCGATCTCATTGGCTGGCGTCCCGTGTTCGACATCGACCAGGTGCTCGTGTGCGAGGATTTGCGGCTTGCCGAGCGGCGGTCATTGAGGCCGTTCGGCCTCTTCACCATGCTCCGCTTCGTCAAGGAACCTGGCTTCGAGCTTGTGCCGCAAAGGATGCTGGGCGCGAAGTCGGAAGTCCGCGTGCCGGCTCGCGTGCCGGCGAGGTCGCGTCTGCCTGAGCCGATCAGGGTGAGGATCAAGTGGCAGGTCGCGCGGGCTCTCGTGCATTGCCGGCGCTTGCTTGACACTCATTACTGGCGATCTCTATATCGCCGGTTAGCAAGCCAATTGGCGGAGTGATATCCGCTTTATTCCCAGGCCAAGTGGCGGAGTAGCTCAGCTGGTTAGAGCAGCGGAATCATAATCCGCGTGTCGGGGGTTCAAGTCCCTCCTCCGCTACCAATAAGATCAATTACTTAGGGCAATGATTGGCTTTTTTTTCGTGTCGCGCGAGATGCCCAAAAATGCAACATGATTTCAGCCATTCTCAACGCTTTCCATTTTCCACCCGCTGGTCCACGCAACATGAACGCAACATGGGAATCAGACCACACGTTCACGAAGCGGGCTTTAAGCTCTGTCGCGGACATTGATGGTTGCTCAGCGTATGCGCAAAAAAAATTTCTAAACAAAGGGCCTCTTCCCTTGGAAAAAAGTTTCTGGCCAACCTTGCAAAAAAGTCGAATCGGTTGGTAAGGAAGAAGAGTCACGGGGCGCCATGGTGGAGCCCATCTCAGCAGAGTCGAAATGCCCCTATCGCCGCGCCCAGTTTGGGCGAGCGGTTCATGTTGTGTTGTGCCCAGTTTGGGCGAGCGTTCGATGCTGAGATGAGGACAAATGGCAGAAGACGACTTGGATCGCCCCCTTTGGGGTGCAGAAGCTATTGCGCGCGAGATTAACAGAGCGCCAAGGGCTACTTATCACCTTCTAGAAAACGGGCATCTGGATGCCGACCGAGTCGGCGGCCGATGGGTCAGCACGCCTCGGCGCTTGCGCGAGCAGTTCGCCGGAAGAAGCGGCAAACTCGCCGCGTTCTCTGTGGCCAAGGCACCTGTAGTCAGGGAAGTCGGCCGCTCGGAGGTCGAGCGATGACCGATGACAATTCACTCCTGAAAATTTCGGCCGATACTTGCGATGACGCTCGGGACAAGCGTTTCATCGAACAACTGCTCGCCGACCTTGCGGCCATCGCCGACTGGCGAGACGACCTCCTATGCAGAATCCGCCGCGCGCGTTTGCGCTTTGAGTCCATCGGCCTCGATGCCGAGGAGCAGGAAGCGCTCGCCGCCGAAGTCGCCACCTTTAAGCATGTGTGCACCGCCGTCGCCGACTCGCTCGTCAATGCCGATAACGAGGAAAGGCAGGCGGCATGATCATGACCACGGGCGAGATGACCGATGGTGAGTACGCGCAGGAACGCGAGCATTGGGAAGCGTCAGCGCGGACCATCATCGAATGCGGCAATGTGCTGGAATGGTTCGTAGGGTCCTGGCGCAAGATCGTTGCCGGTGAGGAGCAGAACGCTAAGCTGCTGTACCTGGTCGCTACGAGCCGGCTGTTCGGCAAGTGCACGAATGCCGCAATCAAAGGGCCGTCAAGTGCTGGAAAATCGGAAATCAGGCGCCAGGTGTTAGAGTTCTTCCCGCCCGAGGAGGTAGTTTCATTCACCACGCTATCCGAGAAGGCGCTCCTCTATTACGACGGGGACTTTGCTCACAAGATCCTATCCATGGGCGAGGCGTCCGGCGTCGAAGAGCAGACGCTTCAAGACTATCTCTTGCGTGAACTGATAAGCGAAGGCCGACTTCGTTATCCCGTGGTGCAGAAGGTCGGCGGTCAAAGCCTGGTCACGGTCACCATCGAGAAGAATGGCCCAGTGGCCTTTCTGGTGACAACCACAAAGGCGGCGCTGCATCCCGAAAACGAGACCCGGATGCTGTCATTGGAAATCGATGACAGCGAGATGCAGACGATGATCGTGCTTGATAAGGTGGCGGAGATCGTCGGGCTGAACTTCGAGCGAGCTGCTGTCGATTTCGAGCCTTGGCGCGACTTTCAGCGATGGCTTGGTGCAGGGAATTGCAATGTCATTGTTCCGTTCGCTAAGACGCTCGGTAAACTGATTCCCCCTCGTTCTGTTCGACTACGGCGCGACTTCTCTCAAATCCTGCTCGCCATAAAGGCTCACGCCCTTCTGCATAGATACCGTCGGCCCATTGATGACAGGGGCCAGATCGTCGCCAATATCGCGGAGGACTACGCAACGGTCGCCGACCTTATGGGCGGGATCGTCGCCGAAGCATCTGGCACCAGCATCCCGAAAGAGATGCAGCAGACCATTGACGCCGTAGGCAAGGCAACCGCCGGTCTCGCCGCCAATGAAGGTGCCACAGCCGATAAGATCGCCAAGCTTTTGCGGCTCGACAAGTCCTCCGCCTGGAGACGCCTGGGCAAAGCGGTATCCAAAGGCTTCATCGCGAATTTGGAGAGCAAGAGGGGGCAACCAGGGCGCTACCGGCTGACCGCCCAAGAGGTGGAGGCCGAGGAGCTGATGCCGTCAATCAAGTCCCTAGAGGCGGCCTTACAACCCGTGCAACCGCGCAACCCGACACACAACCCTAAAGTATTTGAAGCGCTTAACGATTGCGCCACCGGTTGCACGGTTGCGCCGGTTGCGTGGCATTACACGGCAGATGACTCTCTAGATGATTTTCCCGAGTTGCCCGCCTGTCTCGATAGGCGGTCGAGCGGTGACCAGCGGGCATCACCGCACGAACTTCTTAGTCGACCACATGAGCAGGATGCCTAACAAAGGATCGTCCGTATGGCCGGTGTATCGTTGAGCAAGTTGCCCTGCCGCCAGCGCTTCACACAGGAGGAGTTGGAGGCAATCCTTCACGAAGGAGCTACTGACGCGGAAATCGAAGCGCAGATCCGCAGCCCTCGTTATTGGACGTATATCGTGCGCCTTCCAGACGGCCCCCGGGGCAGGTCCCGGCAAACGTGTGAGCGTAGTGCGGCTAGGCTGGCGGAGCTTGTCGCCCACGATTTTTTTTGTGTCCACGAGCGATGGCCGCTGGGGCGCTGGCGCTTCGTGCTATGGCCGCCCGAGCAGTAAAGCGCTTCCGCCGGAAAAACATGAAGGGGGCTTCAATATGAAAACAGGCGAACCGTTACCCAAGAACTCAGCCGGTTCACTGCACCTTGAGTTCAAGCGCTGCGGTCGGCCGAGCTGTCGCTGCCGCCTCGGCTTTTTGCATGGGCCGTACATTTATCGGCATTGGCGCGAACGCGGTCTCCAGAGGAAGGTCTATGTCCCAATGCAGCGGCTGGCCGAGGTTCTTCGCACCTTAGAAGAAAATCGAGCAGACGCAGCACGGCCGGGCCAAGTCCTCCAGATGCTAAAGGACTGTCACAATGTCTGAACCTGCAGTTTTCCCAGACCCAGCCGCCGAGACGCACGAAAGGCGAGTGACCGCTGAGCTTAATGCTCAGCATCAAGAGTTGCGGGAACAAGCGCAGGCGCTACTTGCTGCCGTGAAGGGCCAACGTGGCATCCGCAAAGAGGAGGACTGGCAGGCTGTCTTTAAGCAGGCCAGGCTAGATCAAGACAGTGGTCATTTTCTAATCAAAAGGTTGGGCGCTGAGCGGTTCCTAGAGCCCGAGTTGATGGCCACCCTCGCTCAACTCGTCAAAGACCTGTTGGCCGGAATTGAACAGCCGACCGCCGCCG
>Ga0207706_10001949_pt1 | contig 20254 bp, 16 predicted proteins | sample KBSC53metaG_FD_184318 | JGI IMG/M metagenome (GOLD analysis project Ga0207706, IMG submission 184318) | Corn rhizosphere microbial communities from Kellogg Biological Station, Michigan, USA - KBS C5-3 metaG (SPAdes) (version 2) | ecosystem: Host-associated > Plants > Roots > Rhizosphere > Soil ... | reverse complement strand
GCCCCACCAAACCCACCCATGTCGGGCATGCCGAGAATGGTCATCGCATTGGCGCGGAAGCGCACCCGCGCGATCCACTCGGGCTTCCACGGTAGCTTGGCGTTGGCCGGGCGCGGCGGATAGGCGAACTCGCTTTGCGGGCCGTAGGCGTAGAGATTGAGCATCATGTTGTCGCCGCCGAGCTTGCGGACTTCGGCCGGGATCGAGCAACTGGTCTGGGTCGGCGGCATCAACGTCCGGGCCGCGACGAGCTTGGCGACCGCCGCCGGCGAGAGCCAGTCCTGCAGTGAACCGCCAAATTGCTGCGTGGCCGACGAGGTCCACCAGACCATCTCGTTTGCCTGGCCGCGGCCCATGTTCTTCGCGCCCATCGCCCAGGCATAATAGCCGGTCGCCTCCGGCAGGCCGTTCCAGGTCAAGCCGAACGCGCTGCTGGCCAGGGTGGAGGACTTCGGCTGCAGCGGGGGCATGAAATCGCGGTCGAGCTTGAAGGCGATCTCGGGCGAATAGTTGCCGGCGATCCGGTGGTCGCCACGCAGCGACGCCGAAGATGGAACTTGTTTGGCGTTGCGGCCATTGGGCCATTCGCCGAAGGTCTTGCTGTTGGCCTGGGTGATGCGCCAATCACCGGGGAGGTTGCCCGCCGCCGAGTAGAGACCGGGGGGCACTTGTCCTTTGGCCAGCTTGGCGAAATCGATCACGACCGGCTGGCCCGCGGGGGCATGCTCCCCGCAGCCCCAGAACAGGTAAAGCTTGGCGTTGGGCAATTGCCCCTGCGGTGGGCGCCCCGGAAGGCCCGGCGTGCTGGGCTGGTTGACCGGGGTGATCAGGGGCACGGACTGTCCCAGCCCCGTGGCCGACGGCATGAAGTGATCGGCCGCCGGCGCTCCGGTAGCCGCCCGTGACGAGCCCAGTCGCAGTTGCAGCTCGTGCACCGCGCCGCCGGCCCCGCCGCGCAGCATCGCCAGCGGGTTGCCGCCGGCCGCGCCCATGGCGGCCATGCCCGACATCGTTCCGGCATCCATCGTATAGCGCGCGATCGGCGGCGCCGAGCCTTGCTGCGTCGCGGCCGGCATGGCTGCGAAACCGATGACAAGAGCAACGCCCAGGTACGCGGCGCGGCGAACGGTCTGCTTCATCGGAAATTCCCCCTGCTGAACCACCCCAATGGATAAGCCGTGTATCACTCGCGGGCGCTCCGGTCATTACGAACTCGTGTTCGCGGCAGCGGCCGGGCCGCCTTTTTGGGAACCGCTCCGCCCGTCGCCCGGTTTTTCTCCCCAAGGAGAATCCGCGATGAAGCAATTGCTGATCGGTGCCGCGCTGCTTGCGCTCGCGGCCGGACCGCTGGCCGCGCAGGGTCACGGGAACGGCAAAGGCCAGGCCGCGGGCCATGGCAACTCCGACCATGGCTCCGCGATGAAGGGGCCTGCGATGAAAGGGCCGGCGATGCATGGTCCGTCGATGCGCGGCTCTGAGATGCACGGCCCGGCGATGAAGGAGCGTGGGCACGGCAAGTCCGGCCACGCGCCGCGCGCGATGACGATGCAGGCGGCAGCGCCGGGACATGGCCAGGGCCATGCCAAAAGCCCCGGTGCCGAGAAGCACAAAGCGGCGGGGCCCAAGGCAATGCCTGGGCGTTCCGCCGAGGTTCGCGTCGCCAAGCCGGCGGATCGCGCGCCGGGTTTCGGCAACGGAAACGGGCACGGCAAAGCGCATGTCGAGAAGGCCGCCCAGGTCGGGCGCGGGGTCAAGGCCCTGCCGGACGGCCGGCACTACTATTCCGACCGCGGCGCGCGCGAGGCTTTCGATTTCGCCGCCGTTCGCCGCGGCCTGATCGACGACTGCCCGCCGGGACTGGCCAAGAAATACAACGGCTGCCTGCCGCCGGGGCGAGCCAGACAGCAGCTCTACCAGCCCGCATGGTGGGGCCTCGCGGGTCTTGGCGCCGGTAGCTACGTCTATGACGACGGCTACCTGATGCGGCTGAACGGCGACAGAGTGGCAGGCTACGTCCCGTTACTCGGCGGTGCGCTCTTTCCGGGAAATATCTGGCCAAGCGGTTACGCCGCCACGCCGGTGCCCGACTACTACGACGACTACTACGACCTCGGCCCACCCGACAGCTATCGATACGCCGACGACGTGCTGTACCGGATCGATCCGTCGACTTCGGCAATCACCTCGATCGCCGGACTACTGACCGGGGACACCTTCGACATCGGCTCTCCAATGCCCCCGGGCTATGACGTGTACAACGTGCCCTACGCTTACCGGGACCAGTACGTCGACGGACCGGACGCCCGCTACCGCTACAGCGACGGGTACATCTATCAGGTCGACCCGACGACCCAGCTCGTCACCGCCGCCATCGACCTTCTGACCGGCTGACGAGGAGCGCGGACATGATCATCGGATACCCCTTGCGCCGCTCGCTGGCGATCGCCGCGGCCGCGGCGCTGATCCCGCTCGGCGCGTGCTCGGATAAGGCCCGCAAGGCAGACGAAGAAAAATCAGCGACCGCGGCACCGTCCGGCGATACCCTCGCCGAGGCGATGTCGAAGCAGGACAGCCTCTCGACACTCACCGGGGCGCTGCGCGACACAGGGCTCAGCCAGGTGTTCGACAACGCGGGATCGTACACGATCTTCGCACCGACCAACGACGCGTTTGCCAAGCTCGGCGAGCCCGCCAAGGCTTTGCGGCAACCGGACCAGCGGGCCGTGCTGACCGCGGTGCTGCGGGACCACATCGTGCCCGGCTACCTGACACCCGACGACATCGGCACGGCAATCGATGCCGAGGGCGGGCAGGTCAAGGTCAAGACCATGGGTGACCATCAGCTGACCTTCACTCGCGACGGCCAGGGCTACCGCGTCGCCGCCGAGGACGGCTCGAGCGCCATGCTCGCGGGCGATGCGGTCACGGCGAGCAATGGTGTCGCCATTCCGGTCGACGGCGTGCTCAAGAAGGTCTGACCCTCAATAGTCCTTGCGATAGGCGGCCGAGATGCTTTCGCGGCCGAGCGACGAGACCGTGGCCAGCAGCGACAGCCAACTGGTGATGCGGAACTCGACGCTGGTGGCGTTGTAGCCGCGCCCGTCGGTGATGATCTCCGCATAGAACCGCCGGCCGAAGCGTTTGCCGAGCGCCAGCGCCGTGCCGTGGTTGAGCGCGGGGTCGGCGGGCACGATGCGCAGGCGGTCGAGCCCGATGGCCTTGCGCAGGCGGTTGATCGGATCGAGTCCGGCGCCCCCACGCAGGCTTGAAAGCGCCGCGCCGAGTTGCAGCGCGTCGGTGGCCGAAAGGTTGGCGATCGAGCCGCCGAACAAGAGCTGCGCGAGGATTTCCTCCTCCGGCATCGACGGGGTCGAGCTGAAGGTGATGTCGGGCTTCGACGCACTGCCGCCAACCCGCACCTGCACGGTGAGCGGTCCGGCGGTCGTCTCCGCCAGCAGATCGATCTGCGGGTCCGGCGGCGAATTCCCGTTGAAATCGATCACTCCGCGCGTGATGTCGAACCGCGAGCCGGCGAAATCGTAGAACCCCTGCCGCGGCACGACCCGCGCCACGCCGGTGATCCGCGGCTCGGCGGTGGTTCCGCGCAGGGCGATGTTGGCGCTCCATTCGCTGTCGAGCCCCATGCCGTCGACCTCGATCCCGCCGGGCGCGACGGCATCGATCAGGTAGCGCCAGGGCGCGCCCGGTGCTGTCGGAGGGGCGACGTCGGCGGGCAGATTGATGTCGGTCGTCTTGATCGATGGAAGCTGCGAGGCGCCCGTCGCCGCACCCAACCGCCAGTGCGCCTTGTTGACACGCAGGCGCCCGGCGATCGTGCCGCCGACGCCGTTCGAGACGATCCGGATCGGCCCGGTCACGGTGGCGCCCATCGTCGACAGGTCGAGTATCTGCGCCTTGTTGGCGGCCATCCGCAGGTCGAGCGACGGCCCCCGGCCCGGACCCAACCCGGCCAGATCGACCACCCCGCTGCCCACAACGGTGCCGCCGTTCGGCGCGGTCCCGGCGAAGCTTGTCAGCTGCAGTCGCGAGCCCGCGAAGCTGCCGGTCGCGTGGACATTCTTGAGGTCGGTCCCGGTGATGACGCTCTGCACCCGGAGGTTGTCGCCTGCGACCGAGCCGCGCACTTGCGGGTCGGCCAGCGAACCCCGCACGTCCGCCGCGACGCGGATGGTGCCGGTCACATCGAACGTCTCCAGCGCCGCGAGCCGCCACAGCGCGTCGGCCGGCCCGACGTAGCGTAGCTGCGCCAGGAGATCGCCCGCGCTCAACCGGTCGTACAGCGCGCCGCCCGGCGGCAGGTTGGCGATGCGACCTTGCAGCCGGCCGAGAATCTGGCCCTTGTCCTCCAGTACCGCCCGTGCCTGCAGTTGGGTCGGCGAAAGCTGCGCGACCAGCGCGAGGTCGACCGGGCGCGAGGTCAAGAGCAGGCCCGAGCGGGTCAGGCCGGTGACCATCACCCGCGCGCTCCCGGTCGGCACGCCGCCGGCGCCGCTGTGGTAATCGACGATGCCGGAAATCGAGCCGCCGAGGCCGAGGTCAGCCCCGGTGATGTCGATCAGCGACAGCGGCATCTTCGCCAGGCTGAGCGTGACCTGCGTGCCCGCGGCGCCGCCGAACTGCCCTTCGGCGATGGCGATGCCGCCGCCGAAGGAGACCTGCGTCTTCTGCAGTTGCCAGCTGCCGTCGCGCTGCTTCAGCAGCAGCGCCCGGCGCGGCATCGTGATCGGCTGCCCGCCGTAGCTGCCGCGCGCGGCCACGGCGATCTGGTCGGGCGCGACGTTACCGGTGAACTGCAGGTCGAAGCGCGCTCCGCGGCGCCCGGCGATAGAGCCGTCGAACGTCCCCCGGCCGTTGACCACGTTGGCGCGCGCGGACAGCCTACCGACGAACAGCGTGCCGTAGCTGATCCCCTGCGCCTGCACGGTACCCTGGATCGAGCTCATGCCGCCGCCGACGAAGCCGCTGACGGCCACGTTCGCCTGCCGCACCGAGAACGGCGTCGTCCCGCCGAACGTGGCGTCGTGGGCGACCAGGTTGACGTCGAAGCCCTGCCCGCCGCCGCGCGGGGCGAGCGCGATAGTCCCGTCGAGCCCGCCGCCAGCCAGCCGCAGGTTGCCGGAGACCGCCCCTGTCCCAAGCGTCAGATCGCCCGTCACGGCGGTGCGCCAGACGTCGAGATGGTCGATCCTGATCCGCGTCGGCCCGCTTGGCGGCGAGGTCAGGAACAGCAGGCCCTTGAACGGTCCGAGCGTCGACTGGCCGGAGGTGTCGATCTTGAACCCGTCTTTCGTGGGCGAAAGCGAGACGTGGACATCGCGCAGGCCGGCCGAGGGCAGCGGGTTCGCGAAAACCAGGTCGGCGTGGGGCCCGTCGTTCTCGAGCCGCGCCTTGAGCGTGAACGCCCCGTAATCGGCGCTGCGTCCGCGGCCGACCAGCGTGGTGACGCCGTTCTCGATCCGCCCGTCGAGGAACAGCGAGAGCTTGTTCGCGCGGACGGTCGTCTTCTGGAACACGATCGGCCGGGCGGCGCCGAATGACACTCCGCCGGTGAAGCGGATGTTGCCGCCGGAAAGGTTCGCCAGCGTGGCGTTGGTAATCTTCGGCATCCGCCCGCTGAAGTTCGCCGCCAGTCGCCACGGCACGCCGTTGCCGATCCCGAAGCGCATCTTCGCCCCGAAATCGATCGTGCCGAGGTTCTTGACGATCAGGCCGCGCGCCTCGACCGGGCCGGAGATGCCGTAGCCGCCGCGACGGATGTCGCCGCGCAGCACCAGGTTGGCCCACAGGCCGGGGAAGCGCAGCGCTAGATCGTCGGAGCGCAGATCGTTATTGGCCAGGAAAACGGTGCCCGTCAGGCGGCCGTTGGCCAGCTTGGGATCGAGGATCGCGTTGCCGGTGACGATGCGCTGGACGGCGGCATTGAGCGGCAGCGTCCAGCGCTTGCCGTCATAGGACAACATCCCGCGCTCGCCGATCCCGGTGAACACCGTGGTGCCGAAGTCCGCCTGCCCCACCTTGAGCTCGAACGGCGCGCTAAAGCCGCGCCACGGGCCGTCGAGCGTCGTGCGGATCACCACGTCGCGCATCGTCAGGCCGGGGCCGAAAAGCTGTTTGTCGACCAGATCGATTTGCAGCTTCGCGTTGCGGAAGGAGTTGTTGCCGAGGTCGATCCCACCCTCGCCGTCGACGCTGATCCCCGCTCCGCGCAAGGCGGCCGAGCCGCTGAGCACACTGTTCTTCAGCGTGCCGACCAGCGCCATGGCGGTGGATTCGCCCAGCGCCCGCGCCGGCAGCCCGGTCAGGTAGTCGCGGTGCCAGACGAGGCCGGAAATCCGGTAATGCCCCGCGCGGTTGTAGAGCTTGAGCGCGGCGACCCGATGCCCGTCTTCGCGCGCGACGAAGGCCCCGTTCCATGTGCGCCAAGTACCGTCGCCGAGCAGACGCACGCGAGTGTCGTGGCTGGTCCCGGTGAGCGAGGCCAGCAGGCCGCCCTTGGGCGCGCGATAGTCGAGGTCGAGGTCGAATATGTTGCCGTCGGGCTCGGCGTTGACCATCGCCGTGAAGCGGTCGCCGCCGCCCAGCCGCCCTTTGGCGTCGAGCTTGACCAAGCCGCGATGGACGTGCGCTTTGGCCTGGAAATCGACGTGCCGCTCCTCGCCCAGCAGGCCTTTGGAAACGGTCAGGTTGTCGATCACGAAGCGATCGACGCGGATATCGAAGTTGGGCAGCGTCGGCGCGTTGGGATCGCCGGGATTGAGCTTGGGCTTGGCGTAAAGCGTGCCGTCGTGCAGCACCAGCGCACGCACGTCGAGGCCGCTAAAGGGGAACTTGTAAGGCCGCCAGTTGAGCTCGACCGCCGGCACGGTCAGGAACAGCTTATTTTTCGCGTCGCGGAACTTCACGTCATACAGCGTGGCGTTCCACAGCACCGAGCCTTCGATCCGCCCGACGCTGACCTTGAGGCCCGAGGCCGGGGCAACCTTGGCGATGCGGTTGACGATGAACTGTCGGCCCGAACCGGTGTTGAGATAGAGCACCGCCACCGCGAACAGGGCGAGCAGCACCACGACCAGCCGCCCCGTCCACAACGCCACCTTGCGCACCGTGACGCCGCGGCGGCGGAACACCACCGTTTCGCCGTCTCCCTCGATGACTTCGTCCTCGGCCATCAGAAGGCCTGCCCCAGTCCGACGTAGACACCGACCGGGCCGTCACCCGGCCCCGGGTTGAGCGGCACCCCGACGTCGACCCGCAGCGGGCCGAAGCCGGTCAGGTAGCGCACGCCGATGCCGGCGCCGATCTTGATCTCGTTGAAGCTGGGCGTCGAGCTGTGGCCGACGGTGCCGGCGTCGACGAACGGCACGATACCGAGCGCCCCGCCGAGCCACGGCGTCTGGATCCGCGCCTCGGCCGACAGCTCGACCAGCGAGCGGCCGCCGGTCGGATCGCCCTGGTCATCATGCGGCCCGATCGCCTGATAGCCGTAGCCGCGCACCGAAGCGCCGCCGCCGGCATAGAGCCGCCGTGACGGCGCGATCGCCGAGAGCGGCGCGCCGGGGATGCTGGCAATCCGCACGCGCCCGGCGAGCACGATCTTCTCGCTCACCGACTGGTAGTAGCTCGCATCGCCCTGCGCACGGACGTAGAAGCTCTGGTCCTTGTTGGTGCGCGAGGTCTCCGGCGAGACGCGCGCCGCCAGGCGGAAGCCTTTGGTTGGGTTGAGCAGGTCGTCCGAGGTGTCGAACTGCCCGTAGAGTGGCAGCGCGCCAATGAAATAGGTCTGCCGGGGGCCGAAGGTGGTCTTGCCGCCGCTGCTGGCCGTGGCCTGGCGCTCCCCGGTCGCGGTCAGCTCCGCCCCGACCGACCAGCTGAACTTCTTCTGGTAGAGCAGCGTGCTCAGCCGCTCGAGGCTGCCGACCAGCGAGACCGTGCGCGCGTCGTAGGCATCGTAGTCGAGCGTGCTGGCGAAGGCATCGACCGTCAGCACCTTGTCGCGGCCGTGGAAGTTGTTGCGGCGGAAAGTGACCCCGGCGAGCTGTTCGCGCGTGCCGGCGATGCCGCGGACCTTGAGTGCGCCTTCGGGCGGGAACAGGTTGCGGTGTTCCCAGCTGCCCTCGGCCTTGAACCCCTCGCCGGTGCCGTAACCGACCGAGCCCATGATCGTGCGCAGCTTGGCCTTGGTCATCTCGACCGCGATGTCGACCGTGCCCGGCTCGCCGTTCGCCGGCGGCACCACCTCGACCGGGGTCAGCTTGCTGGTGGCGACCAGCCCGGTCGCCTGGATGGCCTGCCTCAGGTCCAGCTCCAGGCTGCGCTGGTAGAGGTCGCCAGGGTCGAAACGGGCGATCTCGGCCAGATGCTTGCCGGACATGAAGTTCGGCAGGTTGCTGGTGACCTTGCCGAAGCGGTATTTGCCACCCGGCGTGACCAGCATCGTCAGGTCGCCCTGCTCGCGGGCGTGGTCGATCAGCAGCGAGGGATCGGCGATGGCCGCGAACGGATAGCCGCTTTCGCCCAGTGCCTTGTCTAGATCCGCCCGCTCGGTGTCGATCTTGTCCTGCAGCAGCGGGTCGCCGGTCTGGACCTCGAACGCGCCGCGCAGTGCCGGGTAGTCGGGGCCCGCAGCCGCCAGCGTGCCCAAGTCGATCGCCCCGAAGGTGTATTGCTTGCCCGGGGTGATGTCGAAGCGGACGTTGGGCTTCGATGCCGCCTGCTCGCCCTCGCCACCGCCGATACTGCGCAGCACCAGCGCGTCGTAATAGCCGTAGACGCGCAGCATCCGCTCGAGCACGGTCTGGTCCTGTCGCGCCTGGGCGGCAAGGCGGGCGGCGCTGCCTTTGTCGTCGTACTGCTCGATGATCGAGAGCCGCTTGTAGCGGCGGACGAACTCGTCCCGCTCGGGGAATGGCACGCCGGTGGGGAACACCAGCAGCAGCTCGCTCGAGACGCGCACCTCGTCGCCCTGGAGCAGTTGCTGAGACGGGAGTTCGGGCTCGGCGAACTGGATGTCCGGCTCGGGCGTCAGCGGCGCGAGCTGCGGTAGCTGTAACTGGTCAGGCCATGGCACGGTAATTTGCGGCAGATCGGCCAGCGGCGTATCCGGCTGGACCTCGGGCGCGGCAGGCACGGCTTCAGGCGGAACGCCTTGCTTGGCCCACACCTCCGGATTGGCGACCGCGGAATCCGGGATCAGGCCCTCGAGCTCGGGGTCGGTCGTGCGGTCCTGCGCGGCGAGCGGCTGGGCCAATACGGCGGACAGCGCCAGTGCGGCAACAAACCGGCGCATGGAATGGATCGGCGCGTCAGCCGATCTTGTACTGGAACTGACCGCCAGGCGTGCCGTCTTTGCCGCCGCCGTCCACGGCGGGGGCGTCTTCGCGGCGCGAGGCGGCGGCGGCGGCGATGAGTCCGGCCTGCTGCTCGTCGCTGAAGCGGCGCCAACCGTCGGGCCCGAGCCGCTCGAGCGGGCGGTAACGGACCTTGTACTGCATCCGCTGGGCGCCATCGACCCAGTAGCCGAGATACACATAAGGAAGCCCAGCGTCGTGGGCCCGCTGGATGTGGTCGAGGATGATGTAGTTCCCAAGCCCGGTGCGCGCCTCATGTTCCGGGTCGTAGAAGCTGTAGATCATCGACAACCCGTCCCCCTGTCTGTCCGTCAGGCAGGCGCCCACCAGGCGTCCCGGCCTCCCGTCCACCGAGGGCTCCCTATATTCGATGACAAAGCTGGAGACCGAGGTATGTTCCACCATGTCGGCGTAATCGATCTCGTCCATCGCCGCCATGCCGCCGCCCGGGTGGCGGTGCGAAAGGTAGCGCTGCAACAATTCGAACTGCTCGCTCGTCGCCCACGGTCGGCATTCGGTGACGACGAGGTCGCCGTTGCGTTTGTAGTTGCGCCGCTGCCCCGACGAGGGCGCGAACTCCCTCGCGACAACCCGCACCGAAACGCACGCGCGGCAGTCGAGACAGCTCGGCCGGTAAGCGACGGTCTGGCTGCGGCGGAATCCGATGCGGCCGAGGGCGTCGTTCAGCTCCTCGGCATGCGGGCCCTTGAGCTCGGTGAACACCTTTCGCTCGGTCCGACCCGGCAGATAGGGGCACGGCGCGGGGCTCGTCACGAAAAAGCGGGGAAACCGAATAGGGGCCGTCACGGCGTTGGCGGTCCTCTCCTGAAGCCGATCGAATACTCTACGAGTGAACCCCACGTATGCTCCCGGGACTCACTTCGTTAAATACCATTAACCGTAATTTCCCCGGCTTGCAGGGTTAATTTGCACCAGCAGACGGGGAAACAGGCAAATCGCCCCAAATCCGGTCAGTTCAGTTCCACTTGGCTAACCGAATAGCCCTTTGCCCTCAGCGCCGCGATCAGCTTCTCAAGCTGCTGCCGGTCGCGCGCCTCGCACTCGATGTCGGTGACCAGGCCCTTGGCGGGCAGGTCTGTGAAGATCCGCTGGTGATAGATTTCCAGGATGTTGACGCTGTGCGCGTCGAACTCGTGCATCACCTTGTACAGCGCGCCGGGACGGTCCTGCAGCGTGATCCTGAGGCGGGCGAGGCGCCCTTCGCGCGCGAGATCGCGCAGCAGCACGTTGGCCAGCAGGCGGGTATCGATGTTGCCGCCGCACAGCACGAGGCCGACGTTCTTGCCTGCGAACCGCTCCTTGTGCGCCATCACCGCCGCCAGCCCGGCGGCGCCGGCCCCTTCGACCACGGTCTTTTCGATCTGCAGCAGCAGCGAGACGGCCTTCTCGAGGTCGGCTTCGCCGACCAGCACGATATCGTCGACCAGCCGCTCGATGACCTTGGCGGTGAACTCGCCCGGCGCCTTGACCGCGATCCCTTCGGCCAGGGTGTCGCCGCCGCACGGCAGGTGAGCGCCTTTGATCCGGTCGTACATCGAAGGGTAGAGCTGCGCCTGGACGCCGATCACCTCGATCTTCGGGTTGAGCGCCTTGGCGACCGTCGCCATGCCCGAGATCAAGCCGCCGCCGCCGATCGGCACGACCAACGTCTCGAGCTCGGGCGCGTCCTCCAGCATCTCGAGTCCGACGGTGCCCTGGCCGGCGGCCACGGCGGGGTCGTCGAACGGATGGACGAAGGTCAACCCGAGCTGCTTCTCCATGCTGCGGGCGCAGGCGTAGGCCTCGTCGAAGGTCTCGCCTTCGAGCACGACCTTGCCGCCGACCTGCTCGGTCTGCATGACCTTCACCATCGGCGTTGTCTTGGGCATGACGATGGTCACGGGCACCCCCAGGCGCGTGCCATGGTAGCTGAGGCCTTGCGAATGATTGCCGGCCGAGGCGGCGATGACCCCGCGCTCGCGCTGCGCCTCGTCCATCAGCAACAGCGCGTTGAGCGCCCCGCGCTCCTTGTAGGCGGCGGTGAACTGATGGTTCTCGAACTTGAGCCAGATCTCGGAGCCGGTGATCCGCGACAGCGTCTTCGAATGGGCGATCGGCGTGCGCACGACGGCGCCTTCGATGCGGCGCGCGGCCGCCCGCACGTCGTCGATCGTCAGCAATTGCTGCTCTGCGGTGAGGGTCTGGTTCATCGCGGCGCGGCGTAACGCAAATTGCGCCCGCTGCAAATCGCCGAAACACAACGATTGCTTTGCCCCGCCATTGCTTTGACTGGGCCAAGGCGGCAGGAGGCGGGCATGACCGATCCCCTGCGCATCGCCTTCCTCGGCCTCGGCGTGATGGGCGGGCCGATGGCCGGCCACCTCGCTCGCGCCCGGCACGCCGTTACCGTCTACAACCGGACGGCTTCGCGCGCCGAAGCCTGGCTCGAGAAGCATCGCGAAGAAGGCCTCGACTTGGCGACGTCGGCTACCCCCACGGAAGCGGCGAAGGATCAGGACGTCGTCATTACCTGCGTCGGCAACGACAGCGATCTCGCCGAGGTCGTGTTGGGCGATGCCGGCGCGCTGGCTGGGATGCGCGAGGGAGCCCTGTTCATCGATCACACGACCGTCTCGCCGGCCATGGCGCGGCGGATCGCCGACGAGGCCTCGCGGCGCGGGGTCGACGCGCTCGATGCGCCGGTCTCCGGCGGTCAGGCCGGGGCCGAGAACGGCAAGCTGGCGATCATGTGCGGCGGCTCAATGCAAGCGATGGAGCGCGCTCGCCCGGTGATGCAGGCGTACGGCGCGCGGATGGTCCACGTCGGCGAGGCCGGCGCGGGCCAAGCGACCAAGGCGGTCAACCAGATCTGCATCGCCGGGACCCTTGCCGGCCTGTCCGAAGCGGTGCGGTTCGCGCAAGCCGCCGGGCTCGACATGGTCAAGGCGCTCGAAGCTATCTCGGGCGGCGCGGCGCAAAGCTGGCAGATGGAGAACCGCTGGGCGACCATGGCCGCCGGCGAGTTCGACTTCGGTTTCGCTATCGACTGGATGCGGAAGGACCTGGCCATCGCGCTGGCCGAGGCCCGCGCGAAGGGCATCAAGCTGCCGGTCACCCAACTGGTCGACGGCTATTATGCCGAGGTCCAGGCGCAAGGCGGCGCGCGGCAGGACACCAGCGCCCTGATCCGGCACTTGCCGGAGGTCGGCGCTTGATCCTCCCTGCGCCGGGCAGGATCCTGGCCGCGCTCCTCGCCCTGCTCCCCTCCCCGGCCCTTGCCGACACGCTGATCGACAACGTCAACGGGATCTCGGTCGACCGCGCCGGCCAGGTTACCCGTTTCGCGGCGCTGGTGATCGACGATCGCGGGCGCGTGACGCAGGTCCTGTCGCGTTTCGACAAGGCCCCGCGCACCGATTACCGCATCGACGGCAAGGGTCGCACCCTCCTGCCCGGGATGATCGACGCGCACCTGCACGTGATGGAGCTTGGGCTTTCGCTGCTGACGCTCGACCTCAGCGGCACGAAATCGCTTGCCGAAGCCCAGGCGAAGATTGCCGATTACGCCCGGTCGCACCCCGAGGTTCCGTGGATCGTCGGCCGCGGTTGGAACCAGGAGACCTGGCGCCTCGGGCGTTTTCCGACAGCCGCCGAGATCGATGCCGTGGTGGCCGACCGGCCGGTGTGGCTCGAGCGGGTCGACGGTCACGCGGCCTGGGCCAATACACTCGCGCTACAGGCGGGCGGTGTGACCACGAAAACCGCCGATCCTCCGGGCGGCCGGATCGAGCGCATCCCTGGAACGCAGAGGCCGGCCGGCGTGCTGGTCGACAACGCGCAGTCGCTGATCGACGCTAAGGTGCCGCCCCCGCGCCCACAGGACCGTGACCGGGCTCTGCTCGAAGCGCAGAAGTTGCTGACGCGTAACGGCGTGACCGCGGTCGGCGACATGGACTGCACGATCGAGAACTGGATGGCTTACCGCCGCGCGGGGGATACCGGGCGGCTGCAGATCCGCCTGATGAGCTATGCCGCCAGCGTGGCCGACATGATCCTGATCGGCGGCACTGGGCCGACGCCGTGGCTGTACGACGACCGCTTGCGCCTTAACGGCCTGGGCGAGCTCTATTCCGACGGTGCGCTCGGCAGCCGCGGCGCGCTGCTCAAGGCGCCTTATGCCGACGATCCGAAAAACCTCGGTAACGCGAGGCTCAGCGGCACGCAGCTGCGCAACCTGATGAGCCGCGCGGCGATGGATCACTTCCAGGTTGCGGTCCACGCGATCGGCGACGCGGCCAATGCCGAAGTGCTCGATGCGATCGATGAGCTGTCCAAGGACTTCGCCGGCGACCGCCGCTGGCGGATCGAGCATGCCCAGATCGTCGACCCGGCGGATTTGCCGCGGTTCGCTCAGCACGGCGTCGTCGCCTCAATGCAGCCGGTTCATCAAACGTCGGACCGCCTGATGGCCGAAGCGCGGCTCGGGCCCGATCGGCTGGGCGGCGCTTACGCCTGGCGCTCGATGCTCCAGAACGGCGTGCCGCTCGCATTCGGCTCGGATTCGCCGGTCGAGGCGCCCGAGCCGTTTGTCGGCATGGCAGTGGCGGTGAGCCGGGAAGACGCGGACGGCCAGCCCGCGGGGGGCTGGCAACCCCGGCAGACGATCACGCGCGAACAGGCGCTGGCAGCCTACACTGCCGGCGCCGCCTACGCCGGGTTTGCCGAGGGCCGCTTCGGAGAGCTCAAGCCGGGCGAGCGGGCCGACTTCCTGATCGTCGATCGGGACCCGCTCGCCACTGCCCCGCATGATTTGCGGCAGACGCAGGTGCTCGAGACCTGGATCGGCGGTCGGAAGGTGTTTGCGTCGGAAATGCGCGATTGAGCTGACTGGCCGCGCCGCAACACTTGTGGGCAAAATGCCCGGAAGCGTCCATTGTGGCGAGAATGGGATGGACACGACGCTTTTTTTCGTTAGTTGAGCCGCTGGGATCGATAAGGCATTACAGAGAAGGGGAAATTCCCATGAAGTTTGCGAAGTTTCTGACGGCAGCTGCGATGGTAAGCCTCGCGGCCGCGCCGATCGCGGCGCAGGCGAAGGATGCCGCGTCCGCGCGCGTTGCCTCGAAGTCCGACGGTGAGGCCATTGCCGGCTTCAGCCCGATCGTGCTCATTCTGGCCCTCGCGGCCGTCGTCGCGGTCGTGGTTCTCGTAGCCGACGACAACAACAAGCCCGCCAGCCCGTAGTAGCGGCGCGACAGTGTTGTCTATTCAAGCGGGGCCATTTTGGCCCCGCTTCTCGTTTCAGGGTTGATCGGTCGTTTCGGTCGCGATGGCCGATTCCTCGTCGGCTAGCGCTTCTTTCGCGGCCTGACGCGCGGCACGGCCCTCGCTGAAGCGCATCAGGAGCAGCGTCCCTTCGAACAGCGCCAGCAGCGGGAGCGCCAACGCGAATTGTGAGATGACGTCGGGCGGCGTGATGACGGCGGCGACGATGAATATCGCGACGATGACGTACCGGCGGGCGCCGACCAGCTGTACCCGTGTCACCAGTCCGGCGCGCTGCAGCAGCATCAAGAGCACCGGCAGCAGGAACGCGGCGCCGAACGCGAAGATAAAGCGCATCACCAGGTCGAGGTAATCGCCCATCGCCGGCAACGCTTCCTGTTGCAGACCCGCGGACGTGTGCTGGAAGCCGAGGAAGTATTTGAACGCAGTCGGCATAACCACGAAGTAGGCCAGGCTTGCGCCGAGGGTGAACAGGACCGGCGTGGCGAGCAGGAACGGCAGGAACGCCTTCTTTTCCTTCGCATAAAGCCCCGGTGCGACGAACGCCCACAGCTGGTTGGCGATCACCGGGAAGCTGACGAAGAAGGCCGCGAACAGCGCCACCTTGATGTCGACGAAGAACGCCTCGTAGAGCTTGGTGTAGATCAGCTTGCCCTGCCCTGGCGGAAACGCGCTGGCCAGGGGTCGGACGAGGATCGCGAAGATGTCCTGCGCGAAATAAAGGCACGCCGCGAAGGCCACGCCGAGTGCCAGAAACGCCCGGACCAGCCGCTTTCGCAGCTCGATCAGGTGGTCGAGCAGCGGCGCCTGGGTTTCGTCGATGTCGCGGATGCTGAAGGCCATGGCGCGGCTACTTCCGTTCGGCGAACGGCAGCGGCGGTTCATCGGCCGCAGGAGCCGCGGCGGCGGCTTCCGCGTCCGCTTCGGGAGATACGGTAGACGGTGAGGGGTAAGCGCCCGTCGGCTCTATCTCGGCCGGCGCGTCGACCGGGTGCTCGCGGATGATCTTGTCGTTCTGCGCGGCCCATTTCTTCTCCATGTCCTCCATTTCGGCCTCGCGGATCATCGCCTCGATGCCCGAGCGGAAATGGTTGGACACGCGCCGCACGCGCGCAATCCAGCGGCCGGCGGTGCGCAACGCCAGCGGCATGTCCTTGGGGCCGATCACGACCACGGCGACAACGATGATGACCAGCAACTCCTGCCAGTCGATGCCAAACATGAACTGACCGCCTGTCTAGCCGCGGGTCTGGTCGGAAGCTGGCGTCGGTTCGGCGGCCGGCGCCTCGATACGCACTGGAGACGCCTGGTGCGCGGCCTCGTCCTCGTCGGCCAAGCCCTTGCGGAAGCTCTTCACGCCCTTGCCGAAATCGCCCATCATGTCCGAAATCCGGCCGCGGCCGAACAGCACCACGATGACGAGCGCGATGATCAGGATCTGGAATGGTCCGATGTTCACTGGGCTTCCTCCGAATGCCGAACGGCGTACCTAGGCGCTTTCTTCGGGGTTTTCCAGCACGGGCGTTTGGACCTCTTCTTCCGGCATCGTAAGCGCCTCGATCGCGGTATCGACCGCGTCAAGCAGGCCCGCGGCCTTCAATTCCTCGATGCCGGGTAGGTCGCGGCGGCTTTCGAGCCCGAAATGGCTGAGAAATTCGGGGGTTGTCGCATAAATAACCGGTCGCCCCGGCACCTCACGCCGCCCGGCGACGCGCACCCATCCCGCCTCCATCAGCACGTCCAGCGTGCCGGGGCTGGTCTGCACACCGCGGATCGCCTCGATTTCGGCACGGCTGACCGGCTCGTGATAGGCGACGATCGCTAGCACCTCGGTCGCCGCGCGGCTCAGCTTGCGGACCTGCTCGCGTTCGCGCCGCAGCAAGTGCGCGAGGTCGGGCGCGGTCTGGAACTGCCAGCGCCGCCCGCGCTCGACGAGCCGCACGCCGCGCTCACGGTAATACTCCTCCAGCTCGCGCAGCGCCTCGCGCACATCGGCGCCTCCGAGATGGGCCGAGAGCGTCTCGGCGGTCATCGGCTCCTCGGCCGCGAACAGGGCCGCCTCGACGCCGCGGACCAAGTCGTCGGGCCGGCTCATGCAGCCTTGACCCGGCGCAAGTGGAGCGGTCCGAACGCGTCTTCCTGGCGTAATTCAGCCTTGCCCAGCCGCGCCAGCTCGAGTGCGGCGACGAAGCTGGAGGCGAGCGCGGAACGGCGCAGTTGCGGGTTGGACTGGCTCGGGAGGAAGTCCCGCAACTCCATCCAGTCGAGCGTCACGCCGAGCATGGCCGAAACCCGGTCCAGTGCGGAATCGAGCGTCATCACCATTCGGTCGCGCACCATGTGGACCACCGGTTCGGTGCGCAGCTTGACCTGCCCGTAGGCGTGAATCAGCGAATACCAGTCGCACTGCCAGGCGTTGACGCGATCGACCCTGAGACCCTCGGGCGCGCCGCGCAGGAACACGTCTCGGCCCACGCGGTCGCGGGCCAGCAGCCGCGCCGCCGCCTCACGCATCGCGCCGAGCCTCTGGAGGCGCAGTTGCAGCCGCAGGGCCAGCTCTTCGGGACTGGGATCCTCCTGCTCGTCCTTGGGCAGCAGCAGCGCCGACTTTAGGTAGGCGAGCCAGGCGGCCATCACCAGGTAATCGGCGGCGATCTCGAGCCGGAGCGCGGCGGCGCGCTCGATATAGGCGATGTATTGGTCGACCAGGGCGAGGATCGAGATCTGCCTAAGATCGACCTTTTGCCGGCGAGCGAGGTCGAGCAGCAGGTCGAGCGGGCCTTCCCACCCGTCGAGCTCGAGGTACAGCGCCGCGTCGTCGCTCGGCGCGGTTCCGGGCCCTTCCCAGTCGGGGTCCACGCCGGCCGTCTCCGCCTCGAAGATCAGCCCGTCGTCGGTCATGCGTCGTGCCTTGCCAGCTCGAGCAGCGCATCGCGCTTGGCGATCAGCTCGGCGCGATCGCCGGTTGGCTCGGCCGTGACCGAGGCCAGCGCGCGGTCGAGGCGCTCTTGAGTTTCCGGACTCATCGGGGGGAGAACCTCCGCGAGCCCGACCATGTCATCGACCTTCGCCCAGCAGTTGAGCACCACGTCGCATCCCGCCGCCAGCGCCTTCGCGCCGCGCTCGGGAATGCTGCCGCACAGCGCTTCCATGTCGATATCGTCGGTCAGCAGCAGCCCGGCAAAGCCAATTCGCTGGCGGATGATCTCGCGGATCACGAAGTCCGACTGGGTCGCCGGGTTCTCGGCATCCCAGGCGGTGTAGCGCACGTGGGCGGTCATCCCGATCGGAGCGCGGGCGAGGGTGCGGAACGGCTCGAGGTCGCTTTCCAGCTCCGCTTCGCCGGCCTCGACCGTCGGCATTTCCTTGTGGCTGTCGGCCCGCGCGCGGCCGTGGCCGGGCATGTGCTTGATGCAGCCGACCACACCGGCCCGCGCCAGCCCGTCCAGCACCGCGCGGCCGAGCGCCGCCACCTGCATCGGCTCGCTGCCCAGTGCGCGATCGCCGATCACGTCGTGCGCACCCGGCTGGCGGACGTCGAGCACCGGCCAGTAATCGACGGTGACGCCGACCTCGGCGAGATCGAGCCCGAGCGCTTCTGCGTTGGCCCGCGCCGCCTCGATCGCGCTCGCCGGGGCCAGGTCCCACAACTTGGCGACGGCCTCTCCGGTCGGATACTTGTCCCATTCCGGGGGCTTCATCCGCGCGACGCGGCCGCCTTCCTGATCGATCGAGATGAGTAGGCGGTCACGTCCGTGGATCGTGCACAAGTCGTCCGTCAGAGCACGCAACTGTTCGCGGCTGTCGACGTTGCGGCCGAAGAGGATGTAGCCCGCCGGGTCCGCCTCGCGGAAGAAGGCGCGCTCGTCGTCGGTCAGTACCGGACCCGAAAGGCCGAAAATCACGGGCGTCATTACGGTTAGAGTCGCAGGAAATCCGGCCGCGGGCAAGTTTGGCGCGAAGCGGCGGTGTGGACAGTAACCACGCGCCAGAGTCCGGACGCTAGATCGGGTAACCGAGCTCCGCCAACGGCAGGTCGCGCAATGCCGCCAATCGAGCATTGCTCGGCGCGTAGTAGCGCTCGATCTCGTCCACGACGCTCTTCGGCAGACGGAACGGGCCGCCCGGCACCGCCTTGAGGAAGAACCGCACCACGTTGCGCAGCGCGTGCCCGCCCGGCGGGTCCATCGCCCAATCCTTGTTGGCGACCGACTGGCGGGTGAAGCGGTTGGCGAAGCGCAAGCCGTTCATGCCGCGCTCGCTGTGCGACACGTTGGCACCGCGCTTCGACGTCACGCCTTCCGGAAATTCGATCCCAAGGTCCTGTTCGAGTTGCTTGAACAACGCCTCGGGCTGCCTGAGCCCCTCATAAGGATAGACGAACACGTTCTCCCGTCCGAACGTCCGATCATACAGCCCGATGAGGCGATCGAACTCGAAGTGCTCCCATTCGAAGGCCGGCGCCTTGAACGGGGCCCGCAGCGCGCCGTAGACCCGCTCATAAGTGTGCAGGTACTTGTCGAGCCCGTATGTCCCGCCGCCGGCGACATACTGGCTGTAGCTCGCGCGGATGATGTCGGGCTGGTTGCGCACGAAAATCACTATCCGCGCCTCTGGCAGCACCGCGTGGATGCGCCGCGCCATTTCCGGGCCGAGCAGCCCGTGCAAGCCGCCGTTGTGGATGTAACCGGAGAGATTCTCCTCGCTGACCACGACCGGCCTGGTCCGGCCCTCGAAACCGAGCACGCGGCGCGCCTCAGCCGGATCGAAATGCATTCCGGGGCGATTGAGCAGCGCCTCCTGGGTCACCTTTCGCGGGATCCAGTCGTGGCTCTCCAGCGACGGCCACACGCTCTTCTGGAACCAGGTCGTCGCCGTTTTGTGATAACCGATGTGGACGATCGGGCGAGCCTGGGTCATCGCGGCCCTCTAGCGGGACTTGCGGGCGCGGAATAGTCCGCCGCTCAACGCTTTACCTGGCAATCTCCGCCTTGGCTTTGCAGCGCAGTGCACAGCGATTGCGCGCTCTTCACGTCGCCGGCCACAGCCTGGAGGCGAAAGATCGGGCTGCCGTCGACTGTGCCTTCGACGATACGGTGGTTGACGCCGCCCAGCGCGGGATAACGAGTGCTCAGCGTCGACCAGCCGGCCTCGGCGCGGTCGCGCGAGGAATAAGCGCCGACCTGCACGCCGACACCGCCGACGGCCGCGGCCGGAGCGCCCGTGTCGGGCTGGTCGCGGTCGATGCTCGGGCGCGGCGGTTCGCCAACATCGGCCACCTTGCCTTCGGGGCCCTTGCCTTCGGCGACGGCGAAGCTTGTATCGCCCGTACCTACGGCTTCGGCTCCGCCGGCGTTCGCCGGCTTGGCCTTGTAGGGTCCGGCCGGCGCCCGAATTGTGCTGCCGTCGGCGACGATCGCGGTCTCGGAGCGGTCGTGAAGGAACCACCACAGCGCGCCGATCACCAGGCCAAGTACCACAAGCGCAGCGACCACGAACGCAACCACGCGGCCTGTATCGACGCCCCGCTCTTCGGCCTCGTCGTCGTCGGCTTCGAGCCATGGCAGCCGCTCGTCTTCGTGAGCGAACGCCAGTTCTTC
>Ga0207706_10001946_pt1 | contig 20277 bp, 18 predicted proteins | sample KBSC53metaG_FD_184318 | JGI IMG/M metagenome (GOLD analysis project Ga0207706, IMG submission 184318) | Corn rhizosphere microbial communities from Kellogg Biological Station, Michigan, USA - KBS C5-3 metaG (SPAdes) (version 2) | ecosystem: Host-associated > Plants > Roots > Rhizosphere > Soil ... | reverse complement strand
GCACGCGAAGGAGAACGCGGCGGAGGCGGTGAACGAGCTCAAGACGCAAGGTCTGGAGTTCCATACCGCGAACGCGGCGTTCAAGGTCGGCAACGTTCAGGTGAACGCGGGCGACTACATCATCCGCGGCGACCAGCCGTATCGCACGCTGGCCGACATGTACTTCTCGCTGCAGAACTATCCGCCGCAGAATCCGTCGCCATACGACGACACCGGTTGGACGTTCCCGCTCATGCGGAACATCACGGTCACCGAGATCACGGATAAGAGTGTTCTCAATCAGCCGATGACCGCCGTATCGATGACCAAGGACGTCGTGGCGGCCGGCGGGATCAGCGGCAGCGGCAACACGGTGATTGTCGAGAACAACGGCGACAACACGCTCGTGTCATTCCGCTTCAAGCTGCCGAGTGTGAAGATGGCGGCGGCCGAGGAAGCGTTCGCGGCGGGCGGTCACAGCTTCGCTCCGGGCGCGTTGATCATCGCCGACGCGAATCGCGCGCAGTTGGAACCGATGTTGAAGCAGCTCGGGCTTTCCGGCTATGCGGTGGCGTCGGCGCCCGCGGTCAAGTCGCACGACGTCGACATTCCGCGGATCGGCTACATCCATAGCTGGACGCGAACGCAAGATGAAGGCTGGGTGCGCGCCGCGCTCGACACGTACGGTGTGCCTTATCAGTACTTCGGTGAGAACTCGGTGGCGAAGATGGGTGATCTGCGCGCCAAGTTCGACGTGATCCTCTATCCGCACGGCGGCAGCGGCGTGGGGAACGTCGGCGGTGGCCGCGGCGGTCGTGGCGGCGGCGGAGCGGATGTGCCGGTGCCCTACAAGAGCACGAAACAATTCCCCGCCCTCGGCTTTCCCGATTCGACCGACGACATTCGCGGCGCCCTCGGCGAAGACGGCATGAAGTCGCTCTACGCGTTCGTACAGCACGGCGGCACGCTGATCACGGAAGGCAACACGTCGCAGATCTTGCCCGAGATGAAGTTGACGCCGGGCGTGACGGTCGAGCCGGCGAACGGGCTGTTCGCGCGCGGGACGATTCTGCGCGGTGTGATCGCCGACGCGAAGAGTCCGCTGGTGTACGGCTATGGCCACAATGAAGTGCCGGTCTACTTCAGCTCCGGCCCGGTGCTGAACGCCGGAGCGGGTGCGATGCCTGTCGCCACGAGAGACACTGCCGGCGGGCGCGGCGGCCGCGCGGGAAGTGTTGCGCAGAACACGACGCCGATGTCTGCCCTGCTCAAGCTGTCGGCGTGGGACCCGGACAAGACGGGAACGGCGTTCGGCGTCGCGACGAGCGTCGGCAATGACTTCAACGTCGCGCAGGCCGGTCAGGCTGCCGGTGGACGCGGTGGACGCGGCGGAGCTGGTGGTGCCGGCGGCGGCGGCGGCGCGGGTGGCTTCGGTGGATTCGGTGGTGGCGGTGGCCCGGCGACGGTCGCCGGCCTGACGGCCGACCCGAGCTCGTCGACGCGTGTCGTGCTGCAGTTCCCGTCGAAGGCCGAGGACATGTTGCTCTCCGGCACGCTCGAGCATGGCGAGCTGTTGTCGAGCCGCGCTCAGCTGGTGGACGAGAAGGTCGGCCAGGGCCACGTCGTGATGTTCGCCATTCGCCCGTTCTGGCGCTGGCAGTCGCAGGGGACGTACGCGATGGGGTTCAATGCGATCATGAACTGGAACGACTTGGATGCGGGGAAGCCGTAAGGGACGGCTTCGACGCTGCGAGGCCGTAAGGCTTCGTGAGGACTAATCGCGATCAGTTGGCAGGAGCGGGGTTCGCAGGTTTCAGGTCTCAGGTCTCAGGTCTCAGGTGGAAACGGCGGTGCCGTTTCCTGGGACCTGAGACCTGGGACCTGAGACCTTTCGCTTGATTCCCTCAAATGTTGATGATATAATCCCGGCATGACCGCGACCTCGCTCGATTTGCTGCAAGGCACGCTCGACGTACTGGTACTGCGCGCGTTGTCGTGGGGGCCGATGCACGGGTATGGCGTGGCGCGGTTCATCAATCGAGGGTCGGACGGAACGTTCAAGGTGTTGGACGGCGCGCTGTACACTTCCCTGCACCGTATGGAAGAGCGCGGATGGGTCGAGTCGGAGTGGGGCAATGCGGAGTCGGGGAAGCGCGCGAAGTTTTATCGACTTACGACGGCAGGGCGACGCGCGGTGCGAAGCGAGACGACGAACTGGAACGCGTATGTGGCGGCGGTTGCGCGCGTGTTCGCAGCGACGCCCGAACCGGCGCGTTAGCTAGTCGTGTCGTATCCGGATCGAACTCCGGCGTGGCGACGGTACCTGCGGTTCATCCGACCGCCGATCGCCCGCGACGTCGACGACGAGCTTCGCTTCCACTTCCAATCGCGTATCGAAGAGCTGATCGCACTCGGGGCGACGCCGGACGGGGCGCGTCGCCAGACCGAAGACGAGTTCGGTGACATCCGGCAAGTGAGGAATGATCTCATGTCCATCGACCAACGCGTGGCGGCGCACCGGCGCCGCGGCGAGCAGGTTCGTGAGATGTTGTCGGATCTCCGATACGCGATCCGATCGCTGCGGCGCGCGCCGGGGCTGACGATCGGCGTCGTGCTCCTTCTCGCATTGGGCATCGGCGCGAACGCGGCGATGTTCACGTTTCTCGATACGATGTTCCTGCGCGCGCCGGAAGGAGTGGTGAGTCCGGGCGGCCTGCGCCGGCTGTGGACATATCACCATTTCTCAAACGGCGCGCAGTATTGGCCCGGCTTCTCGTATCCGGAGTTCGAGGCCGTGCGCGGCGCAGTCGGCAACGACGCCAAGACGGCGCTCTATTCGGCGCCTCAAAAGACGAAGATCGGATTGGGCGAAAGCGGCGTTGAGGCGCAGGTCTCGACGGCGAGCGTGGCATTCTTCGATTTGACCGGAGCGCGCGCGGAGCTGGGTCGTCTCTACGCGGCGGACGAGGATCGTCTCGACGCACCGGAGCGCGTCGCGGTCGTCAGTCACCGCTACTGGACGAACGCGATGGACGGCGACCGGCACGCGGCTGGAAAGCCGCTGGTGATCGGAGGCAAGAAGTACACGTTGGTCGGCGTCGTTGGAGCGCCGTTCGTGGGTGTGGATCTGGACGCGGCGGACATCTGGATTCCGCTGGCCTTTTACGCGGAGGGGCGCGGCAGCGGGTGGTGGAAAAAGTCCGAAACGAACGGGTTTCAGCTGTTGCTGCGTCCGTCGCCTGAAGCGAACGACGCGCAGCTCGAGCAGCGGCTCACGGCCGCGCTTCGGCGCCCCTTGTTCGGCTCGTACGGTGACACCGCGACGATCGCGGAATTCGGTTCTATCGTACGGGCAGCCGGACCGGGTAAGCGACTGCAGGAGGTGGAAGTCGGCGTCCGGTTGGCGGCGGTCGCGATCATCGTGCTCCTCATCGCCTGCGCAAACGTCGTCAATCTTCTGCTCGGGCGCGCGGTACAGCGGCAGCGCGAAGTGGCGGTGCGGCTCGCGCTTGGCATCGGCCGATGGCGGTTGATCCGGCTGCTGTTCGCGGAGACGCTCGCCATGTCGCTCGCGGCCGGAGTGGTCGCGCTCCTCGTCGCCTACTTCGCCGGGGCAACGCTTCGGCGATTACTTCTGCCGGACATCCACTGGGCGACGTCTCCGATCGATTGGCCCGTGGTGTCATTCGCCCTCCTCCTGACGGTCGTGGCGTCCGTTGCTGCCGGCGTGATCCCGGCCCGCCAATCCGCGGGGACGGACGTGACGACCGTCCTCAAGTCACGCGCCGGTGGAGTTCGGGGATCGCGGCTGCGAGCGGCCCTCGTGATATCGCAAGCCGCCCTTTCGGCGCTATTGCTGTGCGGCGCCGCGCTGTTCGTGCGGAGTCTCGTGAACGTTCGGAGTCTCGATCTCGGCTTCAACGCATCGCGGTTGATGACGGCGACGGCCACCTACGACAACCATTCACGGAAGGACGATCCAACTACTCCCGCCCGACTCGCCGAGCTGTCGCGACGGATTGCAAGAATCCCCGGCGTGGCGCATGTGGCCCTGGCGGCGACGCGACCGATCTACAGCATCAGCTGGATCAAGTTTTACGCGGGCGCCGACTCGATGAGCCGCGAGTTCAACCCCACGTACACGGTCGTGTCGCCGGGATATTTCGCGGCGAGTGGAATCCGCTTGCTCGACGGAGGCGATTTCGCGGACTCACGCTCGGGCCAACATACTGTGATCGTCAGCGAAACCATGGCGAAGCGGGCCTGGCCGGGCCGCCGCGCGATCGGTGAGTGCATGTACTTCGGTACGCGTGGTGGTGATTGCTACCGCGTGATCGGCATCGTGGGAGACAGTCGCGAGAGCGCGGTGATCGAAGAGGCCAAGCCCAAGTACTTCCTTTCGCTGAGCGATCTGCCGCCGGAAGCGAAGGATTGGACGGCGAACTACGTGGTGTTGAGCGCCGATCCGGCGCGCGCCGGGGCAATCACGTCGGCGATTCGATCGCTCATTCGGGAGGAGTTCCCCGGCGGAATTCCGTCGATCGTCCGACTGAGCGACTACCTCGCCCCCCAGTATCGGCCGTGGGAGCTCGGCGCCAAGCTTTTCACGGCGTTCGGAATTCTTGCTCTCGTAGTGGCGGTCATCGGCATCTACAGCACGACGTCGTACGGCGTCCAGCAACGCGTCCACGAGTTCGGGGTACGCATCGCGCTCGGGGCCCGGGCGGTGGATGTCGTACGGCTCGTGGTGGGCGAGGGGACGAGGATCGTCGCGATCGGCGTCGTCGTTGGGATCGCGCTTGCCGTGGCGGCCGGCCGGTTCGTCGCGGCGCTCCTGTACGGCGTGACGCCAAATGACCCGTTGACCGCTCTCACAGTCGGCGCGTGTCTCTTGGTCGCCGGCATGGCGGCGGCGATCGTCCCGGCCTGGCGCGCCGCGAGAGTCGATCCCGCGGCCACGCTCAAGACGGACTAACGAGCTATTTCCCGATCCGCCGGCCGAGGATCATCTTTACAATACTCTTATCGCCAGCGGCGGTCAGGCCGTTACCGTAGGCGAGGTTGAACTCCCACGCCGGACCGAAATCGAGATTCACGGCGCCAAAGAGCATGTGCTCTTGATCGGCGATGGGCACGACTTCACGGACAGTACCGGTCGCCCCGTAATACTCCGCGGCAATGTTGACTTTGCTCGTCAGATCGAATCCGACCTGAGCGTTCGGCGTGACATCGAATGCCTGGGCCGCGTTCGGCCCGCGCAGCGACTTGCCAAGGACCGGATTCAGCGAGACGTACCAGGGCCCTACCTGCTTGTCGATGATCGGACGCAGCTCGTAGGTCCAGGTGTCTCCCGAGAACTTCTCCCTGGAGTAACCGATCTCCTGCGATATGCTGATGCCGACCGGCCAGCCCCAACCTTCCGGAACACGGAAACGCGGGCGTAGATGCGTTCCGACCCACTCGAAGCCACCGCCCTGCGGCTTGGCCATGAACCAGTAGAACCCCAGCTCCGTCCAGCTGCTGAAGCCGTGGGTGATTTCGAGGGTTTCGTGAATCTGGTGATTGGTCGGGAGCTCGGGGCTGGAGGAGACGCGGCTTCCCTTGAGCGTGTAGTTCGAGTGCAGCTCGAACATCGTCACGCCCTTCGGCATGGTCTCGGAGGGATAGACCTGGATCTCGTAGTTCTCCTGAGCGCGGAGTGAGGCCGGCGCGAACGCGACGAGGAGCGAGGCGAGAACTATGGAGGGCTTCCGAGAGATCATTCAGGCTCCGGGTTTGCCGCGAAATGTCAACGGCGTGAGGGTCATGCATTCTACGCGATTTCGTGGTCCAGCGCTGTGTGCGTAGGTAGGCTTCGGCGATCCGAGGTTGCGGAGGCGACCGATCTGAATTCCCTTTTTGGCCCATGATACGACCGGCAAAAATGACGGTGGCGGGAATGGCGATTGTCGCGGCCTTTGCGACGCGCCAAGCGGCCGCCCAAGCACCGATCGATTCGGCGTTGGCGCGATACATCACGTCGATCCGCGCCATCGACAGCCACGCCCACCCGATGCGCCCTGTGCCGCCTGGCGCACCCGCGGACACCGATTTCGACGCGCTGCCGCTGGACGGCATTCCGGCGTTCGATCTTCCGGCCCGGCTCAAGGCAGATGATCCGATCTGGCGATTGGCGCAGAACGCACTCTATCGCATCGCGCCGACCATTGGCGGACCGGCCTATCACACCGCACTCAAAGGCGCGGCCGAGGACGCGCGGCGAACGCGGGGGCAGAAGTTTCCGGAATGGGTGCTGGATCAGGCGGGCATCGACGTGATGATGGCGAACCGGATCACGATGGGCTCTGGACTTTCTCCGTCGCGCTTCCGCTGGGTGGCGTTCGTCGATCCGTTGCTGCTGCCGCTCGACACCAGGGGCGAGGCCGCTCGAACGCCGGACACGCGGCCGCTCTATCCGCGTGAGGCCAAGCTGCTCGATCGGATCCTCAAAGAGCTCAACATCAAGTCGCTGCCGGCAACGCTCGACGACTACGTGAAAAACGTCGTCAACGCGACGCTGGCGAAGATGCGCGCCGGCGGCGCCGTTGCGATCAAGTTCGAGGCGGCGTATCTACGCTCGCTCGATTTCGACGAGCCCGACGTCGCGGCGGCGCAGCGTGTGTACGCCAAGTACGTTCGCGGCGGCGTGCCGGCGCGCGCCGAGTACAAGACGCTCGAGGATTATCTGTTCCGCGCGATCACGCGCGAAGCAGGCAGGCAGAAGCTTGCCGTGCAGATTCACGTGCTCGAGACGTTCGGCGGATTCTACTCGACACGGGGCAGCGCGCCGCACTTGCTCGAGCCGGCGTTCAACGATTCGACGCTGCGCGTTACGAAATTCGTGATCGTTCACGGCGGCTGGCCGCTCATCGGCGAAACCCAAGGACTGCTGGCCAAACCGAACGTCTATGCCGACATCTCGATGATGGACGACATTCTTTCGCCCACCATGCTGGCCGGCGTCCTGCGCCAGTGGCTCGGCGAATATCCCGAGAAAGTGCTTTTCGGGAGCGACGCGTTCGACGGCGGTATCGAGCAAGGGTGGGAGCAGGTCGCGTGGGTGGCGTCGAATACGGCAAGGCGCGCGCTTGGGATCGCGCTCACCGGCATGCTGCGCGACGGCGAGATCACGCGCGATCGCGCGCAGGCACTGGCGCGAATGGTACTGCGCGAGAACGCGGCAGCGGTCTACGGAATCCCGAAATAGGGTTATTTCGCGCTCCGTCACACGGCCCCTCGGTTCCGGCGGATCGACGACGTCAGCGCACTGAGTGCTACGACCGCGAGAACGCCGAGGATGACCGCGGCGGCGACACGGCCCCGATCGTACGCTTGATAGGCGAGCACTCCGGCGGCGGTCGCCAGAATCGAGAAAATGAGCTGATGTGCCCCGGCGTAGAGCAGCCGCGCCGCGCTCGAGATCTCGGGGACATGAACCTGCAGCTCACCGCTGTTCGTCTTGTCCAGAACACGGGTGATCTGGTCGGGCAGCGTAGCCGCGGCGCGTGCCATGTCTTTGAGTGCAGTCGCCAAGAGACGCCCCCAATCGCGATCGCCGGCGAAGACGACCTTTTCCAAGTAAGGTTGAATGACGGTGAGCGGATTCCAGCTCGGATCGAGCTCGGTGCACAGGCCGATGAGCAGAAGCAACGTCCGCTCGAGCAGCACCCAGTCTTTCGGAACTTGAAACGTCGTCGTCAGCTGACGGAAGGATACATCGAGCCGGCGCAAGTCGGCGAGCGTCTCCAGCCGACTGCGTAAATCCATCTGGAGCGATCCGAGCCCCCACGACTCACTCGCCATCTCCTCCAGGAAACGCCGCTGGAAGTAGTCGATGACGCGCTGCGCGACGTTGGCGCTCTTCGGATCGCGCGCCACAAAGCCCATCGTGCGAATCGCTTCGCTGATCTGGCGCGCATCGCGGCGGATTACGCCCTCGAAGAACTCCGGAATGCCTTCGCGCATGTGCGACGCCAGAACGCCGACGGCGCCGAAGTCGACGAAGATGATACCTCCGTCGTTGGCGACGAAGATGTTTCCGGGATGCGGGTCCGCGTGGTACACGCCATTGACGAAGATCATGCGGCAATACGCCGTCACGACACGCTCCGCCACCGCGCGCCGGCCGAAGCCACGCGCCGCCAACCCGGCGAAGTCGGTGACCTTGGTGCCTTCCATGAAGGTCGTGACGAGAAGGCGTTGGGTGCACAGGTCGGGAATGACCGTCGGGCAGCGCACCGACGCGTCGCCGGCGAATTGGCGGGCGATCGTTTCGAGATTTGTCGCCTCGCGCGAGAAATCCAACTCCTCGGCGATCATCTGACTGATCTCGGGATGGTACGCCTCGAGTCCGCGCAGGCCGGTCACGCGCTGAACGAGCGCGATGATGCGGCGCACCGCGACCAGATCGGCGCGCGCGATCTCCTCGATGTTCTCGTGCTGTACCTTGACCGCCACCGTGCGACCGTCGGGCAAGCGGGCGACGTGGACCTGCGCGAGTGAAGCGGTCGCCACCGGCACCGGATCGAGCTCCGAGAATGCTTCCTCGGGCGCTCGTCCCAGTTCGGCGCGAATTCGAGCGACAATTTCGTCAAACGGATGCGGCGGCAGGCGATCCTGCAGTCCCTCCAACTCGCGCCGAAATTCGGGCGGCAGGAAATTCGACAGGATGCTGATCAGCTGTCCGACTTTGATGAACAGTCCGCCGGCACGGATGATCGCGTCCCGGATCCGTCGGGCGTTTGCCCGATGACGCTCGACGAGACGCGCGTTGTAATCCTCCGGCGACAGAAACGACCGGCGCGCGCGGATTCCCGCATAGCTCACCAGGACGCGTGCCGTAGTCGCGTAAATGCGAAGATGTCGGAGCCGCGACGGAGGCATCTATAGACGTCGGGTTGGCTTCGGGAAAAGGGTGCTCGCGTGCTGCAACGTAATGCTCTAACGTATCCCAACCCGGAACGCGCGGGAAATACACCGATGATAGAGCCCTGGAAAGAGAACGAAGCATGACTCACGATCGTCGCCTGTACCCGGTGCTGATCGCTGCCGCACTGTTGATCGGTCCGCCCCTCGGCGCACAAGCCGCCGGCTCGGTAGCGGACACGTCGCACTTTCGCGCGCTCGAGCTGCCGGCGGCGAACGAGTATCGCACGGGCTCGGGGCGACCCGGGCCGAAGTACTGGCAGCAGCGAGTCGACTACCGTATCACGGCAACACTCGATCCGGTGAAGAACGAGCTGACTGGCGACGAAACAATTCACTACGTCAACCGCTCGCCGGATGCCCTTCCCTACATCTGGTTGTTCGTCGAGCAGAACCTCTGCGAACCGCGCAGTATCACGAGCCGGCTGAACCAACCACCGCTCGTCTTCCTCGGGTCGAGCTTCGATTTCTCGTGCGGCGCTTACCAAGGTGCACCGAAGTTGGAGTCGATGACGATCGACGCGAAGGAGGTCAAACGAACGCGATTCGGAACGACGCTGCGCGTCGATCTCGATCGCCCGCTGGCGCCTGGAGCCTCCGTGGACCTACGGGCGCGATGGCATTTCGTCGTGCCGCCCCAGGCAGGCGGACGCATGGGACACGACGGCACGCTGTACGAGATCGCACAATGGTATCCGCGTGTCGCGGTATACGACGACGTAAAGGGTTGGAATCACGAGCCATACATCGGTGCGGGCGAGTTCTACCTCGAGTACGGCGATTTCGATGTTACGCTCATCGTGCCAGACGCCAACATCGTCGCCGCGACGGGCGACCTGCGAAACCCAGATCAGGTCCTGACAGTCGCGCAGCGCGAGCGACTCAGCCTCGCACGACAATCGGATACGGTGGTCGCGATCATTCGAGCCGATGAGGCGGACAAGGCGGACGCGACACGGCCGCCGGCACGCGGTGCCCGGCCCGCGACGCGAGCCTGGCACTTTGTCGCGCGTAACGTGCGCGATTTCGCGTTCGCCACTGGTCCGAATCTGCGGTGGGACGCGAGTGGCTACAACGGCATTCTTATCGAAAGCCTCTATCGTTCAAACGCGGGCGGATGGCGCGAGGTGAACCGGATGGGGCGCGAGGCGATCAAGTACTTCTCCGAGCAGTGGTTCCCGTATCCGTACTCGCATGCGACGACGGTCGAGGGGCCGATCGAGGGAATGGAGTATCCCATGCTGACCTTCACGCCGAACAGCCCGACGCGCGAAGACCAGCAATGGGTGATCGCGCACGAGTTCGGCCACCAATGGTTCCCGATGATCGTCGGCTCGAACGAGCGACTCTACCCATGGATGGACGAAGGATTCAACACCTTCATCGACCTCGCCAACGCGGCGCGCTACTTCGCTGGAACTCCATACGGTGATTCGATCGAGGTGCACCCACTCCACTTGTACGCCGACCACGCCAAGCCGGGAGACGAGCAGCCACTCATCGAGAAACCCGTCGAGGTGCGCGATCTGTTCTGGGTCGGCTATCAGAAGCCGGCGCTGATGATGCAGATGTTGCGCTACGAGGTTCTGCTCAAAGACCAGTTCGACGACGCGTTCCGGGAATACATCCGCACGTGGGCATTCAAACACCCCACGCCGGCCGACTTCTTCCGAATCATGCGCGACAAATCGGGGATGGACCTGGACTGGTTCTGGCGCGATTGGATCTACACGACGGCGCGCCTCGATCAGGCCGTGGATTCCGCATCGGTGGGAGCGGACGGAGCGGCGCGGATCTATCTGAGCAATCGCGGGACGATGGTCATGCCGATTTCATTCGACGTCACCCTCGACAACGGTAATGAGCTCGGGGTCGGACTACCCGTCGAGATGTGGAATCTCGGCAACCACTTCGTGTATCGGGTCCCTGTCCCCGGTCGTGTGCGAACCGTCCAGGTCGATTCGCGGAAGACGATGCCCGACGTCGATCGCACGAACAACCGCTGGCCGAGGCCCTAGGGCTCGCTCCGCGCGACGTCGACAATCTCGGCGATTTGCGACGCGTTGCCCTCGCAGCGCGCGTGCAACTCGCGAACGCCGGTACGAGCGATGATTTCACCGGCGTTGTGACCGCGGACTTTTCCGCCCGCAAGCACGACGATCCGGTCACCGGCCTGCTCGACGAGGGACCGCAGGACGGCCAAGCCCTCGAGCGCGGTCCCCTGGCCTCCAGCGGTCAGTACGCGTTGAACGCCCGCATCGACGAGAATCTCGAGAGTCCGAGACAGGTCACCGACTTGATCAAACGCGCGATGGAAGGTGACCGGGACACCGCCGGCACGGGCGACGAAGCCGCGCAGGGTTGGCACGTCGATCTCGTTCGACTGCGTCAGCGCGCCGACGACAACGCCGTCCGCCCCCGCGGCAATGACGCGTTCGATGTCGCGGTGCGTCGCGTCGACCTCGCCGGCATCGTAGACGAATGAGCCTCCACGTGGCCGCGCCATCACGAACACGGGAATGAACACGCGGGCTTTGACGGCGCGAATGACCTCGGCCGACGGCGTCGTGCCACCGACCGAGAGGTCGGCGCAAAGCTCGAGCCGATCGGCGCCGCCGCGCGCGGCGGCCTGCGCGTCGGCGAGTCCCTCGACACAGCCTTCGACCAACACGCTCATCGCGCGGACTGCTCTCGCGACATCTGCTCGTTGAATTGACGCGACTGGCCCTTCGGAATGCTCAGCGTTTTCCAATCGGCGCCGGCCGATGCCCGGGCCAGCAGAATGATTTGCCCGATGTGCATCGCGACGTGCGTGACATTCCGCACGAGGGCCTCGTGCACCGTCATGGGTTGGCCGCGAATGCTCACCGTTCGCTCGAGATCCTCATCGCGCAGCCGGCCGACTTCGCGCTCCAGCACCGTCCAGCCGCGCTTCCACGCCTCATCGATGTCGGCACGCGAAAAGGGCCCCGTCTCGAACTCTCCGTCGCGATCGCGCCATGGCTTTTCGCCGTCGCTCGCCAGGAAATCGGTGAATCGCGAGATCATGTTGCCGCTGATGTGGCGGACGAGCGTGGCGATCGAGTTGCCGTCCGCCGACATCGCGCGGTTGATGGCGTCATCCGGGACCTGCGCCATGGCCTTTTCGGCCGTCGCCCGGTAGCGGGCGTATTCGTCGAGAAACGACTTCGTCAGCATGAGGTTCGCGCTCAGTGGTCAGTGGTGCGACGCGTTCGACACTCTATCTTACGTGCTTCGCGGCACGGACCCAAACTCTTCCCGATGGATATTCTCTTCGACGAGGCACCCACGTTTCCGCGCGGCTTTCGCTGCGCGAGCCGGAACTGTGGGCTCAAGATCGACGGCAAAGATCTCGCCCTCTTCGCGAGCGACACGGATGCCGTGGCCGCGGCGGTGTTCACCCGTAATCAGTTTCCGGGCGCCCCCGTGATCCTCGGCCGAGAGACGATCAAGGACGGCATGCTGCGCGCGATCGTCGCGAACAGCAAAGTCAGCAACGTGGCGACGGGTGCTGAAGGTTTGGCGAATGCCCGTCGGATGGCAGCCGCCGCCGCGAAGGAAATCGGAACGACGCCCGGCCGCATTCTCGTGAGCTCGACCGGCGTGATCGGCCGGCAATTGCCGATCGAGAAGATCGAGGCCGGACTGGTCGGAATGTCGTCCGACCTGCAACCGGATCCGCTCGTCGGCGCAGCGGGCATCATGACGACGGACACACACCCCAAGGCGCTCTCCGCCCGCGTCGGAGACGCGACCATCACCTGGGTGGCGAAAGGGTCCGGCATGATCGAGCCGAACATGGCGACGATGCTCGCCTACATCTTCACGGATGCGTCGGTCGAGCGACCGGCACTCGACCGGATGCTGCGTGATGCCGTGCACGTGTCGTTCAACATGCTTTCCGTAGACACCGACACCAGCACGTCGGACACCTGCGTGATCCTGGCCAATGGACGCGCCGGGCGGGTGGACGAACAACAATTCTTCGACACGCTCTCCGCCGGATGCATCCGAATGACGCAGACGCTCGCACGCGACGGCGAGGGAGCCGAGCATCTCATCCGGGCGCACGTGAGCGGCGCGGCAAGCGAGGATGAGGCACGGCACATCGCGAAGTCGCTCGTCAATTCGCCGCTCGTGAAGACCATGGTCCACGGCGCGGATCCGAACGTCGGCCGGTTGCTGATGGCGGTCGGCAAGTGTTTCGATTGTACGATCGCGCCGGCGTCGACCGACGCGTCGATCAACGGCTATCCCGTCGTGCGCGGCGGGTCGCGCGTGGAGTTCGACGACGCCATCGTCCGGGAGACGCTGCGGCGCGAAATCGTGGACCTCGAGGTATCGGTCGGCGCGGGAACGGCGACGGCGACGGCGTTCGGCTGCGATCTCACCAAGGGCTACATCGACGAGAACGCGGCGTACTACTCGAGCTGACCCGATCTAGCTCGTCACGCCGATGCACTCGATTTCCACCCGTGCGCCCAGCGCCAGCCCGCTCGCCCCCATGGCGCTCCGCGCCGGCTTCCGGGCGCGGAAGTACGTCACGTAGATCTCGTTGAAATCCTGCCACTCGCGGATGTCGGCGAGAAAGACCGTGCACTTCACGACGCGATCGAGCGACGAGCCGTTTTGCTCGAGCACACGCTTGATGTTGTTGAGCGCCTGCCGGGCCTCCGTCTGAAGCCCGCCGGGCACGAGGCGGTTGGAGGTATCGGTGCCGATCTGCCCCGACAGGAAGAGGAGATTCCCGACGCGGACCGCCGGCGAGAACACCGCGTCCGGTCGCGGGGGCGGTATGAATTCCACCTCGAAGTTCGGACTGGGATGGGTGCAGGCAGCGAGGGCGCCGATGCAGGCGACGATGAGCGGCAGAGCGGAGCGCATGGTGTTGTCGGGGGGGAGAAGTGGTGGGTCGGGCAACGCCTGCGGTACTGCGTGCACGAAACAGTGGCGACCGCTGACGGCCGGCCGCCAGTTGGGGAGTGTTCATCAGCCATTCGCAGTTGGATGGCGAGCCCGGCGAGCGAGACCTCGAGACAATCTCGCATAAAGTGTAAAGAAACAGTTTGCCTGCTCTCGGAACGACTTGCCGGGTCGTTGTTCCGAAGTTACATGAAGGGCAAGCCACTAAAGATTCGAAGATGGGACTTTAGTCTAATGGTCCGAAATGCCGCGAAACCGCATTCGAGAAAGGTTCATGCAGCAGCGCCTTCGCGGAAAGCAGCGTCGCATTCCGGGTAGCCGGACTAGTCCTTGGGAACGGGAGCATCGCATGTCGCTGGATTTTCACGATGCGGGAGGTCCCTGGCGGATTGCGCTCGTCGACGACGACGCGGCGGTTCTGCGCGCGCTATCGCGGTTGCTCACCATGCACGGGTATGCGGTGACCGCGTTCCACTCCGCGAAGGACCTACTGTCGGCGCTGGGCGCGTACGAACCGGAAATGCTGTTGCTCGACCTTCGGATGCCGGAAGTCGACGGGTTGACCCTCCAGCAAGCGCTCGTCGACCGCGGCGTTCGCATCCCCACTGTGTTCCTGTCGGGTCATGGCGACGTGCCGACCTCCGTGCGCGCGCTTCGTGACGGGGCGGTCGATTTTCTCGAGAAGCCCTGCGACGAATCGACGCTACTCGCTTCGCTCAATCACGCCGCCGACCTGGCGCGGCGCGATCGGGCGCGGAACGCGATCCTGTCGGAGCTCCGCCGCCGTGTGGAAATGTTGACACGTCGTGAAGAAGAGGTTTTCCGTCTCGTGGTGACGGGTCGATTGAACAAGCAGATCGCGGCGATGCTCGGCACGACGGAGAAGACGATCAAGGTGCATCGGGCGCGCGTCATGACGAAGATGCGCGCCGAGTCGGTGCCGGAGCTCGTGCGGATGTTCGATTTTCTCGCCGGGATAAAAGATCCCGCGTCGACGAGCGGCGAGTTCGCCGCCGCGCGCGAAGCGCTGGACGACTAGGGCGCCGGCGCGACGTCGGCGTAGACGCGCGCGACGACGGTCTCCGGCGACAGGTGCGCGCTCACATACTGGTTGATCACCGCGAGCATCGTCGACGGCGGTACGGGTTTCGTAAGGACGCTGTCGCACCCCGCCATGTACGAGCGATGACGATCTTCGATGCCGGCGAGCGCCGTCACGGCGATGATGATCGTGTTGCACGTCGATGCGTCGGCCCGGATGCGACGCGCGATCTCCCAGCCGTCGATCCCTGGTAGCACGATATCCAGCAGCACGACGCTCGGGCGCTCGGTGAGCGCTTTCTGGAGCCCTTCGTTTCCTGTCGCCGCTTCGATCACGTGAAAGCCGCGGCTCTCCAGCACGAGGCGGCCGACGGTCCGACTGTCCTCGTGATCATCGACGATCAGTACGGTCGGCGCAGAAGACCACGCCGTCCGGTTCAGGCGGGTCGCTCTCGATGCCGACGGAAGAGTGCCGGTCAGCCGCGGAGTCAGCGGCGGGGCGAAGTCGTGGGTTTGTTTGATGTGGGGCATTCTGAGGAGTTTGCGTCCGCAATGTTGTCGCGAAGGGGCCGCTTGGCTCTATAGGATCAAAGTCGTACCTGGGACGCGGATGTCGTGCGTAATACCTCACAGTCGAGACCAGACGCATCGGTGGAATCGGCTTCGCGACGAAGGTGTCGCACCCCGCGCTCATGGCGGCCGCGCGAAGCGAATGCGACGCCGACGTCGCGATCAGCGCCGCGTCGCGCGTCGTCGGATCGGCGCGCAGCATGCGCGCGAGATGCTCGCCGTCGATGGCCGGCAACACCATGTCGAGCAGCAGGATGCGCGGCCGCGTCACCTGCGCCAGCGCGAGCGCGTCGAGTCCCGTGGCGGCCGTGTGGACCGCGAACCCGAAGTACTCGAGGACAAGGCGCACCGCTTCGCGGAGGTCGTCGTGGTCGTCGGCCACAAGAATGCTGCACGGCAGACGGCGACGCGCCTTCACGGCGCCGCCCTCAGGCGACCGCGGGCGGCTGGTCGTCATGGGAACGTGTCCGTACTTGCGGCGCCTCACGAACGCTGGCCCGCGGAAGTGTGAGCGAGAACACCGAGCCCTTCCCCACTTCGCTGCGAACGGTCAGCTCGCCGCGCATCCCCGCCGCGAATTCGCGGCTGATCGCCAGACCGAGGCCGGTTCCACCGTAACGATCGAGTAACGGCCCATTCAGCTGAACGTAGGGCTCGAAGATTTGCCGCAGTTGGTCCTGCGCGATCCCCGGACCGTTGTCGGCGACGTCGAAGCAGACGGAGTCCCGCTCGGTTACACACGAGATACGCACCACGCCGCCCTTCGTGAATTTGACGGCGTTCGCGGCCAGGTTGACGAGGATCTGCTTCAGTTTGTCGCCGTCCGCCGAGACGAAGATGCCGTTGCAGGCGTCCGCCTCGAGCCGGATGCCGTGTCCCAGCGCGAGAGGCGCGACGACCGATTGCGTGATGCGGATCACCTCGTCGGCGGCCACCGGCGCGATGTGGTACACCACGTGGCCGGCCTCGAGACGCGAGAACGTGATCAGATCGTCGATCACGTGCACGAGAATCTCCTCGCTGTCGTGCACACGAGCGAGCATGCGTGCTTGCTCGGGCGTGAGCGAGTCGCGGCCGCCGACGCGCAGCAGGTCGATGTATCCGGCGATCGACTGCAAGGGCGTGCGCAGCTCGTGACTCATGCGCGCGAGGAACTGGATTTTCGCGCGGCCGACCTGCTCCGCCGCCTCGCGGGCCTGCTCGGCCTGGACGGCCCGGCGCGCTTGCTGGACGGTCATCACGACGAGACGCGCGCAGTTCTCGATCAGCTTGAACATCTTGCGGCTCGAGCAGCGCGTACGACGGTACATCATCACCATCTCGCCGACGATCTCGTCGTTGATGCCGATCAGCGGAATGATCTCGAGCGTTCGGAAGCCAACCGACCGCGCGATATCGGCGAGGTTCTTCTCGCGCCGCGGTACGTCGCGGACGACGATCCTGCGCCGTTGGGTCAGCGCCAGACCGAAGGCGTCCTCGCCCAGCCGGTGACGGCCGAGCAGCGCCGCTTGCGCGTCGGTGAGGCCCTGCGCCGCCGCGGGAACGACGACTCCGGCGATCTCATCGTGGAGCAGCAAGACCGTCATATCGGCTTTCGCCAGGGCGCCTGCAAGTTCCAGCGCCGGTCTCAGGTCGTCGGCTGGCATGGGCCACGTTGCGTGCATCCCCTCTTGCTGCATGGCGGGTGTCTCTCCGGGTGGTGAGTGGATGCTACCGCCGATCAGCCGACCCGAGGGATTGCCTGTTGGTCCACGGGGCCTTACGGCCACCTACGCCTGCTTCTGAGAACGCTCGCGCGTGAGCACGTCGGTGATGATGTCTGCCGCGCGCGGTCGCCGTGCTTCGACACCGTCGAGCTTGACGAACGGAATCGGCTCGGAGTGCAGTCGGTCGACCATGCGAACAAGCTCGGCCAGCGAGGACGCCTGCAGCTTCTGCATGACGCGGCCGCGATGCACCTTGACCGTCTTTTCTTTGGTCCCGATGCGCATCGCGACGTGTTTGTTGAGCAGGCCGCACGCGACGAGCGCGGCTACTTCGGCTTCGCGTGGCGTGAGCTTCTCCACCTGACGCCAGAGATCGACGAGGTCGCGCCGTTCACCGTGCACCCGTCGCGACGAGTCGGTGGCGCGGGCGATGGCCGAGCAGAGCGCGTCCGCGGTGAACGGTTTGGAGAGCAGATCGAGCGCGCCCTCCTTCATCGCCTCGACGACGGTCGGCACGTGGCCCGTACCGGTCATGAACACGGCGGGCACGTCGCTGCCGGCGTGCCGCATCTCGCGCAGCAACGCCAGCCCGTCCACCTCGGGCATCAGAATGTCCACCAGGACACAGATCGGCGGCGCGACGTCGAGCTCGTCGAGGTAGTCGCGCGGGTTCGTGTACGTGCGAACCCGGTATCCGACGGCTTCGAGGAGCCGGGACACGGCACGACAGGTCGCGGTGTCGTCGTCGATGACGGCTACGAGCGGCGCATCATCCTGCATAGGTCGGCCACGTCGTGAGGACTCGGACCGTCGACTCCGACGATTCGTCGATCTTGATCGTCGCACCGTGCGCCGCGATGACGGCGCGCGCGAGCGTGAGCCCGGGCCCCGTACTCGTCACCGGCCCGTCCGCCGGCTTGGGATAGGAAACGACTGCCTCCACTGCATCCTCGAGGTTCGAGATCGCGCCGCGAATCGGCTCTGTGCTTCCGCCCGCCGGCCGTGGTCCGCTCGCATCGATTGCATGCAGCAGCACGTTGAGCAGCGCCTGACGAATGAGCGTCGCGTCTCCCGACACGGCGGGAGTTTGCGGCCCCACGGTCAGCTCGATCGACGTCTCGCGCATCGACGGATCAGCACGGATCAGCGCGATCGCTTCCCGGGCGAGCGCGGTCAGATCGCACCGCTCGTGGCGTGGCTCGCGGCACACGACGAGATCCTCGAGCGCCTGGAGCGCCTCGGACATGCGTCGTTGCTGCGCGAAAATGTCCTCGAGGGCTTCGATGGCGCGATCGGTCCGCGGCTCGTCGCCACTGAGGAACAACAGGGCCGCCGACAGATTCATCTCGATCGCGGTCAGCGGCTGCCGCAGATCGTGTGTGACGGCGGAGACTAGCTCACCCGCGAGCGCCAAACGCGTAGCGCGCTCGCGTTCCGACCACGGGACTTGCAATGGCGGATTCTCCGACTTCGTCGCGCCGAGGTGCGACGATGGCGCGGGCATGCTGTCCATAGGGCACGAGTTTGCGCGATTCCACGCGATCTACGCATTGGCTCTAGGGCCAATAGGAATCCTGGCGCGAACGGATGAACGTGCCGAAAGCCGGAAGTGCTTCGAGGGCAGTCATGAGCGGTCCCACCGTGTCCGATCAGTATTCTCGAATTCCACTGACCATTGTCGCCGGCGCCACCGGTGTCGGCAAGTCGTCGCTCGTGCGCCATCTGCTCGCGCAGACGACCGAACAGATCGCCGCCGTTGTGTCCGACGAATCCGCCGTCGACCCGTCGCTCGTCGCTCAGCGTGACGGAGCTCGTCTACTCCTGAAGAACGGCTCCGTGTGCGTGATGAGCGACGACGACGGGTCGGCGGTCCTCGCCGCGCTGTCGGAGCAGAGTCATCCGCCGGATCACGTCGTCTTCGAGAGCAACGCGAAGAGCAACCCTCGTCGCCTGACGGGCTACGGCTACATGCCGGGATACTACTTGGACGGGTTGATCAACGTCGTCGATGCGCAGTCGCTCGCGGCGCACGCCAACGACCTCGACGCGCAGGATCGCCTGCGCGAGCATTTGAGCTTCGCCGCGCTCGTCGTGGTCAACAAGATCGATTTGATCGACGACGCGGCCGCCGAGGCGGCGCAGCGGGTCTTGTCGCGCGTCGCGCCAATGACCCCCGCCGTCTCGTGCGAGTACGCGCAGGTCGCCCCGTCGCTCCTGCTCGGGGCGCCGAAGCGCGCCGATTCACGCGCCGTGGTCGCCGAGTGGTCGATGGACTACATGCCGATGCGACGTCAGCGGACGGGGCCGCGCGTGAGCCGGGCGCCCGACGCCGAACGTTGTCGCTCCTGGTGTCTCGTGAAGGACATGCCGATCGACCGCCACGAATTCCGGATCTGGGTGCAGCGACTGCCCTCGGCGGTGCTGAGCGGTCGCGGCGTCGTTCACCTGCGCGACGATCCGTATCACCGGCACTTTTTCCATCTCATGGGTCCACGCTGGCGTCTCGAGCGGGGCCGTCCATGGGGACGCGAAACGCCGTCGACCCGTCTTCGCCTCGCTGGTCTCATTGCCAAACGCCGCCCGTCGTCGCGCGTGGCGGGTGACGAAGCCGAGCCCGACACCCAATGGGTCGGAGGACCGACATGATCACCGCCGGCGCAAGTACGGGAGCCGGCCGGCGCATTCTCGTCGTCGACGATCACGTCGCGTCGGTGACGAGTCTCAGCCTCGTGTTGTCGCTGCTCGGCTACGAAGTCCGCTGCGCCTTCGACGGCGTGGAAGCGCTGCGATGCGCGGCCGAGTTCAAACCGGAGATCGCCATTCTGGATTTGTCGCTGCCGCTGCTCGATGGATATGCCGTCGCCAGACGAATGCGCGCCATGGAAGCGACGCGCGAATCGCTCCTCGTGGCGATGACCGGTTGGGGATCGGCGACGGTCTCCGAACAAGTCCGCGCCAGCGGATTCGATCTGCACCTCGTGAAACCCGTGTCCGTCGATCGCCTCACGGACGCGCTCCAACTAGCTGGCTGCTGAACCACCTTCGCGGAGGGCAAGATGTCCGCTCCCGGCAC
>Ga0207706_10001945_pt1 | contig 20291 bp, 19 predicted proteins | sample KBSC53metaG_FD_184318 | JGI IMG/M metagenome (GOLD analysis project Ga0207706, IMG submission 184318) | Corn rhizosphere microbial communities from Kellogg Biological Station, Michigan, USA - KBS C5-3 metaG (SPAdes) (version 2) | ecosystem: Host-associated > Plants > Roots > Rhizosphere > Soil ... | reverse complement strand
CGAGGCGTTGGAGACGATCTTGTGCTCGGCGGTCAGCTTGTCGTCATTCACTCCGTAGACGACCGTCAGGTCGACGCCCTTGGCGGGGGCGGAGATCAGCACCTTCTTCGCACCGGCCTCGATATGCTTTTCGGCGCTCGCGCGGTCGGTGAAGAAGCCGGTGCACTCGAGCGCGATGTCGACGTTGTTGGCCTTGTGCGGGAGTTTGGCGGGGTCCTTCTCGGCGGTCACGTGGATGCGCTTGCCGTCGACGATGATGTCGCTGCCGTCGGTCGTCACTTCGCCCGGGAACTTGCCGTGCACGCTGTCGTGCTTGAACAGCCAGGCATTGGCCTTGGCGTCGGCAAGGTCGTTGACGCTGACCAGTTCGAGCCCGCTGTCGGGCCGCTCGAGGATCGCCCGAGCGACCAGCCGGCCGATGCGTCCGAACCCGTTGATGGCAACTCTCGTCATTGAAATCCTCTTTTCTTCATGAAGTCGGTGACCCGCGCGGCGACCGCGTCCGGGGTCAGGCCGAAGAAGCGGTAGGCGTCGGGCCCCGGTGCGGAGACCCCGAACCGGTCGATGCCGATGCGAAGTCCGTGAAGCCCGGTGTAGCGCTCCCAGCCGAAGGTGGTCCCCGCCTCGATCGACACGCGCAGGATCTCACGGTTGCTGACATCGGGGAGGATGTCCTCGCGATAGTCCCAGGGCTGCGCGTCGAACCGCTCGGTGCAGGGCATGCTCACCACATCGGCACCGATCCCCTGCGCTTCAAGCTGCGCCGCCGAATCGAGCGCGATCTCGACTTCCGACCCGGTCGCAATGAAAATCACTTTCCGTGGATTTTCAGCTGCCTTCAGACGATAGCCGCCACGCGCTGACAGGTTCTCGGACGAAGCCTCCGTGCGGACCGGCCGCAGGTTCTGCCTCGTGAGCGCGAGGATCGAGGGCCCGTCGCTTTGAAGCGCGAGCGCCCAGCATTCGGCGGTCTCGACCGCGTCGGCGGGGCGGTAGACCTCGAGCTGCGGGATCGCTCGAAGGCTCTGCAGATGCTCGATCGGCTGGTGAGTCGGTCCGTCCTCGCCGAGGCCGATGCTGTCGTGGGTCATCACGTAGATCGCACGCGCATTTTGAAGCGCCGACAGCCGGATCGCGGGCCGCGCATAATCGGTGAAGACGAGAAAGGTCCCGCCGTAGGGGATCACGCCGCCGTGCAGGGCCATCCCGTTCATGGCCGCCGCCATCCCGAACTCGCGGATTCCGTAATAGATGTAGCGGCCCGCGTAATTGTCATGGGTGAGCGGCTCGAGCGCCTTGGTCTTGGTGTTGTTCGATCCCGTGAGGTCCGCCGATCCGCCGACGGTCGCCGGGATCGCCGCGTTGATCGCTTCCAGCGCCATCTCCGACGCCTTGCGCGTCGCGACGGGCTTCAGGTCCTTGAGCAGCTTGTCGAGATAGGGGCGAAGCCAGGCGTCGCTGACCTTGCCGTTGAGGCGCGCGAGAAGCTCGTCCTTGCGCTCGCTAGCCTCCAGACGCTCCTTCCACAGCGCATGCTCGATCGAACCGCGCTTGCCCGCGCTGCGCCAGGCGGTGAGCACGTCCTCGGGGACCGTGAACTCCACCGGTTCGAGCCCAAGCCCGGCCCGGGCAGCCTCGACTTCCTCCTTGCCGAGCGCCGCGCCGTGGGTTGCGGCGGTGCCTTGCTTGTTTGGAGCACCAAAGCCGATGATCGTTTTGCACCGGATCAGGCTCGGCCGCGGGTCGGCGAACGCCTCCTCAATCGCGCGGTCGACGTCTTTGGCGTCGAGGCCGTCGCACTCGCAGGTGTGCCACTGCGCCGCCTTGTGGCGGGCGACCACGTCCTCGTTGCGCGAAAGCCCGGTCGAGCCGTCGATCGTGATCTCGTTGTCGTCCCAAAGGACGATCAGCCGGCCGAGCTTCAGATTTCCGGCCAGCCCCACCGCCTCGTGGTTCACGCCCTCCATCAGGTCGCCGTCGCCGGCGATGACGAAGGTGCGGTGGTCGACCAGCTCGTCGCCGTAGATTGCATTGAGATGCCGCTCGGCGATCGCCATCCCGACCGCCATCGCAACGCCCTGCCCAAGCGGCCCGGTCGTGACCTCGACCCCCGGGAGCTCGAAATTCTCAGGGTGCCCGGCGGTCGGTGAGCCGAGCTGGCGGAAGCGCTTGATGTCGTCGAGCGTGGGCCGCTCGTACCCGGTCAGGTAGAGCAAGGAATAGATCAGCATCGACCCGTGCCCAGCGCTGAGGATGAACCGGTCGCGGTCGGGCCAGTGCGGATCCGCCGCGTCGAACTTCAGATGGCGGGTGAACAGCGCGGTCGCCGCATCGGCCATGCCCATCGGCATTCCGGGATGCCCGCTGTTCGCGGCCTCGACCGCATCCATCGCCAGGGCGCGAATGGCGTTTGCGAGGCGGCGGTCGGTCGGCTGCATCGAAGCTCCGGCAACGGGGTTCGGCCCGGGGTCCCGGGCGCGCGGCCCCTTTGTCCGGTGCGTCGTGTACCGTCAATGCTTGCGCGTTGACGGCGCTACAGATGTAGCGTTATCAGCTGGGCGTGGCTTTTTGAGGAGTATTGCCCGTTGCGATGGTGGACGACCGTGTGCGCCGTGCTCCTCGCCTGCGGCGGCCGTGCGGAAGCGTCATGCAACTGGACGCCGACGGAACTGCTGAGGCTGACCGGCGAAGTGCAGCAGGGGGACCTCAGCGGTCCGTTCAGCCGGACCGCCGCTCCCGCTTCGGGGCGCTTCGCCGAAACTATCAACCTCGGAACTCTGTCCATGGCTACCGGCTTCGACGGGAGGCTCGCCTGGTCGCGCGATTTTTCCGGCGCGAGCCACTATCTCAATTCCGACTTCGCCCGGCGGCTCGCGACTTCCGAAGCCTGGCTAATTGCTCATCTGGCATGCACCAGGCGCGTCGGCACCGATGTCTTACATTTCACGCCGTCAGGCGGCGCTTCGATGGAGCTCACGTACGATCGCCGCACGGGACGGCTCGACCGTGCGATGCTTCAATATCCCGAGAATCGCCTCATCCATCACTATGCGGACTGGCGAGAGGTAGCGCCGGGCCGGTTCCTTCCGTTCTCGCAGCGCGACGAGGATCCGGAGGACGAAAGCGAGACGGTTTACAAGGTGAACCACGTAGCCCGTGTCAAAAGCGCGAGCTTCGCCCCGCCGCCGTTGCCGCACGACAGCAGGATCATCGGGGGCGGGAGCACGACCATTCCGTTCGAGGACGACAGCCGCCGGCGCGTGTTTCTGTCTGTCTATCTCAACGGCAAAGGCCCCTTCGCGTTCGAGCTGGACAATGGCGGGCATTTCATCCTGACCGAGGAAACCGCAGCGGCCCTGGGCCTAGCCCCGGAGGGCTCATTCACCTCCACCGGCGCCGGAAACGAGGTTCGGCACGGCGGCTACGCTCGAATTGCGAGGCTTCGCGTCGGCGACGCCGAGATGGTGAACCAGCCTGCCAAGGTCATGGCGCTGTCGCACAATGATCGCGGAAAGTTGCTTCCGAGAGCCGGGATTCTCGGTCTCGAGTTCTTCGAGCGGTTCATCGTCGGGATCGACCATCGCACGAAGACCGTGACGCTTCGCATGATTGGCGACTCCCCGCGAAACTATCCCGGCCACGCGCTTCCACTGCTGTTCGACCAGGACGCAGCGCTTGGTGCTGGAAGCTTTGACGGAGTCGAGGGCAATGTGATGCTGGACATCGGCAACGCCGGCCCAACGATCATCGAGGACTATTGGGCTTCGGCGCACGGCTTCCGCCCCATGCTAGCAAGCGGTACGCCGAGGGGCGACGCGAAATTATCCAAGGGCAGCGTCGGGATCGGACGCTTTATCCTCGACGGGGAGACAGTTGAATATTTCGGGCCTGTCGAGCGCGGTTCCGAATATACGCGGTCGATTGCCGCCGTCCTTGGAGAGCCGCTGCTTTCGCGGTTCAACGCCGTTTACGACTACGGCCGCGGAAAGGTCTGGCTCGATCCGTTGCCGGAGGTGAAGCCGCTCAGCTTCGAAAAGCGACAATAGGTCCTGCACGGAAGGCAGCGGCGGCTTGCCCGGAATCGGGAAAGTGCGTAGCGGAAATCAAATGGATGACGGGGGTCTTTCAGCCGCGCTCGACAGAGCCGAACGGGCAATCGAGCGCATTCAGGGCGCGCTTTCCGAGCGCAAGCCCGAGACCGGCGGGCGCGACGACGAGCTTCGCGCCAAGGTGCGCGAGGTGGTTGAGGAGCTCGACGAGCTGATCCGGCAGGCGGCGGCCTGATGGCGAGCCTGATCGACCTCAATATCGCCGGGCGCAGCTATCAGGTGGCGTGCCGCGACGGCGAGGAAGAGAATCTGCGCGCGGCCGCGCGGCTCGTCGACGGCAAGAGCCGCGAGGCGCTCGCCGGGCTCGGGACGCTGTCCGAGGCGCGCCAGTTCCTGTTCGCGTCCCTGCTTCTCGCCGACCAGCTCATCGACAAGAGCCCGGACGCCGCTGCAGCCGTCGCGGAGCCCTCGCCGCCGGACCCGGCGCTGGTCGAGCGGGCCGAAGCGCTCGCCAACCGGCTCGAAATGCTCGCGGCACAGCTTGAGAGTGAGGCGGGGAACGCCTAGATTGCAATCCGACGGGTACTGCCGGGTGCGAGCCTTCGGAAAATCCCTGAGGCGATTCAATCCACTTGGGAGCTGACCCTGCTTCGGACCCTGGTCTGGAGCAATCGGCGCCCACCTGACGTTTTGGCGTCAGAGGATTTTAGGGCAAACGGCCATGGTGGTCCCGTCACCCCCCTTCAGCCCCTTCGAACCGCGGCCTGAGATGGAGCCGCTGTCCAAGGAGTCGCTGCGCAAAGCCGCGCTCGACGCGCGCAAGGCGTTCGTCGCCACCTTGTCCGACGCCGCCCGCGCGCGACTGGAGCACAGGCTGGCCCAGAACCTGACCTCGCTGTTCGCCGGAGTCTCGGTCGTTGCCGGCTATCACCCGCTCGGCTCTGAGATCAGCCCGCTGGCCGCGATGGAGGAAGCGCGCGCGGTCGGCGCGATCGCCGCTTTCCCCTGCTTCTCCAACCCCGCCAAGCCGTTCCGCTTCATTGCCGGCGACCCGCTCGAGCCCGGCCCGTTCGGAATCATGCAACCCGCAAGGCGCCACCCCGAGGTGCAGCCAGACTTGGTGCTCGTCCCATTGATCGCGATCGACGGCGACGGAACCCGCCTCGGCCGGGGCAAGGGCCATTACGACCGGGCGCTCGTTCGGCTGAAGAAGAGCGGCGCCCGGCTGATCGGGCTCGGCTGGCCGATGCAGCGCCTGACCGAGACGATTCCCGCCGACGCCTGGGACGTGCCGCTCGACGGCTTCGCCTCGCCCGACGGGCTGGAGCTCTTCGCCCGGCCCTGAAAGCGCGCTCAGCGCTTGTAGGGGACGAACTCGCCGAGCACGCAGGTCGGCCCGGGAACCCTCGATATTCCGTCGGTCGAGCGGACGAGATCGCCGCGGCAATAACGGCCGTCGTGCGATTCGGTGATGAGCGTGTCGCTGTAGGAGAAGCCGCAGCCCGGCCCGAGGCTGCTCGCCCAAATCGTCGTTCCTCTGCCGTAGAGCAGCATGTGGGTGTCGCCCTCGGCGAGGCGCAGCGGTTCCGTGCGGACGATCGGGATGCAATCCTGGGCGGGCCCGGCCGTGCGCCCTGCAAGCTCGACGGCCACCCGCTGCGGCGCGGGCGAAGGCTGGGGAGCGGCGCAGGCGGCGAGCGGTGCGATCACCAGGAGGAGAAAGCGCTTCATGCGCTCCAGGCTACTCTTCCCCGGGCGCCACCTGAAGTCCCAATCTCCGACGTGGCCCCAAAGTCACAATCGCGGCGGCGCCGTGTCCGTTCGACGAGCGAAGATTGACTCGGCTGCCGTGAAGGAGTTTGCTCCCGAAATCCGCAGAAGAGCCAGATCGGCCGCGCGAAAATGTAACCGGTTACACACCGCTTCGAACAGGGGAGAGACGCGAAGTGAGCATCATTTCCAATAAGCGCCGTCTTGCGTCGTCCATTTCGATCTTTGCAGTCGCCCTTTCCGTCGGCATCGCGCAGCCCGCGCACGCGCAGCTGACCACCGCGACAATCCGGGGCACCGTGACCAACAGCGCCGCCCCCGCGCCCGGCGCGACCGTCACGGCGAAGAGCGTCGAAACGGGCGCAGTCGCCCGCGCGACGGCGGGCCCCGACGGCAGCTATGTCCTCACCGGCCTCAGCCCCGGAAGCTATGACGTCACCTTTACCGCCGCCGGCGGAGCGCCGGTCACCCAGCGGGTGATCGTCTCCGTCGGCCAGACGGCGAGCCTCGACATGGATGTCGCCGCTCCGGCTGCGAGCGCCGCAGAAGCCGGTGCGCCTTCGACGACAGCCCCGGGCGGCGCAATCGTCGTCACCGGCCGTCGCCTCGTCGAGACGAGGACGTCGGAAGTCGCGACCAACGTCACCGACCAGCAGATCGAGAACCTGCCGCAGAGCAACCGCAACTTCCTCAACTTCGCGCAGCTCGCTCCCGGAATCCGGATCGTTCAGTCGGGCGAGCTCCGCCAGACCTTCGCCGGCGGCGGAGTCGGCGAGAATCCCAACGGCGAGAGCTTCGGCGGGCCGCAGGTCAATGTCTTCATCGACGGCGTCAGCTTGAAGAGCAACGTCCAGCAGGGCGGAGTCGTCGGACAGGACGTCAGCGCCGGCAACCCCTTCTCCCAGCTCGCGATCCGCGAGTTCCGGGTCCTGACGTCGAACTTCAAAGCCGAATATGAGGACGCCGGCACGTCAATCATCACCGCCGTCACCAAGTCGGGTACCAACGAGTTCCACGGCGAGGCGTTCGGCCTGTGGCAGAACCAGGACTTCATCCACCGCGACTTCTTCCAGGAGAAGCAGAACCAGAAGGAGGTTCCGCTCAAGCGGTGGCAATATGGCGCCGCGCTGGGCGGCCCGATCATCAAGGACAAGCTGTTCTTCTTCGGCAATTACGAAGCGAACATCAAAGACCGCAACGCGACCGTCGTTCCAGGCATTCCGCCGGACGACCAGGGGGCGCTCATGGGCTTCGACCCGCAGAGCTTCGCCGGAAGCGCCGTCAGTCCCTTCCGCGAGCATCTCGGCTTCGGCAAGCTCACCTTCCTGCCCACCGACAACAACACGATCGAGCTGAGCGGGAGCATCCGCAAGGAGACCGACCTGCGCGACTTCGGTGGTCAGGCTGCGGTTTCGCGCGGGGCGCACGTGAAGAACGACGTCTACACCGCCAAGCTTGAGGACCGCTACGTCGGCAACGGCTTCCTCAACGAGGCTACGGTCGATTATCTCAAATACGACCTCGCCTTCGGCGCACAGAGCACGACCGACTTCGGCCGGATCTACCAGGGCGTGATCGCGATCGGCAGCCGAGCGGACTTCCAGCACGTCGTCCAGCAGGGCCTGACCTTCCGCGACAATTTGAGCTTCACCAACCTCAAGTGGAACGGCGACCATCTGGTGAAGATCGGCGGCAAGCTGTCGTTCCAGAAATATTCGATCGGCGGCACCGGTCCCGACGCCAACCCGCAGTTCGAGTTCGTCTTCGACCCGAGCCGCAATCTCGACTTCAGCTTCCCGGACAAGGTCGATTTCGGCGGCGGCAATCCGAACATCAGCGCCAAGACGACCCAGTACGGTCTGTTCGCGCAGGACGACTGGCAGATCAATCCGCATTTGCTGATCAACGCCGGCGTCCGCTGGGACGTCGACACCAACGCAAAGAACAATGACTTCGTGACCCCGCCAAAGGCGGTGGAGGCACTCCTCGCCCTCGGCGAGGACCCTCGCATCCAGCCGGCCTTCTTCGACGTCACCGATTACATCTCAACCGGGAACAACCGGAAGATCGATTATAACAACATCGCGCCGCGCATCGGCTTTTCCTACGACCTCAACGCTGACCAGCGGACGGTCTTCTTCGGCGGCTACGGCCGTTATTACGATCGTGCGCTCTTCCGCAGCGCAGCGGAGGAATCGCTGCTGTCGCAATTCACGCACGGCGAGCTTCTGTTTTCGAAGGATGGTCTGCCGCGCGACAACCGCCCGACGATCCTGTTCGATCCGAATTTCCTGACGCCTGAGGGCTTCCAGGCGCTGCTTGCAAGCCTCGCCAACAATCCGCTGTCGCCCGGAACCAGCGAGCTTCGCGCCATCCCCAACGATTTGAAGACGCCCTACACCGATCAGTTCAGCGTCGGCGTCCGGCAGCGCTTCGGCGCCTTCCGCACGTCGCTGACCTTCAACCACACGAGCGGCAAGGACCAGATCGGCTATGCGCCGCTGAACCGCTCATCCGTGCCGAACCCACAGAGCGGCTTCTTCGACTTCATCCCGCTGATCAACGGTTATGCGAACGTAATCGCTGCGTTCAACACGCGCGAGACCAAGTACAACGCGGTCTTCGTGACCGTCGACAAGCCCTATTCCAAGCAGTCAGGCTGGGGCGGCGGCATCGCCTACACGCTCGTGCTGGACTCCAAGGAGAACGGGAACCCCGGCGGTGGAGGCTTCAACTTCGACAAGCCCAACATCGGCGCGACCGGCTTCGTCCCCAACGCCGGTTTCGAGAGGCACCGGCTGGTGATCAACGGAATGGTCGACCTCCCGTTCGACACCATGTTGTCAGGCCTGGTCACCTACGGGTCGGGCTCCCCCTTCTTCGTGACCAACGCGCTCGAAGGCTTCCAGCCGGACAAGATCAAGCTCGGCTATTTCAACCACCTGCCCCACTTCCTGCAAGTGGACTTGCGCCTGCAGAAGTTCTTCCGCTTCGGCGACGACCGCGAAATCGGCCTGTCGGCCGAGGTGTTCAACCTGTTCAACCGCGCGAACTTCGGCGGTGCGGACGGGTTCGAATGCTGCGGCGGGAACCCGAACTTCGGAGTGCCGAACAGCTTGGCCGGTCCGCCGAGGAGCTTCCAGTTCGGCGCCAACGTGAAGTTCTAGCGGCCTAGCCAACCTCCCCTGAATCCGGCGCGGATCAGCCCGCGCCGGATCGCGGGCACCCGGCGCATGCGCCGCCACAGGAAGTCGTCGCGGTAATTGGCGGCCTGGAGGAGGATGGGCCCCTGGTCGATCCCGAGGTGATCGCCAGCGACCCAGCCGTTTTTCGGATCGACCGACCCGCTTTGGCTCGGAACGCCGGCGTAGGTGAAGCTCGGATTGAAGCTGTCCCGGAAGCCGTAGCGGGCATAGAGGCCCGGCCGCCGCCGAAGCGCTTCGGCGCACGGGATCACGATCTCCGGCGCGAACGGAAGGCAGCCGAGCGCCGCGGTCGGAGCGATGGTCCCGTCGTCGCGGCCATCTGGCTCGCTGATCGGGCCGCGCGCCGCATAACCGAAGAAGGTTCGTTTCTGCCCCCGGTACGGCAGCTCGAAATCGCCGGGCCCGTCGCAGGCGCTCAGGCCCCACACGTCCTTCGAATAGCCGCGCCAGGCCATCGGATTGGCGATGCAATAGGCGCGCTGGGCATAAGCCTCGCGCCGGCTGTTCTCGAAATAGTCGAAGCCGGCCTCGCGCATCGCCGCGTCGCGGATGCCTCGGAAGTCGATGAAGATGTGGCTGTACTGGTGCCCGAACAGAGGCCCGAAAGCGAGGCGGCGAGTCGCGCCCTCCCCGCGCCAAAACTGCGGATACGGCGCGGTCCACTGCTTCCACAGGTCCGGCGGGCCGGGATGCGTCGGCGACCCGAGCGCCAGGACGTTGACGAGCATCGCTTCGTTGTATCCGGTCCAGCTGTCCGCAATCAGTCCGCTTTCGGGACGCCAGCCCATCGAGAGCGCGGGGCGTCCATCGGAGCGAAAGACGTTCCAGTCGGCCCGCTCGTACAGCGTCTTTGCGAGGCCCCGGATCTCGCGTTCCGCGGGATGGTCGCCGTCGTAATATTGCCCCGCGAACAAGGCGCCCATCAGCAGGATCGCCGTATCGACGCTCGACAGCTCGGTATTCCGGAAGCGGCGGCCGCTCTCCATGTCGAGGAAATGGTAGAAGAAGCCGGCGTAGCCGGTGCTGCCACTTAGATCCCGCCCCTGCGGAGCGTTCCAGAAGAAGCGCAGGGTCGTGAGCGTCAAATCGCGCGCTTCCGCCCGCGCGCACCAGCCCCGCTCGACTCCGATCGCATAGGCCGGGAGCGCGAAGCCGACGGCCGCGATGCTCGAGAAGCTCGGGCTCGGCCAGCGGTCCGGAACCAGTCCGTTCTTGCGGTTCGCATGGTCCCAGAACCAGCGAAAGGTGCGACGCTCGATGTCGGCATAGAAGCCCGGGAGCGCGTGGCCCGGCCTGCGAACCACGGCAGCGGCCGGTGCCGCCAGCGCAAGGAGCGCCGAAGTCCGCGTGAGCAGCTCGCGGCGGCCGATCTCCATCATGCGTCCGCGCCGCTGGTCGAGCGGACCACCAGCTGCGGTGCGTGCAGCTCGTCCCCGCCGGCGTCGCCGCTCTCCATCGCGCCGAGAAGCCGAGTGACTGCCCGCTCACCGAGTTCCGGGATGCGCACGCGCACGGTCGAAAGCCCGAGGTGGCGGGCGAGCGGGATGTCGTCGAATCCGACGACCGCAACATCGCGCGGCACCGCCACGCCCGCCGAGCGAAGCGCCTGGAGCGCCCCGATCGCCATATTGTCGTTGCCGGCGAACACAGCGTCGAAGCGTTGGCCCGCGCGCAGCAGCTGCGCCACTGCGGCCTCGCCCGATTCCTCCTCGAAATCGCCGCGCAGCAGCTCACATTGGAGACCGCGCTCCGAGCAGGCCGCGCGGAACGCAGCCGCGCGCTCGTCCGCGTCCACATTGCCCTCCGGACCCGCGATATGGACCAGCCGCCTCCGCCCGAGCGCCGCGAAATGTTCGACCACCGAGCGCGCCCCGGCGGCATTGTCGAGATGGATCGCCGCCCGCGCACCGCGCCCGCCGCGCGTGTTGATGAGGATCGAGGGCAGCCCAGCTGGAAGCGCCGCCTCCAGCTCCTCGGCCTTCAGCTGCGGGGCCATCACGATGAGCCCGTCGACGCGGCCGTGCATCGCACGGAGCGCAAGCGATGCCTGGTCCGGGCTTCCGTGCAGGTTCGAGAGCAGCAGCAGATAGCCGCGCCGGCTCGCCTCGCGGTCCATTCCTCGCACGATCTCGGAGAAGAACTCGCCGTGGAGGTCGGGCAGCACGACTCCGATCGCGTTGGTCCGCGCCAGGCTGAGGCTGCGCGCGCCGGCGTGCGGCACGTAGCCGAGCGCGCGCACCGCTTCGGCGACCCGCTCCTTCGCCTGCTCGCTGACGTTGTCGAAGCCGTTGAGCGCGCGCGACACGGTCGCGACCGAGAGGCTGGCCCGCCGGGCGACGTCGCGGATGGTGGCTTCGGACATCGGGCTCCCTATCCGCCGAACATGCGGGAAAAGTCACGCCCGCGGCGATTGCTTTTGCAATCTCCGTGCGTCATGTAACCGGTTACACAGGGCGTCAAGCAAGCCGAAACTTGCGCTCGGTCCAGGCACGATGAAGGGGAAGCTGATGCTGGACTTGGCGATTTCCCGACGCGCGGCGCTGATGGGCGCCGGCGCAGCGGCGGCATGGCTCGCGAGCCCCGCCCGGGCGCTCCTTCAGGCGGCGGGTCAGGTGCAGGTCCCCGCCTTCGTCGACCAACTGATCGCGCGCATGACGCTCGAGGAGAAAGCGGGCCAGCTGCAGATCATGGCTTCGGCCTGGGGCGGCGGTGCGGCGCTCAGCCTCAACCCGCCGGGCAGCGGCTCCGATTTCAGCCAGCAGGTGGAGGAGGCTCGACGGGGCCTCCTCACCGGCGTGTTCAACGGCAACGGCGCGCGGATGGCGCGGATCATGCAGACGGCCGCAGTCAGGGAATCGCGGCTGAAGATCCCGCTCATCTTCGCCGCCGACGTGATCCACGGCCACCGCACTATCTTTCCCGTCCCGCTCGCCGAGGTCGCGAGCTTCGAGCCCGATCTCGCTCGCCGGACCGCCGAGGCGGCGGCGTTCGAGGCCTCCGGGGCAGGAATCGACTGGACCTTCTCGCCGATGGTCGACGTCGCGCGCGACCAGCGCTGGGGGCGCGGCGTGGAAGGCGGAGGCGAGGACCCGATGCTCGGCAGCCTGTTCGCGGCGGCGCGCGTGCGCGGGTTCCAGGGTGCGGACCTGCGTTCGGACGCGCACCTCCTGTCCTGCATCAAGCATTTCGCCGCCTATGGCGCCGCCGAGTCGGGCCTCGATTACAATGTCGCGAACATGTCGATGCGGCGGCTGCGCGAGGTCTATCTGCCGCCTTACAAGGCCGGGTTCGACGCCGGCGCGCTCTCGGCCATGGCCTCGTTCAACGAGATCAACGGCGTGCCTTCGACTGGCAGCCACTGGCTGATGACCGACCTCCTGCGCGGTGAATGGGGGTTCAAGGGCTTCGTCGTGTCCGATTACACCGGCGACGAGGAGATGATCCTCGGCGGCTATGCGAAGGACGGCCGCGACGCCGCGAAGCTGGCCTTCCTCGCCGGCGTCGACATGAGCATGCAGAGCGGCCTCTATCGCCAGCACCTGCCCGGGCTCGTGAAGAGCGGCGAGGTGCCGGAGACGCTGCTCAACGAGTCTGTCCGCCGCGTGCTCGCATTGAAGGCGATGCTCGGCCTGTTCGACGACCCCTTCCGCAGGATCGACGAGAAGCGCGAGGCGGCGCGCTCGATGCTCCCGAAGACGCGCGCTCTGGCCCGCGAGGCGGGGCGCAAGGCGATCGTCCTGCTCAAGAACGACGGCGACCTGCTGCCCCTGCCCCGTTCCGGAAAGAGGATCGCGGTCATCGGGCCGTTCGCGGCCGGTGCGCACGACCTCGTCGGGCCGTGGGTGGTCTATGGCGATGACAGCAAGGCGATCGATCTTGCGACGGGCGTTCGCAATGTTGTCGGTCCCGCGTCCGTCACGGTGACGCAGGGCTCGGGCGTCGCCGAGCCGCTCCCCGGCGGGATCGAGCAGGCTGTCGCCGCGGCGCGCGGCGCCGACATCGTTCTCCTCGCCATCGGCGAATCCTACGACATGTCGGGCGAGGCGCAGTCGCGCACCGAGATCGTCGTGCCCGAACCGCAGCAGCAGCTTGCCGAAGCCGTCGCCGCGGTCGGCAAGCCGATGGTCGTCGTACTCAAGCACGGCCGGGCGCTGGCGCTCGAGGGTGCGGTCGCCGATGCGCCGGCGATCCTCGCCACCTGGTTCCTCGGGACCGAGACCGGCAATGCGATCGCCGACGTGCTGTTCGGAGCCTACGGCCCTTCGGCGCGCCTCCCCGCCAGCTTCCCGTGGAAGTCGGGCCAGGAGCCCTATTATTATGCGCACAAGCCGACCGGCCGCCCCAATCCGCCGGGCGAGCTCCAGCCTTACAAGGCGCATTTCCGAGGCATTCCGAACAGCGCGCGCTATCCGTTCGGGCACGGCCTGACCTACGGGAAGATCGCATATTCCGGGCTCGCGCTCAGCGGTCCGAGCTTGCCGATGAACGGGAGCATCCAGATCTCGGCGACCGTCACCAACAGCGGCGCGCGCGCCGCCGAGGAGGTCGTCCAACTCTACATCCACGACCGTGTGGCAAGCATCACCAGGCCGGTCCGCGAGCTCAAGGCCTTCCGAAAGGTCGCGCTGGCTCCCGGCCAGTCGCAGACCGTGCGCTTCACGCTGACCGCCGCCGACCTCACCTTCTATGGCCTCCAGGACCGCCCCGTGATCGAGCCCGGCACCTTCGACGTGTGGGTCGCTCCGTCCGCCGAGGCGGAAGGCGTCCACGGCACTTTCGAGCTGGCCGCCTAGGCTGGAACGACCGCGGCCGCGCGGCTCGGTCGCCGTCCCAGCGGGTTCATCAGCATCGCGGCGCAGGAGAGCGCCAGGAACACGAGCGGCGCCAGCGCCACGGTCATGCGCATGCTGCCGAGCGTCGCCGCGCTTTGCTGCACGTTTGGAACGTAGCCCGCGGAGGCGAAGCCCCAGCCGAGAATCGCGGTCGCCACGCCGATCGCAATCCGTTGGAGAAGCGCCGCGACTCCGAACACGGTCCCCTCGACATGCAGGCCGGTCGCCCGCTCGCCATATTCGATCGTGTTGGGGAGCATCGCCCAGAAGACGAAATTGAGCCCGACGATCATCACCTGCATTCCAATCAGGAACAGCTGCATCGTCCGCGTGCCCCCGAATGGCACCGCCGCGAAGACTATCAATCCGGCAATCCCGAGCCCTGCCGCGATCATCCACAGCGCGCGCAGGCCCAGATGCCGCCCGATCAGCATCCACAGCGGGATCGCGACCCCGCTCACCAGACCCATCGCCCCGAGAGCCAGCTGCCCCGCGCCGGGGTCGTTGAGCAGATATTTGAAATAATAGAGCACCGATTTGCTGAGCACCGTGATCGCGACGATCATCGCCATCATCGCGGCGTTGAGCGCGACGAAGGCGCGGTTGGCGGCGAGGCTGACCAGCGCGGCCTTCAGGCTCGCCGGTGCGGGCCGGTGCGCCTGCGCGCCCTCGCGATAGGTTGCGCCGACAATGACGAGAATGCCTGCGCCAACCGCGGCGAACAGCGCCGCAGCCCCGAAATAGGCCTGGGCCGCGCTCGATCCCGTCAGCCAGCGCCCCACCGGCACCGTGCACAGCGCCACGGTCACCGCGGCCGCTGTCCCGAACATCATCCTCAGGCCCGCGACGAAGGCGCGGTCGCCGGGGTCCGCGCTGATCCGCGCCGACATCGCGAGATAGGGCACGTTGACTCCCGCATAAGCGGTCCGGAATAGCAGATGCGCGGCGAGCACCCAGGCCACCGCACCCGCTCCGCTCACCATCGGCGGCATGTAGGTGAGCACGAACGTGAGCCCCAGCGGCACCGCGCCGGCGACGATCAAAGCTCCGTAACGGAACCGGTCGTGGCCTCGGTCGACCAGCACTCCCGCGATGAAATTGGCGACCCCGTCCCACACCGATGCGATCATGTAGGTCGTCGCCGCCACGGCGATCGGAAGCTCGAGCGCGTCGGTGTAATAGAAGAGCAGGAAGAGCATCACGCTCTGCCAGTAGAGATTGAACGCAAAGTCCCCGAAGGCGAACAGCGCGAGCCGCGGCTTCGTGGGAATGCTCATTGCCCGAGCCTAGCGCCGCCTCCCCCGTCCGCAATGCCGTGGCTCGAAAGCCACATTTCCTACCATTCCGCTCGGGAATCGACGAACGGCGGCCACAGCGACCCAACTCTCCTGTTTTTACCGATAGTTGAATGTTAATTGGCAAAGGCGGGCGGAGGGGCTGACTCGCGAGGGAAAAGTCCAATGCGTACGAAGGGGATTGCAGCACTGGTGATCGTGGCGCTGAGCGCCGCGGCGTTCGTCGCCATGCGCGCCGAGAACCGCGCCGGCGCGGCGTCAGCCGATTGCTACGCCGCCGACAACGGGCCCGCCAAGCCGACCATCTGCGAGTAGGCTTTAGCCGCCGTTCGCGGCGACCGCTTCACGCACCAGCGTCTTGAAGGCGCTCTCGTCGATCTCGTCGCCTTCGCGCAAGTCGATCGCCCGGCGGGTGCCTGCATCCAGGCTAGCGTTGAACAGGCGTTCGGGATCGTCCAGCGAAGCACCCTTGGCGAAGGTCAGCTTGACCTTGTCCTTGTAGGTCTCGCCCGTGCAGACGATGCCGTCATGTTCCCACACCGGGACTCCGGACGGGTTCGAGGGCTTTCTCCACTTGACCGTTTCAACCACCTCGGGGTCCGCCTCGCGGATCAGCCTGCGCAGCTTCGCCAGCATCGCCCCGCGCCAGTCGCTCATGGAGCTAAGCTTCTCGTCGATCGCTTCTGAATCGCTTTTCATGAGCCTCTCTTAGTCCGCGCAACAGCAGTCTCGCCAGTCCTCGCGAAGCTGCTAAGCATTGGGCGTCAACGGAGGGGGAAACGCAGTGACAGAGTTCAGCCGGCGCGATCTCGGCAAGGCGCTCGGCGCCGCATGCGCAGCAGGCGCGCTCGGCGGCCCGGCCGCAGCGGCGATCAAGCGCACCGACCTCAGCTTCCCCAAGGGCTTCAAATGGGGCACCGCAACCGCCGCCTACCAGATCGAGGGCGCGGTCAAGGAGGACGGGCGCGGATCGACCAACTGGGACGTCTTCTCCCACACGCCCGGCAAGACGTTCAACGGCGACACCGGCGACGTCGCCGACGACAGCTACCACCGCTACGCCGAGGACACGCAGCTCCTGAAGGCCCTCGGAGTGCAGGCCTACCGGATGTCGCTCGCCTGGTCGCGGATCTTCCCCGAAGGCCGCGGCCAGCCCAACCCGAAGGGCGTCGACCATTACAAGCGCGTGGTCGACAATCTGCTCGAGAACGGGATCGAGCCCTATGTCACCCTGTTCCACTGGGATTTGCCCGCGGCGCTCCCCGGCGGCTGGCAGAACCGCGACACCGCCTACGCCTTCGCCGACTACGCGGGCTACATGGCCGGCCAGCTATCCGATCGCGTGAAGAACATCATGACGGTCAACGAGCTGCGCTGCTTCACCGATCTCGGCCACCAGGTCGGAATCCACGCGCCGGGCCTCAAGCTCGCGCCGGCCGAGGTCAACCAGGTTCGGCATCACGGTACGCTCGCCCACGGGCTCGGGGTCCAGGCAATCCGCGCCCACGCCAAGGCCGGAACCCAGGTCGGGATCGCCGACAACACGACCTTCTACGTGCCCGTAATCGAGACGCCGGAGCATATCGCCGCCGCGAAGAAGGCCACGCGCGAGCTCAACGCCATGTTCCTTACGGCGATCATGGAGGGCCGCTACATCGACGAATATCTGACCGCCGAGGGGGCCAACGCACCCAAGGTTCAGGACGGCGACATGAAGGCGATCGGAAGCCCGCTCGATTTCCTCGCGCTCAACATCTACGCGCCCGAGTGGGTCCGCGCCGACGATTCAGCGAAAGGCTATGCGACGATCCCGCACATCGGCTCCTCGCCGCACATGGCCTCGCCGTGGCTGATCGTCGGGCCGGAGGTCGCTTATTGGGGGGTTCGCCACGTCAGCGACCTGTGGAGGCCGAAGGTGCTCTATGTGTCCGAGAATGGCGCGTCGGCCGACGACCCCGTCCAGAACGGCCGCGTGGATGACGCCGACCGGGTCATGTACTTGCGCAACTACATCACCTCGTTCCACCGCGCAGTCGCCGAGGGTTATCCGCTCAAGGGCTATTTCCTGTGGAGCCTGATGGACAATTTCGAATGGGCGGACGGCTACTCGAAGCGCTTCGGCATCCACTATGTCGACTTCGCCACGCAGAAGCGCACCCCCAAGCTCAGCGCCGCCTGGTACAAGGAAGTCATCAAACGCAACGCGGTGGTCTAAAACCAGAAGCTCAGCACGCCGCAGAGCAGCAGCACCAGGCCCGCCGCAAACACCCTATCCGCTATCCGCTCGAACCTCATGTCCGACTTGCTGATCGCCCAGTGCGACAATCCGCACGCTCCCAGGAACAGGAGCGCCGAACCGAATGCCAGCTCGTCCGCCACCGAAGTCGCCGCATTCCCGGATATATGGACGCCCGTGACGATCACCAGTGCGACCCCCAGCAGGGTCGCGGCGCTGTCGATGATGTAGTGCGATCGCACCGCCGAATTCATTCGGCGCGCGTGTAGAGCTTTTTGAAAATGTCCGGCTTGCACGGGTAATGTTCGCCCGCGACCCCGGTGATGATCCAGTCGCCTGGCGTCACCCGGAGCCGACCCTCGGGCGTGTCGATATGCCCCGTGGCGTCATCGCCGTCGGAGGAGACGGCCGGATGATCTCCGCGCCGGAACCACTGCACGGCGTCCACGGAGAGCTGCTTCTTCATATATCGCGCCATCGCGTGGATACTGTCCCGTTCCGCGCATAACGGCAATAAGGAAAGCGGACTCGCCTTCGCGTTGGACCCATTCTCGGCTATGCGGCCCCCCACATGCCCGCACAGCCCTCGGCCCGAACGCTGATCGGAATCGCGCTGATACTCGCGATTATCGTCCTCTGGGCGACGTTCGTCGCAAGCCTGAGCCCCTTCGTCGGCAAATGGCCTGTGCTTGTGCAGGCGCCATATTATCTAGTGGTTGGAGTGGCTTGGGCGATCCCGTTGAAACCATTGATCCGGTGGATACAGACCGGCCGCTTTCGCGTTCGCAACTGACGGCGTTGTAAGCCCTGTATTGCTCGACTATAACACTACTTGAATGGCTGATGCACTGACACTTCCCAAGCCGCTCGACGGCATGCGCAGGGCCGCCCTTCACTGGCGGGACCGCTCGCGCGCGCTCGTTCGCGCCTACCCGCGCGAGGCGATCGGCGCCGGCGTGCTCGGCTTCGTCGGCTTCGTGGCGCTCGGCAGCTTTGCCGTTCCCCATCCGGCTATGAGCGGTGCGCAGGCTGCGCCTCCTGCCCCACCGCCCTTGATCCTTCAGCCGGTCGCTCCGCAGCAGGCGCTCAAGGTCAATGCAGAGATTCCTCTCGCGAATGGGCCCAACCCCGCCGCCGCGCCGTTCGCCTTCAAGGGCAGCGCGAGCGCACGCACGCAGGCGCTCAATTGCCTCGCCAGCGCGGTCTATTACGAAGCGGGCAACCAGGATGCGGACGGCGAGCGCGCAGTGGCGCAGGTCGTCCTCAACCGAGTCCGCCACCCGGCCTTTCCCAACAGCGTCTGCGGGGTCGTCTACCAGGGCTCGACCCGGCCGACCGGCTGCCAGTTCACCTTCACCTGCGACGGATCGCTGGCGCGCGAGCCCGACTCCGACGGCTGGCGGCGCGCGTGGAAGGTCGCTGAGGACGCGCTGTCGGGCCAGGTCTATGCGCCGGTCGGCTGGGCGACCCATTATCATGCCGACTACGTTCTCCCGACCTGGGCCGCGAGCATGGCCAAGAACGCCGTCCTCGGAGCGCACCTCTTTTACCGCTGGGCGGGGAGCTGGGGTAAGCCCGGCGCCTTCACCGACGCTTATGCCGGCCGCGAGCCCAATGCCGCCGCGCTCCGCACCGCCGCGCTCGCAGTCCCGCACGTGATTCCGGTCTACGGCCAGCAGGGCCAGGTCGCCGAGGCGATCAAGGAGATCCCTGGCGCCGAGGCGATCCACCTCGCCCCCTCGATGCGCGGCGACAAGCGCGTCGCGGTGCGCTTCAACCTCGCCGCCCGCGAAGCCTCCAAGGACGTCGCGCCGGTCGATTACGAGAAGAAGTTCGAGGTCTCCGACAACCTCAAATATGCGCTTTCCTCGGAGACCGTGGCCGCGAGCGAGCAGCCGCTCGGCAAGGCCCCGGCGCCCGCTAGCGGCGGCGGCGCAGCCCAGGGCTCACCCGAGCATTAATTGGCCTGTGCGCCGTTGGGCGGGAAGGTCTCCGGCGGAAGGGGATCGGGAGGATCCTGCACCTTCACCGCGGGGGCGACCGCGGACACGTCCGGAGCCAGAGCCAGTTCCACCCGCAGCCTGATCTTGTCGAGCCGCCCATCGATCGCGAGATAGTCGGCGGACAGCGCGGAGGCCGCGCTCCACTGCCGCCCGGTCACCGCGAGGGGCGCGAACGGGCCTTCATCCCGCAACGGATCGCGGTCCTCGAGCCCGACCACGGCGTCGTCGAAGGCGGCGCAGCGGTCGAGCATCTTCGTGCCCGGATTCTCGCGGAACCGGCGCTGGCAGTCGCGGCTCTCGGCGGCGAGCGCCATCTCGTCGCTGGACCGGTACATGTGGAGGGCCTTTCGCACAGCGCCGTCGATCGCCTCCACGTGGAGCTTGTCGCCCATCGGGTCGGGAGCGATCGCCGCCGCCGCGTCGCGGTGGATCGGAAGCTCCGCTTTCGCCGCCCAAAGCGCCTTCGGCAGCGGCACGCTGGGTCCCATCAGGAACATCAGCGCACCGAGCCCCGCTCCAGCGGCCAGCGCGGCGATCGGCCAGCGCGGCCTCCGGCGGAGCGAGAGGTCGTCGTTGAACTGGAGCGGATCGCCCTTCCCGCCCCTCAGCTCGCGATAGGCGCGGATGATCTCGGCGGCGCGGATCGCGTCGCCGCCTTCCCGGTCCGGGTGATGCTGCTTGATGAGACGCTTGTAGGCCGCCTCGATGGCCGCCAGGTCAGCCCCCGGCTCGAGCCCAAGAACGGCGAATGCGGACGCTCTGCCGGCCATGGACCGCCGGTCTAATCCAGACCGGGCAAATGTGAAAAGTGGCGCGAGTGACGGGGCTCGAACCCGCGACCTCCGGCGTGACAGGCCGGCGCTCTAACCAACTGAGCTACACCCGCGTTTTTGGCGTGGG
>Ga0207706_10001943_pt1 | contig 20293 bp, 22 predicted proteins | sample KBSC53metaG_FD_184318 | JGI IMG/M metagenome (GOLD analysis project Ga0207706, IMG submission 184318) | Corn rhizosphere microbial communities from Kellogg Biological Station, Michigan, USA - KBS C5-3 metaG (SPAdes) (version 2) | ecosystem: Host-associated > Plants > Roots > Rhizosphere > Soil ... | reverse complement strand
CCTTCGGCAACGGCTGGATTAGTCGAGAGCTGCTTAGCAATGAGCGTGATCATGCTCGTGTAGTCGTAAATACCGCTGGTTGCAAGTACGATGCTTTGCCCTGCGTATGAGCCGGTTTTCACCACTGGCGTATCACCGTTTAGGTCAACGCTTGTGATATCGGTAGATTTGAGCTTTTGTAACGTCGTGAGGAAGGTTTTCATTTCGCCTGTGCTGATGCTTGTGGTGATATTGTTGCCGAGTGCATTTAGCAGGTTAAAGACGGCAACTGGGTTTGAGAGAACACCGGCAGACTGAGCCTTTTCTTTCAGTGCCGTCATGATTTTTTGCTGGTTAAGCTGGCGGTCGAAGTCGCCACGAGCAAGACCAAAGTCTTTGTACGAGTAGGCACCGGCGTCGGCGCGGGCACGCGCGAGGTATAGTGCATGTTGGCCGTCAAGCTCGTAGGTGCCATCCTTTGGATAGTAAACGTTTTTACAGGTGTATGGCTTGCCATTTGGGCAGTTCCAGTCGAAATTGGTGTCATAGATGCCGCTTGCGCCATCACCTTTAATGTCGACACTCACGCCTCCGACTGCATCAACTGCTTGCTTGAGTACATTATAGTTAACATGCGCGTAGTACTGCGGGGTAATACCCGTGACAGAAGTGATTGTCTTCATGAGCGCTGCCGCACCTTCTTTGTCCTTTTTGGTGTAGTCTGACGGTGATTGATCTTCGCTGACGAGCCCTGCTGCACATTCGTAGACAGCATTAATTTTTGACTCATTCCCCACCGAGCATTGTTCATCAAGTTTTACCCATAGGTCGCGCGGAATACTGACCATTTTTGCGGTATTGGCGCTTTTATTGATGCTTACAAGCATGATCGAGTCTGAGAGCCAAAGTCCACCGCCGCCATCAGCATTTTGGTGTGCCGCATCATCTTGTGAGGTTCCGAAAACCAGAATATTTGTACGGCCTTCGCTATCGGTTTTAAGCGGAGTTCCTGGCGCGACAAGGTCGAGAAGCGTGCCGCCGTTTGTAACCTTTGATGCTGTGTAGTTGAGGTAGGCAAAGACGCCACCGGCAATAAGTAGTAACAATATGATAATTGAAATGATGACGCGTTTTTTTGTGAGTTTAATGCGAAAACGCCGTTTGCGCTGCTTTTTTTCGGGCAATGGCTCAAGATGTGTATCGAGTGATTCGAGATCAACAGGAGGTAATGATTCGCCTTGAACTGTAGTGGGTGTAGGCGGTGTCGGGGTGAGTTTTTGCTCTACAGGCCTACGTACGGGCTGTGGAGGCGTAGTGAATTGAGGCGCTGGCTGAGGTTGCGGCTGCCGAGGCTGCACTGTCGTGTGGGGCCGATATGGATCTGCGCCCTGTGGTCGCACAAATTCACTAATTTTTCTAGACATGCTTCTTATTTTAACACGCGCAAGCTTAAGAATACATTGTGTAGCTACCTTGCCGCGATGTTTGGTATGCGACTTGTGGTCGGTGATGTTGAGACTTGATTTGGCTCGATTTTGCTGTCAAGCGCTTTATTGACGAGATTTTGCTCATCGATTTGGGCGTAGATGTCATCGATTTCAGCCAAGTACTTACTGATTACTTTTTTATTGTAAATTTTTGCATTTGCGTTTTCGCTTGCGTGTGGCGTGTCAATTGTGATGACTTCAAATGGAATGTCATTTTTGTCTGCATCAGCTTCGTATTTGCTTATGGCCTGCTTGTCGTCGACGATCGTATCTTTTGTCGTTTCGATATATAAGATTGATGTACGTCCTTTGCCATCCTCATTTTTTAATGCGCCGATATTGCGACCTGCCGAGAGCGTGCGTGTCCACTCGACCTGCCATTCCAGCAGTTCTGTTGATGAAGAGTCGGAGGTTAGTTTGCCGCGTGCCACCTGCTTGGCGGTTTCGTAGCATTGTTTAAAGAAAATGTCATCGTCGTCCCAACAGTGGTCGCGTTTGTTATACATTTCGCCGAAGAAGCGTGTTATTGGACCACCGCGTAGGTTGAGCTCGGCGGATAAATCAGCAATCGCAGGTAGTACGTTGTCTGAGCCACGCAGTTGATAGGCTGAGTCTTGGTCGTACGGCGAGCTGCTGAGAATGATCGAAATGTCTATCTCCGGGTACTTTTCGCGTATGTAGGCGGCGAGGTCGAGGGACTCTTTACCACCGGCGCTCATGCCTTCAAAAACAACACGATCTGGCGGGTTTTCTTTATCAATTGTTTGGTCGAGCGCGGTATGCGTATCATTAATTTGCGGGTGCGCGCCCTCTTTGAGCGACATGTATTTGACGTTCGGTATGGATGAAAATGATGGCATAAGGGGTGTCGCAACGCGAGGAGTTGCGTCTTTAATGCCGGTGCCTGGAATGACATAAACGTATGTTTCTGGAGTCACGCCGCCGTCGGAGTGCTCGTAAAGCGTATGAAAATCAGCTTTATCACTTCCCCACACCATGTTGGCGAGTGTGTTTTGGTCGAACATAAAGCCTTCGTAGGCAAGGCCAAGTGACGTGGCAAGGCAGAGCGCTGTAACGCCAATCTTGCGGCGAGTGTATCCGGGTTTCGCCCGGCGTTCCTCGCGGCTGCGTCGTCGCTGTTCTCTGCGCGTGAGTAGCTCGCTAAGTGGTACTGGAGACATCGTCGGTATCTTGGACTCCTGCGGTGTTTCTGGAGTTTGAGCAGCAAGCACAGACTTGTCGTTTTCTTGTTCAGCTGGTGAACGGTCAGGGCTTGGCGGTCGATACAGCACCTCGGTCATTTATATATGGTAACCTCTATGACCGGATGTGGCAACTGAGCGGGCTATTCATGGTGTACGTGGAACACGGTAGTGTCGCGGATTTTAGCACCGCGAGCAAGATAAAAATCGTGAGCGGCTTTGCGGCTTGGGCTGGATGTAAATTCGAGATCGACACCGTGCTCGTTGCACCAACGCACTATCTCGTCCCATAAGCTGCTTCCTATGCCTTGCCCGCGAATTTCAGGGTCAGTGACAAAGCCTTCGAGACGTGCTTGCTTGCCAACGGCAGGCCCCATAATAATACTGAGGGTTGCGGCACCAACAATTCTACCGTTGAGCCTTGCGACGATTTGCTCGTGATACGGTGATGCGATGATCTCTGTCAGAAGCTCTTCGGCTATAGGTGTGTCGCTCATGCGCTGTGAGAGGGATGGCATTAATTGCCCAATACCTATTGCATCTTTATGGGTATATGTGGCGAGTCTTTCAATGATTACGTTATGCTGGCTCATATGTATCTATAATACTTTGATAGAGGAGCGCATGCTAGCGGGTGTGCTGGATGATGGCGACTCTTTGGTTCAGCGAGATTAGCTTAAGGCTGCAATAGCTTCTTTTATGTCGTCAACTGATGCATCATCTTGATATAGCTCTGATTTTTGTCGTTTTAGAAGTAGCTTTTCAAGATCGGCTCGGAAAGGCTTATAGCTCGACTTGCTTGCGGCGTCTACCCACACGGGAGCGACATCGATGCGATTTAATTTTTGTTTGATTAATGCGTAATACTTTGTTTCGCCACGCGCAGTAAGGGCTTCTATGGCCTCTTGTCTGACGGCAAGATTTGCGTCAGCGACTCGGTCGTGCAGGGCCTTGCGTATCGCGGTAGAGTTGTTGGCAAGCCCGTTATTGAACTGGAATACCGCCCAGTCGCGCACGGACGGTGATTCGTCACGTGTAAGCGCCATCGCTAAATTTATGATCTCTTCATCGCCAAAGGAATCTTCTTTAGAGCTATCCCATATACTGAAGTTTGATACGTGCATGGCTACGGCGAGCCGTATCCGTTGGCGCTTTGATTTTCCGAGACGAAGAAACGCTTGCTTGAATTGGGCTTTATCATCAAATATGTATAAACAGTGAAGTGCGGCGACAATGTGTGATGTTTTGTTATCTTCGGACAAATATTTATGGAGATGTTTTGATAATTTATTTTGTGTCGGTATGCCTAAGTCGGTAGTCTTTTGCAATTGAGAAAAAGCTTGCATTAGGTTGAGACTCTTTTTCGATGCCAAGCATGATTCTATGAAAGTGATTTCGTCAACTTCTGTAGCCATTTTTTGAGCCCTTTTAAGCGATTTGTAGATTGTTTATGCTGCTTTATTTGTGCGTTAGCTGCAATGTGTTGCTGGAGCCAGTTGGCTAAGATATCGACATTGCCCCATGTGCATTTGAGTGTGTAGTCGAACTCGCTATCCTCGATGTGAGACATAAAACTCTCGTCGGCGACAATATTATAAAATTTATTGTCATCAAGTAGATTGACAACATTTTCTCGATATTTAGCTTTTATGTAAGAGCTAAATAGCTCACCGTCGATGTACGCGAGGCAATACTCCATAGGTGATAGCGACCTGTTGCTAAAGTCATTTGGTATGCCTTCAAACTCTAGGCTTAGGAGGTCTTTTACAATCATGTTGTTTTTTACTAGCGCACAGAATAAGACCGCAATGTGAGATGATGCGAGCGGGCCGTTTTTAGGTGCTTCATGCCACCACATAGAATCTAGTTTTTTGCTCATGAGGAGAGTGCCTCATTTACGGGGAGCGGCATTGTGTCGACTTTAACCCCCCTAGCTTTTACATACGCAATCTTTTTTTCTTGAATAGCCTTGAAAGTAGCACCCGACTGCTGCGCATAGGCGATAAGTATATGTCCGTCAGGGTCGATACCAGTTAATACGGGAGATATAAGACCATAAGGTGTCCAAAGGCCGAATATTATATCGGCCTGGCTGGCGAGATATTTACCGTTATCGCTGGGTTTGAGAAATTTATTGCTAACTGACACCTTATCGTATACTCTTTAGATATAGAGCTATGGTATGAGAGTGTCGCAAAATTAGCAATAGATTCTTGGTATCTTTAAGCTTTCTACGGGGTGCTAAATAAGAATTTAACTTTTGAAGTCAAAAGACTTTTTACAGGGGTAATTTTGCGTATATCGGGCAGTGATTGGTTATTTTTTGCTTATAAAATTATAGTTTTATGCAGAATTCTAAAAAACATCGCAATTAATTATTGACAATACTAAAATAATAGTATATTATTGTCCAGTTGCTCCTTGATAAAGTTGAGCACGTACCTATCCAAGCAACCTTGCATAGATGAGAGATGAGCGCATATTTTGTATGCTTTCATCCTTCATCTATGCGAATCAATCGCAGAAGGCTACACGCCAGATGAGGGAAGGAACCGCCATGTCCAGCACCGTGAACGGCGCGAACGGCACCTACCGCAACGCCATCACCGTCCCGTTCGCCCACGGGTCGCTCCGCGTCGTGCTCGACCAGACCACGCCCCTGCTCCTCTCCGAGGCGCAGCAGGTCGGCACCCAAGCCGACAAGCTCATGGGCCGCCTGGTCAGCGACGCGTTCAAGACGACCTCGGCCGTCAGCGACTACATCGAGAACCGCCAGGTCCGCTCGGGCTCCTCGTCCACCGAGGGCTCGAACTGGCAGGAGGTCGGCAAGCTCCACGTCCGCGTCCGGGTCGCCCTCTCGGTCGACTTCGCGGTCCCGGAGTTCGTCCTCTCGGAGGCCGTCGACCTGGCGGTGCAGTACTTCCGCAGCCACGTCCGGGCCGAGATGGACCCGTCCTACAAGGCCTTCGTGGCCGAGGAGAAGGCACGCGAGGCCGCCATGGACCTGCTCTCCAGCGTGAGCCCGGCGGCCTTCGTGGCCGCGATGCTCGTCGGCGAGAACGCCGGACTCGGCATCGACGGCTCGGACGGCATGATCGTCGGCAGCAACCCGTTCGCGTCGTTCGGCGGCAACGGGTTCGGGAGCCGGGGCTGATCTAGCCCGCTCCGTACCGCGGACGCCCCGACGAGGGGCGTCCGCGGTACCTCCGCGATTGGTTCTAAGGGGTTGGTCTTGGATAGACTGCCTCCATACATGTGCATGTATGCTGATGAGTTCAAAAGAACGAAAGGCCAAAAATACCCCTCATATTGAGGGGTATTTTTGTACAGAAGTAATATTACTAGAGTTTTCCGCCAAACGCGATAGCGCCAACGAGCACTACACTGTCGATGATAAAGAACATGCCCTGGTAAATGAGGACAATTTTCTCACGGTTAACGATAGCATACCATACCCATATCAATCCCATGACAACAAATCCAAGCCATGAGAGTATTGAGACGCTGCCGGCTGAACGCGTGCTCCAGACTGCGTACGCCTGCGGCAGTGAACAGAGTGGCTCGACTATTGCTGCAACATAGACAAGTCGGTCAATGAATTTCGGCTTTCGTTGCTTTTTAACGGCGAGCGTTTTCTGTGCTTTTTGGTGCTTGTGTTTGTTGAAGCGTGCCATTACGCTTAGCATAAGCTTTTATGGTCGAAAAGCCAATACCTATTATCTCTAGTGGAACTTTTCGTGATTCTCGAGCATTGTGATGAGATTAGCCACTCGAGCTGCACGGGTCTCGGGCCTGCGCGCGGTGGCGACTCGCCAGATGACGGCGTAACGATTAGTCTTATTGAGCGTTTCAAAGAACTCTTTAGCTGAGGGATTTGCATCGAGTGCTATTTGTAGTTCGGGTGGGACTTCGGCATTTGCTGGCGAGGCATAAGCTTGCTCCCAGCGACCATCAGCCTTGGCGGCTTCTACCGCAGCAATGCCAGGAGCTTTCATTTTACCGATTTTTGTGAGCTCTTCGACTTTACCGACATTGCGCTTAGACCAGATGCTGCGTGGCCGGCGAGGCGTGAACTTTTGTGTGTAAAATGTGTCATCAATAGTTTTCGCTTGGCCATCGATCCATCCATAGCAAAGCGCAACATCAAGCGCACCTGCGTAGCTGAGGGATGTAATGCCAGATCCTTTTTTGGCGAATTTGAGTAATATGCCTTCTTCAAGTTTGTAGTTCTGCGCGAGCCACGATTCCCAGTCATCAGGTGTTTCAAAGAAGAGTGTTTGTGGTTCTCGTTTCATGCTCTTACTACTATACCAAACGAGCGCTCCGGATCGAGCGCTCGTTGTTTATTGGCTGGCGAAGCTTAAGCCTTGCCGCCTTTAGCTCGGATCTCTTTACCGATAACAGTGCCGTCGTCTGAAATTTCGTAGACGAGAACTTCACCTGTGCCGATTTCGAGTTCGTGCACCTTGTCTTCTGAATGGTTTTCGAGGTGCTTCATGAGTGCACGAAGTGAGTTGCCGTGTGCTGCAACGATCACGTTTTTGCCTTCTTTGAGATCCTTCAGGATTTCTTGTTCGTAGTATGGCAATACGCGAGCGTGCACGTCTTTGAGGGTTTCGCCACCGGGTACCGGATGATCCCAGTTGCGGCGAAGCTTAGTGAACTCTTCTTCGCCTAATTGCTCGGCAATTTCCCACTTGTTTTTGGCGGTATAATCGCCATAATCACGCTCGTTCAGCGCCTCGTGCTCGACGGTTTCAAGTTCGGTGTGCTCGAGTGCTTGCTTGATTTCCTCGAGTGTTTGCTTGGCGCGTGTTAGCTTCGAGGTGTGCGCTTTACGGAGCGGAATATCTTTGAGGTGCTCCACCGCGCGGCGAGCTTCTTCCCTGCCTTGATCGGTGAGCTCTATGTCACGCTGGCCTGTCCATAGTCCAAGTGCATTCCACTCGGATTGCCCGTGGCGGACGAGTACGAGATAGGCCATTAGTTTTGCTCCACGGCATCACGACCCGCAAAGATGGCACTTTCGCCGAGCTGCTCTTCGATGCGCATGAGCTCGTTATATTTCGCAACACGGTCGGTGCGCGAGAGGCTGCCGGTTTTAATTTGACCAGTCCCAAGGCCGACGGCAAGGTGTGCGATTGTTGTGTCTTCAGTCTCGCCAGAGCGATGTGAAATAACTGCTTTCCAGCCTGCGTCGTGGGCCATGTTGACGGCGCGGATAGTTTCGGTAAGGGTGCCGATCTGATTCACTTTAATGAGGATGGCGTTGCCGGCTTTTTCGGCGATGCCGCGCTTGAGGAACTCGGTGTTAGTGACGAGAAGGTCGTCGCCTACGAGTTGGATATGGTCGCCAAGCTTTTCGGTGAGCCGCTTCCAGCCATCCCAGTCGTCTTCGCCAAGGCCGTCTTCGATTGATACGATTGGGAAGCGATTGACGAGGTCTTCGTAGAACGCGACCATTTCTTCACTTGAAAGTTGCTTACTTTCGGTTGCGAGTGCGTACTTGCCGTCTTGTATGAGCTCGCTACTTGCAACGTCAAGTGCTAAAACGACATCTTCACCGAGCTTGTAGCCGGCACTCGCGACGGCTTCACTAATGAGTTCGAGGGCTTCGGCATTACCGTTCTTAACAGCTGGCGCGTAGCCGCCTTCGTCGCCAACCGTAGTTGCGTAACCTTTGCTTTTGAGTACTTTGCCAAGTGCTTGGAAGATTTCAGCACCCATACGGATACAATCGCTGAAGTTTGCTGCGCCAATTGGCATAATCATGAATTCCTGAATGTCTGTGCTGCCAGCTGCATGCTTACCGCCATTAATGATATTCATCATTGGAAGCGGAAGTACGAGCTTGCTATTGCCAGCAAGTGTCGCAACATATGCGTAGAGTGGCTTGCCTTTTGCGAGCGCTGCAGCCTTGGCGCATGCAAGCGAAACAGCAAGGATTGCATTTGCGCCGAGACGGCCTTTGTTTTCAGTGCCGTCAAGATCGATCATCTTTTGGTCGATATCAGTCTGGTTGGTAACTTCCATGCCAACGAGGGCTTCGCTGAGCTCACCATTAACGTGCGCTATGGCGTTAAGTACTGATTTACCACCATATAGGTCGCCACCGTCGCGGAGTTCAATAGCTTCGTGCGAACCAGTGCTTGCACCTGATGGTACGGCTGCGCGGCCTAGAATGCCATTTTCAAGAGTGACGTCTGCTTCGATAGTTGGATTACCACGACTGTCTAAAATCTGTCGAGCGTGGATAGATGAAATTTTCATTATATATAATACCTCCAACCTTTTATGCTACTCGCCTATGCAGGGATATACAATATGCTTAAATACATATATGAGCAAGTTAATCATCTATGAGCAAGTTAATCATCCTTCGTGGTAACTCTGGGAGCGGTAAGTCAACTACGGCTATACGTTTACGGCGGGAGCTTGGCTATGGCACAATGCTGATTCCACAGGATATGATCCGACGTGAGATTGTTCGTGTGAAAGACGAGGCGGGTAATCCGTCAATTCAGCTTATGAAAGATATTGCCAATTATGGGCTGAAGATTGGCTACGACGTAGTGATTGAGGGAATTTTGATGCGTGCGACATATGGCGAGATGCTTTATGAGGTCGCGAAACTGTTTGATGAAGTGTATATTTACTACTTTGATATCCCACTGGAAGAGACATTTCGGCGACATAAAGCAAAGCCGAATGCCCATGAATTCGGCGAAGAATTAATGCGAGAGTTGTACGTTGCGCGTGACTTGCTTGGCTTGCCGGGCGAGGTGATTTTTACTGAAGACCAATCGCAGGATGAGGTTCTTGAGTGGATTTTGCGTGATATTCGGGGTAAGTAAGCCTATTTTATCGGTCGTGAGAGCTTCCAATAATTCCAGAATACCGTACGCATCATTTCTGCATATTCGCGGTTGATGATCTCGACGCCAACTTTTTGGTTTTCGCGCCAGTGGTATATCGCCACTGTGTCGTTGTATATGACGGTCTGGCGAGCCATACTTAGGATGCTGTCATCCAGCAGTCGGCATTCGTATTGTTTCATGAAATCTTCATTCTCGGTAAATGTGGCACTTGTCGCATCAGAGGTATTGATGATCTCAAGTACCCTATACCCTGCCTCCACACTAAGTGCACGGTGTTTCTCTGCCCAATAGTGGTTTGGAATGAGGTCCTCGATGGAACCGCTACCAAGGGTGAGCGTCATGTCGAGCGCCTTAAGCTCGTGCCAGCACATTTGTTTGAGACCCTCGACACCTTCATAGGTTCGTACGGTCATAAGGCCATCATTAGATTGGCTTAGGCTATGGAGCTCGGGTAGAATTTGCTGTAGATCCTCGCGGGCATCTTTTAGCTTGGCTTCTTTCGCAGTTAGATCAAGAGTGAGGATCTCAGGATCACACGCCTTGAGGAATGTTCCTCTATCGTCAGTTTGTCGCGATACAAGCCCCATTTCTTCGAGGTCTTGTACTAATCGGTAGACGGTCGTGCGGTTAATCCCTGTTTTGCGGCTAATGTGCAAATGCGTGGCACTGTCACGGCAGAGGAACATATATACTTCGGCGGCCTGCTCGGAAAGACCGGCTTGACCGAGCACGCGTATGATTTCTTGACTAGTGTTCACCATGTTGAACATATTCTATATCCTTCGGTACAAGAAGTACAGCAGCTACGCTCGGCTTAATTGTTGTGTTGCCATAAAGCCGAGTGCGAGCAGTGTGCCATCGTAGCCTGGGCGCATCTCGGTCATAGGGCTTCTATGGAGTTCGATGCCTGTACCCCTGTATCTATTGGCATACCAGTCATACCCTACCTTGAGGCTTGGGAACTTGGCCATATCTACATCGCCATGCTCTGTACTCCAGTCCGGGTAAGGATCGGAGTTAAGAGTGTGTGTCGCTGCATATATGGCCCCAGGTTTTCCCGAGCCAAGGACAATATCCATAAATCTTGCCGTTTCATCGGGCTTGTCTGAGTTTGACCCAGCACAGAAGCCCATAGTGATCCCCTCGTACGTATCTTCTTCTAATACATCTTGTGCAAACCTATGATGTACTTCAGCTTTATCCATTAGGTTTTCAATAACATTTCCGTAGACAGTGCTATCGAAGGCCTGAAGGTGTTGAACGGTCGGGCCCCAATCTTCTTCCATCTTTTGGCGATCGGTAATTGTCGACGTAAGATATCCTACATTTTGCCTGCCCGCCTCGATTAGGTCCATATGTTCAACATATGGTGCCATGGCAAGCGGTAGCACCAGGCTTGAACCTGTGCCGACATCTGCAGACTTTTTAATTTCACCTGGCTTCACCCTGCCGCGCAGTGTGGCTGCAAGCGCAAGCATCGCCCATCCATCCTCGGGCTCGAGCCGCCCTCCAAAATAGTGGTCTTGGTACGCTCTTCCATCAAAGTCGTCCCACCGTATTTGTTTGTTGTTGCTATCCCAGTTATCGTGCCTCTTCATGTAGCAACGCTACAGGTAAAAGAAGCCTAGGAATAAATTGTTCACCAATGTGAACATATTGTTTGGCTAAGACGTAGCTAGATGGCGAGCTGCACGAGTGCGATCAGTGCAATGATGGCCCATACAAAATTGAGTAGTGCGGGCTGTTTGGCATGTTTCATGTACGAAATAACGAGGACGCCAACAGCCCCAGTGAAGTTAAGTAACTGGTAAGCCCAACCATGCGGAGAGATGACATTGAAACTAATGAGTGCATATGCGAGCAGCACCGCTGCCGCACCATACCACCCTACTGCTTCGATAAGGTTTGTGCGCCATGATTGATTTTTTTGGTTGGGGTGCCTCTTAACCATGGGGATAGTATAGCAGGAAGAAAAACCTGTAGCACTACAGCATGGGATTGGTTGAGAGTAATAGCGAAACTCTGCCTGTTTGACACGAAATAATTTATAGTTTATGGTGATTATGTCCCTACTGTAAGGAGTAAGCTGTGCAACCTGGTGAATCTGTACGATTCCCTGCGGCCGCAGAAATGTCGGAGCGTCTGAGTGCACTCGGCAGTAGAGCGCCCGCAGCTACCGCCTACCTCTCTCTGCATGCAGACTGCAGAGAAGTGGCGCCGATGGGGGCTGTACTCGTGCTTTTGAGCGCTGCCACTGCCACGAACCGCATCGAGGCCCTGTCGCCCGACCAGTCTGATGGGCCGATGGACAAGTGGAACCTTATGCGACAGCTCGCGATGGCCTTGTTTGATGGGCTCGCGTGCGAGGCCGTCGTGGCTGCCATCAATTGCAGCGAGGACCGCGTAAAGGAGTGAGTCCTGATGGGTTATCTCGTCTGCGATGCAGGAGTCACTCTACTAAGACCTGGGCCATGTCGATAAACTGGCTTGTTTTTCTTGTTGAGCTTATTCAGTGAGCCATGCCCTATTTCGGTGCCGGCCCCACCTCTATATATTGACTGCCAGCGCTATGAATAATAAGAAAAAGGCCGAAATACCGATTGTTTCATAAAAAACGAAGTGGTTGTGAGATGGTTTGTAGAACAGGTAAAGTAGCATTAGCCAGATGTATATTACTAATGTTGATTGGGCGACTGCGCTCGCCACAGGCGCGGTATCGATGGTTGTGAATATACTAATAACGCTGAATGCCAGTATTGATGCATAGAGAATGAACACAGATGTTACATGCAGGATATGCTCGCGCTTTTTTGAGCCGGCAACATCCGCCGGGAACCAAGATAACCCAAACCCGGTGAGCAGAAAGAATAACGTTAGTATACCGTAAGCGGTAGCTTCACTATGTTTGGGTATGATCCAGAATAATACATTTAAGCACAGGCCGACGGCTGTTATAGAGAAAACAGCCGCACTAATTTTGAAGTACTTCCCACTATGGCCGATATGATCGCTTATACTCCTATGCCCGCCCAATGGAAATTTGCGGATTATCCATGTGGTGAGAACAAGATAGGATAAATATAGAGGTATCGGGGTGTACCTGATGATGTCTATGAGAAACTGTGTCATTCAGGGCTATTATAGCAAAAAGACACCTTCGTAGTGTCTTTTAAATAAGTGCTATGGCAGGGGTGATAGGACTCGAACCTACAACCAACGGTTTTGGAGACCGCTACTCTACCAATTGAGCTACACCCCTATAGAGCCTTTGTATTATATCAAATCTCCTCGAGGAGCGCTACACTTCTTCGTCGGGTTCGTTTTCTTTGATGCGTACGGCACGTTTAAACTGCCGATCGGCTACCTCATCGGCATAGCGCGCCATTGGTGGTAGCGCGATAAGCTTGTTCTTGCCCACCTTCCCATCGTCAAGATCGTTAACTGCCTCAACAAAGAATTTTTCAATAAGCCACTCGCGGCCTGGTGCAGTCTGCCCTGTAACGGTGATACGCCAGCGGTTTTCACCCCATTCTTCGATACCGGTGATTCGCAGTGGTTGTGCAAGCATTGTTTTACCACGTGGAATGGCTGAAATGATCTTTTTGATTGCTGCGATGCCAGTGTCTTTGTCGCGTACGAATACATCAACTGCTAAAGTGCGCAGGCCGCGAGGTGTAATGTGCGCTGCCTGAATGTGCTGGTTGTGTACCCAGACCGCCTCCCCACTGAGCGTGCGGATTTTAGTGCTGCGAAGCGTGAAGCGCTCTACGACGCCCGATACTTCAAAGAATGGCTCAAGCTTTACGAAGTCGCCAATCTTGTACCAACCCTCGGTGATCATGATAGAGCCGGCAGTAAGATCGCGCAGAATGATACCAACAGTTTGGCCGGCAATCACTACGAATACGGTTCCGGCACCGATTGCTGCAACGCTGTTCACTGCCCCATCGCGGCCAAATGGACTGAGCGCCCGCCATGCAATAAGGCCCACGATAACTACTACGAAGAACCGGACAATGGCAATAGTAATGCTGAGGTAGGTTTCGGTTTGACGAAGGCGCGCCTGACGTAGCTCATTTGATTCATTGTCACTATGTACCGCGATAACCTGGGCAATTTTCACGATTATACGAGCGATTAGCCGACTCAAGAAGAATGCAGCAATGAGCGCAATGAGTAAGATAATGACCGAGCGAATCGCGTTTGGCTCGAAGACAAGATGCTGTAAATCGTCGGTTATAGACTTGGTTTGGGCGGCGGTATTCATTAGCTATATTATACAAGTTAAACGGTGGTGATACAAATGTTAAAATCTTTTCACGGCGGGTTGCATTTTGCTTATGTATCGGGCTATACTGAGGATAAATGAAATCACTAACGAGGGGTAAGCTGATTACAACAAAACGGTGATCTAGCAAGACGGGCTATGAACATATTAATGTTAGGGTGGGAGCTCCCGCCGCACAATAGTGGAGGACTAGGTGTGGCGTGTTATCACTTGTCAAAGGCTTTGGCGCAGCAAGGCGCGTCCATTGATTTTGTTTTGCCCTACGATGCTCATCACCCTGGCACGGAATATATGACTATCCATGCCGCAACCAAGCTCAACCCTATCCATAAATTTGGCATTATGGGTGCCTACGACAGCAAATCTGTTGCTGAACAGGATCTTGATAAAGTTGATATGCGTGATTTGCAGACCATGCGTGGCGTACAGAAGCGCTATGTAACATTTGTTGAACGCATGATTAAGAGCAAGAAGATTGACGTACCTGATGCAATCCATGCGCATGATTGGTTGACAATGGAGGCTGGCATGCGCGCAAAACAGCTGACTGATGCACCTCTCATTGTGCATGTGCATGCAACTGAGTTTGATCGTGCTGGATCGTTTGGAACCGGCAACCCTATTGTGCACGAGATTGAGTACCAGGGGCTTATGATGGCTGACCGTATTATTGCGGTGAGTGGTATTACTAAGAATATTATTATTCACCGTTATGGTATTCCTGCAGACAAGATTGAAGTTGTACATAACGCCATTGATCCAAGCTCGATGGGCACTTACGACTATGACGGCCGCACGTACCGCTACTTAGAATCACTTCGCCGTGAAGGTTACACTGTCGTATCTACAGTGACTCGCTTTACAGCGCAAAAGGGCCTTACGCAGCTTGTACGAGGTATGGCGCGTGCGTGTGAACGCTATGACAAGCTAGTACTTTTGCTCGCAGGCGATGGCGAACAGCGTGATGAATTGATTGCACTGACTGCTGAACTGGGCATTTCTGACAAGGTATTCTTTACCGGATTTGTGCGTGGCAAGCAGTGGCGCGACGCATACAGTGTGGCAGATGTGTTTGTTATGAGCAGTGTGAGCGAGCCGTTTGGGCTCACCGCACTTGAGGCTGCACATTACGGTAGTGCGCTCGTTATTAGCAAACAATCTGGTGTTGGCGAGGTGCTGAAGAGTATTATGCGCTATGATTTCTGGGATACAGATAAGTTGGCAGATCAGTTGGTGGGTATTGCGACCTCCCCTGCACTATCACAGCAGCTTCGTGATGACGTGAAGAATGAGTATGCTCGTCTAAGCTGGCACGATGTTGCACGTAAGTGCATGCATCTCTATACCCGAATGAAGATTGGAGCAACGGCATGAGCAAGCGCGGTATAGTCCTTTACCTTCACGTGCACCAGCCTTGGCGTGTGCGCGACTATACGGTGTTTGATACGGCTGAAAACCACGATTATTTTGGTCCATTTAGCGAGAGCCATCGCAACAACAAGGAAATCTTCGAGAAGGTTGCGAATAAATCATACCGCCCAATGACGAAGCTGCTTAAAGAGCTGCTTGATACACATCCTGATTTCAAGGTCTCGCTTTCCATTACTGGTACACTGCTCGAGCAGGCTGAGCAATGGGGTCCAGACGTTATTGATAGTTTTAAGGCACTCGTTGATACTGGCCGTTGTGAGATTGTTGCCGAGACCTACTATCATAGCCTTGCGTTTTTCTATAGCCGAACTGAATTTGAACACCAAGTAGAAAAGCACCGCCAGAAGATTCGCGATACGTTCGGTGTTGAGACGTCGGTATTCCGCAATACCGAGCTAAGTTATGACAACAACCTTGCACGTTGGGCTGATGATTTCGGCTTCAAAGGTATTTTGTCTGAAGGTTGGGACCCAATTCTTGGTTGGCGCAGCCCAAACTATGTGTACAAGCCTGTTGGTACGAAAAATATCAAGCTGCTGATGAAGAACTATCGCCTCAGCGATGATGTTGCCTTCCGCTTTAGCAACCGCGCCTGGGAAGAGTATCCACTTACGGCAGACAAGTATGACAACTGGGTTAATACTGCACTGGGTGATGACGGCGAAGTCATTAACTTGTTTATGGACTTTGAAACCTTTGGTGAAAATATCTGGGAAGATACCGGTATCTTTAGCTTCTTTAAGGATTTTGTTGGCCGATGGCTTGCGAATCCGGCGAACACGTTCTACACAGCAAGTGAAGCCTGCGAGACTTTCGAGCCTGCCGATGAAATCGACACGCCATACACAACAACGTGGGCTGATACCGAGCGTGATCTTTCAGCATGGTTAGGTAATGGCATGCAACACGAAGCAATGCGCCATTTGTATGACCTTGAGGGTGACATCCTTCGAACAAAAGACGAGACACTTATTAGTGATTGGCGCCGCCTTACGACGAGCGACCATGCGTACTACATGTGTACGAAGTACTTTACCGACGGTGACGTACACGCATACTTTAGTCCGTACGAATCGCCGTATGACGCATTCCTGTACTTCATTAATGCCTTGCGTGATGTGCGATTCCGTTTATACGAGCACCATAGGCACGGGGATCTATAGATGGCTCGCCCAGTAATTCTCAGCAACGGCGAACTTCATGTTGGCATCAACTCGTTTGGCGAGGTGCACGATTTCTATTACCCATATGTCGGTTTGGAGAATCATTCTGCCGGCCCTAACTTGCGTCACCATGTAGGCGTATGGGTTGACGGCCAGATTTCTTGGCTTGATGATGGCAAATGGGAGTTTGATTTTAGCTACCCACATGATTCATTAGTTGGCCATACGATCGCTAAGAACCATGAGCTTGGTGTTATGCTTGAACTTGATGACGCGGCAGACTCTGAGTTTAGCGCATTTATGCGCAACATTCATGTGATTAATATGCAGTCTTCGCCACGGGACGTGCGCTTGTTCCTGCACCAAGCATTTGATATTGGAGATGGCGGCAGTAACACAGATACCGCACAGTACCTGCCAGATGCGAAGGCTATTCTGCATTACCGGGGCCGTCGGGCGTTTGTTATTTCTGCGCAGACTGACCACAAAGATTATTTCGATCAGTATACCGTAGGTCTCTTTGGAATTGAGGGGCGAGACGGCACATACCGCGACGCCGAGGATGGTGAGCTTGAGATGTGTGCCGTAGAGCACGGACGCGTAGATTCGACACTTAGGTTTAAGATGGAGCTTGCGCCCCATAGCTCTGAGCGCGTGCACTACTGGATCGCCTGCGGAACGTCTACGCGCGAAGCACTTTATATTCATAAGCAGCTGCAGAACCAAGGCGTACACCGTCGCCTTGAAGTAACAAGTAAATGGTGGCACGAGTGGCTGAAGCCTGCAATGGAAGTTGCCGGTAAGATTGACCCAGCGCACCGTGAACAGTTCTTGCGCTCCTGTATGATTATTAAATCGCATATCGATAAGCGCGGTGCAGTCATCGCAAGTACTGATAGTAGTATGCTTAATTATGGCCGAGATGCCTATGCGTACTGCTGGCCGCGCGACGGTGCGTATGTGTTATGGCCGCTTATTCGTATGGGCTACAAAGACGAGCCGTATCGGTTCTTTGAGTTTTGTCGCCGTGCGCTAAATCCTGGTGGATTCTTGATGCACAAATACCGTGCTGATGGTGCACTCGGTTCAAGCTGGCACTCATATGTACATGAAGGCGGTGTGACCGCTCCGCCAATTCAGGAAGATGAAACGGCGCTTGTGTTGTTTGTGTTTAGCCAGTTTTATCATAGCTCAGGCAATAACGAAGTGCTGTTGAAGGAATTCTATGAACCAATGGTGCTCCCAATGGCGGATTTCTTGGCGCGCTATGTAGATGCTCGCACCGGCTTGCCAAAGCCTACGTATGATCTTTGGGAAGAGCAGTTTATGACAACTACCTACTCAACTGCTGTTACGTTTGCGGCACTTATGGCGGCGGCGGACCTTGCGGAGGTACGCAAAGATAACAGTAATGCGGTAAAATGGCGTTCGGCGTCTGAATCTATCCGGCAGGCTGCCGAGAAGCACTTATACAATGAAGAGCGCAAGGCATTTTATAAAGGTATTCGTGTAGCAGAGGACGGCACAATCGCACCTGATCCCGTGATTGATATGTCGAGTATCTTTGGATCGTTCATGTACGGCCTGTTCCCTATTGGCACAGAGCAAACTAAGCACGCGTTTGCGACTGCTAAAACTGTATTTAATTTTGGTGCAGGCGGCGAGCCGGGTATTCCCCGCTACGAAGATGATAACTATCGCCGAGCTGGCGACAAGCCAAACTGGTGGTTCGTAACAACTCTTTGGGCTGCACAGTACTATCTTGAGACAGGTGAAACCGAAGCGGCGCATGTGATGCTTGATTGGGTCCGCGACTCAGCATGGTCAACCGGTATGCTTTCTGAGCAGATTAATCCAGACACGCGCAACGAGATGTCGGTGTCTCCGCTTAACTGGAGTCAGGCTGAGTATATATCAACCTTGCTTGACACAATTACGGAGTCGTAGTGATGAGTATGCGAGAACGAATGGCTGTCCGTGTACGACGGGCGCTGCGGCGTGCGACGCCGGCACACGTTGTGCGCACGCGCATCACGAAGCGTACGATCAGTGAATTTGCTGAAAAGGTTGGCTTGGTATACTTCGGCTATGTCGACCAGCGTGATGATGATCACAGGCTTGTTCGTGGGCATACAGTGTCACGTACTCACATGGACAATCACTATTGTATTGGTACGGTGCAGGGTTATGATGTCGTACTGGTGTCACGCAACGATATGGTGCGTACGCGTGGTGGCAGGCTGGAGCGGTGTCACTGGCTTATTTATACAATCGATCTTCATACGAAGCAGTCGGTGCCACATATGTACATTGGCCATAAATCCCGTGATGCACAGTTTGCAGCATCGTACGAGCAGCTGATGCCGCTTAGCATCGGACATTTAGGCGCATACCCTCGGCAATTCCTAAGTGAGTACACCGTGTATGGCAAGGCGACGCACGCACTTGAAATTGAACAATATATCACACCACAGGTTGCCGAAGTAATCACCTCGCATTTTAAGGGCGCTAGCTTTGAGGTTGAGGACGGTACGGTGTTTTTGTACGTTGAGAGCGAGCATCCGAGCGAAGCGCTCCTTGAAAAGCTTTTGTCGAATGGGCTTTGGCTTGCCGAAGTAATCGATACTGCAGCAAATCAAGGTAAATAAAAATTCCTCCGTCGCTGGAGGAATTTTTGATAGTGACTAGCCCTTGCGTGGCTTTACTTCGTTGCGACCAAGGTTTTTCTTTGTCTCAACGTATTTCGCGTGCTTGCGTGCCTTTGGGTCGTACTTCATAAGTTCAAGTTTGTCAGGGGTGTTCTGAGTGTTCTTGCGTGTTACGTAAGTGCGGTGACCAGTCAACTCGCTTACGAGCGCGATGATCTTTCGCTTTGTATTCGTCTTCTTAGCCATATGATCCTCTTACCAGATTGATATTACAAATTCAATTACCCATTATAGCAACAGTTGCCAATAATTTCAAGGTGTTAGCGGTAATTTGTAAAGTTGAGTGGAAAATCGAAATCCTGCTCACGAAGCGTCGTCATGACTGCCTGGAGCTCATCTTTGCTGGCGCTTGTGACGCGCACAGCATCACCCTGGATTTGGGCTTTTGCTTTCGGGTGTTTTTCTTTCAACACCTTGGTAATTTTTTTGGCGTCATCTTGCTTGAGGCCGTCTTTGAACGGGACGTCTTTCCAGGCGCGAAGGTTTGCTTCGGTTACTTTGCCTGATAGATCAAGCACTTTGCTCGTCATGTCGCGCTTTGCGAGCTGTTTACCAATCATTTCAATGACGGTATCAAGCTGCCATTCATTGCTACCAATCACCTTGAAGCCCTTCTTTTCGGCTAGCCATTCAATAGCTGCTGGAGTGCCCTTAAAGTCATAGCGATTCGCGATTTCGCGCACTACAAGTTGCTCTACATTATTCATTTCGGCCTTGTCGTAGGACGATTCAATATCAAAACTAAACTGTGGCATGTATTTAGTATAACAAAACTACCGTACAGGACGGTAGTAGGCGGCAATTATGGAGCCACGATCGGGATTTGAACCCGAGACCTCTTCCTTACCATGGAAGCGCTCTACCAACTGAGCTATCGCGGCGTGACTTTAGCGTATTATAACAGAGATGGCGGCGTAAATCTAGTGCTTAGATATGACTAATATTTAGGTAACAAAAAACACCCATATTGGGTGTCATTGAATCCGTACTTGGTGCTGGAAGTAGGACTCGAACCTACGAAGCCGAAAGGCGGGAGATTTACAGTCTCCTGTGATTGCCACTACACGATTCCAGCATATGGAGCCGCTTTACGGATTCGAACCGTAGACCTGCTGTTTACAAAACAGCTGCTCTAACCAGCTGAGCTAAAGCGGCAC
>Ga0207706_10001942_pt1 | contig 20294 bp, 18 predicted proteins | sample KBSC53metaG_FD_184318 | JGI IMG/M metagenome (GOLD analysis project Ga0207706, IMG submission 184318) | Corn rhizosphere microbial communities from Kellogg Biological Station, Michigan, USA - KBS C5-3 metaG (SPAdes) (version 2) | ecosystem: Host-associated > Plants > Roots > Rhizosphere > Soil ... | reverse complement strand
GCGTTGCAAGCGGTGAGTCTTCGTCCTATGGCGCTCCCCGGTGAAATGCAGTAGAGTGCTGTTATCAATACTAAAAACGATGGGGCCACAATGAGCACGAAAGGGCAGCTGCTACAAGACCCGTTTCTTAACGCACTGCGTAAAGAGCACGTACCGGTGTCCATCTATCTCGTCAACGGCATCAAGCTGCAGGGCCAGATCGAGTCGTTCGACCAATATGTCGTGCTGTTAAAGAACACCGTCACGCAGATGGTTTACAAACACGCAATCTCGACCGTCGTGCCGGCGCGCGCGGTCAATCTGGCAATCGACCATTCGGCCGACAGCTGACCTTCGTTCCTCATCCTTTGAATGTTTGAACGTCCCGGGAGCGATTCCCAGGCGGTGCTCGTCAGTCTCGATTTCGGTGATACGGATTACGCCGAATCGACCGACGAGCTCACGCAACTCGCATTGAGCGCGCGCATCGGCGTCGCCGGCATTTTGCGCGGCAAGCGCGCGCGTCCGGACTCGGCCTTCTTCGCCGGCACCGGCAAGGTCGACGAAATCGCCGTCTTGCTCGCGCAAACCGGCGCGGGGCTGGTCATCTTCAATCATGAGCTTTCGCCCGCGCAGGAGCGCAACCTCGAAAAGAAACTCGGTTGCCGCGTCATCGACCGTGTGAGCCTCATCCTCGACATCTTCGCGCAGCGCGCGCAGAGCCACGAAGGCAAGCTGCAGGTCGAGCTCGCCCAGCTCGAACATCTCGCGACGCGGCTCGTGCGCGGCTGGACCCACCTGGAACGGCAGAAGGGCGGTATCGGTCTGCGCGGCCCGGGTGAGACGCAGCTCGAAACCGACCGCCGGCTGCTCGGCAAGCGCGTGAAACTCTTGAAGGACAAGCTCGCGCGGCACGCGAACCAGCGCCAGGTGCAGCGCCGCGCGCGCCAACGTGCCAACGTGTTGTCGGTGTCGCTGGTGGGTTACACCAATGCGGGCAAGAGCACGTTCTTCAATGCTCTGACGCGCGCACATGCGTACGCCGCCGACCAGCTGTTCGCGACGCTCGATACGACGACGCGGCGCGTATTTCTGCCCTCCGGCGGCGCGCTCGTGCTGTCCGATACGGTCGGCTTCATTCGCCAGCTGCCGCACACGCTGGTGGCGGCCTTTCGCGCCACGCTCGAAGAAGCTATCCAGGCGGATCTGCTGCTGCACGTGGTTGATGCAGCCAGCACCACGCGCGACGCCCAGATCGCGGCGGTCAACGCAGTGCTCGCCGAAATCGGCGCCGCTCACATTCCGCAGATACTCGTCTACAACAAGATTGATTTGACCGGCGGCGAGCCGCGGGTCGAGCGGGATGAATATGGTAAAATCGCCCGCGTCTGGATCAGCGCCGGACAAGGCTTGGGACTCGATCTGGCGCGGGCAGCGCTCGAAGAACACGCTGCCGCGGCAAACCGTCATACGGCGGCGCGCCCCGCGGCGGCATGACACGGATCAAACAATCATGAGTACCTATTGGCAGTCATTCCGCGGCAGTATTGCCGGGCGCTGGCGTCGCCTGGCGGGCTTCGTGCTGATGTCGCTCAATGACCCGCAATGGGGCCGCGGCAACAAGAATTCTTCGGGGCCGCCGGATCTGGACGAGTTGATGCGCAACTTCAACCAGAAAATCGGCTCGTTGTTCGGGCGCAAAGGCGGCGGCGACAATCGCACGCCGGGCGGACCCGCCTTCGCGCAGTTCGGCGGCGGCGCCGGCATCCTGATCGGGCTCGTATTTCTGGTGTGGCTGGCAAGCGGTTTCTACATCGTCGACGCCAGCCAGCGTGGCATGGTGCTACGCTTCGGCAAGTTCGTCGAAGAGACGCTGCCGGGACCGCACTGGCATCTACCGTTTCCGATCGAGACTGCGGAGATCGTGAACGTATCGCAGGTACGCACGATTGAAATCGGCTCGCGCAACGGCGGCAAAAGCAAGGTGCCCAAGGAATCGCTGATGCTGACCGATGACGCGAACATCATCGACATCCAGTTCGCCGTCCAGTATGTCGTCAAGAATCCGCAGGAATTTCTGTTCTTGAACCGCGCGCCCGAAGACAGCGTGCTGCAGGCGGCGGAAACCGCCATCCGCGAGATCGTCGGCAAGAACACGATGGACCTCGTGCTCTACAAAGGCCGCGCGCAGATTACAAGCGACGCGCAAAAGCTGATGCAGGAAATCCTCGATCGCTACCAGACCGGCATCAGCATCAGCAAGGTGACCATGCAGAACGCGCAGCCGCCGGAGCAGGTGCAGGCGGCGTTCGACGACGCGGTCAAGGCCGGGCAGGACGGCGAGCGCCAGAAAAACGAAGGCCAGGCGTATTCGAACGACGTCGTGCCGAAAGCCGAAGGCGCGGCCTCGCGCCTTACCGCGGAAGCCGAAGGCTACAAGCAGCGCGTGATGGAACGCGCGGAGGGTGACGCGAGCCGGTTTCGCCAGATTGTCGCCGAATACAATAAGGCGCCGGGCGTAACGCGCGACCGCCTGTACCTCGATGCGATGCAGGAGATCATGAGCAACACGAGCAAAGTGCTGGTCGATCAGAAAGGCGGTAACAACCTCCTGTATCTGCCGCTCGACAAATTGATGCAGATCACCGGGTCGGGCACGCCGGCGGTCGACGCGATGAGCAAGCCTGCTGAGCCGAGCCCCGGCTCGGAAGCGCTGCCCTCGGCGTCGCGTTCGCGCGACGCGCTGCGCGGCCGCGAGCGGGAGCCACGCTGATGAACCACAAACTCGGCTTATCGCTGGTGGTCGCGGTCATCCTCTTGATCGTGGTTTCGATGTCGGTTTTCGTTGTCGACACGCGGCAGAAAGCCATCGTGTTCCGCTTCGGCGAGATCGTGTACGTGATCAACAAGCCCGGTCTCTACGTGAAGATTCCGCTGATCGACAACGTGCGTTATTTCGACGCGCGCCTGCTGACCATCGACAGCGCGGAACCCGAGCGCTTTCTCACCAAAGAGAAAAAGAACGTGCTGGTCGATCTCTTCGTGAAATGGCAGATTTCGGACGTGCAGCTGTATTACATCAGCGTCAACGGCGATGAGAATCGCGCGCAGATCCGGTTGCTGCAGACGATCAACGACGGCCTGCGCGCCGAGTTCGGCAAACGCGACGTGCACGAAGTCGTGTCGGGCGAGCGCGACGTGATCATGGAGCGCATGCGCGAGAAGGCCAACGAGGACGCGGTGAAAATCGGCGTCGTCGTGCGCGACGTGCGATTGAAGCGCGTCGATCTGCCAGCGGAAGTTAGCGAGTCCGTTTACGGCCGCATGCGCGCGGAGCGCACGCGCGCCGCCAACACGCTGCGTTCCGAGGGTGCTGCGGAGTCGGAAAAAATTCGCGCCGACGCGGACCGGCAGCGCGAGGTCATACTCGCCAAGGCGTATCGAGACGCGCAGCGCCTGAAGGGCGAGGGCGACGCCAAGGCATCCGCGATTTACGCGCGCGCCTACGAGCAGAACCCAGAGTTTTATGCGTTTTACCGCAGTCTCGACGCCTACACGAAAAGCTTCAAGAACAAGGGTGACGTGCTCGTGCTCGAACCCAGTTCGGAGTTTTTCAAGTACCTGAAGAACAGCAAGCCGTCCAAATAACGCAGCGCGGAGCGCGCGTGGGTAAATATCTGCTGACCGCGCTGGCGCTGATGCTGATCATAGAGGGCCTGCTGCCGTTTCTCGCCCCCGGCCTGTGGCGCGAGACCTTTCGCCGTATTACCGAACTGTCCGACGGCCAGGTAAGGTTCGTCGGACTCACCTCCATGCTGTGCGGAGTTTTGCTGCTGGCGTTCGTGGCGCGCTAGGCTGCTTTGGGAATGGGGGCATACCCGTGTATCCTTGCGAGTTGTCTTTGAATGCTGTTTTTTTCGTAACGTGTTGATCTACCATGCGTAAATGGCTATTGCCTGAATATATCGAGGACGTATTGCCGGAGCCTGCGCGCCGTATCGAGGCGCTGCGGCGGGGCATGCTCGACCTTTTTGCGTTGCACGGCTACCAGCTCGTCGTGCCGCCGATGCTCGAGTACGTCGAATCGCTGCTCACCGGGACCGGCCACGATCTCGATCTGCGCACGTTCAAGCTGGTCGACCAGTTGTCGGGCCGCACGCTCGGCGTGCGCGCCGACATCACGCCGCAAGTCGCGCGGATCGACGCGCACCTGATGAACCGCAAAGGCGTGAACCGGCTCTGTTACGCCGGCAGCATATTGCACACGCTGCCGGCGGGACTCAACCGCACGCGCGAACCTTTGCAGATCGGCGCCGAGATTTACGGGCACGCCGGCATCGAGAGCGATCTCGAGGTGCAGCGCTTGATGCTCGATGCGCTGCGCCTGGCCGGCATCGGCAAGCTGCAACTCGACATCGGCCACGTGGCGGTTTTTCGCACGCTCGTCAAAGAGGCCGGCGTCGGCGCGGAAGTCGAGGACGAATTGTTCCGCGCGGTGCAGGCGAAGGACGTGCCGGCGCTCGCGAAGCTCGCAGCCAAGCTCGACCCAAAGCTCGGCGCCGCACTGCAGGCGCTGCCGGAACTCACCGGCGGCATCGACGTGCTCGCACGCGCCAGGAAAGTGCTGCCCGAACATCCGGATATCAAGCAGGCGCTCGCGCAATTGCGCGCGATCGCGGCCGCCACTCACGACACGGGAACCGAAGTCTGCTTCGATCTCGGTGAATTGCGCGGCCTGCACTATCACAGCGGCGTAGTGTTCGCCGTTTATGCCGAAGGCTGGTCGAATGCACTGGCGCTCGGCGGGCGTTACGACGAAGTGGGCCTCGCGTTCGGCCGCGCGCGGCCGGCGACCGGTTTCAGCATGGATTTGCGCGAAATCATGATGATCGCGCCGGCGGCGGAACCGCGCACGGCGATACTTGCGCCGTATCTGCCGGCGGACGCCGCTTTGCAGCGGCGCATCGCGACGCTGCGCAAGGCGGGCGATGCCGTGATCGTCGACCTGCCCGGCCACGACAAGGCGCGCGACGAGCTCGGCTGCAATCGCCGGCTCGCGCTGCGCAACGGCAAGTGGATAGTCGAGCCCGTGCGCGCCGCGGCGCCGGTCGAGCGCAGCAACGTATGATTTCAAAACAGAGAGAGCAATGGCGAAAAACGTAGTCGTTATCGGCAGCCAATGGGGCGATGAAGGCAAAGGCAAGATTGTCGACTGGCTGACGGATCATGCGCAGGGCGTAGTGCGCTTCCAGGGCGGACACAACGCCGGGCATACGCTCGTCATCGGCGGCAAGAAAACGATTCTGCGCCTGATCCCGTCGGGCATTTTGCGCGACGGTGTCGCGTGCTACATCGGCAACGGCGTAGTGCTGTCGCCGGACGCACTGCTCAAGGAAATCGGCGAGCTCGAAAGCGCGGGCATCGATGTCACGCGCCGTCTGCGCATCAGCGACGCGTGCCCGCTGATATTGCCGCATCACGTGGCGATCGACCATGCGCGCGAAGCGGCGAAGGGCGCAGGCAAGATCGGCACCACCGGGCGCGGCATCGGGCCCGCCTACGAGGATAAGGTCGCGCGGCGCGCGATTCGACTGCAGGACCTCATGCATCGCGAACGCTTCGCCGCTAAATTGGGCGAAGTGCTCGATTATCACAATTTCGTGCTCAAGAATTATTTCCGCGCGCCGGTCGTCGATTTCCAGAAAACGCTCGACGACACGTTGGCGCTCGCCGAGCGCATCAAGCCGATGGTGGCCGATGTGCCGCGCATGCTGTACGAAGCGCAGAAGGCGGGGAAAAACCTGCTGTTCGAGGGCGCGCAGGGCACGCTGCTCGACGTCGATCACGGCACGTATCCGTACGTGACTTCGAGCAACTGCGTCGCGGGCGCCGCGTGTGCGGGCGCCGGCGTGGGACCGCATTTGCTGCATTACGTGCTGGGCATCACCAAGGCGTATACGACGCGGGTCGGGTCGGGCCCCTTCCCAACGGAGCTCGAAGACGACATCGGCAAGCATCTGGCCGAACGCGGCAACGAGTTCGGATCGGTGACTGGACGGCCGCGGCGCTGCGGCTGGTTCGACGCGGCGGCGCTCAAGCGCTCGATTCAGATCAACGGCATCTCGGGACTGTGTGTGACGAAGCTCGACGTGATGGACGGCGTCGAAGCGCTGCAATTGGGCATAGGCTACAACGTCGACGGCGAGCGGCTCGACCTGCTGCCGTCCGGCGCTGAAGCGCTGGCGAAATGTGAGCCGGTCTACGAGGAAATACCCGGCTGGTCAGGCAGCACAGTCGGCTTGACGCGTTACGAGCAATTGCCGGCCGAAGCGCGGCATTACCTGAAACGCATCGAGGAAATTTGCGAAGTACCGGTGGACATGATCTCGACCGGTGCGGAGCGCGCGGAAACTATCGTGCGGCGACATCCGTTTGTATAGCAGCGCTGAGTTCGGAATGATAAGTGATGAATGAAAGCCGAGCGCTGGGGCTGGAATTTCGAACTGAGCGATTTGCATTGCAGATCATTGAGCTGTTTTCAAAACTGCCGGGTTCTGCGGTCGCTCAAGTGTTGGGGCGGCAGATACTGAAATCGGGTACGTCAGTGGGAGCGCAATACCGCGAGGCCATGCGGGCGAAATCAACGGCGGATTTCGTCAGCAAAATTGAAGGATCGCTTCAGAAAATCGAAGAAACGCGTTACCGGCTGCGTTTGTTGACCGGTTCCAGGACTCTATCAGAGGAACAGTTCACACCTATAGCGAAGGAAGCAGGAGAACTTACAGCAATGCTCGTGGCAAGCGCCCGTACTGCCAAGCGCAGGAAGTAAGGAGGAGAGCGCCGCTTGTCTTTCCGCACTCTTCACTCATCATTCATCGCTGTACTTCTGGTGCCCGGGAAGGGACTCGAACCCCCACAGTGTTACCACCGCATGGACCTGAACCATGTGCGTCTACCAATTCCGCCACCCGGGCATGCAAGGCGGGCAAATTTAATCATTAAGGCCACTTTTGTCAATGAAAACGCGAAAATCCCGCGCGCGTGCGCGAGATGCTGATAGAACCAAACGCGGCGCGGTAAAGAAAGCGCAGCATGCTGCACCGGTAAAGCCGGCGCGGGCCAAACATTTTGCGCCGGACTCCGCAACGTCGCGCTGCCCCGCCCCCGGTCCTGCATCGCTATTGCGCGCGCCGGGCCGCGGCAACGATCCGTTCCAGGCGCGCGAGAGCAGCAATTACGACGAGCCCGTGCCGAGTCGCGAGATGATTCTCGAGACGCTGAACGCGCAAGGCGTACCGGTCAGCAACGCGCAGCTCGAAAAACTGCTCGGCATCACCGAGGGCGAACGCGAAGGCTTCGAGCGGCGGCTCGCCGCGATGCAGCGCGACGGCCAGATTATGCGCAACCGGCGCGATGCGATCTGCGTCGTCACCAAGCTCGACCTGATTACCGGCAAAGTGCAGGGCCATCCGGACGGTTTTGGTTTCCTGATCCGCGACGACGGTGGGCCGGATATGTTCCTCGGACCGCCGGAGATGCACAAAATTCTGCATGGCGACCGCGTCGCCGCGCGCGAAATCGGCGTCGACCGGCGCGGCAGGCCCGAGGCGAAAATCGTCGAGATCCTCGAGCACGTCAATCACCGCATTGTCGGCCGCCTGCGCAACGAGCAGGGGGTTTTCTTCGTCGTGCCCGAAAACCGACGCATCAGCCAGGAGTTGCTGGTGCCGCCCGGCGACAGCCTCGGCGCCACAGCAGGACAGGTCGTCGTGGCGGAAATCATCGCGCAGCCCGCACGCCACGCGCAGCCGATCGCGCGCATCGTCGAGACGCTGGGCAATTACGCCGATCCCGGCATGGAAATCGAAATCGCGCTACGGAAGCACGATTTGCCGTACGAGTTTCCGCCGGCGGTTGAAAAGGCCTCTGCGAGGTTCGACGGCAAAGTTACCGCGCAAGATATCGCTGGGCGCGAGGACGTGCGCAAGCTGCCGCTCGTGACGATCGACGGCGAGACCGCACGCGACTTCGACGACGCGGTCTACTGCGAGCCGCGCGGGAAGGGCTTTCGTCTGCTCGTCGCGATCGCCGACGTCAGCCATTATGTGGAACATGCCGACGCGCTCGACCGCGAGGCGCTCACTCGCGGCAACTCGGTTTACTTCCCGCGGCGCGTTATTCCCATGCTGCCGGAAGTGTTGTCGAACGGGCTGTGCTCGCTCAATCCGCACGTCGACCGGCTGTGCATGGTGTGCGACATGAACATCGACGCGCACGGCGAGGTCGCCGATTACCGCTTTTATCCGGCGGTCATGTGGTCGCACGCGCGGTTCACCTATACCGTGGTCGCCGATATTCTCGAGAACCCGCAGGGTGCAGCGGCCGTCGAGCACCGCGCACTCGTGCCTCAGCTGACTGATCTCTACCGCCTCTACCATGTGCTCGCCAAGTCGCGCGCCAAGCGCGGCGCGATCGATTTCGAGACCATCGAGACCCAGATGATCTTCGACGCGCACGGCAAAATCGAGCGCATCGTGCCGGTGAAGCGCAACGACGCGCACCGCATCATCGAAGAATGCATGCTGGCGGCGAACGTCTGCGCGTCCGACATTCTGCGCGATAACGAGCATCCGGCGCTTTACCGCGTTCATCAAGGACCGACCCCGGAACGACTGCTCGGGCTGCGCGAGTTTCTCAAAGGGTTCGGTCTCGAACTCGGCGGCGGGAACACGCCGCACGCGAAGGACTACGCAAAAGTGCTCGAGCGCGTGAAGGATCGTCCTGACGCGCAGCTTCTGCAGACGGCGATGCTGCGCTCGCTGCGCCAGGCGGTCTACAGCCCGGAGAACCTTGGGCATTTCGGGCTCGCGTACGAGGCTTACACGCACTTCACCTCGCCCATCCGGCGTTATCCCGATTTGCTCATCCACCGCGCGATCAAAGCGGTGCTCAGGAAAAAACGTTACGAGCCGGGCGATTGGGCGGAGCTTGGCATGCAATGTTCGCTCACCGAGCGGCGCGCCGACGAGGCGACGCGCGATGTCGAGGCGTGGCTCAAATGCTATTACATGCGCGACCGCGTCGGCGACGTGTTCGACGGCACCATCAGCTCGGCGGTGGCGTTCGGGATTTTCGTCGCGCTCGACGGCGTCTACGTCGAAGGCCTGGTGCACGTGTCGGACCTCGGCAGCGATTATTTCCATTTCGACGCCGCAAAACACCAGCTCGTAGGGGAGCGGACGGCCAAGCGCTACCGGCTGGGCGACCGCGTGCGCGTGCGCGTGGTGCGCGTGGACATCGAGTCGAGCAAGATCGATTTCGTGCTGGAAGAGAGCGCCGCAGCGGGGGCGGGATCAACTGCGCGGCCGGTTAAACCGAAGCGCAAATAATGCGTGCGCACAGTGTGACAAATTCTGCAGCGGAGCCAGCCATTGGCTGACGGGCGCATCGTTTACGGCTTTCATGCGGTGATCAGCCGCTTGCGTCAGCATGCAGCCGGCGTGCAGGAAATCTATCTCGACGCGTCGCGCCACGATGCGCGCGCCCAGGATTTGACCAAACTCGCCGTCAGCCATGACGTACGCATCATCGCGGTCGACGCGCAGCGTCTCGACGGCCTGACCGGACATGCGCGGCATCAGGGAGTCGCCGCGCGGGTTGCCGCGGTCGCGCTCAAACACGATCTCGATGACGTCCTCGACAATATCAACGGTCCCGCGCTCTTGCTGGTGCTCGACGGCGTGCAGGACCCGCACAATCTCGGCGCGTGCCTGCGCGTCGCCGATGCGTTCGGCGTGCATGCGGTGATCGCGCCCAAAGATCGCGCGGTCGGCATCACGCCGGTCGTGTCCAAGGTGGCGAGCGGTGCGGCCGAAACGGTGCCCTACATTTCGGTTACCAATCTCGCCCGCACGTTGCGCGAACTCAAGGATGCTGGCATCTGGATCGTCGGCGCCGACGAAGCCGGCGCCAATGACCTTTATGACACCCTGCTGGCCGGGCCCCTGGCCTGGGTGATGGGCGCTGAAGGGGAGGGTATGCGGCGGCTGACCCGCGAGCATTGCGACGAACTGGTGCGTATTCCGATGTTCGGCAGCGTCGAAAGCCTGAATGTATCGGTCGCCAGCGGCGTTTGCCTCGGCGAAACGGTCCGTCAGCGCCGCAGCGGTGCGCCGCGGGCGCCGGCCTGAATCGGTAATATTTCGCAGGCGCATAGGCCAAAATACCGACCAAAACACTGCCGCCGGTGGTGTAAAATTCAGACTCACTATCCCGTTAGATGGTCGGAAAAATGACTACTTTGCGTCCTCACCAACGGCGGCCTTTCAAAATAGCAGCAGTCTCACTGGCTGTAGCTTCATGTTTTTTAGTCGCGACGGATTTCGCGCTGGCAAACCCGACGGGCGGGGTTGTCGCCAGCGGCAGCGCGACGTTCAGTCAGCAGGGTAATCAGCTCTCGATCACCAATACGCCGGGCGCCGTTATCAACTGGCGCGCCTTTTCGATCGGCCCCAACGAGCTTACGCGGTTCATTCAGCAGTCGTCCGCAAGTGCCGTTCTCAACCGGGTCGTCGGCGCGGACCCGTCCGCCATACTCGGCGCTCTGCAATCGAACGGCCGCGTATTCCTGATTAACCCGAATGGCATATTGTTCGGCGCCGGCGCGCAAATCAATGTTGCCGGCCTCGTCGCGTCCACGTTGAATCTTTCCAACGCCGATTTCGCGGCGGGCCGCCTGCGCTTCACGGATACGCCGGGCGCGGGCAAAATCATTAACCAGGGCACCATAACGACGCCCAGCGGCGGGCAGGTGTATTTGGTTGCGCCGAACGTGCAGAACAGCGGCATCATCACGAGTCCAAAGGGGGAAGTGATACTCGCGGCGGGCCGCACGGTCGAACTCGTCGATGCGGGCACGCCGAATTTGCACGTCGAAATCACCGCGCCGGATACCGAGGTCGTGAACATCGGCCGGATCGTCGCGAGCAGCGGAAAAATCGGCATCTATGCGGGCCTCATCAAGAACAGCGGCGAGATTCGCGCCGACGGCGTAGTCGTCGGACAGAACGGCGAAATTCTGCTCAAGGCGACGCAGAATGCCACGCTCGATTCAGGCAGTATTGTTTCAGCGAGTGGTGCCGAGGGCGGCAGGATTACGGTTCAATCCGGCGACAGTACACTGGTGTCGGGCACGGTCGAGGCAAAAGGCGGTGAGGGGCGAGGCGGCACGGTGCAATTGCTCGGCAACCAGGTTGCACTCGCTGGCACTTCCACGGTCGACGCCTCAGGCCAGGCGGGCGGCGGCGTAGTCCTGGTCGGCGGTGACACGCAAGGCGGCAATCCCAACGTTCAGAATGCGCAATTCACTTCGGTTGAACGTGGTGCACATCTGCTGGCTGATGCGGGTCTAAATGGCGACGGCGGCAGGGTCATCGTGTGGTCGGACGATACAACGCGGTTCGATGGGAACATCACCGCGCGCGGGGGCAGTGCATCGGGCAAGGGCGGTTTTGCCGAGGTGTCAGGGCAGCAGCACTTGGCGCTCACGGGCTTCGCAGATCTGCGCGCTCCGAACGGCAGGGCGGGTACGCTGCTGCTCGATCCCGGCACAGTTACCATCTGCCACTTGCTTAGCAGTTGTGCGACGACCCAATCGGGTATGGATAAGTTTTCGGACGATTACATCAGCAGCCAGTTGGGTTTTGGCAGCCTGACCATCACGACCGCCAGCGCGAGCGCCGGTCCGCAGGATATCAATTTCGTCGACCCATCAATTGCAATCCGCTGGAGCAACTCTAACGCTTTGACTTTGCTTGCTGGTAATAATATCGATCAGATCGGGCTGATCAGTGGTGGTCCCGGCAGTGACGTCGTGCTGATCGCGAAGTCCGGCGATTTGAAATTGGGTGGCACCGTAACTGTTGGCAGCCACGCCATTCTGCGCGCAACTGCGGGCGCAATCATCGACGGCAACGGTGCCGCGAACAATATTACAGCCCAGTATCTGGAAGCGGCAGCTGCCCGTGGTATTAACCTTGATACCGCCATCGGCGGTGCCTCGCCGAGCTATGTCAATGCGACCAACAGCACTTCCGGCAACATTGTGCTGCGCAATACCACTTCCACGGCCGTCGTGCAAAATATTCACAATGCGGGCGGCAATAACGTTCTGTCAGGCCTCACCACCGACGCCGACAGTACGGTCGTCACCGGCGGCATCGTGATCCACGGCGAGTGGATCGTTTCTGGAGGGCAATCATACGTCTCCGCAGCCAATCCGCAATATACTTTCACGGCCAGCAGCCCGAACCCAATAATCACTTTGAATTCGCCGCGCGCCAATATTTTAAGAACTGACCCTTATTTATATTTGCTTGACGCCGGTACGCTGATTGCGTCCGACGACGATAGTCCGCAGGGTTATAACTCGATTATAAATTCGCCGAACCCGGCTAATCAGTTTCAGGGCTACAACGTGGCAACCCTGATTCCGGGGAGGACGTATACGGTTGTGGCTGCGACTTACTCGTCTGGCCAGAGCTATCCATTTGATTTATCAATTGGCGGGGCCTCCACGATCGTGCCCCCCCCTGCGCCTGCGATCGTGCCCCCCCCTGCGCCTGCCAGCGTGCCGACTGCGGCAACAGAACAGGCTGCGCAACAGGCTATTTCACCTTCTATTGTAGCGATCGATCGCAGCGTGGCGATTAACGCACCTGCCGACAAAGACAAGCCAAGCGAAGCCCCAAAAAAACAGGAGAAGGACGAAAAAGGTCTCGCGCAGGGCCTGAAGGCATACTGTAATTAAGCGGGCAAATCATGAAAATGATGATGGATGTAAGCAGGGTGCGCGGAAATATTGGTGGCGCCATGCCAATGAAAGAGCTTTGTTCAGCGGTTTTCGCCCTTGTGCTCGTCGCGTTGACGAGTATTTCGGCGCTTGCTGCTGGCGCAGGGGAAGTGACCAATCTAAGTGGCACGCTCTCAGTGCAGCGCTTGGATGGGACTATGCGGGTGTTGGGGCAGAAATCAGAAGTCATTGCGGGCGACATTCTAACCACGCAAAAAGATAGCTATGCCCAGATCAACTTCACTGACGGCAGCTCGGTGACGATGCGTCCAAATACGCAGATGAAAATCGACGCTTACAGCTTCGTGCAGGATCAGCCGCAGGCGGACAATGCCTTTTTCCGCCTGCTCAAGGGCGGGATGCGGACGGTGACGGGCTTGGTCGGCAAACGCGGCGATCAGAATGCATATCGTATCGGTACATCCACTGCTACGATTGGGATACGGGGTTCAATGGGGGACACCAGGGTGGATGGTTCTACCGTAGACCACTTTACGCATTTGGGAACCTACGTCTTGACAAATGAAATCGAGTCCCGGGAAGTTGGCGCGGGGTTTTCCGTCCAGGTTCGCGGGGCCCGCGATGCTATTCGCGTTTCGGCTGGGCATTTTGACAATGAATGGAACAAGGTTTGGCCAACGAGCTTGTCGGGCGCGCTAAAGGGACCTTGCGGAAAGTAGCCAATCTGGCCACAGACCCCGCAGCCGCGGGGTTTATTTTGTGCTCCGCAAGTCGAGTATGGCGCGTCGAACGCGCAGCCGCAGATGGTGGAGAAAAGACGCGATGCGATTTTATCGCGAGCGCCGGCGCCGCGCGGATTGAGTCCCGAGGATGGTTGTCCGCATGATGCCGCGTTGCATACCTGCTTCGGCCATACGTTCCGCATGAAAATTGTGCCAGTCGACGAATCAAGCGGGACCCGAGCCTCGAAATCGTGGATTTCTTGGTGGAAATCGACCGCTCAGCGGGCGGGAAGGGCACGCTTCGAGACGCCCCCGGGCACCAACCGCCTGTTGTATCCATGCACACAGAGTTGCGGAGCGTTGTCGGAAACGCGCTTGAAATTATTGATTATGTGCGTATTTTTTTGGTATGGTTACCGGTACAACAACATTACGAAAGCCGCCGGGTGAAAGAAGTCGTCAAACGCTTCCTTGGGCTTCTGGCGTACGTATGCGTGGCGTATGCGGGAACGGTCTGGGCGCAAACACCGCAAGATGATGTCGCGGCGGCGCCGCGCTTCGACATCGAGCGCTTCGACGTAACGGGCAACACGCTGCTCAAGCAGGGTGAAATCGATGCCGCGGTGGCTGCGTACGTCGGCAAGCAGAAGGATTTTTCCGATATTCAGCGCGCTCTGGAGACGCTCGAGCAGGTCTACCGCGACCGCGGCTACGGCGTCGTCCAGGTCCTGCTGCCCGAGCAGGACATCACTCGCGGCGTGGTCCGCCTGCGCGTAATCGAACCGAAGATCGGCAAGGTGGTGATCGAAGGCAACAAGTATTTCAACGACACGAACGTGCGTAACAGTCTGCCGGGGTTGAAGTCCGGCGCGACGCCGAACTCCCAGAAGCTGGCGCAAAATCTACAGTTGCTCGCCGAGCATCCGGCCAAGCAGACGACGGTGCTGTTGCGAGCCGGCGAGACCGAATCGCTGGTCGATGCCACAGTCAAAGTGATCGACGAAAATCCGCTTAAGTTCGTGGCGACACTCGATAACTCCGGCACCGACGACACCGGCCGCTTCCGCACCGGCATCGCCATGCAGCACTCGAACGTGTTTAATCGCGACCACGTGGCGACCCTGCAATACGTGACCAATCCCGAAAACCCGAGCAAGGTCCAGATTTACGGCATGGGTTACCGCATTCCGTTCTATGACAAGTACAGTTCGTTCGAGTTTTTCGCAGGCTACTCGGATGTAAACTCAGGCACGCTGCAGGGGCTGTTCAACGTGGCCGGCAGCGGCACCATCATGGGCGCGCGCTACAATTTTTATCTGCCCAAGATCGGGGAATACGAGCACAAGCTGGCCTTGGGCGTCGATTACCGCGCGTTTCAGAACCAGGTGAACCCGATCGGCGGCGCGGGCACGATCGTGCCCGACGTCACGATTCTGCCGCTCAGCATTGCCTACAATGGCCTATGGCGCATGAGCAATTCGGAACTCGGCTACTATCTCACGTACTCGGTCAACGTTCCCGGTATGAACGACGGCGGCGACAACAGCTTCAAGGCCGTGCGCACGGATGCGACGGCGAACTACAAGATTCTCCGCGCGGGCGCGACCTACAGCCGGACTTTGCCGGGCGACTGGCAATTTCGCGGCGTCTTCAACGGACAGTACACGACCGATGCGCTCATACCCGGCGAGCAGTTCGGATTTGGCGGTCCCGACTCGGTGCGCGGCTTCAACGTGCGCGAAGTCGCCAACGACAAAGGCTATTCCGGCAGTCTCGAAATTTACACCCCCGAATTGGGCGCCAAATTCAACTGGAAGGAAACAAGGATGCGATTGTTGGCCTTCTACGACATGGGCACGACCGGCCGCAATAGTGTTCAGCCCGGTGAGTCGTATGGCCAGTCCGGGGGCAGCGTCGGCATCGGCATGCGCATGACCTACGGCAAGCACATCAATTTGCGGCTCGACTTCGCCCAGGTCGTTGACCCTGCCGGCACGCAGGCTAAATACGACCAGATGCTCCAGGGCACCCTCGCCATTCCATTTTGAGGAGGGCCGGGGATTAATTGCTATCCCGCTGAAACTTCTGTAGAATCCGCGCCTCGGTCGATACCCGCACAGGGTATATAGACCACTATCCTTGCCGCACCGTGCACGCATAACGGGTGGCCAATTACGCAACTTAGTCCATAAGGAGAGTTATTTAGATGCGACATTATGAAATCGTTTTTATCGTGCACCCCGACCAGAGCGAACAGGTCCCCGGGATGGCCGAGCGCTACCGCTCGACAGTGCTGGCCAAAGGCGGCGCCATTCACCGCCTAGAAGACTGGGGCCGGCGCCAGATGGCCTACCCGATCCAGAAAATGCACAAGGCGCATTACGTGCTCATGAACATCGAGTGCAACAACGAGACGCTTGAAGAGCTCGAGCATGCATTCAAGTTCAACGACGCCGTGCTGCGCCACCTGACTGTCCGGATGTCGGAGGCGATGACCACACCCTCGCCGATGATGAAAGAGGAGAAGTCGCGCTCGCTGACACATGCACCGGCCGGCACGGCCGCGCCGGCAGCGGCGGCGGCTCCGGCGGAAGCGGCGAAACCCGCACCAGCGGGGGCGCCAGCCACGGCATAGGTGAAGCGCAACGAAGTCGTGATCGAAGGCCTTTTGGCCAAGCGCGGCACGTTGCGTCACACTCCCGCCGGAATCCCCGCGTTGAATCTCGTGATCGACCACCGGTCGATCCAGATCGAAGCGGGCCAACGGCGCGAAGCGCGATGCGAAGTGGATGCGGTGGCGATCGGCGAACTCGCGGTCAGGCTAAGCAAGCACAAACTCAATCAGCCGTTGCAGTTGAGCGGTTTTCTCACCCGGCACAGCGTGCAGGATCGCAGGCTCGTGTTGCAGGTGGTGAAAGCCGAATCGGTAAACAGCGCGACAGGCAGCGGCACCCGACAGAACGGGAATCAAGGAGATCAAGATGGCGATGGGACGCGGTAAAGGCAAAGGCAAGAACGACAAGAAGGACAAGGACAAGAAACGGGGTGCTAAGAACCTATTCCGGCGCAAAAAATTCTGTCGCTTCACGGTCGAGAAAATAAAGCAGATCGACTACAAGGACGTCGACTTGCTGAAGGATTTCATCAACGAGAACGGCAAGATCATCCCGGCACGCATCACGGGCACCAAGGCGCGCTACCAGCGCCAGCTCGGCGACGCGATCATGCGCGCGCGCTTCCTCGCGCTGCTGCCGTATACCGACCTGCACTAAAGGACTGCCATGCAAATCATATTGCTCGAAAAAGTAATCAATCTTGGCCAGTTGGGCGAGGTCGTCAAAGTGAGGGAGGGCTACGCGCGGAATTTTCTGATCCCGCAGGGCAAAGCCAAGCGCGCGACCAAGGCGAGCCTGGAAGAGTTCGAAAAGCGCCGCGGGGAGCTCGAAAAAGCGCAGGCCGAAGCATTGACGGCCGCGCAAGAGCGCGCCGCCAAGCTCGACGGCCTGATGGTGCAGATCACTCAGAAAGCCGGCGTCGACGGCAAGCTGTTCGGTTCGGTCACGAATTCGGACATCGCGGAAGCGCTCAAAGCACAGGGGTTCGACGTGCCGAAAGCGGCAATCCGCATGCCTGCAGGCCCGATCAAGCAGGTCGGCGACCAGCAGTTCAAGGTCGCATTGCACACCGACGTTGTCGTCACGATCACGGTCTCCGTGCTCGGAGAAGCTGCTTAGCGACTCAATCGAAACGGAATTTTTTTCGATGAAAAAAGGGCTGGCGACAGCCCTTTTTTTTTAGTAAATTGCGCTGTGATTCACGCTATTCCCGCCGCGATTCCGGGCTGAAAAAAAGCTCCGCGACCCACCGAAAGTTGCCATGGCCCAGGCCGTTACTCCGCTCAACCGCGATCCGCAAATCGATGCGTTGAAGCTGCCGCCGTATTCGGTCGAGGCCGAGCAGTCCGTGCTGGGCGGGCTGCTGCTCGACAACAGCGCGTGGGAGAAAATATTCGATTTACTGACCGGCGCGGATTTCTATCGCGCGGACCATCGCCAGATTTATCACCACATTGCGCTGCTGATCGAGGCAAACAAGCCGGCCGACGCATTGACCGTGGCGGAGAGCCTTGAGCGCAGCGCCAAGCTCGAAGAGGTGGGCGGGCAGGCGTACTTGGGATCGCTCGCAGTGAACACCCCGAGCGCCGCCAACATCCGTCGTTACGCGGAAATCGTGCGCGAGCGGGCCATCATGCGCAAGCTCGCTGAGGTCGGCACCAGCATTACCGAATCGGTTTACAGCCCGCTGGGGCGCTCGGCCAAAGACCTGCTGGATCTGGCGGAAAAAGAGGTGTTTGCAATCGCCGAATCCGGCGCGCGCAGCGAAGGCGGCTTTTCCGACATTCAGCCTCTGCTGACGCAGGTGATCGAACGCATCGACACGCTCTACAAATCTGACAATCCAAGCGATGTGACCGGCATTGCGACGGGGTTCGTCGACCTTGATCGCAAGACCTCCGGCTTGCAGCCCGGCGATTTGATCGTGGTGGCGGGGCGGCCCAGCATGGGTAAGACTGCGTTCGCGCTCAACATCGCAGAGCACGTTGCGCTCAGCGTGGGAATGCCGGTGGCGATTTTCAGCATGGAAATGGGAGCCGCACAACTGGTCATGCGCATGCTGGGTTCCAACGGGCGCGTCGACCAGCAGAAGATGCGCACAGGAAAGCTGGACGACAATGACTGGAAAGGTCTGACCGATGCCGTCGGCAGGTTCCACGACTCGCCAATATTCATCGATGAGAGCGGAATGTTGAATCCGACCGAACTCAGGGGCAGGGCGCGCCGCCTCTACCGCCAGCAGGGCGGCCCGGGATTGGGGCTGATCATCGTCGACTACCTGCAGCTCATGGAAACCGGCAACAGCACCGAAAACCGCGCGACCGAAGTCGCCGAGATATCACGCGCGATGAAGGCTCTCGCCAAAGAACTCAATGTACCGGTGATGGCGCTGTCGCAGCTCAATCGCGGATTGGAGCAGCGTCCGGACAAGCGCCCGGTCATGTCTGACCTGCGCGAATCGGGGGCCATCGAGCAGGACGCAGACCTCATTTTGTTTATCTACCGGGACGAGGTTTACCATCCAGAATCTCCCGACAAGGGCAAGGCCGAGATCATCATCGGCAAGCAGCGTAACGGGCCGATCGGCATGGTGCCGCTAACTTTCCGCGGCCAGTTTACGCGCTTCGAAAATTACGCCGAAGCCGGCCGCTACTAGATAAGTCCATTCGTGCTGATGTAAGAAGCACGAACGGTCTTACTGCCGACGCATTACGTTCGCCCTTCGATACCTTGTATGGTGTTTTTGCGTTCTCTGGACGATGCTCGGAGGGCGCTGGGGTGGAGGGACGTTCGATTTGATCTGCCGGCGATGCTGGACAGACCTGCTGAGAAATCTCCCACCCCGTTTACCAACGTCGATGAGGAATCTAGCGGCAGCGCTAGTTACGCCGACCGCCGATTGGAACGCAAGTTCACGTGATAGACGAGCCACCCCAGCGCCGTTCACATTACACCTGACGGAGGTTGATATGCAATCGAAGCTGACGATCGGCATGGATATCGGGAAAGCCCAGGTAGTGGTCGCTTGTCATGAAAGCGCGTTCGCGGTACTCAAGATGGCCAATGCGGTCCCCGTGCTAAGGCGTTGGCTCGCCACCTTGCCGGCGGGTAGCCGCCTGGGCTTGGAGGCGACCGGTGGCTACCACGAACCGGTGGCGGAACTTGCGCACTCGTTGGGATTTACCGTCTACATACTCAATCCCAAGGACGTTCACCACTACGCGCGTGCATTGGGTGCGCGCGGCAAGACCGACCGGCTGGATGCACAGGTCATTGCCGCTTACGTGGCCGAACACAACGCGCGCTTGCATGCGTTCGTGCCCCTGAGCGCCGATGAGAAGCTGCTGCGCGAGCTCGCCCGCCGGCGCGCCACCCTGGTCAACGCCAAGAGCATGCTCCAGCAGTCCTTGCGTGTACTGCCCGGCTTTGAGCGCGAGGGGCGCGAGTTGTTGCGCGCCATGGGCAGCTTTGCGGACCGGCTTGAACGCAAGCTCGCCGAAATCGCCGCGCGTTCCAGCGAACGCGCGGCGCTCGTCAAGCGGCTGCAGACGATCGATGGCGTGGGCACGCTCACCAGCATTCGTTGCGCAACGCTCTTCACCCGGGTGCCATTGCACCGCAGCGATGCGGCGGTCGCCTTCTTTGGGCTTGATCCTCGACCCCACGATTCCGGCCAGCACCGCGGCCGCCGGCGTTTGAGCAAGCGTGGCCCGAGCGAGGATCGCCGTCTGCTCTACAATGCCGCCATGTCCGCCATCCGCACGCCCACTTGGCGCCCGCTCTATCAGCATCTGCGCAACCGCGGACTTGCCTCCACCGAGGCCATCATCATCATCGCCCGCCGAATGGTCAGAATTGCCTTCGCCATGTATCAAAATCATTCGGACTTCAATCCTCGGTTAGTGCCGCGACCCTCTTGCCCCGCTTGACATCAACCATAGAATCTCAGCACGAACGGCCATAATTGCATTTTTGACACGACTTCTCGAATCATTGGCGCTTTCTGACGCTGATCGAATTTGCGGCCGGGCTGGATCAAGCCCGCGCGAATATGTCCGCAAGCTCCTTCCGGTCTTTTGTCTTCGCCAGCGCAACCATCAGCAGGATGCGGGCCTTAATGCCTGTCAGGTAACAGCCAGAAATCGCGCCGTGCTCCATCACGCTTTT
>Ga0207706_10001941_pt1 | contig 20308 bp, 8 predicted proteins | sample KBSC53metaG_FD_184318 | JGI IMG/M metagenome (GOLD analysis project Ga0207706, IMG submission 184318) | Corn rhizosphere microbial communities from Kellogg Biological Station, Michigan, USA - KBS C5-3 metaG (SPAdes) (version 2) | ecosystem: Host-associated > Plants > Roots > Rhizosphere > Soil ... | reverse complement strand
AAAATCTGCCGAAATAAACATTATATCCTGGTAAACAAAACCAACGATACCAGCTCTTAGTGGGAAAAAATTAATATTATCATTGGAGGTCAACTTACTGGGGAAATGATTATACCCCGCATGAAGCTGGAGACCCACAGGTGCATTAAATTTAAACTGGTATTCCAAACTTCCCCCAATCCCTAAACTTGTCTCAGAGCCAAAATTCTTTGATGGAAGTCCCAAATCTGGACCGAAGCTGATTGTATGTGTTATTTGCGATAGTAAGGAAAGAGAAATGACAAGATTTAGTGTCAGAATGATAAAGAGTTTTTTTTTCATAGTTTACCGATCAAGGCCTTATTCGTAATAGTGACTGAATAGAAATTTACAGGCGTAAAGATTGAAAAATCTTAAGATTGAAAAAATAGGTATTTGCACCTATTCTATAAAAGCATCTTATCTGAAACTTCAAGACGCTGGAATCTTATTAGCTTAGTAAAATCAGTAACAAGAAGTGATTTCAACCTTATTACCATTTTGCACTAGGATTTCTAATATTTATTTCTATTTTTAGCCGCGTCGTTCGAGTGCAATTTCTGCTTGAAGTTAGACGGCAGAATTTCCGATTATGTAACCAACCTCGATCGTTGTTAAAACCAAATATGCCACCAATGCTTTCAAATATGTATATAAAATTCTGTCTCAAAATTTGTTTTTATTTAATTACTCCTGTCTTCCTCCTGTCCTGTAATAAGGCTGATTATATACCAGATATAGATGGCGTCGAGTGGAAAAATCTGGCATCTCCGGTATCGGACGTCTTTACTTTTCGCTCAGATGACGAAACAGCTTATAAAAGCCTGTTTTACGGCCAGGAGGTTGTGAACTATACGACCGTCTCTAAATTCACGGGCGAGTTTGAGAATCATAAAATACATTTCACATTCAGCACCGGTCCAAATGCCGGTACAACTTACTCCGGCAGCATAGATGGCAGCGGCGTTGGTTCTGTGATGACCCTCAGCACTCCAAATGGCCAAATTACTTTAACAAGGTAATTGCCATTGTTACAAAAGGGATGTCTCTAACATTGTATTATTAAAGTAAACGTTATTCCTTCGAAATTTATTTCTACTAATGTTATAAGGTTTTGATCCGTTGGTTTTACTGAACTGAATTTTTTCGACAATTCTTATTTTAGATTTTCCACATTTATTTTATGATATAGGTTTTCCTTTCAACACCCACACCTTTTATAGTTAGACTCTTCCATTGTGGAGGTAACACCGACTTTACCTGAACTATGCCTTTCGGAGTTATGTCCAATCCGCCAAAACCCATTAACACCGATTGAAGAATACCACCTGCCCCGGTTGAAAAATAAGGATTCGTTCCACCCTTTGTCTCTGCCAGCACCCTGAAAGGAGGATTTAAATTGGGAACGTATGCATCTTTAAACCAGTGCCAGGCTTTTTCTTTATCACCGAGTCTCGAATATAACAAAGTAAAAATAGCCTGCGTCATTGCCGGGGTGCCTTCGTCCGGTATTCTTGTTTCATAATATTCCAGATCTTTCCTGACCTGGTTCACATCTGTAATTTGTTTCAAAGGATAAGCCAACAGGTTTACATCAGCCTGTTTTATTTTCTCCCCATGATAACTTGCATGTTCGCTGGTAACACCATTTTCTAATTTTAGAATGGGAATATTATTGGCCACGTTCATCCAGTCAGGATCAGGAACAATTCCTAAAATTTTTGCAGCTTCAGTAGCGTTTTGAAGATTTGATTTCGCCGCTGCATTGGTGAAAGCATTATTATCGACATTCTCTGCCCATTCATCTGCGGCCACTACATTTTTAATTTCATATTTGCCCGGGCCATTACGCTCAACACGTGAAGCCCAGAAATCGGCTGTCGCTGATAAAATGGGCCATCCTCTTTCACGAAGCCAGTTTTTATCCTGCGTTACACAATAATAATTCCATGCAGCAATGCTTACGCAAGCCGTGATATGATGTTCGAATGGTCCGCTTAAAGCCCAGACCGGTGTTTCCTCTACTCCTGTTTCTGCACTTTCCCACGGGAACATAGCGCCTTTAAATCCATTGGCAAATGCATTGCGCTTTGCAGCCTCCAGTCGTTGATAACGATACTCCACCATGCTCTTTGCAATTTCCGGGTGAAGTACCAATAGAGAAGGGAACATCCAGAGTTCCGTATCCCAAAACACATGGCCATTATAGCCTAATCCGCTTAAACCCATCGGTGATGGAGAAAGAGCAGTGCCTTCTCTTGTAAATGAATAAAGATGATAAAGCATACTGTGAATATCCTGCTGGCTCTGCTCATCACCTTCGATCACGATATCACTTTGCCAGAGGTCATCCCATGCTTTGTTATGAAAGTTTACCAGGCGATCTCTTCCTTCCAATTTTGCATAGATGGTAAGACGCTCGGCTTCGTTCAATGGATCATCATGATGCGCAGATGTGATCGAAGAACCGGCAATGGAAAAGCGATAGGTTTCACCTGCCTTTATTTTTTTGCTGAATTTCATGAGGTGCATGTTATTATCCCACATTTCATGGATCACTCTTGGTTCCTCTCCATGCGGTTCCGGGAATAAGAAAGTATTGGAAGCGCACATCAACAATTTGCCAGTTGGGCTTTTTGCCGATGAGGTAAGCAAGCTTATTACAACATGTGGCCTGTCAATTTCATTATAGTAATTCTGCACATCCTTCAATGCATCAGGTGCCTCCATTACGCTGGCACCGGTAACATCAATATCTTTTTTCGCAGTAATACTGATATCCATTAAAACGGTGTACGGTAAATGGCGTAAGGAATAATAGGTGTAAGTAACACTCGCTTTATCACCATAGTCAAAACGGGAAGTAAAATTGGCATGCTTCATATCGAGCTCCTGCTGAAAATTGGAAACAGATCTTGAATCGAGCCTCTTTTTGTCCACTTCGAGATACATGTTCAACAGGTTAAAACTGCGCAGGAAATTGCTTACTCTTCCTCTTCCATACAGATCGTACGCTCCGGCGAGAACGACATCTTTTACTTTAAAGGGTTCAGGTGAAGAAACGATACCGATCATTCCATTCGCCACGGTGACTCCATAATAATTGGATGGATCGATCTTATCAGCCTTTATTTTCCAGGGGTCAACAGTTTGAGAGAAGATATTTTTGAAAGAAATAAACGAGACCAGGAAGATGAAGATCGTCTTTTTCATGCGTCAATTTTAGAAGGACTAAATATAAGGAAACCACTTTAATTGCCCCGGCGCCGGCATTCAGTTGAAAATATTTAACTTCCCATTTTTGAAATGTAATCGTGATCATGAAAAAAATTCTTTTGATTATTTTGATCTTTCTCGCTCTTTGTATTGTCTCGGTGTACATATTTGTACCGAAAAAATTAACCGTTTCAAGTGTTTCGTCTTTTCATGCAAACCGCGAAGGGGTCTCCCGATTCCTGGCAAAGGATAGCAATTGGAACAAGTGGTGGCCAGGAACCGTCACTAAAACCAGCGATAATTTATTATATTTCACGCTTGACGATTATGATTTCCAGGTCCGCGAAGTTCTCTATGATGCTATCCGCTTAAGACTTATCAAAAATGGCGATTCTTCTGCCGGCCTTGTCAGGCTAATTCCTTTTACCAAGGACAGCATGGGGATTGAGCTTTCATCACAGTTAGATGCCCGCCCGGATCCTTTTAGCAGGATCTCAGCCTATTTACGAGGTAAACGTATCGAAAAGGCCTTTAATGATATTATATTATCATTGAGCAAATATGCCGGCGAAGTAAAGAATATATACGGGATCGACATCAAAAATGAAAAAGTACAGTATCAAAACCTTGTATCAACAAAACAGTCATTCTCTCATTATCCCACCACAGATGACGTTTACGCGATCGTCGCCAGGCTGAGAAATTATATTGATCAGTCTGGAGCAAAGGAATTGTTTTCGCCAATGCTCAACATCAAAAAAACAGACAGTACCACTTACACTGCGCAGGTAGGACTTCCGGTTGACAGAGTGCTTCCCCCGAAAGATGATATGACGTCAAAGTGGATGATGAAAGGAGGTAACATATTGACTGGCGAAGTGACCGGTGGGCAAGAGCAAATTGAGCAGGCCCAAAAACAAATGGAATTATATATAAGCGATTATCAACGCTCGATCATCGCTATACCATTTCAAATGCTGATAACAGACAGGACAAAAGAGCCAGATAGCACCAAGTGGGTCACACGCATTTACTATCCTGTAGTTTAAATAACATTTTTGCTTAGCGATTAGCACTCTTTGATCTGCTATACGATATTACCCTGGTACTGTCATTATTTTTGGCGAGGATAAAAGCATCCTGGCCTGTCATGCTGATCCGTCTGACGTGTCGAACCTGGCCCCTGATCTGTAATCCATTGATATTTTCACAATCGAAATTGTCCTTGCCTTTATTAATAAGAATGGTCCCAAAGTCGGCATCATATCTTCCCATTTGAATATTGTTGTCATAATAATTTCCCATCAACAAGATGTCGGGCAAACCATCAGCATTCGCATCCACGACTATGGCATCCCTGTAAGAGGTTAACTGTGCTTCCCACGGCAGTGCTTTTACAGTAAAATTCAGGTTCCCATCATTTACGAGCATCGCGTTAGCGAAATAATTGGCTGTATGGACCTGGGCTTCTTCCAGTTTTTTTTCTTCAAAGATTTCGTCGATAGTTGCTTTCGCAAAATCCTCCGCATACAAAAATTTTTTCTTGATGTTGGGTAGTTGATGTTGCAATTCATCTTTGCTGGCAAAGGGCACCTCTTTTCCATTCACATAATAAGTTATTATCTGCTCCTTTTTCCCGTTGTCATCAAAATCATTATAATACAACCTCACTGGTTTTTCATCCGATGCTTTTAACCGACTATTCAAACCCAGGTTACCGGCAATAAGATCTGTATCCCCATCATTATCTATGTCGACAGGGAGAATAAAATTCCACCAGCCGTTTTTCTCCGTTAATTGCCTTTTATTAAATTTTCCTTTATCATTTATAAAGGCAGTGATCCCTCCCCACTCGCAAGAGACAATTAGATCTTTGTCCCCATCTTTATCTATATCGCACCATACGGCATTTGTAACCATGCCTATCCCCTGCAGGTCCTTCGCATATCTTTCTGTGACATCTGTGAACTTACCGGTACCATCGTTCTGCAATAAATAAGAATGAGGGATCTCCCCGTACTTCTGGGGTATTACCCTTCCCCCGAGGAAAAGATCGACAAAGCCGTCGCCATTAAAATCATATGGTACAACACAGGAAAAAGTTTCATACAAATTGCTGAAGGCATTTTGCAATTTGGTAAAATGAGCTTTGCCATCATTCAAATATACGCGGGGTAATAAGTGCTCATCAGTTCCATAGTATTCATTCCCGCCGCTGGCTATTATTAAATCAATGTTGCCATCATTGTTTACATCTGTCCACACGGCATCAACGTCCTCGTACATGCTATCGACATACATTGCCGGCTGTTCCGTTCTTGTAAATTTTCCATTGGCCTGTTGCAAATAGATAGCATTGTGAAAAGTTTTGGACGAACCAATAAATACGTCCTGCAATCCATCGTGATTAATATCAGCAACAGCCAACGCCGGCCCTTCTGTTGAGATCATATGCGGGATCAGTGGTTCGCGATTAAATTCAATAAAAGGATTTTCCTGGTGTTTGTAATCGAGACGAACAGATGAAGTGATGTCCTCCATTGGTCTCGAATTATTGGGGCGAAAAGAAGTGATCCTCGAATAATCAAACAACGGGAGACCTTTTGTATAAGTAAAATTGAGATGATTTGTGTTACCAGGCGAGACAGGCTGATAACTATTGTCGGGCCATATTAAAAACATCGAATCAACCTTTGTTTTATCCAACCCGATATGTATGGGAATTTGCATGCTGGATTGAAACCCTCTTACAGGATAATTCTCATACGTTCGTACCTGGCCATTTGCGTATTCTATTATTTTCGCGCCGATTGCATTGGTATTTTTCTCCGACCCCCTGAGCGTAATATCTACAAAAGATCTGTCTGCTTTGTCATTATGTTTATTTTCATATACAAGCACGGGATCGTCAATATTATTCACTACCACATCCAGGTCGCCATCATTGTCAAGATCTGCATAAACGGCGCCATTAGAATAAGTCGATTTGTCGTTCGTAATGCTATCTGCCAGGTCCTGGAACAAAAGGTTCCCGGCGTTTTTATAAAATTTGTTCGGGATCTTTATTTGCGGGAACCGGTTGATCAGGTTCATATCCTTTTCGCCCAATTTATTTTCCCCAAGTTTCTCCTGTATCTCTTCATTGGAGATAAAATTAATATAGTCCATGTCATTCAATCTTTTGGGGATCCCGTTTGAAATAAACAAGTCTTTCAATCCATCGTTGTCAAAATCCATCCATAATGGCGCCCAACTCCAGTCTGTGGCATAAATGCCGGAATACAAACCTGTTTCACTGAAAAGGCCATTTCCCCGGTTGTATTGCAGATTATTCCTGGAATATTGATAGTTGTATCCTGCCGCAATCCTTTGCTGAAAGACATCATAGTCGTCATCGCCCAAGGATCTCTTCAAAATATACGGATCGGCCGGAAGCATGTCTACAGAGATTATTTCAGGGTAGCCATCATTGTTTACATCAGCCACGTCAACTCCCATTGAATACCGGCTGGTATGCATCAGGTGTTGGTCAGTTTCCTCTGAAAATTTTCCATTTCTCTGATTAATATATAGATAATCATTTTCGTGAAAATCATTGCCGATATACAGATCGGGCCATCCATCTAAATTTATATCTGCAGCAACGACCCCGAGCCCAAAGCTGATCGCTGAACTATTGATGCCGGTTTCCTTTGTTACATCAGTGAAGGCCCCCTCATTGCCTCCCCCAATGGGGGAGGTAATATCGTTTCTGTAAATGCGATCCCCGGAAAGAAGACTATAAGTTCCCAGGAAGTTATTACGGGGCGCAAACGTTCCATTTTGATGAACAGCGTGATTTAGTAAGAACATATCAAGGTCACCATCCATATCATAATCAAAAAAAACAGCCTGGGTGCTGAAGCCTGAAAAATCCAAACCATATTGCTTTGCCTCATCTTTATAATAAGGAATTCCATTTTTGTCTTTTCCCTGGCAAATGAGAAGTTGATTTTTACTGTGAAGTGTTTTGTAATTTCCTACGCGACATACATAGATATCAAGCAAACCATCATTATTGATATCAACTACCGATACTCCTGTTGACCATGCGCTATCTTGTGGTATTTGCGCCTCGGTGCTTACATCAGCAAATTCTAATTTTCCCTTGTTGAGATATAATTTGTTTTCTCCCCGGTTGGAAGCAAAGAAAAGATCGATCAACCCATCATTATTAAAATCGCCTGCCCCAATGCCCGCACCATTGTAAAAATACATGTAATCAAACATGTTGAATTCCTTTGTCGCCTTGAGACTATTGATAAAATGAAGACCGGTCTTGTCATCACCCAAAACTTCAAACATTGCATTCTTGTTCCCGTGCTTTTTGCAATTACTCAATGAAAAACTTACGAGAACAAAAAGAAAAATCTTTATAGCCCTTCCGTACCGGGAAAATATGTAGTGCCCGTTTATCATCAAGACGCTGGTTAATTCTTTATTTTATCCTTTACCTGGTATAAGACAGGGTATTCATCATTCTGCAAAAAAAGTAAATATTCTTTCCGGCGAATATGGATTTCTTCTATATCTCTCAACTGGCCCCTGAGATTTAGCCCAGTCTGACCGGGCGTTATCCACGTGAAAACGCCACTGCCATTATTTAATAATACGTCACCCATACTCGCATCCAATCGCTCCAACTGTGGAATAAAATCAAATTGATTACCCCCGCTTATTATGTCGATCTTGCCGTCATTGTTTATATCCATGCAGTGAATCGCGTTGACAGATGAAAGTTGTATCATCGGCGGCAGTTTCTCAACAATAAATTGCCCATTGCCCTTATTGATAGCAACACAAGATGGAGAAAAATCAAATTGTTTAACCAATGCTTTATTCAATGCTTCGGCCGGGATCAGCTCCTGTACAGATTTTGTTGCATATTCTGCATGCTTTAAATTATTCTTTTTCAAAAAAGGCATTGCATCTTCCAGGTCATGTTTCAGGAATACCGGCTTATCTTTTCCATCTACTGTGTACGTAAGAATTTTATCGTTAATACCATTCTGGTCAAAATCACTCACCCACAATTTTACCGGGTGAGCTGAGTCTGGTCGCAGGTAGAAATTCTGCCCGATATTTCCAAGCAGCAGGTCTTGCTTCCCATCACCGTTAACGTCGGCAGCGGTAATTGTTTGCCACCACCCGTATAGATCGCTGATATTGGTTTTTATTTCTTTAAAATGATTTTTGTCAAAAGAAAAAATTCGCGGTGCCATCCATTCTCCGACAATGATCAACTCTTTTTGTCCATCCCCGGTTACATCTGCCCATGCGGCTCCTGTAACCATACCAATATTGGCGATATCAGGGTTTTTATTTTTGGCTATATCCGCAAAATGACCACTTCCGTCATTTACAAACAAGTAGCTTGAAGGATTCAATCCATATTCGTTTGGCACACTCCGGCCGCCAATAAAGAGATCAAGATCTCCATCATTGTCAAAATCGTAAGCCGTGGCCACACTTATGTTTGCATTGTTGAGGGGAAACGCTTGGGGGTCTAATTCAAAATTACCTTTCCCATCATTCTTAAATAACCGCAGTTGCAACTGCCTGCTGTTAGCAGGAACATTATTTCCGCCCGGGCCGATCAGCAAGTCAAGATCCCCGTCCTTATCACAATCAAAGAACAAAACTGCCACGTCTTCAAAATCGATGAACTGATCAAAGACCTTCTCATTTCTTTTTATAAATTGACCATCTTCCTTTTGCAGATACAATTGTCCCGGATGTCCCGCGGTGCCGCCAATAAAAACATCGTCCAGCCCATCTCCATTCACATCTCCCACTGCTGCCTTTGGACCTTCACGTGAAAGCATACGCGGAATATTTCTTTCGTAGAAAAAATCGACGTAATCATCTTCAGTATGTTTTTCAAAATTATTTTTTACCTCGGCAAACATTGTATTGGTCTCACCCCGGTCTTTCAACGACGGCACAGGATATTTTTTTTCTTCCATTTCATTCAACCGGTAGACCTTATTGATAGCGGGGTTGATATTTTTCGAATATGAAAGATCAGGCCACTGTATGATCATGGAGTCCACCGCCTTGATCTTTCCCAGGCCAACAACAATTTTATAATCCATGGATGATTGAAATCCACGGCTTGGGATCACTTCACGGTTTAAAACCTGGTTGCCTGCATATATTTTGATCTTACTCCCGATGGCAAACTTATTTTTATCTGTGCCCGTTAAAGTAATACCGATATAATTATTCTGATTTAACTCCCTCGAATTGTTCCTGTATACGAAGGCTGGCTGGTTTACATTGTTTACCACCATATCCAGATCGCCATCATTGTCAAGGTCACCATAAGCTGCACCGTTTGAAAATGATGGCTGGGTGAATCCCCATACAGAACCAATATCTTTAAAAGAAAGATCACCTTTGTTCTGATATACCTTATTCAGCACATGAATAGAAGGCATTTTATCAATGATCACCTCCAGGTCTTCTTTCTTTCCCGTAGCGATCATTTTATTCATAATATCATTAGCAGAAAAATCGAGAAAGTCCTGGTTGATGAGGTCGTGATAAATGCCATTGCATACATAAAGATCAAGTAATCCATCATTATCAGCATCAAACATTAAACCACCCCAACTCCAATCTGTTGCAGAAACCCCTGTATAATTGGCAATATCCGCAAACCTCCCATTTTTGTCATTTAGCTGCAATGTGTTTTGAAAGTATTGATGATAAAAGCCATTTTGCTGTTTGAGACGATACACATTTATATCTTCAAAGGCTAATGTTGTTTTCATCCTGTAATCATCACCGGGTAACATATCAGTTGTAAAAATATCGGTGTATCCATCGTTGTTTATGTCTCCAAAGTCGGCACCCATTGAAGCAAGGCTTGTGTGCTGCATGCATTGTTCCAATTCATCTTTAAAGGTTCCGTTCTTTTGATTGATGTATAAATAATCTCTTTCAAAATAATCGTTGGATACATATACGTCAGGATACCCATCATCGTTCACATCACCTACCGTAACACCTAATCCAAAACTGATCAGGCTCCCATGAATACCGGCTTGTTTGGTTACGTCAGTAAAGTGGCCGTTATCGTTGCGCAGTAAATGATCACCTCCTCCTTTCCAAATGGGCGCCACGGGCCAATCGGCATCAGGAAGATCACGCTGGTTATTATAATTCAGGCTATTTGGAGAAATAGGACTATTGTTTATGATAAAACAATCGAGATCACCGTCAAGGTCATAATCAAAAAATGAAACCTGCGTAGTATAGCCCACGTCATCCAATCCATATTGTGCAGCAGATTCAGTGAAGGTGAGATCGTGATTATTTATAAATAATTGGTTTCTCCGCAATGATGGATCATCCATGCTTCCTGCATTGCATACATAAATATCCAGCCATCCGTCGTTATTGATATCAGCTAATACAACACCTGTGCTCCATTGTCTTTTCTCCCTGAAACCAGCCTTGTCAGAAATATCTTCAAATTTAAAATTGCCTTTGTTAAGATATAATTTATTGCTGCCCTGGTTAGCTGTAAAAAAAATATCTGCAAGGCCATCGTTGTTGATATCACCAATGGCCACACCTCCGCCGTTATAGAAATTGCGGTAGTTTAAAATATTCAGCTCCTTTGTATCATGAACAGTGTTCACAAATTGGATACCCGTGCTGTCCATTAAAGTAAATAATGTTTTCTCTCCTGTTTTCGATCTGCAGGAAAACAGGAGCATAGCGAGTAAACCACTTATAAATAAAAAATTAATTCGCACGTTAAATAATTTCAGGCCAGGTGATTTATTTTTTGGTTGAAATTTTATTCAACTTATACAACACAGGAAATTCATTATTTTGAAGAAATAGAAGGCAATCGTCATTTTTGGTTTTTATTTCTGCAATGTCTCTTTCCTCACCTCTCAGGTGCAGCCCTGTTTTTGATGCTTCCTGCCATACAAATTCTCCCTTGCCAGTATTAACCAGCACATCACCGAGACTCGCATCGAGCCTTTCAAACTGCGGCAGAAAACCGAACTGGTTTCCCCCGGTCACAAGATCAACACGGCCATCACCATTTACATCCATGCAATGGATCACATTGATACAAGATAGTTGCGCCATAGGTGGCAGTCTCTGAACGGTGAAATTACCATTGCCATCATTGATGGCAATACATGAGCTGGAATAATTAAATCTTTTAACAACAGACTTGCTTAACAGGCTTTCAGGAAATAGCTCCTGTATTGATTTTTGGGAATACTCCTCATTTTTTAAGTTGGCCTTTTTGATCGAAGGGAGTTGGTCCTCCATATCTTTTTTCAGAAATACCGGCATATCCTTTCCCGCCCCGACTGTTTCGCTATCATTTGAGTAAGCATGAAGAGGCTGGCGGGCACCAACAGTGTAGGTCATGATCTTCTCAATGCTGTTATTTTGATCATAGTCATTGATCCATAACTTGACAGGTCTCTTTTCATCCGGTTGCAAGTAGAAATTTTCGCCAATGTTTCCTAATATCAAATCCATTTTGCCATCGCCATTAACATCTGCAGAAGATATTGTTTGCCACCAGCCAAACATACTATCGAGGTTGGTTTTTATTTCTTCGAAGTGATTCCCATTGAACGAAAAAATTCTAGGCGTCATCCATTCACCGACAATAATTAACTCTTTCTGAGGATCTCCTGCGACATCGGCCCATACAGCTCCGCAGACCATACCGATATCAGAGATTTCAGGACTTTGGGCTTTTGCCACATCCCTGAAATGACCACTGCCATCGTTTACAAAAAGAAAACTCTCTGGAGTTACACCATACAGCTCAGGATAACTTCTTGAACCGATAAACAGATCCGGGTAACCGTCACCATTGAAGTCATTGGTGATGGCAACCGATACATTTGTACCAACATTAGGAAAGGCAGAGGCATCCAGCGAAAAATTTCCTTTGCCATCGTTTTTGAACAAACGCAGTTGAAGCTCCCTGCTACTGGGTGCCGTATTATTTCCCCCGGGACAAATCAATAGATCAAGATCACCATCATGATCGCAATCGAATAGCAAGACTGCCACATCTTCAAAATCTAAAAACCGTTGAAATTCCTTTTCCTCCTTTTTTACAAACTTCCCATCCGCAGTTTGAATATATAGCTGACCGGGATGTCCGGGAGTTCCTCCTATGAATACATCATCGAGTCCGTCTGCATTTACATCACCAACTGCCGCCTTAGGTCCTTCTTTTGAAAGCATGCGTGGAATATTGCGTTCAGCATAAAAGTCGACCACATCATTTTCTTCATGCTTATCAAAATTGCTTTGCAATTTTGTAAAAAAGGTTGACTGATTTTTTTTAATGAGATCGGGCATGATGTTCTTTGTACCAGGCTCCTGGATAATATGCGTTTGATTCATAGCAGGTTTTTCCAGTTTTGAAAAAGACCTGTCCGGCCAGACTATAGTGATAGAATCGATGGTTGTAATTTTTCCCAAACCAATGATGATCTTGTAATCAACTGAAGATTGAAATCCGCGGCTGGGAACCAATTCTCTTGATAGTATTTCATTCCCCGCATATAATTTTACCTGGCTGCCAATGGCAAACTGATTTTTTCCTTTTCCCTTTAATGAAATGGCGATGTAGTTGTTGTGATTCAATTCACGGGAATTATTTTTATAAACAAATGACAGTTGATTTTCATTACTTACTACGAGATCAAGGTCACCATCATTGTCTAAATCACCATAGGCAGCGCCATTTGAAAAACTAGGCTGGGTAAATCCCCAGCTTTCTCCGATATCCGTGAATTTTAGATTGCCGTTGTTGCGATAAACCTTGTTTGGAAGAGGGGTTCTTGGAATCTGTCTTAACAGCTCATCTACATCTTTCTTTTTTCCGTTCAGCACCATTTTATGATAAGTTTCATCGGCGAAAAAATTCATAAAATCCAAATTGGTGACGTCCCTGTTCACCCCATTGCATACATAAATATCGTTCCATCCGTCATTATCCATATCAAACATCAATGCACCCCAACTCCAGTCGGTCGCACAAACGCCGCTATAATTCGCTATTTCCTTAAACATTCCATTCTTATCATTTAACTGGAGGCAGTTTTGCGTGTACTGGTAATAGAAACCGGCCTTTAATTTAGCATTGAACAGATCAATATTGTCAAAAGCCCCTGTTGTCTTTAGCCTGTAGTCATTCAATGGAAGCATGTCTGTTGTAAACAGATCAGGGTAGCCATCATTATTTATATCCGCAATATCAGCACCCATTGATGAAAAACTTGTATGCTGCATCCAATCTTCCATTTCATCTTTGAAAGTTCCGTTTTTTTGATTAATGTATAAATAGTCTCTTTCGTAAGAATCGTTCGAGACAAATACATCGGGATAACCATCGCCGTTTATATCACCAACAGAAACTCCCAATCCAAAACTGATAAGGCTTCCGTGAATTCCCGCTTCTTTCGTTACTTCTTTAAAATGTCCATTATCATTTCGGAATAAATGATCACCGCCGCCTTTTAAAAAATCAGCTACCGGCCATTGGCTCTCTGGCAGGTCGCGTCGATTCGAATAATTCAACTGGTTTATTGGAATAGGGCTGTTATTGATCATAAAACAATCCAGGTCGCCATCGAGATCGTAATCAAAAAATGAAACATGTGTGGTATAGGCAGAAATATCCAGCCCATATTGAGCCGCAGATTCGGTAAAACTGAGATTGTGATTATTTATGTAAAGTTTGTTCTTTCTATTGCCTGTCCTCATGCGCCCTGACGAGCAAACGTAAATGTCGAGCCAGCCATCTCCGTTTATATCGGCAAACACAACGCCTGTATTCCATTTATCGTCTTTAATGATCCCGGCTCTATCACTGATATCTTCAAACTTAAAATTGCCTTGATTGAGGTATAACCTGTTGGCACCTTGATTGGAGGTTAAAAACACGTCCGGAAGTCCGTCATTGTTGATGTCGCCAATTGCAACACCACCGCCGTTATAAAAATTCCGAAAGAGAAAGCTATTTTCAAGACTGTCGTCTTCAACTTTGTTGTCAAAATTGATCCCTGAATTTTCAACCAGTTGAAATAAACTGTTCTCGTGTTTTTTGTTATTGCAGGACAAGAAGAGCACTACAAACACATACACAATCGCCAGGCGCATCTTCAGTTGATGTTTAAGAAAAAACAATTTCAAAAAAAGAAAGGTCATTTAAAAATGACCTTTCACAATTTTATAATAAAAATGATCTATTATTCATATCCTGGATTCTGAACCAGGTTCGGATTCGCTGCTAAAGCCTGACTAGGTACGGGAAATACAAGATATTTTGGATCGTCAGCCGGTTTGTAAGCCCAGGGTTTCAGGAACATTCCAAAACGGATCAGGTCAGTTCTTCTTTGGCTTTCCCAGTAAAGCTCTCTGCCTCTTTCCGCAAGCAAAGTGTTCGGATCCTTCAAATCGCCAGAGTTCACTAAGACAAGAGTTGCCATCGGAACTGCATCTCTTGCAGTCCTTAATTCGTTTACCAGGAGAAGGGCTCCGGCCGCATCGGGAGCAGCAGCCCGCATTTTTGCTTCGGCTACCATCAATACTACGTCAGCATATCTGAAAATCATAAACCAGTTACCGGAAGGACCACTGTAAGAAGCACTGCCCGTACTAAAATCAGGTGGATATTTTTCAACTCTTATACCGGTAACTTCCAGGTTAGGACCTGTTTCAATCATATTGGCAGCGATATTGGGATCGAACGACAGTGGATTACCCTTTCTATCTTTCAATGCAACATTATTCTCATTGTATTGCTGCCCGATCATAAGTCCTGGTCTTTGTCCGCTCTTATCTGTAACGCCACGGTAAAACCTGCCACCAAGTCTTTGGTCAACTGCAGTATCACTCAAATGTGGAGTCAGTGCATTGAGTGGTGTGGGAACACCAAAGCTGTTATAAAAATCAGCAACGGTAGAAAATCCGTTCCACCCGGCATTGGGATTATTAGGTGTATATTGATTATAATGCAGCGTCATGAACCAACGGGTATTGATGCCGCTATTGCCTGCAGAAACTCCCGTCGTGTTGGCATATGCAAAAATAGCTTCAGTGGAATTACGGTTCGTAATGCTGAAGTTGTCAAAGTATTCAGACATGTATGAATATTTTCCACTAGTGATAATGGAATTACCGATAGTAATAACCTGCTGCATGTCAGCATCGTCAAAAGTAGGAGAAGCTCTATTAATGAAAGCTCCCTTATTAAGATAGCATTTCATCAATAAAGTCTTCGCTGCATCCTGGTTGGCTACAGACATATTTGTTATTCCACCCGGAGCCAAATCAGGTATAATTGCGGTCAATTCATCAATGATAAATTGTACGGCATCAGCACCTGTTTTAACCGTTGGAGCATTTAGCAAATTCTCTCCCGGCTGCCTGATTGGGTATTGGTTAAATAAGTCCAACAAAGTGTATAACGAAAGCGCTCTCAAAAATCTCGCCTGTGCAGCCTGTGAGGCAGTTGGACTGAATGCAAGCACGTTCGTGGCATCGAAATTCAGCTTATTTAAATTATTGAACGCATTAAGCGTATTCCCATCGGCCGCGTTAAAGGTGTGATTATGAATGATACGCCATGCCCCGTTGTCATCCCAATCACCTCCTCTTGTGGGCACAAGCGATATGTCTGACGAGTTTTCCTCTAAACTCAGCACCTGGCCCTGGTCACCACAAAAAGGAGTGCCAATGTCACTGTAAGCGGCTTGTAATAATAACTGGGTTCCCTGCGCACCTAGAGCAGAAGACGTCTGGCTACTCGTTAGGGTACTTCTTAATGTTTCATCCAATTTGGTACAACTTATAATAGTCATTGTGAGTACAACTCCAATTACCTTTAAGTTTCTATATGAGAGCATAAAAGTTATTTTTTAGATTAGATGATTGACTTATAAAGTAAAATTCAAACCAAATGTGATCGTCCGTGGCGTCGGGTATGGAATATACTCGATCGATCTCGATGGATACCCGGCATTGTTTTTATCAATGTTTACCTCAGGATCAAACCCGGTGAATTTTGTCGATACGAATAAGTTGGTTCCACTTACAAATACACTTAAGTTCTTTACATATTTCCCGGCTTCTCCGATATTATACGAGATGGTTGCATTACGCATTTTGAAGTAATTGCCACTTTCTAAAAACCTGTCGGATGCTCCTACCCCGCTGCTAGGCTTCTCGTCGGAATCAAATGCTGCCTTGTCTATATTCCTGCCCTGGATGATGCCGGAAATATTGGTAACGCTTGTCCTGGTATTATTGTAAATCACATATCCCCCTGCACCACCTCCGTTCAAAGTTAGCGTGAGCTTTTTGAAAGCGGCAGTAACTGTAGCTCCCCAGATCGTGCTAGGATTAGGATCCCCTGCAAAATATATCTCATCGGCGCCGCCTATCTGCTGGTTGCCACCTGCGTCAAATCCTTTAAATGGCTTCAGGTAAAACTCATTTACGGGCTGATCATTTGTGATAATCTGCGACAGTGTTCCCGATACTCCTTGTCCATCGATCGTACCGGTCAAGATAACTAAGGGAGTTTTTGTGCCAGGCGCAAAAAATTCTGTCAGCTTGTTTTTGTTGTTAGCAATATTGAACGTAGCGTCTAAAGTGAAGTCCGTCTTCTGAATAACTGTTGCACCGACCGCAAATTCAAAACCTGTATTCTTCAAATGACCAGGAATATTGATCCAGTAAGTTGATGCTGGGGCCGGCTGGATGGCTACGCTTTGGAACAGGATATCAGTAGTAGTTTTGTCATAATAATCAAACGCGCCATATATTCTTCCATTAAGAAGCGAATAGTCTACTCCAAAGTCGTAGGAAGTTGTTGTTTCCCACTTAAGATCAGGGTTGGCCACATTGGACTGGCTGGCATTGTTGTATGCATTGAATCCGAATTGTTCCTGTGAAGCACCTGAAGGGAATTCCTGGTTTCCAGTTTGTCCCCAGGAAGCTCTGAGTGCAAGGGATGTGATCAGTCCGCCTTTCTTCATAAATTCTTCATTACTGATCAACCATTTGCCCGCGATAGACGGGAAATAACCATACTTATTGTTCTCACCAAATCTGCTGGATCCATCACTTCTGAACGTACCGGTTAAGAAAAATCTATTATTATAGTTTAATATAGCCCTTACAAAATAGGACTGCAATTCGGTTGTCGGATCAACATAAGTGCTTGGCAAGTTCTGAGTGCGACCATTCTGCAACATCGCAGTATAAGGAATGTCAATAATGTTGCCCTGAGTCAGGTTGGTATTGAATCCGTTTGCCGAAAAACTACTGTTAGAGAAATCTGATTTCCAGTATTCAAACCCAGCCGTTGCGTTCAGGTTGAGCTTGCTTGTGAGATCTGCAACGTAATTCAATGTGTGTGTAAAGGTCTGTGACGTCAGCTGCGCATTGGAGATCGCTCCAATACCGTTGCCCGATAAGCCTGAATAACCTTCCAGCCATCCATATTCGTTCGTATTTCTATATCCCGCACTGTGGTTGACAGCGTACAGAAATTTATAGTCAAGCCCTTTAAATAATCTGAGTGTTGCAGAGATGTTCCCTAAATAGGTATTTACATTCGCAACGTCTGTTATACCCTCCGTCAGCGCTAAGGGATTACCCGAACCGTTTTTCGGAAAGACGAAAAAGCCCGTCGCCGGATCTTTAAAGGGTTGTGTAGGATTCCATTGCAACACAGAACTGATCAGGTCTCCCTGCGAACCAACCTGGTTCACTACAGCACCAATATTTTCTGTAGTATGACCTGCGATCAGGTCAAAATCAATTGTTAGTCTTTTGTTCAGGAATTTGTATTGACCACCGAAATTTCCAAGAAATCTGTTCAGCGAAGTATTTTTAATAAATCCCTGGGTTTGCGCGCCAAGAAACGATGCTCTAAATTTGCCGCTTTCATTTCCACCGCTAAGTGCCACTGAATAATTCTGGGAGACGTTACTCTGAACGATTTCGTCTTGCGCATCGATATTCTGGCCACCGTCTAAAGGAGGAGTAGTAGTTGGAGCGTTGTACTTGCTCAACCCACTGCGGAACTGACCCGCATCGAGGATCTCATATTTTTTCATATAGCCAGCAAAAACACCGAAACTTGTTCCGAACTCAAGCTTGGTCGGACCCGACCCACCCTTTTTGGTAGTGATCACTATGACTCCATTTGCTCCGCGCGAACCATAGATCGCCGAAGAGGAGGCGTCTTTAAGCACGTCAATGGATAAGATATCATTTGGATTAATATAGATCAGCGGGTTGGACTCAGGAGTTGGCCCAAAGCCTCCCAAGGTCAGACTCGGTCTTGCAGTCCTTCCATCCAGGATCACACCGTCAATCACATAAATTGGGTTGTTACCACCGCGAATGGAGTTGTTACCGCGAATCTTTACAGTTGTTGCCGCACCAGGCTGGCCACTATTTTGGGTGATCTCCAATCCGGGAACCTTACTTTGCAGCAATTGGTCCGGTGACGTTATCACACCCTTGTTAAAATCCTTTGCCTGGACGGATGAGATCGATCCGGTAACATCTCTTCTTTTTGATGTACCGTACCCGATCACGACAATTTCATTTAAGCTGGCCCCTGTTGCCACAAGTAACACATCGACCGTCGTTAGCCCGGTTACGCTCACCTCCTGTGTAGCATAACCCACAGAGGAAACAAGCAGCGTGGTCACGTTATCGGGAACACTTAACGAGAAAGTGCCGTCGACCTTTGTACTTGTACCAGTACTCGTGCCTTTCGCGACAACAGACACCCCTCCAAGAGGCCCCCCATCCTTGCTGTCGCTAACTTTTCCAGAAACTGTTTTTTGTGCGAAAAGAGATTGTGTAAGACTCAAAAGCAGTACAGACAACCCTATACTGCGCAGCAGTTGTTTTACAAGCATAATCGTTAGTTTTTCTATTAGATTGCATAAATTTAGGTAATATGTATAATCCACACAAAAAAAATTTTCAAAAATTTTTTTTCAGCCTCTGGATTATTTTTTTATACCACAAATTGATGATGTTACCTTTTGTAAAACCTTAGTTTGATATTTAAATATACAGTTAGTCTATTTCTATGTATACAAAAGATGAGTCAACCCGGCTTCAAAAAGTTACAGTTTCCTTTTTAAAAGAGTATGAAAAAGGCGTTTCCGAAACTAAAATCGAAAGTCTTCGGAATGTCTTGCGATTTCATGAATACCGCTACTATATATTAAATGACCCTCTTATTTCGGATTATGAATATGACCAGCTTTTCAAAGCACTGGAAAAAATAGAAACAGCAAATCCGAAATTAATTACAGCTGATTCACCCACTCAGCGTGTAGCAAAAGGATTGACAAAAGCTTTTCCAACAGTGCAGCATCTTGTTCCCATGTTGTCACTTGATAACTCGTACAATAGTGATGACCTGGTCGATTTCGATCGAAAAGCAAGAGAAGCAACCGGCATTGACAAGATCGAATATACTGTTGAGCCAAAATTTGATGGCGGCAGTTTGTCCCTGATCTATGAAGAGGACATGCTGGTTCGGGGCGCTACAAGAGGCAATGGTGTGGAAGGCGATGAAGTAACAACAAATATCAGGCAGATAAGATCTATTCCATTGTCTGCAAAATTCTCTGGTTATGGTTTACAGCAAGTTGAAATAAGAGGTGAGGTATTGATCAATAAGACCAATTTTACGAAATACAACCAGCAGATGATCGAACAGGGATTTGCACCTTTAGCTAATGCGAGAAATGCTGCATCAGGTACTTTGCGAATAAAGGATCCCGAAGAAGTAAGAAAAAGGAATCTTGAGGTCTTCGTTTATAATATCAGCTTTTATACGAAGACAAAAAAAAGCAGTAGTAAGTCAGATATCTTACAGACGCATTCGGGTTCCCTGGAAATGCTTTGGAACCTTGGTTTTCGCAGTCCGAAAAAAGAAATGAGGGTTTTTAAAGGAATTGAAGCTGTTATAAATTATTGTCTCGAATTCGAG
>Ga0207706_10001939_pt1 | contig 20308 bp, 14 predicted proteins | sample KBSC53metaG_FD_184318 | JGI IMG/M metagenome (GOLD analysis project Ga0207706, IMG submission 184318) | Corn rhizosphere microbial communities from Kellogg Biological Station, Michigan, USA - KBS C5-3 metaG (SPAdes) (version 2) | ecosystem: Host-associated > Plants > Roots > Rhizosphere > Soil ... | reverse complement strand
GCAACCGGCTCTTCGTCGCAGTGGAGTCTGCGCCCGGCATCGGCCTGCCCGCCGGCTTCGCCCATTGGGACCTCGTCGCACGCGTCACCTTCGACCTGCTCACCGCGGCCGCCATCGTGCATGCCACGAGCGTGCACCCGCGCCCCTTGCCCGCGCGGCATGTGGTCAGCACGATCAGCTGGCTGGTGGCCTTCGTGCTGGCGGGCCTGGTGGCCGTCGGCCGGCTGCCCGAAGTGTGGTGGTGGGCGCAGGCCGACGCCATCGGCTCGGGCCTCATCTCGATGGCCTTGCTCAGCTGGTCCTACAAGATCGAGCCCAACCCGTTCGCGATCGTGCTGCGCCGGTTCGGCACGGTGGCGGCAGGCACGCTCGCATTGCTCACCGTCGCGGTCGCCGCCGCAAGCCGGCAGCCCGGCATGCAGTTCAACATCGCCGCGGTCGGCTCGGTGATCTGGTATGTCTTTCTCGCGTCGCTGCTGCTGCTGGTGCCCTTTTTGTCGCGCTCGCAGCAGGTGATGCGCGAGTTCTCGATGCTCGCCGGCATCAGCACCGTCGCCAGCTCGCTCGACCTGCTGTTCGTCGCGATGTTCTCGCTCGGGCAGTTCGCCTCCCTGACGCTGTCGCTGTTCCTCTCGCTCGGCCTGTATGCCGGCGCGCGCCAGTGGATCCTGAACCAGATGCTGGGCGACAACATGCTGACCACGGAGCGCATGTTCGAGCAGCTTTACCGCATCGCCCGCGAGGTCGAGGTCCATCCGGAGAAGACGCGTGAGCTGCTGTCTCGCCTGCTGCGCGAGCTGTTCGAGCCGCTGGAGCTGATGCATGTGGAGCGCAGCTCCACGCATGCGCGCGTCGTGGGCGACGGCTCGACGATGCTGGTGCCGGTGCCGCATCTGGTCGAGGACGCGGAGCATTCGTCTTCGGGCTCGGTCGTGATCCGGTTCGCACGCCGCGGCAAGCGCATGTTCACGCAGGAAGACGCGCGCCTGACCGATCGGATCGTCGAGCAGCTGCGGCGCGCGGTGGCCTTCGACAAGGCGGTGGAGCAAGGGCGCAGCGAGGAGCGCACCCGCATCGCGCAGGACCTGCACGACGACATCGGCGCGCGCCTGCTGACGCTGATGTACAAGGCGCCGAACCCCGAGATGGAAGACTACCTGCGCCATACGCTGCAGGACCTCAAGACGCTGACGCGCGGCCTCGCCGCCTCGAGCCACCGGCTCACCCATGCCGCCGCCGAATGGAAGGCCGACATCACGCAACGCCTGACCGCCGCACACTGCGACCTGCGCTGGACCTTCAGCTGCGACCGCGAGATCGTGCTCACGGTGGTGCAGTGGTCCGCGCTGACGCGCATGCTGCGCGAGCTGGTCAGCAACACGATCTCGCATTCGCAGGCCACGCAGGTCGACGTGGACATCACCTTCGAGCGCAACGCCTTCCAGCTGCGTGTCAGCGACGACGGCATCGGCCGCAACCCGCAGGCGTGGTCGCACGGCCTCGGCCTCGGCGGCGTGCGCAAACGCGTCAAGCTGATGGGCGGCGAGGTCGAATGGCGCGAGAACCTGCCGCGCGGCATCACCTGCTGCGTGCGAATCCCCGAGCTGGTGGAGAAACGCTGAATTTGCAGGCTATAATCGCTGTCTTACTGCGGTGGCTGTAGCTCAGTTGGTAGAGTCCCAGATTGTGATTCTGGTTGTCGTGGGTTCGAGTCCCATCAGCCACCCCACCCGGTCAGCTTGAAAACGCGCCCTCCGAGGCGCGTTTTTCATTCCCGGAAGACCTCGCACGCGGATTGCCCACAGGCAGATGAGCACTGCCGATTCGAGGAGTCCGCATGAGCCCTTTGCCTTCATACCCCCTGGTGCCGAGGTCGCCGCCCGGCAGGAGCGGCGACCGATGAGCCACGCCATGCCTGCGTTGCCGCGCGTGCCGTGGATCAACCTCTGCGCGCTGCAGCTGATCCGCCTGCGCCCCGACGTTCCGCCCGAGACGCTGTTGTACGTGGCCAGCCTGTTGTGGCACGAGTCGCCCGAATTGCCGCCGCAGGAAGCCGCCCAGCTCGAGACCCGCGAGTGGGCCGCCTGCAACTGAGTCGCAGCGCACGCCAATGAAAAAGCCGGGCACACGGCCCGGCTTCAGGGAGCGTTGAAAGAGTACGTCAGCGGGCCGCTGCCGAGGCTGCCGCCTCCGATGCCTCTGCCTTTGCGTTCGGCTTGACCTCGGCCTTGTAGCGGGCCTTCAGCGCGTTGTAATAGGCCTGCGCCTCGGCATTGCCCCACGATTGCTCGTAGCGCGATTCAAGGGCCTTGAACTCCTGGCCGGCGGTGTCCGGTGCCTGGACCTTACTGACGCGAACCACCGCGTACCCCTGGTCGCCGAGATCGACACCCACCGCGGCGGGCAGCTTGCCGGCGTCGGCACGCAATGCCGCGTCGACGATCTGGCGCGGCAGGCCTTCGGGCTTCACACGGGAGATCATCACCGGCTGCGCGAGGCCGGCCGTGTCGCCACCCTGCTTCAGTTGCGCGAGACGCGCTTCGCCTTCCTTGCGTGCCTGGGCGGAAGCCTGCGCGGCGACCACGCGTTCGCGGACGCGGTCCTTCACCTCGGCCAACGGCAGCGTGCGGGCCGGCGTGTACTGCACGACGTGCGCCGCTGCGAGCTGGTTGGGCGCGATTTCCACCGCATCGGTGTTGCGCTTGTTGCGCAGCGCTTCGGCACCGAAGACAGCGTCGATGAACTTCTGCGAGCCCAGCGGACCTTCCCCCTGCGGGGCGGTCGTGTGCTGCACGGTGGCCGTGCGCTTCTCGAGCTTGAGCTTCTCGATCACCGGCTGGAGGCTGTCGGACTGCTCGTACACCGTGTTGCTGAACTCGCTCGCCAGCTCGGTGTAGCGGCGCAGCGCGCCCTGCTTCTTCAGGTCGTCCTCGATGCTCGCCTTCACGGCCTCGAAAGGCTTTTTGCCCCCGCCACGCACTTCGGCGAGCTTGATGATGTGGTAGCCGAATTCGGTCTCCACGACTCCGCTCACATCACCCGGCTTCATCGAGAACGCAGCATCGGAGAACGGCTTCGTCATCGCGTCGCGTGCAAAGAAGCCGAGGTCCCCGCCCTGGTCCTTGGAACCAGGGTCATCCGAATTCTTCTTCGCCAGTTCCCCAAAGGCGGCGGGATTCTTCTTCACCTCGGCGAGCAAGGCCTCGGCCTTCGCCTTTGCTTTCGCGCGATCGGCCGCCGATGCGTCCTTCTCGGCCTTGATCAGGATGTGGCTGGCGCGGCGCTCTTCGGGCATGGAGAACTGCACCTTGTCGGCGTCATAGGCCTTGCGCACCTCTTCTTCCGACACGTTGATGCCTCGCTTGAGCGATTCGACATCCAGCACGACGTACTCGATGGCTGCCTGCTCAGGCGCCTTGAACTGCGCCTCGTGGGCCTTGTAGTAGGCCTCGATCTCGGCGTCGGTGGGCGACACCTTGGACAGATAGTCCTTCGCATCGAAACGCTGCAGCTGCACCTCGCGTTGCTGCAGCAGCGGCTCCAGCGCCGCCTTCGCGTTGCCCTTCGGTGCGAGGCTTCCGCCTTCGATGCCGGCCAGCACCTGCTGCAGCGCCAGCTCCTGCGACAGGCGCGCCTCGAAGGCCTCGGCTGTCCACCCCTGCGCCTGCAGCAAGGCCTTGTACTTCGCTCGATCGATCTGGCCATCGGGGCCGCGCAGTTGCTGCAGTTCCGGCATCGACTGCAGGTGGCGCGCCAGTTGTTCGCCCGACACCGTCAAATGCATTTTTTGCACCGCCGTTTCGAGCACGCGGTCGCGCACCAAACCCTCGAGGATCTGCATGCGCAGCTCGGGCGTGTCGAAGGCCTTGACGTCGAGGTTCGGCTGGCGACGGCGCGCCATCTCGAGCTGGCGCTGGTAGGCCGTGTCCCACTCGGCTCGGGTGACGGATTGGCCCGCGACCTTGGCGACCGAGTTGCCGGCACCTTCGCTGAAGCGGCTGTAGCCCTGGATGCCGAACAGGATGAACGAAGGGAAGACCAGCAGCGCGAGCAGGAACTGCAGCAGTCGGGTGTGCGTACGAACGAAATCGAACATCGAAGACCTCGGTGAAGGCGCTCTTCAAATGCGACAAAGGCGAACCTGGGTTCGCCTTTGACGGTGGGGTTGTTGCGCGTCGGCGGCGGATTCTAGCCGAGGCCGATGCGCCAAAGAAGCAGCGCGGAGGGGAATGCCGGATGGTGGGTGCTGACGGGTTCGAACCGCCGACCTACGCCTTGTAAGGGCGCCGCTCTACCAGCTGAGCTAAGCACCCGGCGGCTCGTATTACTTGAGAGCGTCTTTCAGCGCCTTGCCGGCGCGGAACTTGGGGACCTTGGCGGCCTTGATCTTGATCGTGTCGCCGGTGCGGGGATTGCGGCCGCTGCGGGCAGCGCGCTTGGTGACAGAGAACGTACCGAAACCGACCAGCGACACCGAATTGCCTTTCTTGAGCGTCGCTTTCACACCGCCGATCAGAGCCTCGAGCGCGCGGCCGGCAGCTGCCTTGGAGATGTCTGCCTGCATCGCGATGTGGTCAATCAGTTCACTTTTGTTCACGAAGGTACCCCCTCTCAAAGGTGTCTCGACGAAGTGTGTTCGGTGGTATCCGGGGCGCCCCCGGGAGGCAGATTCCGCCCGATTCATTACAGCGGCGCGCCCTGGCAGTGTCAAGCGCGGATGCGGATTCTATGCGGATTCATCCTCTGGCCAGGAGCGCAAATCTTCACGCGGGGCGACAGATGAAGCAGGTGGTCAGCGCGCCTTGGCGCGGATCTCCGGCAGCGCCTTCTGCAGGTAGTAGATCATCGACCAGATGGTCAGCACCGCAGCGATGTAGATCAGCGCCGTGCCCCACAGCTGCGTGTCCACCAGGCCGAACAGCGTGCCGTGGTACAGCAGGAATGGGATCGCGATCATCTGCACGGTCGTCTTCACCTTGCCCAGCATGTGCACCGCGACGCTGCGCGAGGCGCCGATCTGCGCCATCCATTCGCGCAGTGCCGAGATCGCGATCTCGCGGCCGATGATCACCAGCGCCACCAGCGCATCGACACGCTGCAGGTGCACCAGCACCAGCAAGGTCGAGCAGACGAGGAACTTGTCGGCCACCGGGTCGAGGAACGCGCCGAAGGACGAGGTCTGATTGAGCCGGCGCGCCAGGTACCCGTCGGCCCAGTCGGTCAATGCGAACACGACGAACAGCACCGTCGCGATCAGGTTGCGCATCGGATCGCTCACCGTGCTGGCCGGCAGATCGTAGATGCCGACGATCAGCGGGATGCAGACGATGCGCGCCCAGGTCAGCAGGGTGGGAACGGTGAAGAACATGGAGGGATTATTCGTCAAGCGTGCGCGGCTTGAATCGGCGGTTGTCGTCGAACAGGAACACCTCCGTGAACTTCCACGGTTTCTTCAGGTACTTCATGTCGCCGTAGGGGCCGGCTCGCTTGACCGCATCGATGGCGATCTGCGTGGTATCGGTGGCCTGCCGCGGATGGCGCAGCACTTCGACGCGCCGCACGCTGCCGTCGGAGTTCAGCTCGATCTCGAGCACCGGGATCGCCAGCAGGATGTCGGGCACCTTGCCGATGTAGGTGATGCTCGGATTGGCCGCCACCATGCGCAGCGCCGCCTGCTTCTTGAAGTCGTCCCAGTTGCGGGCGGCCACCGCCGGCGGCAGCTCCTTCGGGGCCGAGGCCGAGCCCTTGCCGCCGGGCGCGGGCTGCACCGGCGTGGGTGTCGGCCTGGTGCTGGGCACCGGCACGACGGTGGGTCCGGGCTTCTCGGTGGAGCAGGCTGCCAGCGTGGCCAGCACGCCGGCCGCGAGGGCCGCACGAAGAAACACGGGATCAGTGAAGCGCACGATAGATTTCCTCAGCCAGTTCGCGCGAGATGCCGTCGACCTGGGTCAGGTCGTCGACGCTCGCATTCGTCACACCCCGCACGCCGCCGAAACGCTGCAGCAGACGCGCCCTCTTCTTCGGGCCCACGCCGGGGATCTCCTCCAGGCGGCTGCCGCCGGTGCGCACCTTGGCACGGCGGGCCCGCATGCCGGTGATCGCGAAGCGGTGCGCCTCGTCGCGGATCTGCGCGACCAGCATCAACGCCGCGGAGTCATGGCCCAGGTAGACCTTGGGCCGGCCATCCGCGAAGACCAGTTCCTCGAGGCCGACCTTGCGGCCCTCGCCTTTCTCGACACCGACGATCAGCGAGAGATCCAGCCCTAGCTCCTCGAACACCTCGCGCGCCATCGCCACCTGGCCGCGGCCGCCATCGACCAGCACCAGATCGGGCATGCGGGCAGAGCCGGTGGCCACGCCTTCGGCCAGCTTCGCGTAGCGGCGCGTCAGCACCTGACGCATCGCCGCGTAGTCGTCGCCGCCGGTGATGCCCTCGATGTTGTAGCGGCGGTACTGAGAGCTCTGCATCTGGTGGTTCTCGAAGACCACGCAGCTTGCCTGAGTCGCCTCGCCGGCCGTGTGGCTGATGTCGAAACACTCGATGCGGAAGGTGTCGAGGCTCTCGGGCGCGAGGTCGAGCGCCTCGGCGAGCGACCGCGTGCGTTCGCGCTGCGAGCCCTCTTCGGCGAGCAGGCGCGCCAACGCCAGCTCGGCACCCTTGACCGCCATCTCCTGCCAGATGCGGCGCTGCTCGCGGGGCTGGTGCTGGGCCGTGACCTTGACGCCGCTCTGCAGCGACAGCGCATCGACCAGCCCCTTGTCGACCGCATGGCTCAGCACGAGTTGCGGCGGCACGGGGCTGTCGAGGTAATGCTGCGCGATGAAGGCCTCCAGCACCTGCACCTCGGGCGACGGCAGGTCGCCCCGCTCTTCCACCTGCTCGGCATTGAGCGCGGTGGCGTCCTCCACATGGCTGGGAAAGTAGGCCCGGTCGCCGAGGTGCCGGCCGCCGCGCACCATCGCGAGGTTCACGCAAGCTCGGCCGCCTTGTACCCGCACCGCGAGGATGTCGACGTCCTTGTCGGTCGCGCTGAGCGAGCTGGCCTCCACCGATTGCTGGTGCAGCACGCGCGACAGCGCCGCGATCTGGTTGCGCACCTCGGCCGCCTTCTCGAACTCCAACGCCTCCGAGTAGGCCATCATCTGCGTCTGCAGCGCATCGATGACTTCCTGCTGCTCGCCGAGCAGGAAGCGCTCGGTATTGGCCACGTCGCGCTGGTAATCCTCGGCGGAGATGAAGCCGACGCAAGGCCCCGAGCAGCGCCGGATCTGGTACAGCAGGCAAGGCCGCGTGCGGTTGTTGAACACCGTGTCTTCGCAGGTGCGCAGCCGGAAGACCTTCTGGATGAGCTGGATCGTCTCCTTCACTGCCCACGCACCGGGATACGGGCCGAAGTAGCGGTGCTTCTTGTCGACCGAGCCGCGGTAGTAGGCCACGCGCGGGAAGCCATGCGTCACCAGCTTCAGATACGGATAGCTCTTGTCGTCACGGAACAGGATGTTGAACCGGGGGTTCAACGTCTTGATCAGGTTGTTTTCCAGCAGCAGCGCCTCGGCCTCGCTGCGCACGACGGTGGTCTCCATGCGCGCGATGCGCCCGACCATGTGGCCGATGCGGGTGCCGCCGTGGTCCTTTTGAAAGTAGCTGGAGACGCGCTTCTTCAGGTTGCGCGCCTTGCCGACATAGAGCACGCCGCCGTTGGCGTCGTAGTAGCGGTACACGCCCGGCAGGCTGGGCAGCGCAGCCACTTCGGCCAGCAGGCGCTCACGAAGGGCATCGGCGGGCACCGCGGCAGCGGTATCGGTAGAGGGTAGCTCGGCGTCGTTCATCGAACTTTGATTGTGCCGCTTCGACCGAAAACATAATGCTGCGATGCAGTGGGATCTCTTCTGCCGTGTGATCGACAACTACGGCGACATCGGCGTCTGCTGGCGCCTGGCGGCCGATCTCGGCGCCCGCGGTGAAGCGGTGCGCCTGTGGATCGACGATGCGTCAGCGCTCGCATGGATGGCACCCCACGGGGCCACCGGTGTCGAAGTGCTGCCCTGGACGGCGACGCCTGCGCCGCTGGAACCCGGCGAGGTCGTCGTCGAGGCCTTCGGCTGCGACCCGCCGGTGGAGTTCGTGCGGCGCATGGCGCTCGCAACCCGACGCCCGGTGTGGATCAACCTCGAGTACCTGAGCGCCGAAGACTATGTGGAGCGCAGCCACGGCCTGCCGTCGCCGCAGCTCAGCGGCCCGGGCGCCGGGCTGACCAAATGGTTCTTCTACCCGGGGTTTTCAGAGCGCACCGGCGGGCTGCTGCGCGAACCCGGCCTGCTCGGCGAGCGCGAAGCCTTCGACCGCGAGGCCTGGCTGTCGGCGCAGGGCCTGCAGCGCCGGGATGAGGAGCGCGTCGTCAGCCTCTTCTGCTACGACAACCCGGCCCTGCCGGATCTGCTGCGCACGCTGGCCACGCAGCCGACGCTGCTGCTGCTGACACCGGGCGCAGCGCAACAAGCCGCGCCGTTGCTGCCCGAAGACGGCCGCCTGGGTGCCCTGCGCAGCCATGCCCTGCCTTGGCTGCCGCAGCCCGACTACGACCGGCTGCTGTGGAGCTGCGACCTGAACTTCGTGCGGGGCGAAGACTCCTTCGCGCGCGCGCACTGGGCCGGCGTGCCTTTCGTCTGGCATATCTACCCGCAGCACGACGGCGCCCACGCCGCCAAGCTCGACGCCTACCTCGACCGCCTGCTCGAAGGGGCGCCGGAATCGCTGGTGCGCGAACTGCACGCCCTCTGGCACGGCTGGAACGGCCTGGACTTGTGGCCGCCGCACCTGCCCCTATATCGGGACTGGGCACAAGCCTGCACGCGCTGGCGTGACAGGCTGCTCGCCCAGGATGACCTGACGACGCAATTGCTCCGCTTTGTGCGCCAGAAAGGTTAAAATGAGAGGCTTTGCGCATTCCTGTGTGTCGAGTGCGCTGATCCGCGTTGTTCTCCATCAAGAACGCGCAACCCCCTTCACGGAATCGCTATGAAACTCGCTCAGGAAATTCGCGCCGGCAACGTCATCATGCAGGGCAAGGATCCGATGGTGGTCCTCAAGACCGAATACAGCCGTGGCGGCCGCGGTGCGGCCACCGTGCGCATGAAGATGAAGAACCTGCTCAACGGCTCGGGCGCCGAAGTGGTGTTCAAGGCCGACGACAAGATGGACCAGATCGTCCTCGACAAGAAGGAGTGCACCTACTCCTACTTCGCCGACCCGATGTACGCCTTCATGGACGCCGAGTACAACCAGTTCGAGGTCGAGGCCGAGAACATGGGCGACGCGATCAACTACCTCGAAGACGGCATGCCGGTCGAAGTGGTGTTCTACGACGGCAAGGCCATTTCGGTCGAACTGCCGACCACCGTGGTCCGCGAGATCGAGACCGAGCCGGCCGTCAAGGGCGACACCTCGGGCAAGGTCATGAAGCCCGCCCGCCTGGTCGGCACCGGCTTCGAGATCGCCGTCCCGCTGTTCGTGGAAAACGGCGACAAGATCGAAATCGACACCCGCACGCACGAGTACCGCAAGCGCGTCTGACCGACCGCTCGGTCTGGCAACAAGGGCACTTCGGTGCCCTTTTTCATGCGTGCTAGCGTCCCACCGATGAAGACCCAGCCGATCGTCCCGGCCCGCATCGACTTCAGCGACCCGGCTGCACCGTTCGCCAGCGACTTCGGCGACGTCTACCACTCGCGCTCGGGCGCCCTCGCCCAGGCGCGGCACGTCTTCCTCGGGGGCAACGGCCTTCCCGGGCGCTGGCAGGAGCGGCAGCGCTTCGTCGTGCTCGAGACCGGCTTCGGCCTGGGCAACAACTTCCTCGCGACCTGGGCGGCGTGGCGCGACGACCCGCGGCGCTGCGAGCGGCTGCACTTCATCTCGGTGGAGAAGCATCCGCCCCGGCGGGATGACCTGCAGCGGGCGCACGCCGGCTCGCCGCTGGCGGCGCTAGCCGACCAGCTCACAGCCGCCTGGCCGGCGCTCACGCCCAACCTGCATCCGATGAGCTTCGAGGGCGGCCGCGTCCAGCTGTTGCTGGCGCTGGGAGACGCGGCCGACTGGCTGCCGGAGATCGTCGCCGAGGTGGATGCCTTCTACCTCGATGGTTTCGCCCCGTCGAAGAATCCGCAGATGTGGGACCGCCGGCTGACCAAGGCGATGGGCCGGCTCGCGGCGCCCGGCGCAAGCGCCGCCACGTGGAGCGTGGCGCGCGAGGTGCGCGACGGCCTCGGCGAGGCCGGCTTCGTGGTCGAGCGGGCTCCTGGCTTCGCCGGCAAGCGCGAGATGAGCGTCGCGCGCTACGCGCCTGCGTTCACCCCGCGACGGGCGCCTTCCCGCATGCAGGCAAAGGCCGATGGTCCAAGGGAGGCTGTCGTGATCGGCGCAGGGCTGGCCGGCGCCGGCGTGGCGCATGCGCTCGCGGAGCACGGTTATCACTGCACCGTGCTCGATCGACATCCTGCTCCCGCCTCCGAGACCTCGGGCAACCCGGCCGGGTTGTTCCACGGCGTGATCACGCCGGAAGACGGTGCTCATGCGCGCTTCAACCGCGCGGCGGCACTGTTCGCGCAGCGAAGCTTCGCGCCTTGGCTGGGCAGCGGCGAGATTCCAGGCCGGATCGATGGCCTGCTGCGGCTGGACACCGGGGAACCTGCGGCCATGGAGGCGCTGGTTGCCCGGCTTGGCCTGCCCGCCGACTACCTCCGGGTGGTGTCGGCGGAGCAGGCTTCGGAGCTTGCCGGTCTGCGCATGCCGTCGCCGGCCTGGTTCTACCCCGGCGGCGGCTGGCTCTCGCCGGCCGCACTCGCACGCCGGTGGCTGCGGGAGGCGGAGCACATCGTGTTTCGCGGCGGCGTGGCCATTCAATCGGTGCGGCAGGCGGCAAGCCGCTGGCAGGTGCTCGATGCCGCAGGCACCGTCTGCGCCGAGGCACCGGTGCTGGTGCTCGCCGCCGGGGCCGAGAGCCTGCGCCTGCTGGGCCGACCCGCATGGCCGCTGGAAACCGTGCGCGGCCAGATCTCGCTGCTGCCGGCGGGCACGCCCGGGCTGCTGCTGCCTCGGCGGCCGGTCGCCGGCGCCGGCTACGCGATCGCCCTGCCGGGCGGCGAGCTGCTGTGCGGCGCGAGCGCACAGGCTGGCGATCCTGATCCCGCCGTCCGGGAAGAAGACCACCTCGCCAATCTGGCGCAGCTCGGCCGCATGACCGGCGCGGCGCCACTCGTCGAGCCCGGCCGGCTCCAGGGGCGCGTGGGCTTCCGCCTGGTCAGCGACGATCGGCTGCCGGTGCTGGGGCCGATGCCGCTGCCCGATGCGCGGCTGCAAGGGCAGCGTCTGGAGCAGCCGCGCCTGATCGAGCGCCAGCCGGGGCTGTATGTCCTGACGGCGCTCGGCTCGCGGGGCATCACCTGGGCGCCGCTGGCCGCGCAGACCCTCGCGGCCTGGATCGCCGGCGCGCCTCTGCCGCTGGAGGCCAGCCTGCTCGATGCCGTGGATGCCTCGCGCTTCGTCTCGCGCCGCGCGCGGCAGGCCGAGCGTCAGCGCGCGGCCGGCTCCGTCCAGCCGCCACCGAGCGCGCGATAGACCGCCACGCGGTTCTGCAACGACGCGATCTGCGCCTGCACGGCCGCCTGCTGCGCGGTGAACAGCGAGCGCTGCGCATCCAGCAGCTCCAGCGAGCTCGCCGCCCCGTTCCTGAAGCGCAGGTCCGAGAGCTCGTAGCGCCGCGTCTCTGCGGCCGCCTGCGCCTGTGTGGCGCGCAGTTGCTCGCCCAGCGTCGCGCGTCCCGCCAAAGCATCGGCCACATCGCGGAAGGCCGACTGGATGGCTTTTTCGTACTGCGCCACCGCGATGTCTCGCGCAACCTCTGCGGCCTGCAGGTTGGCCCGGTTGCGGCCGGCATCGAACAGCGGCATCACCAGTTGCGGTGCGAAGGACCATGCGGTGCCATGGAACAGCTTCGACAGTTCGCTGCTGGCCGTGCCGGCGCTCGCGGTGAGCGTGATGCGCGGCCAGAAGGCGGCGCGCGCGGCGCCGATGTTGGCGTTGGCCGCGATCAGCTGGTCCTCGGCCTGCTTCACATCGGGCCGGCGCAGCAGCACGGTCGACGGCAGCCCGGCCGGCACATCGGGCAGGGCCTGTGCATTCCAGGCGGCCGCCGGGGGAAGGTCGGCCGGCAGTGGCTGCCCGACCAGGAGCTCGAGCGCGTTCTGGTCGAGCGCACGCTGCCGCTGCTGCTGCGCCAGTGCGACCTTCGCCGATTCGACGAGCGATTGCGCCAGGCTGAGGTCCAGCTCCGATGCCGCGCCGTTGTCGAACTTCAGCTGGGTCAGGCGCAGTGATTCCTCCCGCGTGGACAGCGTCCGCTGCGTGAGGCCGAGCAGCTCGTCGTCGCCGATCAGCGCGAAGTGCAGGTTGGCGACCGAGGCCACCAGCGAGATCTGGGCGGCCTTGCGCGCCTCTTCGCTCGCGGCCAGCTGCGACAGCGCGGCATCGCTCAGCGAACGCACCCGCCCGAACAGGTCGAGCTCGTACGACGACACCGCCAGCCCGGCGGTGTAGGTGCTCGTGATGCTGCCGTTCTGGCCCGGCTGCCGGGTGCCGGCGACCGCGGCGTTGACGGTGGGCCACTGGTCGGCGCGGCGCAGGCCGAGCTGCGCGCGCGCCGCTTCGATGTTGAGCACCGCTGTGCGCAGGTCGCGGTTGTTCTGCAGTGCCAGGTCGACGAGGCGCTGCAGTCGCGCATCGGCGAAGAACTCGCGCCAATCGCGCTCGGCCGCCGCCGGACCGGCGGTGTCCACCGTGAAAGGAAACTGCGCGGCCACCGGCGGCGCGGGCCGTTCGTAGCGCGGCGCCATCGACATGCAGCCGCTCAGCACCAGCACGGCCAGCGACGAAGCGAGAACCAGACGTTTCATCACGCGCCCTCCCCCGCGGCCTTGCCGTTGTCGTCGAGTTGGTGCGCATACAGCTTGCGCTGCCGCTCGCTGCCATGGAACAGCCCGCGCACGACGACGAAGAACACCGGCACGAACAGCACCGCGAGCAAGGTGGCGGTGATCATGCCGCCCATCACGCCGGTGCCGATCGCGCGCTGGCTGGCCGAGCCCGCGCCGCTGGCGACGAACAACGGCAGCACGCCGAGGATGAAGGCCATCGAGGTCATCAGGATCGGGCGGAAACGCAGGTGCGCCGCCTGCAGCACCGCGTCGACCACGCTTTTGCCCTGCGCCTGCAGGTCCTTCGCGAACTCGATGATCAGCACCGCGTTCTTCGCCGACAGGCCGATGATGGTGATCAGGCCGACCTTGAAGTACACGTCGTTGCTCATGTCGCGCAGGCTGGCGCCCAGCACCGCCCCGAGCACGCCCAGCGGCACCACGAGGATGACCGAGAGCGGAATCGACCAGCTCTCGTACAGCGCCGCCAGGCACAGGAACACCGCGAGCAGCGAGAACCCCAGCAGCAGGAAGGCCGTGGAGCCCGAGAGCTTTTCTTCGCGCGACTGGCCCGTCCACTCGTAGGCGAAGCCGGGCGGCAGCTGCGAGGCCAGCCGCTCCATCTCGGCCATCGCCTCGCCGGTGCTGTGGCCCGGCGCCGCATCGCCCGAGATGCGCATCGACGGATAGCCGTTGTAGCGGATCGTCTGCATCGGGCCGGTGATCCAGCGCGTGCTCGCAAAGGCCGACAGCGGCACCGGCTGGCCGCGCGTGTTCACCGCATTGAGCTTCAGGATGTCTTCGGGCTGCATGCGCGTCGGCGCATCGGCCTGCACCACCACGCGCTGCAGGCGCCCGGCGTTCGGGAAGTCGTTGACGTAGACCGACCCGAGCGCGGTGGAGATCGCCGCGTTGATCGCATCGAAGCTCACGCCGAGGCTGCTGGCCTTGTCGCGGTCGATGTCGATCTGCAGCTGCGAGGCATCCTCCAGGCCGTCGGGCCGCACGCCCGCCAGCACCTTGCTTTGCGAGGCCATGCCGAGCAGCTGGTTGCGTGCGGCCACGAGCGCGGCGTGGCCATTGCCGCCGCGGTCCTGCAGCCGGAAGTTGAAGCCCGAGGCCGAGCCGAGCTCGGGGATCGGCGGCGGGCTCAACGGGAAGATGAACGCATCACGCACGCGCATCAGCGCGCCGAAGGCCCGGCCCGCCACGGCCTGGGCCGAATGCTCCTTGCCCTTGCGTTCGTCCCAGTCCTTCAGTGTCACGAAGGCGAGGCCGGCGTTCTGCCCCTGGCCGGAGAAGCTGAAACCCAGCACCCCGACCATGCTCTGCACCTCGGGCTGCTTGAGGATGAAGCCCTCGACCTGCTGCATCACCTGCAGCGTGCGGTTGACCGTGGCGCCCGGCGGCAGTTGCACATTGACGATCAGGTAGCCCTGGTCCTCGCCGGGCAGGAACGACGAGGGCAGCCGCATGAACAGCACCGCCACCGCGGCGATGATCGCGAGGTAGATCGCCATGAAGCGCCAGGCGCGCTTCAGGATGCGGGCCACGCCGCTCTCGTAGCGCTTGGCGGTGCGCGAGAAGCCGCGGTTGAACCAGCCGAAGAAGCCGCCCTTCTCATGATGATGGCCGGCTTCCACCGGCTTGAGCAGCGTGGCGCACAGCGCGGGGGTGAGCGACAGCGCCATGAAGGCCGAGAACGCGATCGCCGCGACCATCACCGTGGCGAACTGCCGGTAGATGTTGCCCACCGAGCCGGCAAAGAACGCCAGCGGCACGAACACCGAGATCAGCACCACCGTGACGCCGACGATCGCGCCGGAGATCTGTCCCATGGCCTTGCGCGTGGCGGCACGCGGCGGCAGCCCCTCCTCGCTCATGATGCGCTCGACGTTCTCGACCACGACGATCGCATCGTCGACCACGATGCCGATCACGAGCACCATGCCGAACATCGTCAGCACGTTGATCGAGAAGCCCAGCGCGAACAGCACGCCGAAGGTGCCCAGCAGCGCGATCGGCACCACGATGGTCGGGATCACCGTGTAGCGCCAGTTCTGCAGGAACAGGAACATCACCAGGAACACCAGCACCACTGCCTCGACCAGCGTCTCGACCACCTGCGAGATCGAGATCTTCACGAAGCGGGAGCTGTCGTAGGGGATGCTGTACTTCATCCCCTTCGGGAAGTAGTGCGAGAGTTCGTCCATCCGCTTGCGGATCGCGGTGGCGGTGGCCAGCGCGTTGCCGGTGGGTGCCAGCTGCACGCCGATGCCGGTGGACGGCCGGCCGTTGAGCCGCGCCGAGGTGGCATAGGTCTGGGCGCCGAGCTCGATGCGGGCCACGTCGCGCAGCCGCACGGTGGAGCCGTCGGCATTGGCGCGCAGCACGATGTTGCCGAACTGCTCCACGTTCGAGAGCTGGCCATTGACCACCACGGTGGCGAAGACGCCCTGCCCCGGCACGTTGGGCAGATCGCCGATCGTGCCCGACGACACCTGCGCGTTCTGGGCGCGGATGGCCGCGGTGACCTCGGCCGCCGAGAGATTGAAGCCCACCAGCTTGGCGGGATCGACCCAGATGCGCATCGCGCGCTCGGTGCCGAACAACTGGGCCTGGCCGACGCCCGGCACGCGCTGGATCTCGGGCAGCACGTTGCGCGAGGCATAGTCGCCGAGCGCGATCGGGTCGTACTCGCCGTTCTCCGACGAGAGGATGGTGAACAGCAGGAAGTTCGAGCGCGCCTTGTCGACGCGCACACCCTGCTGCGTCACCGCCTGCGGCAGGCGCGGCGACGCGCGGCTGAGGCGGTTCTGCACGTCCACCTGCGCCAGATCGGGGCTGGTGCCGGGCTCGAAGCTGAGCGTGATGGTGCCGGTGCCGTTGGCCTGGCTGACCGACTCCATGTAGATCAGGCCCGGCGAGCCGTTCATTTCCTGTTCGATGACGCTGATCACGCTGTCTTCCAGCGTCTGCGCCGACGCGCCGGGATACGACGCGCTGACCACGATGGACGGCGGCGCCACCGGCGGATATTGGGCGACCGGCAACTGCGTGATCGCGACCGAGCCGGCCACCAGGATGAACAGCGCGATCACCCACGCGAAGATGGGGCGGTCGATGAAGAACTTGGCCATGGCTGCGGCCCCTTCAGCGGCTGGCCGCCGGAGCCGCCGACGCCGCCATGGCGGGCGCCGACGCTCCCGGCGCCCACGGCACCGGCTTCACTGGCGAGCCCGGGCGCATCTTCTGGAAGCCGTCGACGATGACCTGCTCGCCCGGCTTCAGGCCCTCGAGCACCACCCAGTCGCCGCCCTGGGCGCCGCCGAGCTTCACCGGCCGCGGCGCCGGCTTGCCGTCGGCCCCGACCACCAGCACCGTGTCGCCCTGGTTCGAGCGTGTGACGGCCTGCTGCGGCAGCAGCATCGCCTGGTCGACCTGCACCTGCGCGATGCGGCCGCGCACGTACATGCCGGGCAGCAGCTGCATGTCGGGGTTGGGCACCTCGGCGCGCAGGGTCACCTGGCCGGAAGTGGGGTCGACCGAGAGGTCGGAGAACAGCAGCCTGCCGTTCTGCGCCAGTTCGTTGCCGTCTTCGGTGACGATGCGCACCGGCATCGTCCGGTCCAGCGCCTTGGCCTTGCCGCTGGCCAGCGCCTTGCGCAGCTTGTGCACATCGGACACCGACTGCGTGAAGTTGGCGTAGACGGGGTTGATCTGCTGGATGGTCGCGAGCTGCGTGGCCTCGGCCTGCGAGACCAGGGCGCCCTCGGTCACCAGCGCACGGCCGATGCGGCCGCTGATCGGCGCGGTGACGGTGGCGTAGCCGAGGTTGAGCTGGGCCGTCTGCAGCGCGGCCTTGGCCCCGGCGACGTCGGCCTCGGCCTGGGCCTGCGCCGAGGTGGCGTTGATGTAGTCCTGCTGGCTGATGGCCCTGGCCTCGGCCAGCGGCTTGAAGCGCGCCGCCTGGGCCGAGGCCTGCGTCAGGTTGGCTTGCGCCTTGGCGAGCGTCGCGCGGGCGCTGTCAGCGGCGGCCCGGTAAGGCGCCGGGTCGATCTGGAACAGTGCCTGGCCGGCCTTGACATCGGAGCCTTCGGTGAACAGCCGCTTCTGCACGATGCCGGTGACGCGGGCGCGCACCTGCGCGACACGCGAAGCCTCGATGCGCCCCGGCAGCTCGCTGGGCAGCGGCAGCGTGCGGGGCGCCACCGTGACCACGCCCACCTCGGGCGGTGGCGGCGTGCCGCCTGCCCCGGGCGCTCCACCGGCTGCTGCCGGCTTGCTGTCGCCACCGCCGCAACCGGCGAGCGCCACGACGACGAAGGAACACAGGGCAAGGAGGCGGGATTGGCTGTGCATCGCGATCGACTTCCGGGGGGAAGCGCCGGAGTATTGCAGCCTCTATCGAGAAAGCGCCTTCAGCGCCCCGACACCCGAGAGCGGTGCCGGCCTTTGGACAGAAATATTTGCCAAAGGCCGCGATCTGTGAAAAAACCAAATCGATTCAGAGGCCGCTCAGAAGTCGAGCCGGCGCACGCCCTGCGGGGTGCCCAGCAGGCAGACCTTGGCCTTGTGGCGCGCGAAGATCCCCACCGTCACCACGCCGGGCCACTGGTTGATCTCGACCTCGGCCGCCAGCGGGTCGGCGATGGCGAGGCCGCGCACGTCGAGGATCTGGTTGCCGTTGTCGGTGATCACGCCCGGGCGCAGCTGGGCGTCGCCGCCCATCGCCTTGAAGCGGCGCGCGATCTGCGCCGCCGCCATCGGGATCACTTCCACCGGCAGCGGAAAGCGCCCCAAGGTCTGCACGAGCTTGGATTCGTCGGCGATGCAGACGAAGCGCTCCGCCAGGTCGGCGACGATCTTCTCGCGCGTGAGCGCCGCGCCGCCGCCCTTGATCATGAAGCCGCCGTGGTCGATCTCGTCGGCGCCGTCGATGTAGACCGGGATGCGCTCGACCGTGTTGGAGTCGAGCACCGCGATACCGTGGGCCTGCAGGCGCTCGGTGCTCTTGACCGAGCTCGAAACCGCGCCCACGATGCGATCCTTGATCGTGGCCAGCGCGTCGATGAAGCAGTTCACCGTGGAACCAGTGCCCACACCCACCACGGTGCCCGGCACCACATGTTCGAGAGCCGCCTGGCCGACGAGGGCCTTGAGTTCGTCTTGCGTCATTTTTCCGGGGTTCGTCCGCTGTGATCGGGATCGGTGATAGGACAATCGCATTATGTCCCTCGTCCCCTACGCCCTCGCCCGCTCCTTCCTGTTCGGCCTCGACCCCGAACGCGCCCATGAACTGACCCTGGATTCGATCGCCCGGCTGCAGAACACGCCGGCGCAATGCCTGTGGTCGCAGACGCGGCTGAACGATCCAGTCACCGTGGCGGGCCTGAAGTTTCCCAACCGCATCGGCCTCGCGGCCGGGCTCGACAAGAACGGCCGCTGCATCGACGGCCTGGGCGCAATGGGCTTCGGCTTCATCGAGGTGGGCACCGTCACGCCGAAGGCGCAGCCCGGCAACCCGAAACCGCGCATGTTCCGGCTCACCCAGGCCACCGCGCTAATCAACCGGCTCGGCTTCAACAACGAAGGGCTCGACGCCTTTCTCGCCAACGTGAAGCGCGCCCACAGCTTCCGCGCCAAGGGCGGGATCCTCGGGCTCAATATCGGCAAGAACGCCGCCACCCCGATCGAGCAGGCGGCTGACGACTACCTGATCGGCCTGGCCGGGGTGTACCCGCATGCCGACTACGTCACCGTCAACATCTCCAGCCCCAACACGAAGAACCTGCGCGCGCTGCAGAGCGACGAGGCGCTGGATGCCCTGCTCTTGTCGCTGCAGGAGCGCAAGCTGAAGCTCGAGCAGGAGCACCGGCGCAAGGTGCCGATGTTCGTGAAGATCGCACCCGACCTCGACGAAGCGCAGGTCGGCGTGATCGCCGCCACGCTGAAGAAGAACGGCATCGACGGCGTGATCGCCACCAACACCACGATCGCGCGCGATGCGGTGCAAGGCCTGCCCCATGCCGAGGAGACCGGCGGCTTGAGCGGCGCGCCGGTGTTCGAGGCGAGCAACCGCGTCATCCGCCAGCTGCGCGACGCGCTCGGCAGCAGCTACCCGATCATCGGCGTCGGCGGTGTCACCAGCGGCCCCACCGCTCGCGCCAAGATCGAGGCCGGGGCGAACCTCGTGCAGGTCTACACCGGGCTGATCTACCGGGGCTCAGAACTGGTGGCCGAGGCGGCGCGCGCGCTGCGCGGCGCAGGCGGCTGAGCCGGCCTTCAACACAAAGCCGAGGGCCATGACCAACGAGACCGCTCCGCCCCCGCCTGCCCGCGGCCGCTGGCTGCAGCGCCTGCTGCGCGGCACCACCTTCCGCCGGCAGCTGAGCATCACGGTGACCGCCGGCATCCTGCTGCTGACGCTGTGCTCGTCGATCGTCAGCTCATGGCAGGGCAGCCGGCAGATCCGCAGCACGCTGGTCGGCCAGGGCGAGCGCATCGCCAGCAACCTCGCCACGCAGAGCGCCCTTGCGCTGCTGTACGCCTCGCCCGACAACGCCGCCGAGGCGGTGAACTCCACCCTCGCTTTCCCCGATGTCACCGGCGTCGAGATCCGCAGCGCCAGCGGGCGCCTGCTGCTCGCGCGCGGCAGCCAGGCCGACATCACCGCCGACGACCCCACCCCGCCGCATCCGGTCCCCGGCTCCGCACACATCGAGGCCGAGACCGATGCATGGTGGCGCTTCGTCGCCCCCGTCAGCACGCAGAGCGACGCCTCGCCGTTCGAGATGGTGGACCGCTCGTCGCAGCTGATCGGCTACGTGCGGGTGGTGCAGAGCAAGGCCACGCTGACGCAGATGCTGACCCACATGCTGGTGGTCAACCTCGCGGTGTCGTTCTCGTTCGCGCTGGTGTTCCTGCTGGTGATCCGCCTGCTGGCCGCCCGCCTCACCCGGCCACTGACCGACCTGGCGGGTGCGATGGCGCGCGCCGAGCGCGGCGAAGGCAAGGTGCGGGCCGACGTCACCGGCCCCAAGGACATCGGCATCATGGCGCAGGCCTTCAATCGCATGATCGCCGCGCTGCAGGACCGCGAGGAGGAGCTGGCGCGCCACCGCGACCACCTCGAGGAGCTGGTGCGCGATCGCACCGCCCAGCTGCAGGAGGCCAAGGAGCGTGCCGAGGTGGCCAACCGCGCCAAGAGCGAATTCCTCGCGCGCATGAGCCACGAGCTGCGCACGCCGCTCAACGCGATCATGGGCTATGCGCAGTTGCTCAAGATGGAGCCGATGCTGAGCTCGCGCCAGGCGCTCGGGCTGGACACCCTCCACAC
>Ga0207706_10001936_pt1 | contig 20313 bp, 19 predicted proteins | sample KBSC53metaG_FD_184318 | JGI IMG/M metagenome (GOLD analysis project Ga0207706, IMG submission 184318) | Corn rhizosphere microbial communities from Kellogg Biological Station, Michigan, USA - KBS C5-3 metaG (SPAdes) (version 2) | ecosystem: Host-associated > Plants > Roots > Rhizosphere > Soil ... | reverse complement strand
CTGCCCGAGCTCGACGGGCGGATCTTGCAAGGTGCGGTGGCCTTCAAAGGACAGCTTCCGATCCAGGAGGGCCTCTGCTTCAGCGCGGTCGCAAGCGTGCCCGAGGCAGACCGGATCGAGATGCTGGCCGACCGCATCGCGGCCCTGGTGAGGCTGCGCTCCACGCCGCGCGCCGAGCGGCGGCTGGCGGTATTGCTGCCGGATTATCCCGGTGCGTCAGGCCGCTCCGGATATGCCGTTGGTCTCGATGTTCCCGCCAGCGTGACTGCTCTATTGGCTGACTTGAAGGCGGCGGGCTATGCCGTCGCCAATGCGCCGCCAAGCTCGCGGACATTGCTCGACCAACTCGCCGTCGCGTCCGGTGATGCGGTGCTGTCGCTCGAACTCTACCGCGAGCTGGCGGCCGCGTTGCCGACCGAAGCGATCCAGCGGATGCACGACGTCTGGGGTCGTCCCGAAGACGACACCGACATGCGTGACGGTGCGTTCCGGTTTCGCGCGCGCGCGTTCGGCAACCTGCTTGTGGCATTTCCTCCGGACCGCGGGCGTTCGAGCGATCGTCGATCGGACTACCACGACGCGATCCTGCCGCCGCGGCATGCGCTGCTCGCGTTCGGGCTCTGGCTTCGGCAAGTTGCCAAGGCCGATGCGCTCGTCCACATGGGCGCCCATGGCACGCTCGAATGGCTGCCGGGCAAGGCCGTGGCGCTCACCGTTTCCTGTTTTCCCGAACTGGTCGTCGGCTCCCTGCCGGTGATCTACCCCTTCATCGTCAGCAATCCCGGGGAAGCGGCGCAGGCAAAGCGCCGGATCGCCGCCGTGACCATCGGGCACCTGCCGCCGCCGCTGATCGACGGCGGCCTCTCCGGCGACACGCACGAGCTTGAGCGGTTGGTCGACGAATACGCCCAGGCGGACGGCCTCGATCGGCGCCGGCGCGAGCGGCTCGCGCGGCTGATTCTGGAACATGCCGAACGGACCGGACTGGCGGGCGAGGCGCGCGTGCGGTCCGATGACAATCCGGACGACGCCTTGCGGCGTATCGACGCCTGGCTCTGCGATCTCAAGGATCTCGCAGTCAAGGACGGACTCCATATCTATGGGCGTGAGCCCGTGAATGTCGAAGATCCTGCTTGGCAGGCGAGCGCTGCGGCCGAACGCGCCGCGATGCTTGCCGCGCTCGACGCTCGCCGGATTGCACCCGGCCCGGCGGGTTCTCCCGCACGCGGCCGTCGCGACGTCTTGCCGACCGGGCGCAATCTGTTTGTCGCCGATCCCCGCACGCTGCCGACGTCGACCGCGACCGAGCTCGGCCGACTTGCCGCCGACGAGGTCATTCGCAGCTACATGCAAGTCCACGGCGAGATGCCGCGCGCTTCGGTCATCGACCTCTGGGGCAGTGCGACCCTGCGCACAGGCGGCGAGGAGATCGCGCAGGGCTTGGCGTTGATGGGTTGTCGTCCGACCTGGGACAACGCCACCGGACGCGTCACCGGAGTCGAGGTCTTGCCGACGGCGAGTACCGGCCGGCCCCGGGTTGACGTGACGTGGCGGATTTCCGGCCTTTTCCGGGATCTGTTCCCCGCCCAGATCGCGCTGCTCGATGCCGCGGTGCGCGCGGTCGCGGCGCGCGAGGAGAGCGCCGAGGAAAATCCGCTCGCCGCCGATTTCTCCGCGTCGGCGACGGGATCTTCGCCCGTGGTGCGCATTTTTGGTACCGCTCCGGGTGCCTATGGCGCCGGCGTCGAAGATTTTCTCGGGCGGGATCTCGATCGCGCGCAAGTCGGAAGCGCGTATCTCGCCGCGGTCTCGCATTCCTATGGCGGCTCGGATGGTGTAGCGGCGCCCGCGCCGGGCGCATTTGAAGCCCGGGTCGCAACCGCGGATATGCTCGTCCATTCCACCGAAGATCCGGTACGCGATCTGCTGGAAGGATCGGAAGATGTCGCGTTCATCGGTGGGTTCGCCGCGGCTGCGGCCGCGCTCGGGCGCGCGCCCGATCTCATCATTCTCGACACCACCGATCCCTCGCGGCCGCGGGCGCGTCCGTTGTCGGCGGCCCTGGCGCGGATCGTGCGGTCGCGCGCGGTGAATCCAAAGTTCATCGCGGGCCAACTGCGGCATGGGCCGCGCGGCGCGGCCGAACTCGCGGAGACGGTGGACCGGCTTGTCGACTTCGCGCAGACTACGGGTGCCGTGGCGAGCCGCTATTTCGATCTCCTGCACGAAGCCTACGTGGCAGATGACGTCGTCCGCGACTTTATCGTTCGGGAAAACCCCGCGGCAGCGGCAGCGATTGCCGCGCGCCTCGACACCGCGCGTCACCGCGGACTTTGGCATCCGCGCTGCAACGATATCGATGCGGGCTTGGCGGCGCTCATGAACCCGGGGGCACCATGAACGCTCCCTTCCGCCGTGGGGCTTGTCCCGGTCTCTCGCAACCCATGCCGACGGGTGACGGTCTCCTCGTGCGGCTCACGGCCTCCGGCGCAACGATCGGTCCCGAGGCGTTCGTCGCGTTGTGTACGGCGGCGCGCGATTGCGGCAACGGTGTCATCGAGGTCACGTCGCGCGGAAGCATTCAGCTCCGCGGCCTCACGGATCGCTCGGTCGAACGGCTGGCCGCAATGATCGCTCGCATCGACCTTCCGGTTTACGAGGGCCCGCCGGTCCTGTGCGATGCTCTTGCGGGTCTCGATGGTGAGGAGCTTCTCGATGCCGGCGTGCTGGCCGCGCAGTTGCGCCGCGCGATCGCATCGGCGCCTTGCCTCACCGATCTCGAGCCCAAGGTCTCAATCGCGGTCGACGGTGGCGGTGCCTTGCACCTCGACGGGGTCCCTGCCGATGTGCGGCTCACCGCGCAGGCGAGTGGCAGGCGCGTCTACCTTCGCGTGAGTGTCGGCGGAGATGCCGCCGCCGCAAGGCCGATCGGCGCGGTCGCGACCGAGCATGGCGTCGCCGCAGCATTGCGCATGCTCGAGGTGATCGCGGCGGGCGGGGCGCGCGCCAGGGAGATACTCGCCGCCGGCGGTACACGCGCGTTTTGCCGCGCGATCGCCGACATCGGCGTCGATCTCGCGCCCCCGTCGCTGCGCCCGCCGGCGGATCCGGTCGGCACGCATGCGATGCGCGGCGGTCATGTGGCGCTCGGCTTCGGCCTTCCCTTCGGCCATGCGGATTCGACCGCACTCGAAGAGCTTGCACGCGCCGCAGCGGGTGCAGGCGCGAGCGGGCTTCGTACCGCGCCGGGCCGTGCGCTCCTCGCCGTCGGCATCGACAAGGATCGCGCCGCGCGGGTCGTCGATAGCGTGGAACGGCTGGGATTCATCGCGCACTCGGAGGATCCGCGCCGCCAGATCGTCGCCTGCGCGGGCGCACCGATCTGTGCCGCGGCGGAAATTCCGGCGCGCACGCTGGCGCCGGGTCTCGCAGACAGCGCCGCGATCGCCGGCCGCGACGCCCCGATGGTGCATGTGTCCGGCTGTGCCAAGGGCTGCGCCTGTGCGCGCTCGGCGCCGGTCACGGTCGTCGGCCTCGATGGCCGTTGTGGCGTGGTGGTGAACGGGTCCGCCCGCGAACGTCCGCTTGCGACGCTGATGCCGGAGGCATTGCCGGGCGCGCTCTCGCGTCTGGCGGAGACGGTGCGCCGGTTGCGCGTAGATGACGAAAGCGCCGCCGAGGTGCTGTCACATCTCGATCGCGCGCAGCTCGTGTGCTTGATCCACGGCGAGGCGACGGGTGCGTGAACAGCTCGACTATATCCGTGACGCCGCCCGGATTTACGAGCGTTCATTCGCCATCATCCGGGCGGAAGCCGACCTCTCGCGTTTTTCGAGCGAGGAAGCCGACATTGTCGTGCGCATGATCCATGCCTGTGGCTGCGTCGAGGTGGCCGGCCATATCGCGTTCGGCGCAGGCCTCGTGGGCGCTGCGCGGCAGGCGCTCGCGCGCGGCGCGCCCATCCTGTGCGACTCCGAGATGGTTGCGCACGGTGTCACCCGCGCACGGCTGCCGGCGCACAACGACGTCGTCTGCACGCTGCACGATGCGCGTGTTCCCGGGCTCGCGGAAAAGCTCGGCACCACCCGATCCGCCGCTGCGCTGGAGCTGTGGCGGGATCGCCTCGGCGGTGCGGTGGTGGCAATCGGCAATGCGCCGACCGCGCTGTTTCGATTGCTCGAGATGCTTTCGGCCGGCGCGCCGAAGCCGGCGGCGATCCTCGGCATGCCGGTGGGCTTCGTCGGGGCCGCAGAGTCCAAGGACGCGCTCGCCGCCGATCCGCGCGGCGGGCCCTTCCTCACCGTGCGAGGACGCATGGGCGGAAGCGCGATGACTGCGGCGGCCGTCAACGCGCTGGCAAAGGCTGGAACATGAGCGCCGCCGGCAAGCTCGTCGGCGTAGGCGTGGGACCCGGCGATCCCGAGTTGATCACGCTCAAAGCCGTGCGTGTGCTGGAGGAAGCCGACGTCGTCGTACATTTTGCCAAATCCGGCACGACCGGGAACGCCCGGGCGATCGCCGAGCGCTACCTGCGGCCCGGCATTCGCGAGCTCCCGCTGACGTTCCCGGTGACGACCGAACTGCCAAAGGCAGAAGCAGCGTATTGCGACATCATCGGCGCGTTCTATGACGCGGCCGCGCGCGAAGTGGCCGCCCATCTCGACGACGGCCGCATGGTCGCCGTCGTCTGCGAGGGCGACCCGCTGTTCTACGGCTCTTACATGCATCTGCATGTGCGCTTGGCGCCGCGATTTCACACCGAGGTCGTTGCCGGCGTGAGCGGGATGTCGGGATGCTGGTCGGCGGTCGGCACGCCCATCGCCCAAGGCGACGACGTGTTCACGGTGCTTCCCGCCACGCTGGCGCAAGACGAACTGGAGCGGCGCCTCGTGGAGGCGGACGCGGCCGTGGTGATGAAGGTCGGACGCAATCTGCCCAAGGTGCGGCGCGCCCTTGAGCGGACCGGCCGGCTCACCCGCGCCGTCTATGTCGAGCGCGGTACGATGGCCGGCGAGAAGGCAATCCCGCTTGCCGACAAGCCGGATGACTGCGCCCCTTATTTCGCGATCGTGCTGGTGCCGGGCTGGAAGGAGCGGTCGTGACTGGCCGGCTGGCCGTGGTCGGGCTCGGTCCCGGAGATGCCCGTTGGCTGACACCGGAGGCCGAAACCGCGCTGGGCGCCGCGGACGCGTTGTTCGGTTACGGACCTTATCTCGATCGCGCGCCTGCGCGTGCTGGACAGCGCCGCCATGCCTCCGACAATCGCGAGGAAGGCGCGCGGGCACGCGCCGCGCTCGAATCCGCGGCGGCGGGTGCCAATGTTGCGCTGGTATCCGGCGGCGACCCCGGCGTGTTCGCCATGGCGTCGGCGGTTTGCGAGCAGGTCGAGCAGGGGCCCCCTGCCTGGCGTGAGCTGGAATTAGCGATTGTCCCGGGCGTTACCGCGATGCTCGCGGTCGCTGCCCGGGTCGGCGCCCCACTGGGCCACGATTTCTGCGCACTGTCGCTCTCCGACAACCTGAAGCCTTGGCCGGTCATCGAGCGCCGACTGGACGCTGCGGCGCAGGCCGGCTTCGTGCTCGCGCTCTACAATCCGATCTCGCAGTCCCGCCCATGGCAGCTTGCGACCGCCTTCGAGCGATTGCGAGGTCACCTGCCCGTGACCACGCCGACCATATTCGGCCGCGCGGTCGGTCGAGCGGACGAGAGCATCGTGGTCACGACGCTCGAAGCCGCGGATCCGGCAGGCGCGGACATGGCGACCCTTGTCATTGTCGGTTCGGCGCAGACGCGCGTGGTACCTAGACCAGGCCAGGCTCCGCTGGTCTACACGCCCCGTTCGATCGGGAGTGCGCTGGCATGATCGAGCCACGCCACCGCGTCATCCACGGTCTCGACGGCCAGCGTCTCCGGCAAGGCGGGACGGCGCAGCAGGATCACCGCGAGGCCGAGCGCACGCGCCGCCGCCATCTTGCCGTAGGTGGCGGCTCCGCCACTATTCTTGGCGACGACGATTTCGATCGCGTGCGTGCGCAGCAATCCGCGGTCATCCGCTTCGGTGAATGGCCCGCGACCGGTCACATAGGCCGCGCGCGGCACCGCGAGCGGCGGATCGACCGGCTCGACGCTGCGCACCAGATAGGAGTGTTGCGGCGCTTGTGCGAAGCTTCCGATCTCGCTCCTGCCCAGCGCGAGAAAGACCCGCCGCGGCGATGGGCCGAGCGCTTGCACCGCCGCATCAGGATCGGCAACCTCCGTCCAGTTGTCGCCGGCACGCGGGACCCATGGCGGGCGGCGAAGCGCCAGCAGGGGCACGCGCGCGAGCGCTGCCGCCTCGGCGGCGTTCGACGAGATGTTGGCGGCGTATGGGTGGGTGGCGTCGATGAGGACGTGGACGCGTTCGGCCGCGAGATAGTCGGCAAGCCCCTGGGCGCCGCCGAACCCGCCGGTCCGCACCGGCACGGCTTGTCTCGCCGGCGCGGTGGTGCTGCCTGCGAGCGAGACCGTGACGGCCAGGTCGGCGCGATGGGCGAGGCGTTCCGCCAGCCGTCGCGCCTCCGTCGTGCCGCCGAGGATGAGGATGCGTCGCATGTCGCCGGGTGACTCCCTTGCGCGCGAGCCTGCCGCACCCCGCCGCTGGTTGTCCATCGTCGGCATCGGCGAGGACGGGCTCGAGGGACTGACCGGCGTTGCGCGCGGTCTGGTCAAGGACGCGGAGATCGTGTTCGGAGGCAAACGCCATCTCGGTCTCGCCGCAGCGCTGATCAGCGGCGCCGCGCGACCCTGGCCCAGCCCGTTTGAGCGAGCCGTCGAGGAGGTGCTGGCGTATCGGGGCCGACAGGTATGCGTCCTGGCCTCGGGCGACCCGTTCGTTCACGGCGTCGGTGCGGTCCTGTTGCGGCACGTCGACCCGCGCGAAACCGTGGCGGTGCCGCAGCCCTCGACCTTCAGCCTTGCCGCCGCGCGCCTGGGCTGGGCGCTGCCGGAAACGATCCAGCTCTCGCTCCATGGCCGTCCGCTCGATCTCGTGCGTCCGCATCTCCAGCCCGGCGCACGGGTGCTCGCGCTGACGTCCGATGGCGCGGGGCCGGCCGCGCTCGCGCGGCTACTTGCCGAGATCGGATTCGGCGCCTCGCGCATGACCGTGCTCGAAGCGCTGGGGGGTCCGCGCGAACGTCTGCGCGTGACGACGGCCGGCGGCTTCGACCTCGGCGACGTCGGCGCGCTCAACACCGTCGCGATCGAGGTCGAGGCCGCGCCGGGTGCGCGCGTGCTCGCACGCACAGCCGGCCTTTCCGAGGAGCTGTTCGAGCACGACGGCCAGATCACCAAGCGCGAGATCCGCGCGATCACATTGTCGGCGTTGTCCCCGCGGCGGGGCGAATTGCTCTGGGATGTGGGCGCGGGCGCGGGGTCGGTGGCGATCGAATGGATGCTGTCCGATCCGTCGATGCGCGCGGTCGCGATCGAAGCGCGCGGCGAGCGGGCGGCGCGGGTCCGCCGCAACGCCGCGGCATTCGGCGTGCCGACGCTCGAGATCGTCGAGGGCAGGGCGCCTGCGGCCTTCAACGGGCTGGCCCGGCCGGATGCGGTGTTCGTCGGCGGCGGCGCCAGCGATGCGGGTCTCCTTGACGCCGCCATGGACGCGCTCCGGCCCGGTGGCCGTCTCGTCGTCAACGCGGTGACGCTCGAAGCCGAAGCGCTGCTGCTGGCTCGGCGCGCAAGGGTGGGCGGCGAGCTCATCCGGGTCGCGATTGCGCGCGCGGAGCCGATCGGGCGGATGGAAGCCTGGCGTGCCGCGGTGCCGTTGACCCAATGGACCTGGATCAAGCCATGATCGTCGCGGGTGTCGGATGCCGCAAGGGCGCCTCCGCCGACGACATCGGCGCCGTCATCGGCGATGCGCTCGCCCGCGCCGGCGTCTCGGCGACGGCGCTCGACCTGATCGCGGCGCCCGAGCTCAAACGCGGCGAGCGCGGCATCGTCGTGGCCGCGGCTGCGCTCGGCGTTCCGCTGGTGCTGGTTCCAAGGGCCGAGCTGGAGGCCGCCGGCGCCCGCGTGCAAACCCGGTCGGAACGGGTCCTTGAAATGACAGGCGTGCCTTCGGTGGCCGAAGCCGCGGCGCTTGCGGCCGCTGGTCCGCGGGCGTGGCTGATCGTGCCCCGTATCGCGGCCAGGACCGCGACCTGCGCATTGGCCATGGTCGGAGAACGGTCATGACCGTGCATTTCATCGGCGCGGGTCCTGGCGCCGCGGACCTCATCACCGTGCGGGGACGCGATCTGCTCGGGCGTTGTCCGGTCTGCCTCTATGCCGGCTCGATCGTCCCGCCTGAACTGCTGGCCTATTGCCCGGCTGGCGCGAAAGTCATCGACACCGCGCCGATGACGCTCGATGCGATCGAAGCCGAGTATGTTGCGGCGCATGGCGCCGGCCACGACGTGGCGCGACTTCATTCCGGCGATCTGTCCGTGTTCAGCGCCGTCGCCGAACAGATCCGCAGGCTCGAGCGCCGCGCCATACCTTATACACTGACGCCGGGCGTCCCAGCCTTTGCCGCCGCCGCGGCGCTGCTCGGCCGCGAGCTGACCGTGCCGGAGATCGCGCAGAGCGTCGTCCTGACTCGCATGCCCGGGCGAGCGTCGCCGATGCCGGCGGGCGAGCGCCTGGAGGCATTCGCGGCGACCGGCGCGACGCTCGTTCTCCACCTCGCGATTCAGGCCATCGACCGGGTGGTCGCCGAACTGACACCGCGCTACGGCGAGGATTGCCCGGTCGCCGTGGTGGCGCGCGCGACCTGGCCGGACGAGCGCATCGTGCGCGGCACGCTCGCCGACATCAGGGGAAAGCTCGCGGCCGAGCCGATTGAGCGCACTGCCGTCATCCTGGTTGGTCCGGCATTGACGGCGCAGGACTTTCGCGAGAGCGCGCTATACGACCCGTCCTATCGGCGCCGCTTTCGGGGAGAAGAGAGGCCGTGAGCTTGCGCGGGAATGTGCCATGACCGACCCAAGCGCAGCCGCCGCGCTGCGCCCCGACGCCCCGGTGCTCGCGCCGGGTCATGTCTGGCTTGCCGGAGCGGGGCCGGGAGATCCCGGCCTGCTGACGCTCGATGCGCTCGCCGGCTTGTCGCAGGCCGACGTCGTCGTTCACGACGCGTTGGTGGATCGCCGGGTGCTGGCGCTCGCGGGGACGCAAGCGCGGCTTGAATTCGCGGGCAAACGCGGCGGGCGGCCCTCCACCCACCAGGACGATATCTCGAACCGTCTGGTCGAGCTTGCGCGTGCCGGCCATCGCGTCCTGCGGCTCAAGGGCGGCGACCCCTGCGTGTTCGGCCGCGGCGGAGAGGAAGCGCTAGCGCTCGCGGCCGCGGGCATACCTTACCGGGTGATCCCGGGCGTGACGGCGGGCCTGGCAGGCCTGACTGCGGCCGGCATTCCGGCGACGTTCAGGGGGATCAACCGCGCCATTATCCTCGCCGCCGGATACGGGGCCGACGACGACGGCGTCGACTGGGCGGCGCTGGCGCGAACCGGCCAGCCGATCGTGCTGTACATGGCGATGCGCAATCTCGCGGCGATCGCGGACGAACTGATGCGTGGCGGCTTACCGCCGGGCACGCCGGCAGCGATCGTCGTCGCTGCCACGACGGCCGACGAGCGCGTCGTCGTCTCCACGCTCGCGCGTGTTGCAGCCGATGCGCAACATCACCAGTTGGGCACGCCCTCGATCATCGTGGTCGGAAATATCGTGAATGTCCGGCAAGACCTGCTGGATGCCCTCGCCATGGCGGAGAGCGAGGGCGCGCGATGACCGCGCGCGGCGTCATCGTCGCGGCTCCCCGCTCGGGAGCGGGCAAGACCACGGTCACGCTCGGGCTTCTCGCCGCGCTGAAACGACGGGGCGTCGCCGTGCGCGCCGCCAAGGCCGGCCCCGATTACATCGATCCGGCCTTTCATGCCGCGGCCACCGGCGTCCGTGGATTCAATCTCGATACCTGGGCGATGCCGGCCTCGCTTCTCGACTGGCTGCTTGCCGAGACCGCCAGACATTGCGAGCTGCTGGTCATCGAAGGCGTCATGGGGTTGTTCGACGGCGTGCCCGGTCCGCGTGGCTGCACAGGTGCGGCGGCCGATCTCGCCGCCCGATTTGGATTCCCGGTGCTGCTCGTGCTCGACGTATCGGCGCAGGCGCAGTCCGCGGCCGCGGTGGTGCGGGGGTTCTGTTCGCACGATCCCGACGTCCGTATCGGCGGCGTCGTGCTCAACCGCATCGGGAGCGAGCGCCATCGCCTGCTGGTGACCGATGCGATCTCGGAGCTCGGCGTACCTGTTATGGGCGCGCTGCCACGCGACGACACCATCTGCCTGCCCGAGCGGCACCTCGGCCTTGTCCAGGCCGGTGAGCATGACGACCTGCCGCGTCGCCTCGATCGGCTCGCCGACCTGGCGGAACAGCATCTCGACCTCGACGACATCACCGCGCTCGCGACGCCGGTGAAGGCTGGCGCAGCAAACAGCGCGGCCGCACTGCCGCCTCCGGGGCAGCGTATCGCGCTCGCCGCGGACGCGGCGTTCACATTCGTCTATGCGCATCTGCTCGATTCCTGGCGGCGCGCGGGCGCCGAGATATCAGCCTTTTCCCCGCTCGCCGACGAGGCTCCGCCGGAAGAATGCGACGTGTGCTGGCTGCCCGGCGGTTATCCGGAGCTGCATGCGGGTCAGCTCGCGGCGGCGCAGCGCTTCCGGCGCGGGCTCGCGCACTTCGCCGAGAGCAGGCCGGTGCACGGCGAGTGCGGCGGCTACATGGTGCTTGGCGAAGGGATCGAGGACGCGGATGGCGTGCGCCATGCCATGACGGGCCTGCTCGGTCATTCGACCAGCTTCGCCCGACGCAAGCTGCATCTGGGATACCGCGAGGCGCGCCTGCTCGCGGACAATCCGATCGGAGCGGCCGGCAGCGTCGTTCGCGGGCACGAGTTTCACTATGCGACGGTCCTGGCCGCCGGACACGACGAACCTTTGGCCGAGCTTGCGGATGCTCAAGGGCAACCGATCGGCCGCGATGGCGGCAGGCGCGGATGCGTCAGCGGCACGTTCTTCCACGCGATCGCACGCAAGGGCTGAGCTTGCCCACCCGCCGCGCGAACTGCGTTCTAATGCGATTTGATGGCGACGCCCGCCTGCGCGAACGTGGCCATGCCGGTGTGGCAGGCGAGCGCGGCGCGCAGCACCGGCACGGCCAAGGCGGCACCCGAGCCCTCACCGAGACGCATGCCGAGATCGAGCAGTGGTGCGAGCTCGAGCTCGCTCAACAGCATCCGATGCGCCGCCTCGGCCGCGACATGGGCCGCCAAGGTATGATCGAGCGCATCGCGGCGCAGCTTCGCCAGCGGCGCGACCGCCGCGGTGCAGACGAAGCCGTCGAGCAGCGCCGGGATCCGGCGTTGGCGCGCCGCCAGTGCCGCGCCCATGATGGCGGCCAGTTCGCGCCCGCCGAGCGCCGCCGCGATCGCCAGCGGGTCGGGGAGGCGGTCTGCGTGTCGAGCAAGCCCGCGGTCGATCGCCGACTGCTTTCGTGCCAGACCGAGGTCGTCGACACCCGTGCCGCGGCCGGCCCAACGCGCGCCGCCGCCGCCGAACAGCGCCGCGGCGACCGCCGCGGCCGCCGTGGTATTCCCGATTCCCATCTCCCCGAGACAAACGAGGTCCGTCTCCGCCGCGACCGCCTGGTAGCCGATGTCGACCGCCGTCAGGAATGCGCCTTCGTCCATCGCCGGCGCTTGCGTGAAGTCCGCCGTGGGTTGTTCAAGCGCAAGCGGAACCACCTGCAGCCTGGCCCCTGCCGTGCGCGCGAGCTGGTTGATCGCGGCGCCGCCGGCGGCGAAGTTCGCCACCATCTGCGTCGTGACCTCGGCGGGATAGGCGGATATGCCCTGCGCCGTGACGCCGTGATTGCCCGCAAACACGAGCACGTCGACATGATCGAGCCTCGGCATGCCACGTCCCTGCCACTGCGCCAGCCACCCGACGACGTCTTCGAGCCGTCCCAGGCTGCCGGGCGGCTTGGTGAGCTCGCTCTGACGCTCGAGCGCGACCGCCGCGGCTTGGAAGTCACCTGGCGGCAAGTCGAGACATGCTGCCCGCAGATCGTCGAACGAGGCAAAGGCGCGCGTGCCGGCCGCGATGCCGTCGACGATCGGTGGCCCCGGCGTCACGCCGCGATCTTCCTCGATAGGCAGGACATCAAAAGCAAGCGCGTCTCCAGTTCCGCTGTTAAGGTCGCGCCACCTTATCACGACGCGTGGTGACGATGCTTCCTGCCATGTCGCTGAACCAATTCGCGGCCGACGTAAGGGTCGCTTTGCTGTTCTGTACGCGGCTGCCAATCCCGAACGCGGCACCGGTCATCGGCGCGGATATCGCACGTGCCGGCTGGGCCTTCCCCGTCGCAGGTGCGATCGTGGGTTTGATTGCGGCCGGGGTCTATTGGCTCGCTGGTCTGGCCGGTCTGCCGTCGTTGCCGGCCGCTGGTTTGACGGTCGCGGCGACACTGGTCGTGACCGGGTGCCTGCATGAAGATGGCCTCGCCGACGTGGCCGACGCGTTCGGCGGGCATACGCGCGAGCGCAGGCTCGAGATCATGCGCGACAGCAGGGTCGGAACGTACGGCGCCTGCGCGCTGTCGATGTCGCTCCTGTTGCGCGCGGCCGCGCTCGCGAGCATTGCCGCGCCCGCGGTTGTCGTGCCGGTTCTCATCGCCGCCCACACGGCGGCCCGCGCCGGCATGCCGCTGTTCATGGGGCTCCTTCCTCCTGCCCGCGTCGACGGCCTTTCGGTCGGAGTCGGGCGGCCGCTGCCCGTGAGCATCGCCGTGGCGGTGCTGCTCGGCGTGATCGCGCTGTTCGTCGCGCTGGGTCCGGCGGCCGGTTTTTGCGCTATCGTGCTTCTGGCGGCCGCGCTTGCGCTGCTGGCATGGCTTTGCATCCGGCAGTTCGGCGGCCAGACCGGCGATGTCCTCGGCGCCGTCGAGCAGTTGGGCGAGATCGCGATCCTGCTCGTCGCGGCGGCGTCGCTGCGCTGATGATGCCGATCCGAGATCAATACGGCGTGAGAGACGACGCATGACAGCGCCGATCGAGAGCACGACAGATCCGGGCAGGCAGTTGGAATTTGACGACGCCTTTCGCCGCCGTTTGCGCGAGCTGCTGACGTGGCGTCGCGATGTCCGGCGCTTCCGGCGCGACACGCTCCCGTCCGGAGCATTGGAGCGGCTCATCGGTTTGGCCTGCCTTGCGCCTTCGGTGGGGCTGAGCCAGCCATGGCGATTTGTTCTCGTCGACACACCGGCGTGCCGTGCAGCGATTCGCGCGAACTTCGAAAAGTGCAACGCCAAGGCGCTGGCGGAGCAGAGCGGAGAACGCGCGGCCGGCTATGCCCGGCTCAAGCTCGCCGGCCTGGATGATGCGCCCGGCCATCTCGCGGTGTTTTCAGATCCTGCCACCACGCGGGGGCACGGCCTCGGCCGCCACACCATGCCGGAGATGATCGAATATTCGGCCGTCACGGCCGTGCACACGATCTGGCTCGCGGCGCGCGCCGAAGGCATCGGCATGGGCTGGGTTTCGATCCTTGACCCCGCTGCCGTCGCGGCCATCCTCGATGTTCCCGCGGCCTGGAAGTTCATCGGATATCTTTGCCTCGGATTTCCGAGGACCGAAGATGATGTTCCCGAGCTGGAACGGGCGGGCTGGGAGCAGCGTTATCCGGCGTCGTCGCTGGTCGTCCTGCGGCGTTAGGTTTGGCGTCGCCGCGCCATATCACTAGAATGACAAAGGGCGCCACATCAGGAGAATGAAATGCGGCAGTCGATCGGGCTCGTCTTTGTTGCAATGCTGGCCATCTGCCCGGAAAGCGCCTGGGCGCTGGCCAATCCGGCGTCGGTGTTCTGCGCGCAGAGCGGCGGCAAGAGCGAGATTCGCAGAGGCCCCCGCGGCCAATACGGCGTGTGCCGGCTCCCCGATGGACGCGTCGTCAACGAGTGGTCTTACTACCGGTCGATGCACCGGCGGTGAGCGTGATCGCGCGCAAGCCTAGGGCCGAGATTCGCGGTTAACGTATAGCGGTTTCCGCGCCGGCGCGATCGGAAAGCCGCATCGGTTGCATCGCATCCCATTCCGGCATCACGCCGACCGCCAGTCCCGCCGTGTGGGCGAGCGAGCCGAGCGCGAGCACGCCAGAGCGGATAGCGAGTCGGACGCGGCCGTCGGTGCGCTGATAGAGTTCAGGATGGGCGGTCAGGAACTGAAGTTGTTCCCGTTCCGACGCTCCCGCCATGCCGTCCACATAGTGGTGCCCGTTGCGCTCCACATGGGTTGCGCCCACCAGAGTGGCCAGCGCGAGGTCTTGCTGGACTGCGATTCCTCCCTGCGTGGTGAGATCCTCGCACGACATGAAATAGGAGGGCGATCCCCCCTGCGTGTTCCAGTGCGCGATGCGCGCTCGGTTCAACAGCGCGCGGTAGAAACCTTTGCAGGACTTCGCCGAGATGCCGCGGTAGCCGAGCGCCCGTGCTTCCGGAAAAACGCCGATATCGGCGTCGGACTCGTCAATCTCGACCGCAATCTCGCGTGTGAGCTTGTGTATCGGCTCCGCCAGCGCTTTCGCGCGGGCGATCGGCTGCTCGATGAACAGGATCGATGCCTTCAGGCGCGCGAGCCGCTCCTCCGCGTTGATGCGGTGCCATAACGCGATGACGGCGTCGACATGCTCGAATTGCTCGTTGCCGTCCAGGGTCGTGAAATAAGGCTCCGGAATGCGGTCGAGCACCGCGGCGACGCGGGCGAGACGATCGATGTCGGCATCAAGCGAACCTGCCACCTTGAGCTTGAAATAGCGCTGTCCGTAGCTAGCAATCACTTCTTCGAGGCTCTCCGGCAGGCCGTCGTCGAGCCGCTTGCCGGCGGTGTCTGCCTGCGTCAACGCGTCCACGAGCCCCACCGTGTGGCGCGCAAAGATCGATGGGGCCGGGCGCAAATCTGCCAGGAAAGCGTCGAAATCGAAGCCCGCGAGGTCGGGCGCGGTCGCTGCCGTCAGCGCAATGCGGTTGCTGCGCACGAGTTCGAACACCGACGCGCCTTCGAGCCGGCCGAGTGCGTCGATGATCGCGCGCTCGATGAGCGCAAGCCCGAACGAAGCGACGAGGCCATTGAGGCCGACACGCTCGCAAGCGGCATGATGCGTCGCATCGACCGCCGCGGAGAGGCCGAAGGGGGTATTAGTTCCGGCATCGAGAACGTGGGTCAGCGCGATGTCGAGCGAGCGGCGGAGCTGGTCGAAATTTTCGTCGTTCGTCAAAGTGGGCGACTTGTCGAACCACTTCGGCACCAGGAGCTCGGCGGAAATGCCTTCGCCTTCGCGCCCGTCCGCCAGCCGCACGCGCACCCGCACGAACGCCTGCGGCGCCTCGGTGAGCGTGACCACGCCGAAACGGAAGGGCAGCCGGAGCTTGACCGGGCGCTCATAAAAGGTCGCCTGCGTGAGGCGTAGTCGCGTCTCGCTCATGCGTTGCCTGCCTCGATCAAGCCGCGCAGATAGCCGATCTGCCGCGCGGCGCATGTGGGACCGTCGGGCTCGTAGATGAACGGCTCGATGGCGGCGTCGCCAGGATATTTGGTGGCGACGAGCGCCGCGAGAATGGGAGCGAATGCCATCGTTCCTTCGCCCGGACCGCGCCGGTTCGGGTCGTTGAAATGGATGTGGCCGATGAGGCCGGTGGGCACCCAGCGGCGCACGAGGTCGGCGACGGGGACCGCTTCCGCCTGTCCGGCCGCCGAGCAGTCGATCATGGTGCGCACAGCTGGGTTGTCGATGGCGCGCACGATCGCGGCAGCCTCCTCCACGGTGTTGACGAACTGGGTTTGGTGGCGCGACAGCGGTTCGATGCAGTAGACAACGCGCGCCTGCGCCGCCGCTTCGGCAACCGCGGCAAAACAATCGATGCCTCGCTTGCGCCCGTCGTCCTCTTCGCCGGCGGCGAGCGCGCGTTGATCGGGCGAGCCATGGACCAGGACGCGGGCACCGAGATCGGCGGCCAGCCCGCACAGTGCGCGCATGACGTCGACCGTGCGGTGGCGCTGGCCTGCATCGGACGTGGTGATCGACAGCCCGGACGGTGCGCGCAGCAGATAGTGCAGGCTGGTGATGGCGATCCCGGCATCGGTCGCGGCGCGGCGCCACGTGGCGGCTTGCGCAGTTGGCAGACGGGCCGGGTCATCGGTCAGCGTGAACGGGGCGATCTCGATGGCGTCATAGCCGACGCTGCGGGCGAAGGCGCATTGCCGTTCGAACGGCATGGCAGCGATCACTTCGTTGCAGAGTGCGATGCGCATGTCGTCAGCTCGAGCGCCGGAATGTCGGCAGGATCCGAGCCACGACGGCGTCGCGCCAGCGCGACACCGCGGCGTGGATGATCGGAACATTGGTGATGAACGTCCACAGCACGAGGACCGCCAGCACCGCGCTGATCGGGCGCGAAAAGAAGGGAAGCAGGTCGCCGTCGCTCAAAACCAGTCCTCGCCGCAAATTCTTGTCCAGAATGTCGCCCAGCACCAGTCCCAGCACAAATGGTGCTGCCGGGTACCCATTGCGCCGCATGATGAAGACCAGCGTGCCAAAGCCGAGCATGGTGTAGACGTCGAACAGCCGCGACGACAGCGAATAGGATCCGATCACGCACAGCACGAAGATGATCGGCATCATGATCGAACGAGGAACTTGCGCGATCCTGAGCAGCGGTCGGATGAAGAACAGTCCGAAAAACAGGATCCCGATGGTGGAGAACAACACCATCGCGACGACGTCGTACACGAATTGCGGGTTCTCGACCATCAGCATCGGGCCTGCCTGCACGCCGTGGATGATCATTGCCGCGAGCAACACGGCGCAGGGCGCAGACCCCGGGATCGCGAGCGCGAGCGCGGGAATGATCCCGCCCGGGACCGAGGCGTTGTCGCCGGTCTCGGCGGCCATCAGGCCCTCGATCGAACCCTTGCCGTATTTTTCCGGCTCTTTGCTCAGCCGCTTGGCGGTGGCGTAGGACGACCACGCCGCCATGTCCTCGCCGACGCCGGGCAAAATGCCGACCCACACGCCGATCACACCCGAACGCAGGATGGTCCGCCAATATTTCAGCACGTCCATGATGCGCGGAAGCGGGGAGCCGAATTCCATGATCTTCGGCCGCGCGAAGCGCTCGCTCATCACCGTGAGCACTTCCGAGAAGCCGAATGCACCGACGAGAACCGGGATGAGCCCAAATCCGCCGGCGAGATCGGCATTGCCGAAGCTGAAGCGCTCGTAGGCATACATGCCTTCCTGGCCGATGCCGGCGACGAACAGGCCGAGAAAGCCCGCGAGCCAACCCTTGAGCGGGTCGGCAGCGACCACGTTGCCCGACATGACGACGCCGAGGAGGGCGAGCCAGAAGAACTCGAAGGCGCCGAAGCTCAACGCCACTTCGCCCAGCATCGGGGTGAACAGCGCCAGGCAGACGAGGCCGAACAGCGTGCCGACGACCGAGCCGGTCGTGGCGATCCCCATGGCGCGACCGGCTTGCCCCTGGCGGGCGAGTTGGTAGCCGTCGATGCAAGCGGCGGCGTTTGCGGCCGTGCCTGGAATGTTCAGCAGGATCGCGGTGCGGCTGCCGCCATAGATCGCGCCGTTATATGCGCAGACCAGCACGAGGATCGCCTGGTTGGGTTGCATCTTCAGCGTCAGCGTCGTCAGCAGCGTGATGACAAGGGTAGCGCTAAGCCCCGGCATGCAACCGGCGACCACACCGAGCAAAGTCGCCCCGAAGGCAAGCGTGAGCGAGACCGGATTGAGATACCCGACCACTGCATTGCCGAACATGACGAGGCCGTCGAACATGGCTTGTGCGGCCTCTCAGGGTAGGCGGACCAGAAAAATGCGCTCGAACGTCAGCATCACCACGGTCGCCACGGTTGGCGACACGAGGGCAGCGATCACCAGACGGCGCAGAGTCGGTGACGCGGGCACGCGATCGGTTTCGTCCAACAGGAGAATGTGCAGGAACAGAAAGCCGGCCGTCAGCGCCCAGTAGGGCAGGCCGCCTCCGAGCAGGACGCCGCCGTAGGTCACGCACAGCAGCCAGCTCAGCGCCACTCTTCTCCAGTCGAACTCATCCCCGTGTGCGGTCGCCGCGACGGCGTCGGCCGCGGCGGCGGAAGCGGGAATTGCCGGCTCGGGGATATCACCAGCGCCCGGCTCATGCCGAACCAGCAGGATCGATCCGAAAATGATGAAGGCGATGCCAAGCAACCCGGGAACGACGCCCGGTGCAGTCGCGAGCGGGATCCCGAGCGACTCCAGCCGGTCCATGGCCCAGGCGCCGTAGACGACGGCGAGGCCGAAGGCGACCCAGATAAGGCCGCCGATGCGATCGGTCGAGAGCAGCTTCGTCGATTGCATGGTGGTGCGAGCCGGCCGCGCCGGAACGCGACGCGGCTATGGCTTCGGGATGCCGACGGTGTCGGGAGACACCTTGGCCTTGCCGCCGTCCTGCAGCTGCCACGCCGTGGTGCGGATCGCGGGGCCGACCAGCTGCTGCGCCTCGTCCCCATACGCCGGCGCGAACAAGGCGCCGTTGGCAGTCGCATATTTCTTGAGGGTTTCCGACTTCATGATGACGTCCTTCCAAACCATGTCGAGGGTCTGCAGGACGGGCGCCGGGACGTTCTTCGGCACGAAGATGCCAAAATAATTGGCGTCGGGCTTGAAACCGGCGACCGCCGACGTGATTGGCGGGATCGTGCCATAACCTTCGAGCTCGAGCGGCTGGTCGGACAGCACCGCGAGCGCGCGCAGGCGGTTGCCGCGGATCATGTTGGCCTGCTCTACCGCGAGCTGCGCGGTGACCTCGGTCTCGCCGGCAACGGTTGCGATAACCGCCGGATTGCCGCCATCGTAGGACACGTGCTTGTAGGTGAGACCGAGCGCCCGAGTGAACGCTTCGATCGCCGCGTGGCCCGAGGAATTGATGCCGGCGCTTGCAACCGACACCTGACCGGGCCTCGCCTTCATGGCATTCACGACGTCCTGTGCACTTTTGTACGGCGTGTTGTTGTTGACGCCGAGGATCGAGACATTGACCACATTGAGATAAAGCCGCCAGTCCGCGATCTTGGTGTCAAGCAGGCCGCTGATGACATAGGTACCGAGGTCTTTGGCCGCGCCCGCGGTCCAGGTGTAGCCGTCGGGCGGCGCCTGCATCGCGTTGCGAGTGCCGATCGACCCGGACGCGCCGCCCTGATTCACGACGACGACTTTCTGCCCGAGCGCCTTCTCGATCTCGGCCGCGGTGACGCGGCTCACCTGGTCGGTCGATCCGCCGGCCGCCCAAGGCACGATCAGCGTGATCGGCTTCTCCGGCTTCCACGGGTAATTTTGCGCGGAAGCCGCGCCGGTGAGCGCAACCACGGCAGCGGTCGCAATGGTGATGATGCGTGGCATTATCGTCCTCCCGATCAATTTGTTTCTGATGCTGAGTGCCGAACTTGTTTGTCGGCTTGTCTCGACGCCAGCTCGGCCATGTACAGGGCCCGCTGCGACCATTTCGACATTCGCGTCGTCGTCGGTTCCGATCGTGCAGGACGCGCGCCTGTTAGGCAAGCCGCAACAGCGTGGCGGGACGGGGCAACAAGCCGCGCTGCCGAGCTATTGCTGCTCGGGCCAGCGAGGCCGGCTTATCCGTATGCGTGAGCTGGGGCGAGTCCGCTCAGCACGGTGGCGGCGGCGCATCGACCAATTTCGGATTGATCGCCTTGAGCCCCTCGGGCCAGGTCAGCTGATTGAAGTCGATCTTCTGCTCGGTCATCTTCTCCGCCTGCGCCCAGCGGCTGAGGCTGCAGAAGTCGTCGTAGTAGATCTTGTCGAGCGCGAGCGGGCGCGTATTGGTGTCCCACTGCTCGCGCGTGGCCTTCTCGCTCAGGTCGAGCTTGGCCTTGGCGTAGGCGGCGACGCTGGCGAAGTCCTTCTCGGCGATGTCGCGGCCCTTGATCGTCGCCCGCAACCAGCGCGTGGCGATATCCTTGCCTTGCGGGCTCGCCAGCCATTCGGGCCGCGCGCCGGCGACCAGGTAGCCCTGGATGTAATCGGTCGCGTCGGTCAGGTAGTGCGCCTTGTCCGGGCAAATCTCGAGCGTGCGCGATCCGACCGGCTGCCAGATGAAGAAGGCGGCGATGTCGCCTCCGCACAACGCCGCGGGCAGCACCTGGGTATCAAGGTTCTTCAC
>Ga0207706_10001934_pt1 | contig 20339 bp, 15 predicted proteins | sample KBSC53metaG_FD_184318 | JGI IMG/M metagenome (GOLD analysis project Ga0207706, IMG submission 184318) | Corn rhizosphere microbial communities from Kellogg Biological Station, Michigan, USA - KBS C5-3 metaG (SPAdes) (version 2) | ecosystem: Host-associated > Plants > Roots > Rhizosphere > Soil ... | reverse complement strand
GCGCGGTTTCGACCAGGTCCCGGCAGGATGGCCCGTGCCATCCGGGTTCCGCCGGTGCCTCTTTCTCCATTCGCAGCACGAGCCTTGCGCCCTCGAGAAGAGCTCGGGGTGATCGATCGGTCTCGAGTGCCCGTTCCAGGGCAATCCTGGCCAACTCCCAGTCGGACAGCTGCATCCCGTGGCGCGCGAGGTTTCGCCAGAGATATCCCGTGCGATCCGCGGCATTGCCCCCGGACCCGGTGAGCTCCAGCCACACGTAGTTCAGATACGAGTGATCGCGCGAGTTCACCCTGGTATCGAGTCTCTCCCACGCCACCCCGAGCTCATTGCCGAGAGACTTCAGCATTCGGGCAAACGCCGGCAACTCCCCGGCGCTGCCGGGCATCAATCTGGCGGCGTCACTCCGCTTGTCCTGCAGCAACAGGGCAAGGCACTGTATTGCGCGTCTCTCGGCGCTCGCCGGATAGTACCCGGCCAGCGCGGCCGCCTGCGCGTACCGCGCCTGCTGGATCAGCCGGTAGACGGCGTGCAGCGGGGAGCGTTCGGGGATCATGGAAGGAGACCTCTGCTGCCTCGGGCCCGACGCTGGAGGTGAGCGCCTCGCAGGCGCGGGCCCGTGCTGTAACGGACAATCTTCTCCGCTCAAGTTCCACCATTCGTTTCGCGCGCGCAAGACGATCGCGCCCGCCGCGGACCATGCGCACGTGAGACGGACAGGGCGTCGCGCTCTCTCGACTCCGGCGCAGCGAGGCCGTATCATCACCCGCCGGTCCGCGCCTCACCCGTCCCGCATCACCATCGTCCCCCTGACGCCATCGCCCATGGGCCTGCTCGACGCTCTGCAGCGGGTATCGCAATCGCCCACCAACCCGCACGCTCCGGCGGCGCCGCGCACCTTCGACGTGGCGGATCTCTATCGCGGGCCGCTGGCCGCGCCGGCGGAAGGGGGCGCCGCGGCGGGGCCGCCGCTGGACGAGAAGCTGCGGCAGGCGTACTTCTGGATCGTCAACACGGCCATCATCAGCCCGCACTACGACGTGGAGCTGAACGACGGGCCGCCGCAATCCTTCACCCTGGGCGACAGCAAGAGCCGGCTGACGCTTCCCTCCGCGCAGAGCTACTCCTCCTTCGTCCTCCTCCCCCTGCTCACCTTCGCCACGCGGCGCAAGTGCCTGTTCGTGGGCGGCCCCGGGCGCGGGAAGACGGCGAGCGCGCTGCTGATGGGCGTCCTGGCCGGGTACCCCGTGCGCGAGGTGCGGCGGGCGATGCAGCACGGGCATCCGCAGATGACCGTCGCGGACCTCCTCGGCAACCCGCTCCCGGCGGACCTGGTCGCCGCCCAGAGCATCGAGGACATCCGCATCGCGTGGCGCAACTGGCTGGGGATGCGGGTGAAGATCATCGACGAGTACAACCGCATCCCCACGCGCACGCAGAGCGCCCTGCTCACCGTGATGGGCGACAACTACGCCGAGATCCTCAACCACGTCTACGAGTGCCCCGAGGCGGCGTGGTACCTCACCGCCAACGACGAGACCGGCGGCGGCACCTATCCGGTGATCGAGGCGCTGCGCGACCGTATCGACGTGATCGTGCAGGCGCTGTCGTTCAACCCCCGCTTCCTGGCCGACCTGCTGGCCCGCATCGAGGCCAACCTGCGCCCCGAGGAGGTCGTCCCCCGGCAGATCATCTTCACCGAGGCCGAGGTCGACCGGGTGCAGGAGGAGATCCGCGCCGTGCCGATCCCCGGCGACGTGGGCCGGCGGCTGGAGTTCTTCGCCAGCCAGTTCGAGTTCTGCGAGGTGGCCGCCGAGCAGTGGGAGTACAAGACCAAGGACACCGCCCGCCTTTCCGGCGTGGAGTGGAACACCGTCACCGCGCTGGAGACCGGGCGCGACCGGCTGAAGGATCTCGGCTGCCAGAGCCGCAACGGGCTCTCGGTGCGCGTGCTGATGACGCTGCTGATCTACGCCAAGGCGCTGGCGTACTTCCGCGGCAACCGGGTGGTGGAGCTCGAGGACGTGCGCCAGGTGCTTCCCTTCGTGCTGCACGACAAGCTGCTGCCGGACCTGGACGCCCCCTTCTTCGCCGCCCCGGGGAACGCGATGTTCCGCACCGACCGGGTGGGCTGGCTGCGCCGCGTCTTCGACCTCTCCTGCGCGGACTACGAGCGGCTGAACCTGGACCGCGAGGACCCCGTGGCCCAGCTCACCGCCGAGTTCCGCCGCGGCCTGGGCGGCGTCACGGAAGCGCAGACGCGCGCCCGCCTGGTGGCCGTCGAGCGGCTGGTGACGGAGTGGTCCAAGGGGCGCAAGCTGTACGGCCACCTGTACGACGACCTGCTGGTGCTGAAGTACCTGCACCAGCGCTACACCAACTACCTGCGCTGGCTGAAGACACAGTAGCCGAATGACCGCCGCCCTCGCCCCCGCCTTCGCCGGCTTTCTGCGCAACGCGCGCGACGAGCTGAACGCCCGCTTCGCCGAGGCGCGCCGCCTGCGCCCCGACCTGGACGCCGACGCGTTCGCCGCCTTCCTGCGCGACACCGTGGACCCGCTGGTGCGCGCGGTGGACGCGGCGGCGCCCGCGTATTCCGTCGACGTCGCGCGCGCCGGCTACGAGCTGGGGCTGGAGCTGGTGGGGCAGGGGCTGTGCGGCCCCGGCGGCCGCGAGCCGCTGATCGAGCAGGGGTGGCGCGAGGTCGCCCCGCCCGCCGCCGTGCTGGTGGCCGCCGCGCCCGAGCGGATCCTGGGCGCGATCAGCAACGCGCTGCACCAGCTCGCCGCCACTCCTGGCGCGCGTCCGGCGGAGTGGATCGCGGCGATGCGGACGCTGGCGCCGCGCTGCGCGGATCCGGACACCTTCCTCACCCTCGGCCAGGTGGCGGCGTGGCGCGCGGGGATGGCGCACTTCCGCGCCGGCGCGCTCGCGGCGGCGGACCGGCTGCCGCAGGATCTCGCGCTCGCCGCCGTCCGCGCGGCGGGAAACGACTGGCCCGAGACGCGCCGGCGGCTTGCGGCGGACCCGTGGTTCGATCCGTCCACGCCCGAGCGGGCCGGCGGACGCCGCGTCGCAGCCCGCGCGGGGGCGTTTCGCGGCTTCGGGGGGTTGTTCGTCGAGCCGCCGGTCGCCGTGGCCGCGGGCGAGCACTTCCTGGTGCACAGCGGCGAGGAGTGCTGGCTGCTGACGGCGGACGCGTTCGGCGCCACCTTCCACCGCGCCACGGCCGAGGAGCGCGCCGACCCGCGTCCCTCCTCCGTCCCTCCGGGCGTGACGGCGAAGGGGACCACGCTGATGGTCGATGGAGCGCGGATGGAGCTGCCCGAGCTGGGCGAGATCGGCGGGGTGGCGGCGAACGGGACCACGCTGGCGCTCACCTCGCCGTTCACGCACGCGGTCGTCCTGGTCGCCCTGGGCTGACGATGAGCCCCGCCGCCGCGCCGCCCGTGGAATCGCTCGCCGCCCGGTGGGAGGCGGCGTGGCCGGTCGCGCTGGCCGCGTGGAGCCGCTTCACCCGGCTGCGCGCGCCCACGCTCTGCCTGACCGCCAGGGACGCCAGGCGCCAGGGGCTCACCACCAGCTTCGCCATGATCCGCCTGCAGGACCAGGCCGTGGTCGTCTCGCTGGACGAGGTGCGGGCGTGCGGGGTGGAAGAGTTCGCGGTGGAGGTGCTGGCGCACGAGATCGGCCACCACGTCTTCGCGCCGGCCACGCTGACCGACCACGTGCGGATGATCGCGCGGATGCGGCGCGCGCTCCCCACACTCGAGCAGCACGCCGCGATGGTGGCCAACCTCTACACCGACCTGCTGATCAACGACCGGCTGCAGCGCGGCGCCGGGCTGCGCATGGCCGGCGTCTACCGCGCCATGGCGGCGCGCCGGCCGGGCGCGGGCGGGGCCGTGTGGGCGCTGTACATGCGCATCTACGAGATCCTGTGGAGCCTGGAGCGCGGCTCGCTGGGCGGGGGGAAGACGGACGACCGGCTGGAGGGCGACGCCTGGCTGGGCGCGCGGCTGGTGCGCAGCTACGCGCGCGACTGGCTGGACGGCTCGGGGCGCTTCGCCGCGCTCCTGCTGCCGCACCTGCTGGAGGACCAGGAGTCCGCCGAGCTGATCGCGAAGCTGATGGACACGCGCGCGGCGGCGGCCGGCGGCGAGCCCTCGGGGCTGGTGGAGGTGGACCCCGGCGAGGAGTCGGGCGCCATCCACCCCGCGCAGGACCCGGAGCTCTCGGAGCTGGAGGGCGACGAGGCGACGGAGGCGCCGCCGGGCACCGTCGAGCGCAACCGGAGCGCCACGGGACAGGCGCGCGAGCCGTTCGAGTACGGCGCCATCCTGCGCGCGGCGGGGATCGACATCACCGACCACGAGGCGGCGGTGCGCTACTACCGCGAGCGCGCGCTGCCGCACCTGGTCCCGTTCCCGGGCCGCCCCGGCCCGCGCGGCGGCGACCCGCTCCCCGAGGGGCTGGAGCCGTGGGAGCTGGGCGACCCGCTGGACGCGGCCGACTGGCTGCAGACCGTGCTGCAGAGCCCGCACGTGGTGCCGGGGATGACCACCGTGCAGCGCGTGTGGGGCACCACCGAGGCGCACGAGCCCAGGCGCGTGCCGCTGGACCTGGACCTGTACGTGGACAGCTCGGGGTCGATGCCCAACCCGCAGGTGGTCACCAGCTACCCGGCGCTGGCCGGCGCCATCCTCTGCCTCTCGGCGCTGCGGGCCGGGGCCAGCGTGCAGGTGACGCTGTGGAGTGGCGCGCGGCAATTCACCATGACCCCCGGCTTCGTGCGCGACGAGACGCAGATCCTGCGCGTGCTCACCGACTTCTTCGGCGGGGCCACCGCGTTCCCGATCCACGTGCTGCGCGACACCTGGGCGAGCCGGCCCAGGACGGCGAACCCCGCGCACGTGCTGGTGATCTCGGACGACGGCGTGTCGACCATGTTCGACAAGGACGAGCGGGGGAACAGCGGGTGGGACGTGGCCGCGGCGGCGCTGGCGGCGGCGCGCGGCGGCGGCACCTTCGTGCTGAACATCCAGCCCGGGTGGGAGCGTTTCTCGTACAACTCCTACGAAACGATCCGCCAGGCGCGCGACCGGCAGGGGTGGCAGGTGCACGCCGTGGCGTCGATGGAGGAGCTGGTGGCGTTCGCGCGCTGGTTCAGCAAGCTCCACTACGACCCGGCGGACGCGGGGAGGCGGGCGTGATCGTGGTCTGGCGCGTGACGGAGCGGTGCAACCTGGCCTGCCCGTTCTGCGCCTATGACCGCCGCCTCTCCCTGTCCCGCGCCGTGGCGGACCCGGACGCCGTCGCCGCGTTCGGCGCCGTGCTGGCGGAGTATCAGCGTCTGGCCGGCGATGGCGTGCTGGTGAGCTGGCTGGGCGGTGAGCCGCTGCTCTGGCCGCCGCTGCGCGTGCTGACGGAGCGGTTCGTGTCGATGGGCCTGCGCGTCAGCACGACGACGAACGGGACGCCGCTCGCCTCCGCGCCCCTCCGCGCGCACCTCATCGACTGCTACGACGAGCTGACGGTGAGCGTGGACGCGATCGGCGCCGCGCACGACGGGCTGCGGGGGTGGGCGGGTGGATTCGATCGCCTGCGCCGGCACGTGGCCGCGCTGGTGGACGAGCGCCGCGTGAACGGCCACGGCCCGCGGCTGCGCGCCAACGTGGTGCTGATGCGCGGAACCCTCGGCGGATTCGAGGCGCTGTGCGGCGAGCTGGCGGATTGGGGGATCGAGGAGATCACCTTCAACCAGCTCGGCGGCAACGACCGTCCCGAGTTCTTCGCCGCGAACCGGCTGCTCCCCGAGCAGGCGGCGTGGCTGTGCGGCAACGTCCCGCGGATCCGGGACGGTCTGGCGGAGCGCGGCGTGCGGCTGGCGGGCGGCGACGGGTACCTGCGCCGCATCCAGGCCACCACGCGCGGCGAGCGCATCCCCGTCGAGGAGTGCGCGCCCGGCCGCCGCTTCCTGTTCGTGGACGAGCGCGGGATGGCGGCGCCGTGCAGCTTCACCCCCGCTGACTACGGCGTCCCGCTCGCCGAGGTCGATTCGGCCGGCGCGCTGCGCGACCTTCCCCGCCGCTTCTCCGACGCGCGCCGCCGGTGTCGTGCCTCTGCGTGCGACGACTGCCACGCCACGCACGTCTTCGAGAAATTCGATGCGGTGCGGCCGGCGGAGCTTGTCGTGATCGCGCGAGCCTCTGTTGCCGCGGTGACGGCGGGTTGAAACCCGCCGCTGAGGATGGAAAGTCCGCCTTCGCGGACTGCGGGCGTGGCTCTCGTGCACAGCGCCGGCACCCGCGACGATCAGCCTCGCGCAGTTTGTGAGGCTTCCTGTAGTCGTAGCCGTGGCTTCAGCCGCCCGGGGGGTTGCGATCCCAGCCGGAGCGCACCGCACAGCGTGGATTTGCGATGCTAGATTGGCGCGAGAAACGATGATCCGGTGCGAACCCCACGGAGCGCACCGCACCCCGATCGGAGGATCATCCCGATGGAGCGTCTAGATGGAGCGTGAAGGGCCGGTACTCGAAACGTTGACGCGGCGGCTGGCCGAGACGCCGGAGGATTTCCTGGCCGAGCCACGCATCGGCGCGGCGGGGCGGGTGCGCACCGCGGCGGTGGTGGGCGACCTGCTGCGCGCGCTGGGCGCCGCCGCCACGCCCGGCGATCTGCAGCGGTTCTCCGGCGCCGACGCTCGCGCGGACCGCAACCGGCTCTCCGTTACCCTGGTGCTCTGCTGGCTGCTGGCCGACGAATGGTTCGTGCGCGCCGCGCCGCCCGCCGGCCTGCTCCTTCCGCTGCTGGGCGCGCAGGCGGCCGAGCTCGCGGACCAGTCCCCCGCCGGGAAGTTCGTCACCGACCCCGACCGGAGGGAGGAGCTGGCGCGGGTGGCGCTGACCCGTCTCGGCTACCGCCCCGCGGGAGAGACGAAGGCGCAGGCGCAGGACCGGCTCACCACGCTCAGCTCCGCCGAGCGCGCCCGCGTGCTGCGCGCCGCCCGCGCGGCCGAGCAGCGCGCCCGCGAGATCCGCGAGGCGCTGATCAAGAAGGCCGCCGAGGAATCCGCCGACAAGTGGGGGCGCGAATGAGCGTGGACGGCAACCCGGCCGCGCTCCACCTCGACCGTCTCGCCCCGGACGACGGCGAGATCACCGATGCGGACCGGTATCCCACGCTGACGGAGCACGGGCGGCGGATGCTGGACTTCCTCCTCCAGCATCCCCACGCTCCCCTCTACCGCAACCGGAGCGGCAACCGTCTCACCGCCGAAGAGGTGGAGCAGGTCCGCGCCTTCGAGCGCGAGGTCCAGTCCGCCGCCGCCGGCTGGCGCCCGGGCGAGACACCGCCGTGGCTCGACGGATTCGTGGACCGCTGCTTCGCCGAGACGCCCTTCTACCGCCGCTACGGCACCCGCCCGCGCGACTTCACCGACCTCCCCACCATCTCGCGCGCGGACCTGGGGCGCGACGTCGCCGCGTTCGTCCCCGACGGGGTGCCGACGGAGCGGCTGATCAACTTCCGCACGAGCGGGACGACGGGGCACCCGATGCTGCTGGCGTCGCTCCCCCCCGTCGCCGCGAGCTATCTCGCCTTCTACAAGCGCGCGCTGCGGCGCTTCGGCGTCGAGCTCACGCACGGGCGCGGGGAGGTGGGCGTCGTGCTGGTTGGATGCCAGCGCACCTGCTTCACCTACGTCTCGGTGACGCCGGCGATGGACGAGAGCGGGCTGGCCAAGATCAACCTCCACCCCAACGACTGGCGCGACCCCGCCGACCGCGCGCGCTACCTGGACGCGCTCGGCCCCGAGATCTATACCGGAGACCCGCTCTCCTTCGCCGCGCTGGCCGAGCTCCCGCTCGCCACGCGGCCGCGCGCGCTGATTTCCACCTCCATGGCGCTGCAGCCGCCGTTGCGGGCACGGCTCGAGGAGCGCTTCGGCTGCCCCGTGCTGGACCTGTACTCGATGAACGAGGCCGGCCCCGTCGCCGTCTTCGATCCCGCGGAAGACGGCCACGTGCTGCTGCAGCACCGCATGTACGTGGAGATCCTGGACGACGCCGGCCGCCCCGTTCCGCCCGGCGAGCGCGGCGAGGTGACGCTCACCGGCGGCTTCAATCCCTGCCTGCCGCTGCTGCGCTACCGCACCGGCGACCAGGCGGCGCTGCGCGTCGTGGCCGGCCGCGAGCCGGTGCTGCTGGGGCTGGAGGGGCGCCCCCCGGTGCGCTTCCGCACCGCGCGCGGCGAGTGGCTCAACAACATCGAGGTGACGCACGCGCTGCGCCCCTTCGCGCTGGCACAGTGGACGCTGCACCAGTCCGCGGACGGCGCGCTGCGCTTCCGCTTCCGCGGCGACGCGGTTCGGGTGGACGCCATCGCCGATACGCTGCGCGGGATGTTCGGCGCCGATCGGCCGATCGACATCGGCGAGGACGATTTCGAGGAGGGGAAGGTGGTGCAGTACACGAGCGACCTGCCGGAGGCGCGGCCATGAGCGACACCGGGATCGCGCCGTCGCCGGCCCGGGGACAATCGAGAGCCGCGCGCTTCGGCCGCGGCCTGGTGGTGGGCAAGTTCGCGCCGCTGCACCGCGGGCACGAGCTGCTGATCGGCCGCGCGCTGCGCCAGTGCGACGAGGTGGTGATCCTCAGCTACCAGAAGCCCGAGATCCCCGGCTACCCGCCGGAACTGCGCGAGCGCTGGCTGGCCGAACTCTTTCCCCGGGCCACGCGGCTGGTGCTGGACGACGACCGCCTGCGCGCGCTCCTCCCGCCCGGTGCGGACCCCGTCCCGGTGCCGGGGAACGGCGCGGACCCGGTGGAGGACCGGCGCTTCTGCGGCTGGGTCTGCGAGCGGGTGCTGGGGGTGACCGTGGACGCCGTCTTCACCAGCGAGGAGTACGGCGACGGCTTGGCGGAGGAGCTGACGCGCTGCTTCCGCGAGCGCCGGCCGGAGGCGCCGGCCGTGCGGCACGTCTGCGTGGACCGCGAGCGGCTGATCCGCCCGATCAGCGGCACGCTGCTGCGCGGCGACGTGCACGCGCACCGCCGCTGGCTGTCGCCCGCCGTCTACGCCTCGTTCGTGCGCCGCGTGTGCCTGCTGGGCGGCGAGTCCACGGGGAAGACCACGCTGGCCCGCGAGCTGGCGCGGATGCTGGGCACGCGCTGGGTGCCCGAGCACGGGCGGAAGGTGTGGACCGAGAAGGGAGGACGGCTGGACTTCGAAGACATGGAGCGCATCGCCCGCGCGCAGATCGAGCACGAGGACGCCCTGGCGCGCCACGCGAACCGGTTCCTGCTCTGCGACACGTCGCCGCTCACCACGCTCTTCTTCAGCCGCCGCCTGTTCGGCCGGGCGACGCCGGAACTGGAGCGGATGGCCGGGCGCGCGTACGACCTGACCGTGCTCTGCGCGCCCGACTTCGCCTTCGTGCAGGACGGCATCCGCCACGGCGGCGACCTCCGTCACCGCCAGCACGAGTGGTACGTGCGCGAGCTCGAGTCGCGCGGCACCCCCTACCTCCTCGCCACCGGCTCGCCCGGCGAGCGCATCGGCCAGCTCCGCGCCGCGCTCGCGCGTCTGCCGATCTCCGCCCCCGTGGTGCGGCGGGACTCGCACTGATCCGCGGTGGTGCGCCGTTCAGCTGTTGGAGCCTCGCGCGGTTTGCGAGGCTTTTCGTCGTGGTTGCCGCGGCTTCAGCCGCCGGTGGGCGGGGCCGGCGGCGGAGGATTCATCCTGGACCTCCGAGCGATCGCCCGCCTGTCGCTCGGACGCCGAGACTAGATCCTTCGGCCTGCAACCTGTTGCGCGGACGGCGGTTACGGCGTGGGCGGCCTCAGGATGACATTGTCTGGGGTGCGCAAGTCAGGATCACCCCTCGACCGGATGCCATCCCGGGGAGCAGTCTCACCCGTTCGCCATCACCCACACCAGGGGCAGGCTTACACGCACCCGCACGCGGACGCCGTCCAGCTCGGCGGGGCGGAAGCGCATGCGGCGCAGCCCCTCGAGCGCGGCCTGGATGAACTGCGGGTTCGAGGCGGAGAGCACCTCCACGTGGTTCATCTCGGCGCGGCCGTCGGTGCCGATGATGAAGGCCACCACCACCTGGCCCTCCACCCCGTTGAACTTGAGGATCGGCGGATAGCGGTCGCTCATCAGCTCGCTGATCTCGCGCCGGTTCATCACCCGCGGCGGCACCGCCAGCAGCTCGCTGTCCACCAGCGGGGCGCCGCGGTCCCCGGCCGCCGTGACGCCGCCGGACGGGTCCGAGCCCGCCGCCAGCCCCAGGTCGCCGATCCCGCGCAGGCTCGCCGCGTCCAGCGCCGGCCCGCTGGGCGGAATCACGTCCACCGTCAGCTTCGGCTCGGGGAGCGCGCGTTCGAACACGTGCGCCAGCTCGGGCGCCGGGTCGCTGGGCGTGGCGGCGCTCACCGGGGTGCTGAGGCTTCCCCGCGACGCGTGCGGCGCCGGACGGTCCGTCCGCGGCGCCGGCATTTGCGGGAGACTGACGGGGGAGTGCAGCAGGAGGATGGTGGCGGTTTCCACCGGGTCGCGCCTTCCCGCTGCGCCCAGCGAGAGGGCGGTGACGCCGAGGGCGAACATCGCGTGCGTGGCCACCGACGCCGAAATCCCGTGCAGCTGCACGATCGGGCGCCGCTCGGCGCGCCCGCGTAGCACCTTCTCGAACATCGCTCCCTCCCGCGCGCGGCGGTCCAACGCCAGGCTCCGCCCGCCGATGCGTCCCATGGCATCGCCAGGCAGGTGCCCCATCCACAGTCCCCTCCTCCTGATGGCTGGCCGAAGCGGACCCCCGGGTCCCCGCGGCCGGTAACGATGCTTCACGCCATCCCGATCCCCTCCCACGCGCGCGTCGGTGCGGTTCGCTCCTCCGGTTCGGCTTCCAGCTTCGGGTGGAGGGCGGATGGCACGCCGGGGACCGGAGCGCCATCCGCGTCAAGCCTGTGCCGCAATCTCTTCAAGCACCGTTCCATCCGGCCGCCACGCACCGGTGGCGCCGCGGGCCCGCCGCAGCGAATTCCGAAAAGCGTCTCCGGCCTCCTCGGTAGATCGATCCGGGAACGGTGATCCGCCGTTCTCGTTCGACGTCCGTGGCTCCATCCGGGCGGCGGAATACCAGGTGTTTGGGGATCGAACGATGGCCGGCGGGTCCGCGATCAGAGGTAGCTCAGCCACCCGTCGTCGCGGCGGCGCTTGACGCCCGCGAACCAGCGGCAGAGCGGGTACAGCAGCGCCACGCCTGCGGCCCAGCACAGGTAGGCGACGCCCAGCCCGAAGCCCGCGCCCGGCTGCGGCGGCGTGCCGGCGGGGATGCCGAAGAGGTGGCCGGTCGGCTTCCCCGCGGCGAGCGAAAGGAGCACGCCGATGCCGTGGGCCACGAACCACTGCAGCAGGTAGAAGAAGAGCGGCACCCGCCCGAACGTCACCAGCGCGCGCCCCACCGGCCCGCGGCGCGACGTCTCGGCCCAGGCCAGCACCAGCAGCGCGGGGCCCAGTGTCATCAGCACGAACAGCAGCGAGGGCGGATACTTCGCCGTGTTCACGAACGAGAGCACCGTGAAGACGGCGTTCTTCTGTGCCGACCAGGGGAACGGGTTGCCGTAGACGTTGGTCGCGCGCAGGAGGATGAAGGCCGCCACCATCGCCGCGCCCAGCCGCACCAGCAGGCGCCGCCGCCGCTGCGCCTCCCATCCGTAGACGTGGCCCACGCAGTACCCGCACAGGAGCACGCCCAGCCAGGGGAGCACCGGGTACAGCACCAGCAGCGGCACGCCCAGCGGGTGGATGAACCCCGGCTGGTGCAGCACCATCCACAGCGAGCCGCCCAGGCCCGGGTGCGGCCGCGGCACGTTCAGCGGGTCGCCCAGGTTGTGCAGCGCCACGATCGCCACCCCGAGCGCCGCCACCCAGCGCGTGCGCAGGTGCACCAGCGCGGAAAGGACCATCATCGACACCCCGATCGCCCAGATCACCTGCAGCATCCCGGGGAACGCACGGTAGTTCAGGTCGAAGGTCACGCCCAGGCGGATCACGGTGAATTCCAGGACGACGAGCCATGCGCCGCGCGTGAGCAGGAAGCGCGACAGCTCGCGCCCCGGCTTGCCGCGCACCAGCTGCAGCGCCGCCCCGGTGCCGGCCAGGAACACGAACGCCGGCGCGCAGAAGTGGGTGACCCAGCGGGTGAGGAAGAGCACGACCGTGGTCCGCGACAGGTCGGCGGCGTCGAAGAGCGGCGCGTCGCGGTGCACGAACTCGCGGGTGTGGTCCAGCAGCATCAGCACCATCACCGCGCCGCGCAGCAGGTCCACGCTGTCGATCCGCGCGCGGCGCGTGGGTGCCGCCGCGGCTGGGCGCGGGGAGTGGGTGGCGGGGTGCGTACCCAGGGTCTGCGTAGCCATGCGGGGTCGGCGGCGGAGGGCGGAACGGCTCGTGGTGCGGCGGAGAGCCGGATCGGTTCCCGGTACGGGCCCACCGCCGGCACCCCGAACGGTCGCCCCGCGCGCCGCCGCCGTGGTTCGCGGCTGGTACGAAGATCGTAAGGGTTTTGCGAGGGCGCGGCAGGCCTGTGCAGGGATGGCCGTCCGAATCCGCCTTCGCACCGAAAGACCCGGCGAGCCACCCCGTCCATCGCCGGACCCGCACTTCACGCCGCAAACGACATTCTTTCCGCCGTGGGCCGTCCGTCCGCATATTCCAGGGAATCCGGGGGGAATCCCACCCCCACCCGCGGGTCCGGCCCACGCGGAGGCGAATCGCGATGCCCCAGCCGCAGCAGCACGATCCCGGGCTCACCGTCCCCGTGATCCTGGACGGGTTGGTGCGCGAGGGGCCGATCGGCCTGGCGCGCTGCACCTACTTCTCCATCGCCGCCGAAGAACCGCTCCCCGGGTGGGGGCTGCGCTTCGCGGACGGCGGCGTGATCCCCTTCCTGCTGCTGGGGCTGCAGGGGATCCTCATCCAGCCCGCCAACGGAGAGCCCGAGTTCACCAGCCCCTACCTGCTGGACGAGCTGATCCGCCTGATCGAGCGGCACCAGGGGCTCTCGGTGGAGCTCGAATACCTGTGGCTCCCCGACGTCCTGGTGGAGCGCGCGTGGGCCGCCTCGCCGGCCGGCCGCGACCCGAGCGTCCGCCGCCCGCCGCGCGGGGGCGTGTTCCGCGTGGGCTCCACCCTGTTCGCGACCGCGTTCCAGGTGGCGCGCGACGGCACCGACTTCAGCCGGCTGGGCTTTGCCGCCGAGGAGCGCGTGGGCGATGCCGAGGGCTCGGTGCTGCGCTACTCGCCCGTGGAAACCGACGCGGTGCGCCGCTGGTCGCTGCTGCAGGCGCTGGAGCACGCCGGCTTCAACCGCTCGAAAGAGCGCGGCTGACCCGTTCGCGGAGACCGCACATGGCGGAGCTGACGGTTACCTTCCTCGACGTGGGGTGGGGAGATTCCATCCTGCTGGAGTGCGTGGACGACCAGGGCGGCCACCACTTCGGCCTGGTGGACTCGAACGACACCTCCAGCTGGCCCACCTCGCGCGTCTACCTCAAGCGGCACTTCGAGCGGTACGCGGCCGCGCTGCCGCGGGCGGGGTGCGACGCGCCGGCGCGGACGTATCCCTTTTTCGACTTCGTGGTGGCCAGCCACGCCCACGCCGACCACGTGGCCGGCCTGCAGGCGGTGCTCCGGCACTTCGGCACCCGCGAGCTGCTTTCGCCACGCTTCGACCGGGCGAACAGCGCGGCGCTGTCGCGGCTGATCGCCTGGGCGCGGCGGGCCACGAGCCGGACCCGGCCGGTGGCCACCCTGCACCGCTACCTGGACCGGGACTCCGCCATCGGGTTCGGCCCGGTGAACGTCACCGTGCTCTGGCCCCGGCCCCCGCTGCCGGGCATGCATCCGCCGGACGAGCCGAACGACCTTCGGAACGAGAACAACAACTCCGTGGTGCTGCAGCTGGAGCTGGGCTCGGTGCGGATGGTGCTCACGGGCGACTGCCAGGCGGAGAACTGGACGCGCAACCCGGACAACAGCTGGCCGATCGCGCTCCCCACGGCCGGCCTCAAGCTGGTGCAGATCCCCCATCACGGCGCGCGCAACGGGCTGTTCGACCGCGCGGGGGGCACTCCGCTCATCGACCAGATCGCCGAGCTGGCCGCGAATGAAAAAACAGTGGACCCGGTGCTCGCGGTGAGCTGCCATCCCGTACCGCACAAGCACCCGCACCCCGAGGTGGCCGCGGCGCTCGACCGGCTGGGCGACAAGCCGGCGAAGTTCGGCAGCTGGGCGGGCACCACGCGCTGGCTGCGCACCGACCGCAACCTGCACTTCTCCGTCTGGACCGACGGAACCAAGGTGGAGACACGCGCCCGGCCCGCGGTGTAGCCGCGGGCCCTTCCCCTCACCCCGGCCCTCCCATGGCAACCCCAGCCACCACTCCCCAGGCGGGTGCGGGCGCCGCGCGCGCCGAAGCGGATCCCGGCCCCGCGCTCTGCCTTTCCGGCGGCGGATTCCGCGCCACCCTCTTCCACCTGGGAGCGCTGATCCGGCTCAACGAGATGGGCGTGCTCTCGCGCGTGGGGGTGATCACCAGCGTGTCCGGCGGAAGCATCCTGAACGGCGCGCTGGCCGCCCGCTGGAGCCAGCTGACGCCCGATGCGGACGGCGTGTTCACCAACTTCTCCATCGTGGCCGACGCCGTGCGCGACTTCTGCGCGCGCGACCTGCGCACCGCCACGCTGGTGGGCACGCGCGTGAACCCGCTGAACGCCGTGCGGATGGCGCGCAGCCTGGGCGCCGTCTCGGCCGACGTGCTGGTGAAGCCGTACGACCAGCTCACGCTCGGCAAGCGGCTGGCGGAGCTGCCGGCCGCGCCGCGGTTCGTCTTCTGCGCCACCAGCGTGCAGACGGGCGCCTGCTGGCACTTCCACGGCGGGCCGGGCGGGCGGATGGGCGACTTCTACACCGGGTACTTCGACACGGGCAGCACGCGGGTCAGCGAGGCCGTGGCCGCGTCGTCCGCCTTTCCGCCGGGCTTCGCGGCGCTGAGCCTGGTTCCCGGCGCCCCGCCGGACCGCACCGACCCGTGGGGGCGGACGCGCGCCCCGTCTCCCAAGCCGGGACGGGTGGCGCCGCCGGGCGCGGGCGAGCGGGTGCTGCTCACCGACGGCGGCGTGTACGACAACCTGGGCGTGGAGCCGGTCTGGACGCGCTGCCGCACGCTGATCGTCTCCGACGCGGGCCACCCGTTCTCGGCCGAGGCCAACGTGGGCCAGAGCGCGGTCCCGCGCCTGATGCGCGCAGCCGACATCAGCGCCGAGCAGGTGGGCGCGGTGCGCAAGCGGTGGATCATCGAGCGGATCCAGCTGGGCGGGTGGATGAACGCGGTGGCGGCCGCCAACGGAGGCGCGCTGCCGGTGGTCGCCGGTGCGCCGGAGGTGCGCTCCGGAACCCTGTGGGCCATCGACACGCGCCCGGGGAGCTACGCCCGCGGGCTCCCCGCCGCGTATCCCGACGACGTGCTGGACCTGATCGCCGCCGTCCGCACCGACCTGAACGCCTTCACCCCGGGCGAGCAGGGGGTGCTGCAGAACCACGGCTACTGGCTGGCCAACGCGGGGATCACCCAGTACGCGCCAGCGCTGGCCACGCTCCCCGCCCCTCCGTTCGCGTGGCCGCTCCCCGCCTGGGATCCCAGCTCCGCGGCGCTGAAGCCCGCCCTGATCGACTCCGACAAGCGCGGCGTGCTGCGCGACGTCTTCCGCTGGGGGCGCGGCCTGTTCACTCCGGGGGATTGACGGCACACAGGCATCGCAAGACCGTCCGCGCCAGCACAGCCTGCGCCTATGCCGAAAGCCCTCCGCCGCTTGATGCGGTGGAGGGCCTCTACTTGGGCCCGGTCGGGGCGGCCCAGATTTGAACCGCCGACCTCTGCATCCATGACGAAGGGCCCGTGCGTTCTACCAGATCCGGCAAGAGACTTGTCTCACGCGGAGTCAGCGGGGTCAGCGGGGTCAGCAGAAACAGCGGTTGTTCTCTGCTGACTCCGCTGACTCCGCGTGAAATAATCGCCCGTCTGTTCGTAAATGATTCAGACGGATCTGGTAGTGTCTGGCCCGGTGTCGATCTCGTCAGCGGCCGCGCTCCCGAAAGGCCGGCCACCGCCCGTCAGCGGCGCCGTTGCCCCGGGGCCCTGCCGGGCTCCGGCCGGGGCGTCTCGGCCGGCTGCGGGAACCGGTACGTGATCTCTTGCTCCTCGCGTCCCCGCAGGACCCGCAGCACGTAGCGGGTGCCGGGCTCGGTGCGCGGAAACAGCGGCGGCTGCCGCGCATCGCGGCCGTCGACGGACAGGATGGTGTCGCCGACCGCGAGCCCCGCCTGCTCCGCGGAGGAGCCTTTGACCACGGCGACCACGTAGGGATAGCCGTACTCGTTCACGCTCCCCGAGGTCATCCCGATCGAGAATCCCCACGCCGGGCCCCGGCTGGTCGCGTGGGGGTTGCCCAGCGTACGCGCGCGGGACGCCTTCCGCGCGGGGCTCGATTGCGCGGCGGCAAGGCACGGCTGCAGGGCCAGTACGGCGGCGAACGCGAGAAGGTGCAGGCGCGGCTTCATGGAGTTCCTCGTTGAGACGTTTTCTTCCCGGCGCCCGGTGGAACCGGGCGGGCAACCTGGACGCGGACCGGAGCCCGCGCGAGCGGAAGGCGACTGCCGCACCGCGTTCTACCCGCGCCCGGCGCGTGCCGCGCGCCGTACGAACGCTCGCAGCGAATCCAGCGGCGGGGTTCCGGTGAACCGCAGATCGTTGATCAGGACCGTCGGCGTCCCGGCTACGCGGAGAGCGCGGGCGTCGAGGGTGTCGCGCGCCAGTGCGGCTTCGGGCCCCGCCGCGGCGACGCACCGCTCGAACGCCGGAAGGTCGGGCATCCCGGCGTCGCTGGCGAAGCGGGACCAGGAGGCCAGCCCGATGGACGGCTGCTCTGCGAAGAGCGCGTCGTGGTACGCCTCGAACCGGTCCTGCCGGGCCGCGCACTCGCTGGCCCGCGCCGCGGCGACGGCGAAGGGATGGATCCGCAGCGGCGAGTGCCGGTGGACCACCGCCACCTGCTGCGGGAACTCCTCCTGGATCGCCTTCAGGTGCAACGCCAGGGTCCGGCACGCCGGACACTGGAAATCGGAGAAGACCACGATGTTCACCGGCGCGCCCGCGGGGCCCGAGCGGTGCCCGCTGGCGGCGTACGCCCGCCAGTTCGCGACCCGCGTCACCCGCATCGGCGGCGCCTGGGGCGGGGCGGGCGGAAAGAACTCGCGGCGGACCACCAGCAGGGTGACGATCACCGCGCAAAGCGCCAGGGCGCCGTTGGCCAGGGTGGACGGCTGAACAGGGTTGCGCATCGGTTTCACGGCCCGCAGGGCGGGGTTGGGGGGGCGCCCGCGGTGCGCTGTCCACCGCGGGCCGGCTTCCTGGTGAATCTTCAGCTCGCGCAGGTCACCTTGAGGCCGGTGGCCTGTCCGCCCGAAGTGCAGGTGTAGGTGACGGACGACCAGTCCTTGCCCTGGGCGTCGCAGTACCCGTCCGCGTAGCCGGCGGCGTAGGAGTCGCACTGGTCGTACACGGCCGGCTCGGCGGCCTGGGCGGTGCGGAGGTGGAAGGCGCCCATCAGGATGATGGCGAGGGCGAGGGGACGCAGGATGCGGGCGTTCAGCATGGGTAGCTCCTCCTTACGGTGGTTGTACGGGAGACTTCCGGGGGGTCGGCGTGGACAGCGCATGCCGTGGAAACATCTATAGTCTTGACTTCAGATGTTGTCAAGAACATCTTGTCAGTAAGTATGTGTCTTCCATTTCGCGGCTGAGTTTCCGGCAGGTCGCTGCCTGTCTCCAAGTCCGTCTACGCCGAACCAAACTGCCCATCGCCGGAGCGTAGAAGCGCGCGGCGCGATGACATGCAAATACGCGATAGGAGCGGTATGTAGTGCAGGGAAATCACCCTTTGCCCCTCCTCCGTGCGCTCGCGCGGAGGGTCTCTCCGTCCACCTCCGCCCCGTCCGGCACCGCCGCGCCGTGTTCACGCCGCGGCTGCAGGGTGATGCGGGCGTGGCTGATCGCGCCGGGCGCGGCCGCGATCATCCATGCCAGCGTGGCGGCGCAGGCGGGCACTCCCGCGGGGCGCGTCACCGGCCGGGTGATCGACCGCGACCAGGGCACCCCGGTGGCGATGGCGCTCGTGCGCATCACGGCGAGCGACACGCAGGCGCCGCTGGTGGACACCACGGATGCGGAGGGACGCTACTCGGTGGCGCTCCCCCGCGGCGCCGGGCCGTTCACCCTGCGCGCCGAGCGGATCGGCTACCGGCCGCTCACCATCACCGTTACGCCGGAAGAGGTCGCGGGGGGCGTTCACTGGCGGGACCTCCGGCTGAGCGCGGAGGCCGTCCGGCTCGCGGGCCTCACCGCGCGGCCGAACCGTCCGGAGCGCCAGCAGGCGCCCCGGCGCGCGCCCGGCGGGAACGACCAGACGACCCTCTCCTGGTTCGGCGGGACCGTACCGGTGGAACCCGGCGACCTGGCGGGCCTGGCGGCGCTGCAGGGCGGGGTGCAGGAGGCCGGCGGCGGGGTCTCGTTCTTCGCGCAGGACCCGTCGCAGAACCGGACCACGCTGGACGGAGCGCGCTTCGGAGCCACCACCCTGCCGCAGGAGGCGCTCGCGAGCGTTTCCGTGGTCGCGAGCACCTACGACGTCTCGCGCGGCGAATTCTCCGGAGGGCTGATCGCGGCCACCACGCTGGGCGGCACCAACCGCTTCGGAGGCGCGCTCCGCTCTCGCTTCAGCACCCCGTGGCTCCAGTGGCGCGCCCGTCCGGACGCCCGCTGGCCGGAGTCGTCGTTCGCGTCCGCCCAGGGTGGGACGGGCGGAGCGCTCGTCCCCAACCGGCTGTTCTGGTACGCCGCCTTCAGCGCGGCCCGCCGGAGCGTGCCGCCGGTGTCGCTGGAGAGCGCCGCGCCGGCCGTGCTCCAGGGGCTGGGCGTGCACCCGGATTCGGTCGCGCGCCTGGCGGTGCTCCTGCGCTCGAGCGGCGCCGGCCCCGCCGCCGGGCTCCTCCCTGGCGACGTCCGCACCGACGCCCTCTCCGGGCTCCTGCGGCTGGACTACGACTTCGCCGCCGCGCACTCGCTGATGCTGCGCCTGGACGCGCGGCGGCTGGAGATCGGGGGGCTGGGAGTGGATCCGCTCGCGACGCTGGAGAGCGGGGGAACGGGACGCGACGGGGGGAGGGGAGGGCTCGCGCAGCTCACCTCGCGCCTGGGGAGGGTGGAGAACGAGCTGCGGGTCTACGGGTCGGAGGAGACGCGGCGCACCGTCCCGCGGCGGCGGGGGCCGGCCGGCACCGTTCGCGTGGCCTCGCTGCTGGACGGCGACCAGGAGGGGAGCGTGGTGCTCCGCTTCGGCGCGAGCCAGACCGAGTCGGAGTCGCGCGACGCCCTCTTCGAGCTTTCGGACCAGGCCACGGCGACGCTGGGAGCGGCGCACCGGCTCACCCTGGGAGGGGTGCTCACCGCGGAGGGGGCCACCGTTTCCGCGGCCGGGAACCGGTTCGGGACCTTCGCGTTCAACAGCCTGGACGACCTTCGCGCGGGCCGCCCGGCCCTCTTCACGCGCACCCTGGGGCGGAGCGCGGGCACGGCGCGCGCACGCTACGGCGCCTTTTTCCTGGGCGACACCTGGCAGCGGGGCCGCGTCCAGGTCACCTTCGGCGGCCGCCTCGAGGGGCGGTGGTATCCGTCCGGCGATGAAGCGGCCGAGGTGCTGGTCTCGCCGTTCGGCGTCCAGCCCGGCCGCGTGCCCGGGGAGTGGGGGCTGAGCCCCCGCCTGGGCTGGTCGTACGACGGAGCCGGCTGGTACCTGATCGGCGGGGTGGGCGAGTTCCGGGGGAGTGTGCCGCTGCCCGCGCTGGCCGCGGCCCTGGGCGAGGACGGGAGTGCCGGCGCGGTCTCGCTTGCCTGCGTGGGGGCGGCGGCCCCGGCACCGGCCTGGGACCGGTACGCGCTGGACCCCGGGGCCGCTCCGGAGGCGTGCGCGCAGGGCGCCCCGCTCTTCGCCGGCCGAACCGCTCCGCTCACGCTCTTCGCTCCGGACTTCGCGGCGCCGCGGGTCTGGCGCGCCTCGGTGGGCGGACACGTCCCGCTCCCCGGGCGGTTCCGCCTGAACTTCGACGCTTCCTTCACCCGCGGCGTCAGCCAGCCGGCCGCCCTGGACCGGAACCTGGGCGCGGCGGCGGAGTTCGAGCTGCCGGCCGAGGAGGGACGCCCCGTGTACGCGCCCGCTACGG
>Ga0207706_10001933_pt1 | contig 20354 bp, 20 predicted proteins | sample KBSC53metaG_FD_184318 | JGI IMG/M metagenome (GOLD analysis project Ga0207706, IMG submission 184318) | Corn rhizosphere microbial communities from Kellogg Biological Station, Michigan, USA - KBS C5-3 metaG (SPAdes) (version 2) | ecosystem: Host-associated > Plants > Roots > Rhizosphere > Soil ... | reverse complement strand
GTACATCTCCGTGCCGTGCGCCGCGAAGGTGGGCCGGTCCTGCGCGGCGGCGGGCGCGGCGGCCAGCGAAAGGGCGGCGAGAACGAGCAGGGTCCGGCGCATGGGGACGGCCTCCGGTGGGGGGGACGTGCTGAGTGTCAGGTGCTGAGTGCCAGGTGCTAGGTGCGGATCAGTTGGGGGTGACGGGTGCGAAGTGGTGTCAGATGCTCTGTCCAGTGGTCAGCCTTCCGCAGCCACTCAGCACTTCAACGCGTGATGCGGATCATCGCGCCGCCGGGGAGTGGCGCGAGGGTGACGGACGGCGGGGCGGGCGCGGATTCGTCGTGCGTGCGGTGCGCGTGCAGACGGTGGATGGTGAAGCGGCTGGTGGCGATCCCCACCAGCGCGCCGGCCACCACGTCGCTGGTCCAGTGCCGGTCTTCGTACACGCGGCTCCACCCCACCAGCGTGGCGGTGCCGTACGTGGCGGCCGTCACCCAGGGCCTGCGCGCCTCCTCGCTGACCGACGCGGCCAGCGAGAAGGCCACCGTGGCGTGCCCGCTGGGAAAGCTCTGCCAGCGGTCCCTGCGGTTGAAGGGGACGAAGCGCTCCGGGTCGTCGGTGAACGCCGGCCGCTCGCGCCCCACGCCGAACTTGAGCGCGCCGTTCGCCACCCCCGAGGCCAGCAGCGCGATCCCGACGTGCTCCGCCGCCCGGGAGGTTTTGGACGACCCCGCGATCTTTCCGCCCGCCCAGGTGGCCGCCAGCGCGATCGCCGCCAGCTGCGGCCGTCCGCCGTAGTTCAGCCGGTCGCTGGCCCACTCCCAGCGCGTGCCGCCGCCCGCGGGGATCTGCCCCTCGATCGCCCGGTCCAGCAGTACGGAGCCGACCAGCGCCGCCCCCGCGCCGGCCCACAGCAGCCGCTCGTTCGGTCGGTGCGCGTCCGCGTGCGTCTGCGCCGCGGCGGTGCGGGGAAGGACGAGGCCGACGGCGAGCAGCGCGGCGGCGCGGCGCAAGGATGCGGGGATCACCGGATCAGACGAAGTGGGGACGGCCGAAGACGCAACGATGGGATGGAGGCCGGGAGCCGCGCCCGGGCGGACCTGAACGCACGGGCGCACTCACGCACTCGCGCACCTGTTTCCCGGTCTCCGCAACATAAATCTGGATGTTCCGCCCGGCAACGCATTTGCCCCGGGCCCCGGCGCGACGCACATTTGCCGAAACCCGCCGGCGGCCGGCGGCGTACCAGCAGGGTGAGCCATCCACCCGCCGCCGCGCGGGGGCACGGAAATCGCGCCCGGCGGCACTCCCGTTGCACCCCTGAAGGCCCGAACCATGCACGACCTGCTGCGAGCCCGGCTGATGCGCCACATCGAGGCGCTTCCCGAGGCGCAGATCTACCAGGCGCTCGACTACATCGAGTTCCTGTCTTCGAAATACGCGCGCGAGAACGTGCGCGAGCCCGGCGCGTTCCAGAAGTTCACCGAGCTGCTGGAAGACAAGATGCGCGGCCAGGGGCTCGCGTTCGGAACCATCAAGGGCGCGCTGGGGGTGATGGGCACGGCGGGGCGGGTGATGAGCGGCATCACCGAGGCGGGGCGCACGGTGATCAGCGAGGTGGAGAAGGTGATCACCCCGCGCGACGACGAGCCCGCGCCGCCCCCGCCCGCACAGCTGCCGCCGCCGCGGCGGCCCGACGCAGACCCCGGGCCCGAGCGGGCCACGGGGTGACGCAGACCTGAACGAGAGGGACGGATGGCCGACTCACGCAGGAGAATCCCGGTGCGCGACCGCCTGGACGAAGACGACTTCGACGACGACGACCTGGTGGGCCCGCGCTCGGGCGGCACCGCCGCGAGCGACGACGCGGTGGAGGCTCGCCCCGCCCGCCCCCGCCGCGCCCCGCGCGCCCGGCGCGGCGGCGAAGAGAGCTTCAGCCTGGACGACGACGAGGGCGACGACCTGGGCGGCCCCCGCTCGGGCAGCCCGGGCCGCGGCGGCCATCCGCCGCGCGCGCGGCGGGGCGCAAGCGTGCGCGGCCGCTCGTCGCGTGCGATGTGGGACCGCGACTGGGTGCGCTCGCTGGTGAGCGACATCCCCAACTTCGCCAAGCTGCTGTGGGGACTGGCGCGCGACCCGCGGGTCTCCAAGACCGACAAGGCGCTGGTGGTGGGCGTGCTGATCTACGCCGCGCTCCCCGCCGACGTGATCCCCGACTGGATCCCCGGCCTGGGCGAGGTGGAAGACCTGCTGCTGGTGGGCCTCGCGCTCAGCCGCCTGCTGGGCAACGCGGGCGAGGAGGTGCTGCTGGACCACTGGGACGGCGACGCCGAGACCCTCGACACCCTGATCGACGCGCTCGAAAGCGCCACCGACTTCCTCCCCGGCCCCATCCGCGGGCTGCTGGGCGGCCGGCGCTGACCGTCGCCGGGAAAGAGATCGAGCCGCCGTCCGGGGTTCCGGACGGCGGCTCGTTTTTTCGCCCGCGTAGGGGGAGAGGAAGGGCAAACGGGTGCGCCCGTGCGCGAGTGCGCGAGTGGGTTCTCACGGCGCAACATCGCTTCATTGACTTCCTCAGCGGATCACCGGCTTCGCCCGCGGGTCCGGGCGGGAGGGGACGGCGCGCGGTTCGGGGCCGTCGGACAGCAGCGCGTCGAGCTTCTTCACCAGCAGGCCGCGGTTGCGGGCGGCCAGGAACTCGCTGGGGACCCGGCTCAGCCAGCGCGCGCCGGGGATGCGCTGGCGGTCGCCCTGCGCGGCCACGTAGGCGCGCAGCTCGCGCACGTGGTCGCGGCTGTACATCCACAGCGTGCGGCCGCGGACGGAGACGGCCCAGTACGCCTCGGCGGGCCAGTCCAGCAGGTGCCGGTTCAGGTAGCCGCACGCGCCGCACCGGCACACACCGATCTGCCGCGCATCGCGACGGAAGCGCACCACCTCGCGCCACGGCACCAGCTCGGGGTAGCGGACGATCACGTAGCCGCCGCCGTACCACACGCCGGTGAGCGACGGGTCCGCGGCCGCCGCGCGCGCCTCGTCGCCGCGCGTCCGGCGCACCGGCGGCTCGAACGCCGCCTCGCGGCCGCAGCGGGGGCAGCGGATGGACGCTACCTCGATGGTGACGGCGCCGGTGCGGCGGAAATCGATCGTTCTCACGTCAAGCTGGTTGGTCGGGGCGATCTGCGGGATGATGGGCCTGGAGAGCGGGTCCGTGCGGTGGTCGCCCGCGCCCGGTGCCCCGTGGTCACCGCAGTTGAAGCCTCGCGTGGTTCGCGAGGCTTTTCGTAGTGGTCGCCGCGGCTTCCGCCGCCGGTGAGCGGGCCACGTTCCGCGACCTTCCGGTCAGGATCGAGAATCCCGGCCCGCCCCGTCGTTTGCCGCCGCCGCCGGGCCACCGCTATTCTGTCGCCCCGCGCCGGCGGACGGCCGCGCGGCGGGATCGCCCTCTACCGCAACGACATACCTCTCCCGACGATGCGCATCGGCCACGGGTACGATTCTCACCGCTTCGCCGCCGGGCGCAAGCTGATCCTGGGCGGCGTGGAGATCCCCGCCGAGCGCGGGCTGGACGGCCACAGCGACGCCGACGCCGTGGCCCACGCCGTGACCGACGCGCTGCTGGGCGCCGCCGGGCTGGGCGACATCGGCCGGCACTTTCCGCCCGGCGACGAGCAGTGGAAGGACGCCGATTCGCTCCAGCTGCTGGCGCGGGTCGTGCGCCTGCTGGAGGGCCGCAACTACCAGGTGGTGAACGTGGACGTCACGGTCGTCACCGAATCTCCCAGGATCGGCCCCCACGCCTCCGCCATGCAGCAGAAGCTCGCCGCCGTGTTGAGCATCGCGCCCGACCACGTGTCGATCAAGGGGAAGAGCAACGAGGGGCTGGGGTGGATCGGCCGCGGCGAGGGGCTGGCCTGCCATGCCGTCGCCCTGATCGACGACATGGAGGGCGTGGACGAGGTGCACGCCCGCCACCGCCGCAACCCGGGGCTCTGACGCGTGGGTGGCGTGATCGACTCGCTGCTGGCGTGGCTGAAGGGCCTCCCGCCAGCGCTCGTCTACCTCGTGGTGGGTGGGATCGCGGCGGTGGAGAACGTGTTCCCTCCCGTCCCGGCCGACGTGGTGGCGCTGTTCGGCGGGTTCCTGGCGGGGACGGGGCAGGGGAACCCGGTGCTGATGTTCCTGATCGTGTGGCTGGGGAACGTGTCCACCGCGCTGCTGATGTACTGGGTGGGGCGCACCAGGGGGGCCGGCTTCTTCCAGGGCCGCATCGGCCGCAAGCTGCTGCAGCCCAGGCAGATGGAGAGGCTGTCGCGCTTCTACGAGCGCCGCGGGGTGATCGTGATCTTCATCTCGCGCTTCCTGCCCATGTTCCGCGCGGTGGTCCCCATCTTCGCCGGCACCAGCAAGGTGGGCTTCTGGAGCGCGGCGATCCCGATGGCGGTCGCCTCGGGCCTCTGGTACGGCCTGCTGATCTACCTGGGCGCCACCGCCGGCGAGAACTGGGAACGGATCCGCGGCACGGTGGAGTCGTCGGGCCGCTGGCTCGCCATCGCCGCCGCGGTGATCGCGATCGGCGTGGGCTGGTGGTGGTGGAAGACGCGCAAGCACGGCGGGGAGAGCGGGTAGCGGCCCTCACCTCGGTCCTCACCCCCGCGGGCCCTCACCCTGGCGTACAGGCGCCCGACTGCGTCGGGTCCTGAACGCCGGTCCCTCTCCCAAAAACGGCCTGGGAGAGGGACCGGGGGGCGCTTCGCGCGGCTCCTTCATCTCGCCCCGGCGTCTGGTGGCGGTTCGCAGTTTCTCCCCTCCCCCGCGAAGCGCGGGGAGGGGCGGGGAGGGGCCCGCCGCGGCCGCGCGGATCTCCGGCCCCGATCCCGCGTCCGTCCGTCTCTGGTTAGATTGGTTCCCGATCCTCCTGACCCCGTCCCACCGCCTCACGCTCCGTACGCAGTGGCCTCTCCTTCCGCACCCGCCGTCGATTCGCCGCAGGTGGACGACGCCACGGCGCGCCGGTTCCACGTAGAGCCGTTCCTGGACCACCTGCGCTTCGAGCGCGGGCTGGCCGACAACACGCTCGACGCGTACCGGCACGACGTGGTGCGCATGGCCGCGCACGCGCGCAAGCTGGGGCGCGGCGGACCGGGCGACATCACCACCGCGGACCTGCGCGGGCTGCTGCTGGACCTGAAGGAGATGGGGCTGGCGCCGAGTTCGCTGGCGCGGAACCTGTCGTCCATCCGCACCTACTTCCGCTTCCTGCTGGGCGAGGGCGAGGTGCAGGCCGACCCCAGCGACCGCATCTCCATGCCCAAGCAGTGGCGCAGGCTCCCCGACGCGCTCTCCATCCCCGAGATGGAGGCGCTGCTGAACGCGCCCGACCTGCTGCACCCGCTGGCCTGGCGCGACCGCGCGATGCTGGAGTTCGCCTACGCCACCGGCGTGCGCGTGAGCGAGCTGATCGGCGTGCGCGTGCGCGACGTGCACATGGACGAGCAGTTCGTGAGCGTGTTCGGCAAGGGGAGCAAGGAGCGGCTGGTGCCGGTCGGCGGGCGCGCGGTGGGCGCGCTCAGCATCTACCTGCGCGAAACGCGGCCCGCGCTGGACCGCGGCAGGGGCGAGGGGCGCATCTTCCTCAACGCCCGCGGCGGCCCGCTCACCCGCATGGGCGTGTGGAAGATCCTGCGGCAGCACGTGCAGACAGCGGGGATCGAGAAGCACGTGACCCCGCACACGCTGCGGCACACCTTCGCCACGCACCTGCTGGAAGGCGGCGCCGACCTGATCGCCGTGCAGGAGATGCTGGGCCACGCCGACATCAGCACCACCCAGATCTACACCCACGTGGACCGCAACTACCTGGCGCAGGAGCACCGCGCCCACCACCCCCGGGCTTGATGACGATCGACGGACACGACCCGCCCGCCTCGTCCGCCGCCACCGCGTCTTCGGAGCGCGCGGCCGCCGCGGGCGTCCGCGGCTGCTCGTGGCGGCGCTGGGCGCCGAAAGGGTTCGCGATCGGACTGGTGCTGGCGCTGCTGGTGGCGGCGGCCACGCACCCGTTTCTCGAATCCCGCGCGCGGCAGGCGCTGGCGTTCGGCGCCCTGAGCTCGGCGTGCCTGCTGGACTGGAGCCGGCGCAAGGAGTTCCCGTGGTGGACGTACGCGGCCGCCGTGGCCGTGTTCGTCGGCCTCGCGTTCGCCGTCTGGTACATCATGCCGGAGTAGCCCGCGGACGCGCCCGCCCCTTCCGCAAACCGGCGTGTCCGCGCCAGATTGAGCCAGCCGCAGCGTCCGAACCCACACCGGGCGCTGCGGCTGTCTGTGGATGGAGGACCTCCGCGCGAGGCTGGACGCGATGTGCGATGAAAGAGGGTAAGTGATGATCCTGGTGATCGATAACTACGATTCCTTCACGTGGAATCTGGTGCAGTACCTGGGCGAGCTGGGGGCGGAGCTGGAGGTGCGCCGCAACGACGAGCTCACCGTGGACCAGATCCAGGCGATGGCGCCCGAGCGCATTGTGATCTCGCCCGGGCCGTGCACGCCCAACGAGGCCGGCGTGAGCGTCGAGGTGATCCGCCGCATGGGCGCCACCACGCCGATCCTGGGGGTGTGCCTGGGCCACCAGTCCATCGGGGCGGCGTACGGCGGGAACGTGGTGCGCGCCGGGCGGGTGATGCATGGCAAGACCAGCCCCGTGCGCCACACCGGCCAGGGGATCTTCCGCGGCGTGCCGATGCCGCTGACGGTGGCCCGCTACCACTCGCTGGTGATCGAGCCCGGCACGCTCCCCGCGGAGTTGGAAGCGGTGGCGTGGACCGACGAGCCCGGGTGGGAGGACGAGATCCAGGCGGTGCGGCACCGCGAGCACCCGGTGTGGGGTGTGCAGTTCCACCCCGAGTCCATCGCCAGCGAGGCAGGGAAGGACATCCTGCGCAACTTCCTGGAGCTGTGAGATGATCCTTCGCCGGGCCGCGCTCGCCGCGGCGCTCCCGCTGCTGCTCGCGTCGCGGGCCGCCGCGCAGGTGGACGTACGCATTTCGGGCGACGACCGCTCGCCCGCGGCCGAGCTGGCCCGCGCCATCGTGGCGCGCGGGACCTACCTGCGCTTCGACCGCGACACCGTGCTCCCCGCCTCCTTCCACGCCCCCGGCGACGTGATCGTCTACGACGCCGACGTGCGGCTGGAGGGGACCATCGACGGCAGCGTGGCGGTGGTCGGCGGCAACTTCTTCATCCGCCCGCGCGCGGTGGTGCGCGGCGACATCGCGCTCGTCGGGGGAGAGGTCTACCCGTCCGCCCTCGCCCACACCGGCCGCGTGCTGGAGACGCGTCCGGGCGCGCGGGTGGCGCTCCCGGGCGACACGGCGTATCACGACACCGCCACCTACGCGGCCACCATCATCCCCCCGCCGCCCGCGCGGCTCTTCTCCGTGGCCACGCGCCCGCTCCCCAGCTACGACCGGGTGGACGGGCTCACCCTCACGCTGGGCGCGAGCATCCTCCCCACCCGCAACGACAGCGGGCCACGGTTGACCCCGTGGATCGCGTACCGCTTCGAGAACCCGGACCGGCTGGGCGGCGGCGTGCGGATCGCCGTGCCCCTGCGCGTGCAGAACGTGGAGGTGCAGGCCGAGGCGAGCCGCGCCACGCGCACCAACGACGCCTGGCAGCGCGGCGACCTGTCCAACTCCATCTCCGTCTTCACCACCGGCCGCGACTACCGCGACTACTACGACGCCGACCTGCTGCGGCTGATGGTGGCGCGCCCGGTCGGCAAGCCGCTGATCGCGGGGGAGGGCTGGCTGAACCCGCGCGTGGGGGTGCAGTGGGAGGATGCGCGCACCCTGCGGGCGAAGCACGTGTTCTCGATCTGGCAGAGCAACGACAAGGACCGCTTCAACCAGCCGGTGAGCGAGGGGAGCATCGTCTCCGCGTTCGGCGGGGCGGAGCTGCGGATGGTGGGGCGGGTGTCGCAGCTGGTGGCGAACGCGCAGGTGGAGCGCGCCCTGGCCGGCTCGGCCGACGCGGACTTCACGCAGGTGGTGGGCGACGCCACCTACACGGCCACGGCGTTCCGCACCCACACGCTCACCGTCTACCTGCGCGGCGTGGCCTCCGTGATGGGCGATGCGCCGCCGCAGCGGTACGAGATCCTGGGTGGGCCGTCGACCATCCCCACCGCAGGCGTGGCCCGCTGGCGGGGGGACAACCTGGCGTTCGTGGACGCGCGCTACGCGGTGCCGCTCCCCGTGGCCGTGCCCTTCGTGGGGCAGCCCAGCATCGTGGCCGCGTGGGTGGCCGGCGCCGCGTGGACGGGCGGCCAGTCGCCGCCGTGGACGCAGAACGTGGGCGCAGGCGTCGGCTTCCGCTTCGCCAGCGCCATCCTCTACTTCGACCCCACCAGGGAGCTGAACAAGGCGCGCCTGGTGGTGACCGCCGCCATCCCGCGCGTGTTCTGATCGATGCTCACGCCTGAGAACAACGGCGTGCCGGGCGGAAGATCGCCCCGGCACGTCGTTGCTGTGGAAGCCTCGCGCGGTTTGCGAGGCATTCCGCGGTTGTCGCTGCGGCATCAGCCGCCGGTCCGATGATCCGGCGACGCACCCTCCCGCCGGTCACTGCATCGTGGCGCAGGAGCTGGCCGTCGGCTGCGGGGCGGCGGCGTCCTGCTGCTGCAGCTTGGCCAGGCCCTCGGCCACGATCTGCCAGCGGCCGTCCGGCTGCTTCACCCAGGTGTCGATCCAGGCGTAGTTCCCCGAGAAGGACTCTCCTTCGTACGACCCCGCCACGGTGGAGCGCCCGGTGATTACGGCGGTGTTGCCGTGCAGCCGCACCTGCATCCCGCCGTCCTGCATGGTGGTGAAGTGGACCTTGCCGCTGGCGACCGCGTCGATCTCTTCCGTCTTCCCCATCACGGCCCCGTCCTCGTCCACGAAGACGTAGTCGTCGTGCTCGAACCGGCGCAGGGCGGCCACGTCGGCGGTCACGTAGGCGCGGCCCCACTCGCACTCCAGGCGGATCAGCGCCTGCTTCGTCTCGTCGGGCGTGGGGCTCGCCGCCATCTGCGCGGCGGCGGCGGTGGCCAGCAGGGCGCCCGCGCCCAGCGCCAGCAGGTGGATCTTCTTCATCTCGTCCTCGTCGGTGTCCGGGTGACAGGCACCGGTACCGGCCGTCGCCGTCCGCGCGCCGCATACCCTACGCCGCGGGAAGGACGATGGATCTCGGCCGGCGCCGCGGGGCCCTCACCCTGGCTTTCAGGCGCGGCTGCGCCAATCGCCCGATCCCCCTGGACGATGAGCGAAGCCCCGCGCCGGCGTCCCGGCGCGGGGCTTCGTCGCATCGACCGCCGAGCTCTGCCGTCAGCGGCTCACGGCTTTGGCGCCGCCTGCGAAGACAGCGCGGCCTCGATGCGCTCCAGGCGGGCGCGCAGCTCGGCGTTCTCACGCTCCAGCGCGTCGATGCGGGCGGCCTGGGTGGTGGTGCGGGCCTCCAGCGCCTTGGCGGCGGCCAGCGCCACGCCGTCGGCGTCCACGGTGCCGATCACCCGGTTGTCGTTGCCCAGGCCGAACGCGGCGCTGAAGTCCTGCGCGGTGGGCCCCAGGTGGCGGACGCCGTCGGCATCCACCTTGTAGCTCCAGCTCGTGATCGGCAGCCGGCGCAGGCGCTGCAGCACGTCCTCGCCCTCCACGTGCGCGAACAGGTGCTTGCGGTTCACGTCCGAGGTGTTGGTCCACACGCCGCTGGTGCTCAGGTACGCGCCCGTGCTGGTGCTGATCACCGCGTTCGACTGCCCCCAGTTGCTGGTCACCGTGCCGGACTGGATGGTCACGCCGGTGGAGAGGTTGGTGCTGGTGAAGATCCGGAAGCCGCCGCTCACGCGCCAGTTGGCCGAGTGGTTCACACCCGCGCGGAGGGTATCCACCGAGCTGCGGTCGGAGAACACGAACGAGCCCTGCCGCGCGTTGGTGTGCGCGTGATAGCCCAGCGCCACCGAGGCCGCGCCGCTGGCGGTGTTGTCCTCGCCCGCGGCGAACGAAGATACCTGCGCCGCGACGCTGCGCACGCCGAACGCCACCGAGTTGTCGCCGCTGGCGCGGACGTCCTGGCCGATCGCCACCGAGTACAGGCCGATGTTGGCGTCGTCCCACTGCGTGCCGCTGATGCTCCCCGCGCGGAACGCCGCTTTCTCGGGGTACCACAGCAGGCGCGTTCCCGCGCCCGTGATGGCGGGGCCCAGCGACCACGACGAGTTGAAGGTTCCGCCGAAGTAGGCGCCGGCGTCGTTGTTGATGCGGAAGAGCGTGGTGCCGCTGTAGCTGACGGCGAAGGCCGAGTCGGCGTTCTGCGCGGCGGCGGGGGCGGCCAGGGCGGCCAGCAGGGCGGAGAGGGCGAGGGTGGTGCGGAGTTCGGCGCGCTGCATGGGTTCTCCTCCGGGAAGGGGGACGAATCCGGCCGGGGTGGCCGGGGGAGAATCGGGGGAATGGGCGGGCGGTCCAGACCTGAACGCGACGATTCGCTGCCGTGGAAGCCGCCGCAGAATCGCTGTTTACAAACAAATCATCTCATATGCGGCCCAAATAGAGCGGAGTGGGTCGAAGGTGATGCAAGTGCACGCGGCACATACGCTTATGGAACACGATATCGGCACCGGATCGGGCAGGCAAACCTTTTCATCCACCCTCGCAAATCCTGCTTTGACGAGGCTGACCACCCTTTGACAACGGATCACGCCGGGGGATTCCATTCTCCATCTGCAGACGGTCGGAAGTGCACGGCCGCGGACCCGGTGATCACGACGAAACGAAGCCCCGCGCCGGAAGTGGCGCGGGGCTTCGTCGTCTCTCCTGCCGCCGGTCAGCGCGTCACGGCTTCGGCTGCGCCGCCAGCGCCGCCTCGATGCGCTCCAGCCGGGCTCGCAGGTCGGCGATCTCGCGGCCCTGCGCGTCGATGGTCTGCCGCTGCGCGGCCAGGGCGCGGCCCTGCTCCTCCAGCGTGCGTGCCTGCACCAGCGAGCGCGCGTCGAGCGCCTTGATCGCGGAGAGCGCCACGCCGCCCTCGTCGATCGCCGTGATGGTGACGGAGTCGCGGCCCAGCCCGAAGGCGGCGCGGAAGTCCTGCGCGGTGGGGCCCAGATGCCGCACGTGGTCCGGATCGGTCCGGTAACTCCAGGACTGCACGGGAAGCGCGCGCAGCCGCAGCAGCACGTCCTCGCCCGACACGCCGGCGAAAAGATGCTTGCGGTGCACGTCCGACGGGTTGTACCAGTTGCCGTCGGTGCCCATGTACGCGCAGGTGCTGGTGCTGATGATCGCGAACGTCTGGCTGCACCAGTTGCTGGTGACGGCGCCGGACTGGATGGTGACACCGGTGGTCAGGTTGCTGCTGGTGAAGATCCGGAACCCGCCCGAGACCCGCCAGTTGGCCGAGTGGTTGACGCCCGCGCGCAGCGAGTCCACCGAGCTGCGGTCGGAAAAGACGAACGAGCCCTGCCGCGCGTTGGTGTGCGCGTGGTACCCCAGCGCCACCGAGGCCGCGCCGCTGGCGGTGTTGTCCTCGCCCGCCGCGAACGAAGATACCTGTGCCGCGACGCTGCGCAGGCCGAAGGCGGTGCTGTTGTCGCCACTCGCGCGGACGTCCTGACCTATCGCCACCGAGTACGAGCCGATGTTGGCGGCGTCCCACTGCGTGCCGCTGATGCCGCCGGCGCGGAAGGAGGCTTTCCGCGGGTACCATATCATGCGCGTGCCGGCGCCCTCGATCGGCACGCCGGTGCCCGACGGGTCGCCGTCGTAGGTGCCGCCGAACTTGGCGCCGGCGTCCACGTTCACGCGGAACAGGCTCACGCCGCTCTTGCTCACGGCGAAGGCGGAGTCGGGCGTCTGCGCCGTCACCGGCAGCGCTGCCAGCACCGCCAGCGCGGCGGCGGAAAGCGGGAGCGAGAGCTTGCGGTTCATGGTCGTCGGACTCCGGAGGAAGGGGTCAGGGAATCTTGATCGTGAGAGGCTGGTCCTTCACGGCCAGCGAGCCGGTGACCGACACGGCGCCGCTGGTGGCCGTGGCCTTCTGCAGCGAGGCGCTGCCGCTCACCAGCACCGTTCCCAGGTTGCCGCCCAGCAGCGCGCCGCTGCCGCGGCTCCACAGCGTGCCGCCGCTGAGGGTGCCCACCGCGTCCACGTTCCCCCACGCCACCAGGGTGTGGGAGTTCAGGTTCAGCGTGCTGGCGTAGCCCACGCGCAGGTTGGTGAGCACCCCGTCGGCCGAGAGCACCGGCATGGTGTGGCTGGCCAGCAGCGAGTCGGCGGGGACGGACACCGTGCTCCCCGAATCGGGCACCGTGTTCAGGTTCCAGTTCCCCGAGGCCTGCCAGTCGGTGCCGACGTCGCCCTCCCACACGTGGTCCAGCAGGGTGCCGCTGTAGTCGGCCAGGGGGGCCGATACGTAGACGGTGAAGCGGAAGACCGTGACGCCGGGGTCCACGCTGAACATCCAGGTGCGCGCGGACGAGACCTCGAACGGCTTGATCGCCTGGTTGTACAGGTAGTACGGCTGGTTCCCCGCGGTGAAGGTCTCGAGGCCGTCGCCGTTGTTGTACACCGACACGTTTCCGGAGCCGGAGACCAGCACCGGCTGCTGATCGAAGAAGACCTTCACCCCCAGCACGGCGCTGGTGCTGTCCACGCCCATGGTCTGCCGCAGCAGGTTCTGCACGGTCACGCTGGTGCTCAGGATGTGGGTGCCCGAGTCGTAGACCCCGGAGGTGCTGGTGAGCCGCACGTACACCTCCTGGCCGCCCAGGATCTTGTCGGCGCGGGCGCCCGAGCCCGAGGGCCGGCGCGCGTCGGTGCACACCATGCTGGCGTCGGCCACGCTCACGGTGCATTCCGCCGCGGCCATCGGCGCGGGGGCGGCGGGCACCGCCGGCAGGGTGAGGCTGCGGTCCGCGCACGCCGCCAGCAGTGGCAGCAGGGCGGCCAGCCACGCGCGGCCCGGGCGCACGCGGGCGCGCCGGAGCGCAGGGGGGGTGGGAGGCATGGGATCGCGTGGATGCATGGACGTTGGTTTCGGCCGCGCCAGTGCGCGCGCGAAGACTGGTTCCGTGTAGCCGGCGGTGCCGGAGCGGAGCGCCCTGGCCGTGGCCGGCGCCGGTGAAATCGCTGGTCGAGCTCCGGATCGGACTGGAGCGGTGAGGTGCCGGCGGAGGGAATCCGTGCGAAATCTAGCGCCGGTCCGCGCGGCTTACAACCATTTTATCCGGTTCTGCTACACGCTGCGTGGCGCGCGCACCGCCGCGGCCAATCGCTGTGGGCGCGTCGAACGCGCAAGCGCCGGGAATGACCGGCGGCCGCGGGCGCCACTCCGCCGGCCGCGCAACTGCTACCTCCACTGTCCCCGCGCCACCGGCCGCCCACGCGCCAGACCACGCGAAGCGTCCAGGTTCCTTCGCCATCCACGGGGGCGCCACGGCCCAGCCGCGTCCCCGCGAGCGCATCAGCGCGGGGCGGCCGGGGCGGCGGCGGTTCCCAGCGCGGCCTCGATGCGCCGCAGCCGGGCCTCCAGCTCGCCCACGCGGGCACGAAGCGCGGCGTTCTCGTCGGTGAGCGTGCGCACCTGCTCGCGCAGGGCGTCGGTACGGGCGGCCACCGCCTGCACCCCGGCCAGGTTCACGCCGTCGATGTCCACCGTGTTGATCAGCCGGTCGCTCTCGCCCAGGCCGAAGGCGGCGTACAGGTCCTGCGCCATGGGGCCCATGTGGCGGATGGCGGCGTCCTGGGTCTTGTAGTTCCAGGTGCTCACCGGCACCGAGCGCAGCCGGGCCAGCAGCTCCTCGCCGTCCACGCCCAGGAAGTTCTCCTTGCGGTCGCGGTCCGAGATGCTGCTCCAGCTCCCGCCGCCCGCCGCCACCTCCACCCCCGACGGCATGTTCTGCGAGGTGTACATCTTGATCCCTCCGCAGCCGCGGACCACGAACTGGTTGTTGGCGGTGGGATACACCGAGTCGCTCGAGAAGCCGGCGCAGCCGTCGCCCAGCACCACCGAGCCCTGGCGGTTGGCGGTGCGGGCGTTCTTGCCGATGGCCACCGAGAACTGCCCGCTGGCGCTGTTCTGCAGCCCGATGGCCACCCCGAAGTTGCCGTTGGCGATGCTCGGCCCGATGGTGATCGACGCCAGCCCGCCGGCGATGGAGCTGGGGCCCATGGCCAGCGCGTCGTCGTTGGTGGCCTGCGCGCCGCTGCCGATGGCGACCGCCCCCACGCCGCTGGCGGTGCCGTTGAAGGCGAAGGAGCGGTCGGCGCTGGCGGTGCCGTTGTTCCCCAGCGCCACGCTCTCGCTGCCGCTGGCGGTGGTGGCCAGGTTCGCGGCGAAGGAGTTGGCGCCGCTGGCCCTGACGTTCTCGCCCAGCCCCACCGAGCCGGTGCCGATGTTCGACAGGTCCCAGTAGGTGCTGCCGAAGCTGTCCACCTTCCCCGCGCGGAGCGCGTACAGGTTGGGGAACCACATCAGCCGCACCCCCGAGCCGGTGGCCGGGAGGGTGCCGCTGCCGGCGGTGCCGCGCACCACGAACGAGGCGTCGTTGTTCAGCCGCAGCAGGTTGGTGCCGCTCACGCTGACGGCGAACACCGAGTCGTTCTGCGCGTGTGCGGCCGCGGCGGACGCCAGCAGCAGCACGGCACCGCCCAGGGCGGTGCGAAGCGTGGTCTTCATCCCAGGATCTGGAAGGAGTGTGGGGCGGCCGCGCGGATGCTCGCGGACAGGCTCTGAATGCGATGGAGCGGGCGTGTCGGACGCGCATGGAATCTACCCTCCGCTCCCACGCTCCACAACCGATTTTCAGCCGATCTGCTACCCACCGTACCGCGTCGGCCAATTCACTGCGCCGCTTCGACGGCGTAGCCGCGGCTCGCTCTTCCCGCTTGCGCCTGGCCTTTGCCCGCGGGATCTGCTACGTCGCCACCGGGCGGCTCCGGCGTCGGCGCCAACGGGGGACGTGCGTCCGCCTCCCGGCCGACCGGAATGCGGCGATCATTGGCCGGCCGTTCCCTGTCCTCGACAACGTGGCGGCCGCATCCATTCCATTCTGGTGGCCGCGGCGCCCGCCTCGCTTCGGCCCCCACCCCGCAGCGAATGGCCGCTGCCGTGCCCCGCCTCTTTCGCGGCGGATTAGCGCGCGATGATCCTTCGCTCGCGTGCTTTGACATTCGGCGGGCGGCGAGTTAGGTTGCATGGCGTGATTATTGCAGCCGCCACCCGCGTCCATTCCCCCCGCACGGGGCAGGGGATCCGATGACCGCCCAGGTCCTCGGGGTGATCCCGGCCCGCCTCGGCTCCGCCCGACTCCCGCGCAAACCGCTGCACCCGATCGCCGGCAGACCCCTGATCGAATGGGTCTGGCGCCGCGCCGCCGCGTCCGGCGTCTTCGACGCGCTGGTCGTCGCGACGGACTCGGCCGAGGTGGCCGGGGTGGCGCGCGGGTTCGGGGCGGTGGTGGAGATGACGAGGGAGGATCATCCGAGCGGCACCGACCGCGTGGCCGAGGTGGCGCGGCGGCCGGAATACCGCGGCTTTCGCGTGATCGTGAACGTGCAGGGCGACGAGCCCTTCGTGCGCCGCGACCACCTGGAGGCCGCGGTTCGTCTCGTCCAGGGCGGCGGGTGGGAGGTGGGGACGGTGGCCACGCCGGTGGAGAGCGCCGGCGAGTGGCGCGAGGCCGGGGTGGTGAAGGTGGTGCGCGGCGACGACGGCCGCGCGCTCTACTTCAGCCGCGCGGCCGTTCCGCACCCCCGCGACGCGGAGCCGGACTTCGCCTCGGGCGCGTACCTGCGTCACGTGGGCGTCTACGCATACACGCGCGACGCGCTGCTGCGCTGGGTGTCGCTCCCCGAAGGCGAGCTGGAGCGCATCGAGAAGCTGGAGCAGCTGCGCGCGCTCGCCGCCGGCCTGAGGATCGGCGTCAGTGTCGGCGAGCCCGCCGAGGGCGGGGTGGACACCCCGGCCGACGCGGTCCGCGCGGAACGCATCATCCTGGAGAGCCAGGCACCCCCAGCCCTGGAACGAGCACGCACATGAGCGCCCTGAACACGGCCCCCACCAAGTACATCTTCGTCACCGGCGGCGTGGTGAGCTCGCTGGGCAAGGGGATCGCCGCGGCGTCGATCGGACGGCTGCTGGTGGAGCGCGGGCTGCGCGTGACCATCCAGAAGTTCGATCCGTACATCAACGTCGACCCGGGAACGCTCTCGCCCTTCCAGCACGGCGAGGTGTTCGTCACGGACGACGGCGCCGAGACGGACCTGGACCTGGGCCACTACGAGCGCTTCGTGGGCGCCGACCTCTCCCAGGCCAACAGCATCACCACGGGGCGCATCTACCAGGACGTGATCACCCGCGAGCGGCGGGGCGAATACCTGGGCGCCACGGTGCAGGTGATCCCGCACATCACCGACGCGATCAAGGGCGCCATCCGCCGGCTGGCGCCCAACCACGACGTGGTGATCACCGAGATCGGCGGCACGGTGGGCGACATCGAATCGCTGCCATTCCTGGAGGCGATCCGCCAGTACCGGCAGGAGGTGGGGCGCGAGCACACGCTCTTCATCCACCTCACCCTGATCCCCTACATCGCCGCCGCGGGCGAGCTGAAGACCAAGCCCACGCAGCACTCGGTGCGCGAGCTGATGGAGATCGGGATCCAGCCCGACGTGCTGATCTGCCGCGCCGAGCACGCCATCAGCCCCGAGATGAAGCGCAAGATCGCGCTCTTCTGCAACGTGGACGTGAACGCCGTGATCGAGGCGCGCGACGCCAGCACCATCTACGAGGTGCCGCTGGACTACGCGCGCCAGCGGCTGGACGAGCTGGTCACCTCCAAGCTGGGCCTGCACACCGAGAAGCCGGCGCTCACGGAGTGGAAGCAGCTGGTGGAGCGGGTGAAGAACCCGCGCAAGGGCGAGGTGCGCATCGCCGTGGTCGGCAAGTACGTGGCGCTGGTGGACAGCTACAAGTCGGTCCAGGAGGCGCTGATCCACGGCGGGATCGCCAACGACGTGAAGGTGAAGATCGACTGGCTCTCGTCGGAAGACTTCGAGAACGGCCAGAGCGCCGACAGGCTGGCCGGCTACCACGGCCTGCTGATCCCCGGCGGCTTCGGCGTGCGCGGGGTGGAGGGGATGCTGAGCGCGATCCGCTGGGCGCGCGAGAACGGGCTCCCCTTCTTCGGCATCTGCCTGGGGCTGCAGACGGCGGTGATCGAGTTCAGCCGCGGCGTCTGCGGGATCGAGGGCGCGCACAGCGCCGAGTGGGACGCGCAGACGGCGGATCCCGTGATCTGCCTGATGAACAGCCAGCGCGAGGTCACCGACCTGGGCGGCACGCAGCGGCTGGGGGCCTACACCGCGCGGCTGGTGCAGGGGAGCCTGGCCAGCGAGATCTACGGCGCGCAGGAGATCAGCGAGCGCCACCGGCACCGCTACGAGGTGAACAACAGCTACTGCGAGCAGCTGGAGGATGCCGGGCTGCGCATCAGCGGCGTGAGCCCCGACGGGAACCTGGTGGAGATGATCGAGATCCCCAGCCACCCCTGGTTCGTGGCCACCCAGGCGCACCCCGAGCTCAAGAGCCGCCCCGACCAGCCGCACCCGCTCTTCGCCTCGTTCGTCGCCGCTGCGGTCAGGCGCCGCGGCCCGGTGGCGTCGGCCGAGACGGCGCAGGCGGCGGACTCGCCGGCCGGGCAGCCGCGCGTGGCGGCGCTGGCGGGGGACTGATGGGCGAGCGGAGCGACGGCCGGGTGCACGCGCCCGAGGTCGTCCGGAAGCTGGACCTGGAGGCGCTGCTGCCGGAGGGCGAGGTCGCCGCGCTGGCGCGGAGCGGGCCGGTGGTGAAGAGCGGGCCGGGCGTGGCGAAGCTCTTTCGCATCGGGGCGCCGTTCTGGGTGATCGCGGGGCCGTGCGTGCTGGAGAGCGACGCGCTGAACCTGACCGTGGCCGAGGCGCTGGCCCGCATCGGCGACGACCTGGGGGTGCCGATCGTCTTCAAGGCCTCCTTCGACAAGGCCAACCGCTCGTCCCCCGGCAGCCCCCGCGGCCCCGGCGTGGACGACGGGCTGCGCAAGCTGGAGCGCGTCCGCGCGGCCACCGGGCTGCCGCTGCTGACCGACGTGCACCTCCCGGAGCAGTGCGCGCCGGTGGCCGAGGTGGTGGACGCGCTGCAGATCCCCGCCTTCCTCTGCCGGCAGACGGACCTGCTGATCGCCGCGGGCGCTACGGGGAAGCCGGTGAACGTGAAGAAGGGGCAGTGGATGGGCCCCGCCGAGATGAAGGGCGCCGCCGCCAAGGTGCGCGGCGCCGGCGCGCCCGGCGTCGCGGTCACCGAGCGGGGGACGTTCTTCGGCTACGGTAACCTGGTGGTCGACATGCGCTCCTTCGCGCTGATGCGGCAGGCGTGCGAGGCGCCGGCGGTGTTCGACGGGACGCACTCCGTCCAGCGCCCCGGCGAGGGCGCGGGGGTGAGCGGCGGCGAGCCGGGGCACATCCCGGCGCTGGTGCGCGCCGCGGTGGCCGCGGGGGCCGACGCGCTCTTTCTGGAGACGCACCCGGACCCCGCGAAGGGGCTGTCGGATACGACGAACATGCTTCCGCTGGACCGGCTGCGGCCGCTGCTGGAGCAGGTGCTGGAGATCCGCGCGGCGGTGCGGCCGTTCAGCTGGGAGGCGGGCGCGCGTGGCTGAGCCGATCGAGGCCGGGCTGGCCCGCCGCGTCAGGCTGGTGGTGCTGGACGTGGACGGCGTGATGACCGACGGCGGCGTCTACTTGGGCGCCACCGAGAGCGGAGAGCCGGTGGAGCTGAAGCGCTTCGACATCCAGGACGGGCTGGGGATCCGGTTGATGAAGGAGGCCGGGATCCAGGTTTCCATCGTCACCGGGCGCGAGAGCCACGCGGTGGCGCTCCGCGCGAAGGAGCTGGAGATCGACGACGTGTACCAGGACCGCACCGCCGCCAAGCTCAGGATCGTCGCCGAGCTGCTGGAGCGGCTGGGGATCGGCTGGGACGAGACGGCGTTCGTGGGCGACGACCTCCCCGACCTGCCGATCCTGCGCCGCGTGGGATTGCCGGCCGTCGTCGGCAATGCGACGAGCGATGCGCGGGCCACGGCGGTGTGGGCGGCCGAGAAGCACGGCGGGCGCGGCGCGGTGCGCGAGTTCGCCGAGGCGCTGCTCACCGCGCGCGGGCAGTGGGCCGAGCGGGTGGAGGCGTACGTGGCCGAGCGCGAGGGCGGCGCCGGCCGGGGCACCGGGCAATGACGGAAACGGTCCTCGCCGCGGACGGCGCTGCGCTGTCGCTGGAAGAGACGCTGGAGCGCGCCCGCCGCGTGATCCGCCAGGAAGCGGAAGCAGTCGCCGCGCTGGAAGGCCGGATCGGCGATGACTTCGCGGGGGCGGTGGAGGCGATCCTCCACGCCACCGGCCGGGTGATCGTGAGCGGGGTGGGGAAGAGCGGGATCGTGGCGCGCAAGATCGCCGCGACCATGACGTCGACGGGGACGCCGGCCACCTTCCTCCACCCGGTGGAGGCGCTGCACGGCGACCTGGGGATCGTGGGCGAGGGCGACGTGGCGGTGCTGCTCAGCAAGAGTGGCGAGAGCGAGGAGCTGCGCGGGCTGGTGGAATACCTGGGGCGGATGGGGGTCCGGCTCGTCACCATGACCGGCCGGATCGGGTCATCGCTGGCACGGCAGAGCGAATTCGTGCTGGACTGCTCGGTGGCCGAAGAGGCGTGCCCGCACGACCTGGCGCCCACCTCGTCCACCACGGCGGCGCTGGCGATGGGCGACGCGCTCGCCGTGGCGCTCCTGCTGCGCCGCGGCTTCGGCCGCGACGACTTCGCGCGGCTGCACCCGGGCGGCGCGCTGGGGCGGCGCCTCCTGCTGCGCGTGGCGGACGTGATGGTGACGCGCGACCTGCCGCTGCTGGGGGCGGACGCCACCATGCGCGAGGCCGTGGTGCAGCTGGCCGAGCGGCGCGGCACCGTCGCCATCGTGGACGAGGAGCGCCGCCTGCTGGGCGTGGTCACCAGCGGCGACCTGACGCGGCTGATGGAGCGCGAGGAACGGTTCTTCGCCGTCGACGTATCGCAGGTGATGACGCGGCAACCACTTACGGCCGAGCCCGAGCAGCTGGCCGCGGCCGCCGTGGGGGTGATGGAGCGGCACGGGGTGATGGCGCTGCCGGTGCTGGACGACGGCCGCCGCGTGATCGGGATGGTGCATCTGCACGATCTGATGCGGGCGGGAGCGGTTTGATCGAGGTGCGGAGGTGCGGAGGTGCGGAGGTGCGGAGGTGCGGAGGTGCGGAGGTGCAAAAAAATCGGGTGCGC
>Ga0207706_10001932_pt1 | contig 20356 bp, 21 predicted proteins | sample KBSC53metaG_FD_184318 | JGI IMG/M metagenome (GOLD analysis project Ga0207706, IMG submission 184318) | Corn rhizosphere microbial communities from Kellogg Biological Station, Michigan, USA - KBS C5-3 metaG (SPAdes) (version 2) | ecosystem: Host-associated > Plants > Roots > Rhizosphere > Soil ... | reverse complement strand
GACGTCGCGCACCCCGAGCTGAAGCGGGACCACGAAGTTCATGAACCCTATCACGAACGGCATCGCCACGAAGAAGATCATGATCGTGCCGTGCGCGGAGAAGATCTGGTTATAGTGCTCCGGCGGGAGATAGCCTTGCGACGCCCCGATCGCGAGCGACTGCTGCGCACGCATCATGATCGCATCGGCGAAGCCGCGCACCAGCATCAGCAGCGCGAGGACAATGTACATGACGCCGATGCGCTTGTGGTCGGTGGACGTGATGTATTCGTCCCAAAGATAGGGCCACCACCCCCTGCGCCAGACCCAGATGGCGATCGCGGCGACCGCTGCGATCACCACGAGAGACGTGATCAGCGGGATCGGCTCATCGAAGGGGATTGCGTCCCAGGTGAGTCGACCGAACAGGGTCATGCCGCTTTTTTCTCCGTCGGGGGGTTGTGCTGCGGGGGCGGCACCGGGCTTGGCGGAACGCGGTCAGCGACGATGGCATCGAAGAGGCCCGGTGCGACCGCGCCGTACGTCATCGGCTTCACGTAGCTGCTCGGCCTGGAGAGTTCGGCATAGCCGCGGCCGTCGAGGGCCGGTCCCTGGCCGCGGGCGCCCTGCGCCCACATCGCGAACTGGTCGGGCGGAAGCGCCTGGACCTGGAATTCCATTCCGGGGAAGCCATCGCCGCTGAAATGCGACGAAAGGCCGTTATAGGCGCCCGGCCTGTCCGCCTGCAGGTTCAGCCGCGTCGTCATCCGCGGCATCGTGTAGATCATCGTCCCCATCTGGGGGACGAAGAAGGCGTTCCAGACCGTCGCCGAGGTGAGGCGGAAGCTGACGGGGGTGCCGGCCGGAACCACCAGCTGGTTGACCGTGGCCACGCCCTGATCCGGGTAAATGAACAGCCATTTCCAATCCATCGAAACGACTTCCACCTTGAGCGGTGGGTTACCCGACTTCAGCGGTTTGCTCGGATCCAGATCGTGGCTGCCGATCCAGGCGATTCCGCCAAGCAGCATGATGGTCAGCGCCGGGATTGCCCACACGACCATCTCGATTGCCCCGGAATACTCCCAGTCCGGACGGTATTTTGCCTTGCTGTTGCCGCGCCGGAACCACCAGGCGAAAGCGACCGTCGCAATCATCGTCGGAATGATGATGGCGAGCATGATCGCCGTCGAGTTGATGAGGATCGTCTTCTCAGCGGCTGCGACGGGGCCGACGGGATCGAGGATTCCGCGATTGCAGGAAGACAGGGGAACAGCGCCCATGGCGGCGGCGCCAAGTCGCCAAGCGAATCCGGGTCGGAATCCGCTAATCGTCATGCCTTGCTGACAGAGCTGAAGATCATGAGCCCCACTTTGAATGCCGCTGAAACGGCAGACGGACGCAACTCAGAGTCGGTTCCTTAATTTGAGGCGATGCCGTGGGCAACCGGGGTTTCTCACGACGGCGGCTGGCGTTCGGCCGCTCGTCGAAGGAGGCGTTGACGCTTTGCCGCCGCCCTCCCACGATGGCTTCAAACCTGGGGAGATGGAGTTTGCGCAAACCCGCTTTTGCCGCCGCCGCCGCATTGATTGCCACTGCCGCGGTCGCTCAGACGAACGATCCCTATCTCTGGCTCGAAAATGTCACCGGGGAGAAGGCGCTTCAGCAGGTGAAGGCGTGGAACGCCGAAACCGAGGCTGAGCTTGCGAAGATGCCTCGCTACGAGGAGCATCGCCAGCGCGCTCTCGCCATTCTCAACAACCCCAGGCAGATCGCGACGCCCGACTCGGTGATGGGGGATGTCGTCGCCAATCATTGGATCGATGCCGATCACAAGCGCGGGCTATGGCGAGTCTCGCCGCTGGCCGCCTATCTCGCCGGAAAACCCGAATGGCGGACGCTGATTGACGTCGATGCGCTCGGCAAGGCGGAGGGCAAGAGCTGGGTCTGGCATGGTGCGAACTGCCTTCCGCCGGAATATCTCCGGTGCCTCGTCTCGCTCAGCCCCGGCGGCGGCGATGCCGACGTGATCCGCGAGTTTGACATCCCGAGCGGGAAGTTCGTCGAGGGCGGCTTCACTGTGCCCGAGGGGAAGAACAACGCGACCTGGGTCGATGGCGACACCTTGCTCGTCGCCCGTGTCGAGAGCGAGGCGACTGCCACACGGTCCGGCTATCCGCGTACCGTGAAGTCGTGGAAGCGGGGCACTCCGTGGAGCTCCGCCAGGACTATCGCCGAGGGTATCGAGAGCGACATTTCCGTCGGACCTTTCGCGGTGATGGACGGCGACACGCGCTATGTCGGAATCGACCGCGGGATCGGCTTCTATGCGGACAAGCGCTCGATACTCATGCCCGACGGCCGCCTCGTCGAGCTGCCGGTCCCCGAAACCGCGGAGTTCGAGACGATACTCAATGGCCAGGCGATCGTCCGGCTGATCGACGCGCTCGGCGAGCTCCAGCCCGGATCGCTCGTCGCGTTCGACCTGCCGGCGATGCTGGCCGGCAAGACGCCTTCGCCGACTCTGGTCATGGCGCCGACAAAATCGCAGTCGATCGAGGAGGTCGCCTCGAGCGCAAATATCCTCTGGGTGAAGGCGCTCGACGACGTCTCGGGGAAATTGTTCGCGTTATCGCGACAGCCGGACGGCAGCTGGTCGCAACGCGAGGTTCCGATGGCGTCGAACAGCACGATCCACATTGTCGAGACCAGCGACAAGAACGATTTCGCCTTCGCGACCGTCGAGGGCATGCTCGACCCGACCAGGCTCCTTGCCGTCGGGCCTGAAGATGTCCGGACCGTGCAGGTGCTTCCCGCCGAATTCGACGCGTCAAAATTTACCGTCGAGCAAAGGTTTGCGACGTCGAAGGACGGAACCCGCGTTCCTTATTTCCTCGTGCGAAAGAAGGGAGTGACCGGGCCAACCGGGACTCTCGTTCACGCTTATGGCGGCTTCCGGGTTGCGCAGACCCCGACTTACCTGACCGAGCAGCCCTATCGATCGGAGCCCCTCGGGATGTTCTGGGTTGAGGACGGCAATGCCTTCGTTCTCGCCAATCTGCGCGGCGGCGGCGAATATGGCCCTGAGTGGCACAAGGCGGCCCTTCGCGAAAAGCGTCAGAATGCGTTCGATGATTTGGAAGCGATCGCGCGCGACCTCATTCAGACCGGCGTGGCCCGCAAGGACGGCATCGCGATTTCGGGACGTTCGAACGGCGGCCTTCTCGTCGGTGCCGCCATGACCCAGCATCCCGAGCTATATTCCGCAGTGATCGCGGGTTCGCCGCTGGAGGACATGAAACGCTATTCGCACTTGCTGGCGGGCGCGTCGTGGATGGATGAATATGGCGATCCGGATAAGCCCGCCGACTGGGCCTTCATCTCCAAATATTCGCCGTACCAGAACGTCCGGAAGGACGTGAAATACCCGCCGGTCTTTTTCTATCTCTCAACGAAGGATGATCGCGTGCACCCCGGGCACGCGCGCAAGATGGCCGCCAGGCTCAAGGCCTATGGCGATCCGGTTTACTACCACGAATATACGGAAGGCGGGCATTCCGTCGGTGCCGACAGAAGCGAGGACGCCGTTCGAGCGGCGCTCCTCTGGGAGTTCCTGACGAAAGAGATCGGCAGCGGCGCGGACTAGGCCAGCGCCGCCGCCTATATTAGCGCGCTTCGCCGCGGGTGCCGTGCGGCGCCTGGCCCTTGTCGGCCTCGGTGGCAGGAACTTCGACGGTCTTGCAAACCTTCGTCGTCGAACCCAGGCGCGATCCGGTGGTCTGCGATTCCTCGATCTTCTTGCAGATGGTCTTCTTCACCATCTTCGGTGCCTCGACCTGGCTGGCCTGGGCCTGGGCCTGCGTCTGCGCCGGAGCGGCGGGTGCGGTCTGTGCAACGGCGGGGGCAGCGACGAGCGCAAGTGCAGCCCCGATGAACAACATCTTTTGCATATATGCTCCTGTAGGGATTGCCGCCGCCCTAGGCGAATGCGGAAAAACAAGAAAGGCGTTTTTAGACGAACCGGCGTGAACGCGGGATTTACGGCTGTTCTTGCGCCGGCCGGGCGGATGCCTCGACCGCAACGCCCGCGGGATGCTTGCGGTCGAGATGGCGCTTGATGATCTTGAGATTGCGAGTGTTGGAGCGGAAGAAGAAGTCGGGAATCGCGCCGACCAGCGGGATCATCCCCAAAAGCCAGTCCACCCCAATGTTCCCGCCCATCCGGGCGACACTCCATTTGGACATGCCGAGGTTCCGCGCCTCCCAGGCGAGATATGCTCCGATCGCGGCGGCTGCCGTTGGGCCGGCGAAAGGCACGAAGTCGAGGATAACGTCGAGGCCTACCGGACGGTTGATGCCGGGCAGGACGATGATCCGTTCCATCAGCCGCTCGAGCGCCTCGACGCGCTGGCGGACGGACGCCGGGTCGGTGCCGAGAGGCAATCCGGAAAATTTCTCGGTACTGAGCGCCATCACTCGCCTGTCCGGTCCAGCCTTTCCTCGAGACCCGTCAGCGTATGGATTGCGAAGCGGTTCCCGGAGAAGCCCGTTATCCTCGGGGCAACGAGTGACCAGCGGATCGGCGCAGCCAATGGCACGAACAGCTGAAGCGCGTCGATTTCCTTCGACGCCTCGGTGAAGAGCGCGATCCGCTGCGCGGGGACCGGAGTCTCCCGAGCTGCGTCGAGCAACTCGTCGATCTTCTCGTCGCAAACCGGCGAATGGCCGCAGTGGAAGTGGCGAAGGAACCAGGCCGCGGCTACCGATGGCGCGACTTGATCCACCAGCTTGAAGTCTGCCGTTTCCTCCATTCCGACGCGCTCGACGCCGATTCCAAGCGCTCCCCAATCCTGGGATAGCCTGCGAAACAGGATGTCGGCGCCGGGCCCGTCCGGCAGCGCGACCTGGATTTTCGGCTGCTCTTTGCCCGCGAACAGTCGTTTCGCGGTTTCGGCGAGGGCCGGCCGCCGATCGGCAATCGGAGTTGCTGCCCAGCCCGGTGGAACAGGATCGGGATAGCTCTCGATCCCGGGTTCGAGGACCGTCGCTCGTGGAACAAGGCCCGGGACCGCCGTCGATGCCACCAGCGAGTCGCGGTCGATCGCCGCGCTCAGGAGCTGCCGCACCTCCGGGTCCGATGCAGGCCCCGAGGCTCGAGCCGGAATGAGCCCGAACAGGCCGGATGCAGGATCGAATTGCAGGGCCCGGCGCGGCAGGTTGGCGGCGCGGGCGATCGGAAGGTCCGCGAACGTGCCGCCAAGAACCAGGTCGACCTGACCGGCACGGAAAGCGGAAACTGCCTTTTCCGCCGTGCTTCCACCCAGATCGAGCTGCTCACGTTCGGGCTTTTCCTCGTCGATCGCCGTTATTGCGCGCTTGAGCCGAATCACGCCTTTTTCCCTGGCAGGGGCGACGGAGAAAGGCCCCGTCCCGAACCCTTCGTAAACGAGCCCCATCTCGGGTTGGGCGAGCAGCTGAAGGAGATGCGGGCGCGGCTGCCTGAGCCGAATCTCGATGACTCGATCCGTCATCGCGACGATTTCGTCGACCGCTCCGAACGTGTCCTTCAGCTCGTTGCGGCTGGACGGAGCGATCGAGCGCCGGAGCATCCGTGCTATTTGCTGGGCGCTGATCTTGCGCCCGTTAGGCCAGTTTCCGTTGGCGAGGCGAAAGATGTAGCTGAGCCCGTCGTCGCTGACGTTCCACGTTTCCGCGAGTCCCGGCTCGATCTGGCCGCGAGCGTCGAAGCGGACCAGCCCCTGGGCTGCATTGTCAATCAGGACTGCATCGCCTGAGCCCAATGGTCCTTTCGCGGGATCGGCAAGCTTCGGGTCGGCCCCGATGACGCGCACCTGCACCACGCCTTCGGATTTGCCGTGGCAGGCGGCCGTCGTCGCCAGGGCGGCGAGCAGGAAAAGGCGGAGGAGCGGCATCCGCATTTCAGGACCCATAATCGCAATCGCCTGTTCAGCAACCGTCTGGCCTTATCGGCGTCAGTGTTTTACCAGACTAAGTCACTGGGCTTGGCTTCGCGAGATTGATGGGATCGATGGCCGATCACGACGGTGTCTGGAGCCGCGGAGGCGTCAACGTCGAGGATCTGCCGGATCCATTCGCCCCTCCGCCGGAGCCAGCAGCCGAAGAGCGCCCGCCTTCGAAGCGGTGGCGCCGCATCAGGATCGGCCTTCTGGGCTTCCTGGCGTTGGTCATGGTCACCTTGGGCTGGTTGGTGATCACGGCCCCGCTATCCCGGGCGCTGGAGCCTTTACCGGACCCGGCCATGCTGTTTCTCTCGGAAGAAGGGCGACCGATCGCCAGCCGCGGAGCGATGAAGGAAGCGCCGGTCGAGGCGGCGAAGCTTGACCCGCTAACTCCCGCCGCTTTCGTTTCCATCGAAGACCGCCGATTCTACCGACACTGGGGCATCGATCCGCGCGGGATCGGACGAGCGATGCTTGCCAATGCACGCGCCGGCGGAGTCCGCGAGGGCGGAAGCACGATCACTCAGCAGCTCGCGAAGACCAGCTTCCTTTCATCCGACAGAAGCATCAAGCGCAAGGCGCAGGAAGTCATCATTGCCTTCTGGCTCGAAGCCTGGCTGTCCAAGGAGGAGATCCTCTCGCGCTACCTCTCGAGCGTTTATTTCGGGGACGGCGTGTACGGGCTTCGCGCCGCGTCCCATCACTATTTCGATCGCGATCCGGAGAATTTGAACCTGGCGCAATCGGCAATGCTCGCCGGACTCGTCCAGGCGCCATCGCGGCTCGCCCCGACCAATCATTTGAAGGCGGCGCAGCGGCGCAGCCGGCTGGTTCTCCGGACAATGGCCGTGGCGGGCGCAATCAGCGAGGCGAGGGCGCGAAGGACGAAGCTGGCGAGACCGGCGGCGCAGGACAAGAGCCTGCCCTCGGGTACCTATTTCACCGATTGGGTCGCTCCCGACGCGCAGGACTCCTTCGACTCCGAATTCGGCCATGTCCGGGTCGACACCACGCTGGACGCCGATCTCCAGCGGATCGCCGTCCGCGCGGTCAATCGCGCCGCGATCGGGGATGCGCAGGCGGCCTTGGTCGCAATGCGGCCCGACGGTCGCGTCGTCGCGATGGTCGGCGGCAAGAGCTATGCCGACACTCCCTATAACCGAGCGACCCAGGCCCTCCGGCAGCCGGGATCGGCGTTCAAGCTGTTCGTCTATCTTGCCGCGATGCGGGCAGGGTGGACGCCCGACAGCACCATCGACGACTCGCCCGTCACCATCGGCGACTGGACTCCATCGAACAGCGACGGCGTGTATCGGGGAAAGATCACCCTTCGCGAGGCCTTCGCCCGCTCCAGCAATGCAGCGACGGTCCGGCTGTCCGAAACGATCGGCCGTGCCAATGTGCTTCGAGCCGCGCGCGACCTCGGGATCAGCTCGCCGCTTCCCGACGAGCCCAGCCTTCCCCTCGGAACCGGTGGCGTGAGCCTCCTCGAGCTTACGTCGGCTTATGCAGCAATTCTATTGGGCAGCTATCCCGTCGAAGCCCGGGGCCTGCCGGTCGACGCGGACTCGACCAATCTCGCCAGCTTTTTCTCACCCCGCGGAAGCCTCGACGAGCGGCGCGATCGTGCGCCGATGCTGGACCTGCTGTGGGCGGCGGCGAACACCGGGACCGGAAAGCGGGCGGCGATCTGGATACCGACGTTCGGCAAGACCGGCACGACTCAGGACAATCGCGATGCGGTGTTCGTCGGCTTTGCCGGCGACCTCGTTGTCGGCGTGTGGGTCGGGCGCGACGACGACACCTCGCTTGGGAAGATCAGCGGAGGAACGGTGCCGGCCCGGATCTGGCGTGATTTCATGAGCTCAGCAATCTCGATCGACGGCCGCCGGGGCCCACCGCTTCCTGCCGGCTACCGCAACCGTCCCCAGCCGGACCGGCCCGCCAGGCACCGAAGCCCGCTTCCCGACGACTGGAGCGATCGCGCCATTCGCGAGATCGGCAATGCGGTCGAGAAGTTGTTCGGCGAGAAATAGCTAGGGCGCGGGACTTCGCGGGACCCAGACTTCGGTTTCCGCGGTGCCGGCTGCGCGCCGATATCCCGCCATTGACCGGGCGATTGCTGGTTCGCCCATCAGCCAGCGCTTCGCCGGGATGCTCACGAGAATGACGTCAGGATGAGACTTGCCGACGTCGGCGACGAAGGAATCGATGTCGTCCCGATAGACCTGGCGAAGATAGTCGTCCTTGAGACCGACGTAGCGGGCGCCCGAGGCGGTGAACAAGCCCGCACTCGATCCAACCCAGTGGCCGCCGACATTGCGCGTGACGGGGTGGCCGGTTGTCAGCTGCGGGCTGAGAGCGATCATCGTCGGGCTTGGCGGGGCGACGGCCTCGATCGCCTTAGCGACGGCCGGGTCCGGGCGGATCGTCCACTCGTACATCTCGAAAAAGCCGACCAGTCCGAGCGCTGCGGCTACCGCCCGGCGCCGCTGTATCTCGACTCCCGTCGAGGCCGCAACCGATGCTGCGGCGACAAGGGCCAGCGCGGCCTGCGGCAGCCAGTGGTTGGGATAATTCTTCGCCTGGAGGATCGCTGCGAGAAGGAAGCCTGCCGCTCCAAGCCCGAACGCCCAGCTCAGCGGAGGGACCCGGCGAGGGCGCAGAATAGCGGCAAGGGCGATACTGATGGCCGGAAAGAGGGCTGGCCCGATGAGCAGCTTCCACAGCAGCTCGTGCATCGGCGCATAAGTTCGGGCGATGATCGGGATCCAATGGAAGTAGGCCGGCGCAAGCAGGAGAACCGCTGCGGCGTAGAGCAGAACCACAGCGACGGCAGCCGCGACCGCGGGCGCGAAGGGACGCAGCGACCGACGTTTCCACGCAGCCCAGATCGACGGAAGGAGCATTGCCGGAAGGAAATAGGGCTTGATGACAATGACTAGCCCGGCGGCGACGCCGGTTGCTGCGAGTACCTTCCGCCCCAGGACCTTGCCTTCCGCGATGCACGCGACCGCGGCCAGCGATGGCAAAGCGAGAAGGAGGGCCGCATGCTCACGCTGCGCGAAGAGGGCCATCGGCAGGACGAGCGTCGCGAAGGCAAGCGCTGCCGCGAGCAGACCTGGCCGCTCGATGCCGTCGAACCGTGCCGTGAGCCGCAAGGTCGCAATGACGCTCGCGATCCCTCCCGCCACGAATGCGCCTGCGACCGCCGCTTCGGCCTTTATGCCCGCGATCTTCGCCAGCCAGACGAGCGGAAGATAGAGCCACACCGACGCCGGCGGGTTCACCTCGAGAATATCGACATAGAGGCGATCGCCGGACAGTACGCGCTCGCAGACGGTGATCAGCCACGAAACGTCGGCATCGATCGGGACCAGCAGGGATTGGATGGCGATCGCGGCCAGTGCGGCGAGACCGACTGTCCACGGATAGATGCCGGGCCCCGCGCGCAGGTCGGCGACAAGCTCCGCGGGCGCCGGCGCGCGTCCGTGTATGGCGGACAGTTTCATGGGAACCCACTGCTAGCGGGGAAAAGTGCGGAAAAAGTTAAGTTCTGGAAACCTGTCGCCTTAAGGGTTTCTCAACCCCTCAAGCCCTAATCCTCTCTGCAACCTACGCGAAGTTCATGGCGCAGGTGGGGGAGCTTGTCTCCCGATAGTGGAGCCTAAGGAGACCGGACATGGCCAAGTTTCTGAAGCTGATTAAAAACGAGAACGGTGCGACCGCCATCGAGTATGGCCTCATTGCAGCCCTCATCGCCGTTGCGGCGATCGGTGCGATGAGCAGCGTTGGTAACTCGCTGAGCAGCACCTTCAGCAACGTCGCGAGCGCGCTCTAAACAACGCGTTCGGACTGAGGGGCGGCGGTGCCGAAAGGCGCCGCCGCTTTTCTTTTGCCCGGGTCGAAAGTGAGCCACGCAAGCGAAAATCCAGCAGCGACCGGTGTCAGGTTCGGACCCGGGTAAAAGCCGAAATAGGCCAGGAACGGCCCCAGCAGGCATAGCCAGACAATTGCCGCCCGCCACGGCCGCGTCCGATCTTCCAGAAAGACCGCAAGCGGCCAGATCAGAAGCATCGAATCGTAGGTCAGCATGTAGGGCGACATGAGCATCGTTGCCGATGCGAGGATCGCGCCACGCTCCTCGTCTCCGCCCGCCCAGGCGCGCCAGGTCAGGATCGCGGCCGCGAGACCCGCCATTCCCTGAATCGCAAGCGCGACGGGTTGCGGAATCCCGAAGAAGCGCAGGAACGAGAAGAGGCTGGCGAGCTCCGACCAGTTCCAGCGGCTGAGATCCATGAAACCGGCATATTGGCCGGTAATCGCGAGGAATGCTCGATAGGACTCAGTCCCAAAAACCAGCCAGGCCGCCACAAGCAGCAGTATCGACGAAAGAGCCGCGCCCGCCACCGAATCCCAGCGCCGTGCGGCGACGAGAGCGACCGGCACCAGGATTGCGAGCTGCGGCTTGAGGATCAGGATGCCGAGCACGACTCCGGCGAGAAAGGGCCGCCTTGCGACCATCGAGACGCCGAGGATGAAAACCCCGGACGTCAGAAGTCCGTTCTGGCCGATGATCGCATTCACGATCGCCGATGGATGGGCGAATGCATAGCGCGCGGTCGCGAAGTTGCGGGTCGCAGCGAAATAGAGCGCAGAGGTTGCAAGGATCCACAGCAGGTAGGCCAGCCAGAACGGGTGGAAGGCAATGGTCGCGACGATGAACAGGAACGGGGGCGGGTACGGGAAGGGCATCAGCCCGCCCATGTGCGCCACGGTCATCTCGACCGCCCGGTGCGCCGCGATGTCATAGGCGAGCGCAGGAGTGCCCATCAGCGCCAGCCGTCCCGCTGCCCAGAAGCTTGCGAAGTCGACCGCGGGCGCGAGCGAATGGTAGACCCAGGTGGCGATGACGATTGTAATTGCGAAGCTCGTCGAGAAGGCGAGCGCGACGAGCGCAAAGAGCCGAAATATTCGAGGCTGATCCGCCGGACCGTGAGCCATTCCACCCCCCCGGGGCCCGTTTGAGCGGAATCGCGAGTGCCGCTCAAGGCCCCCCAATGATTTAGCGAATCCGCGCCGGTTCCGCGCCGGCTGATCACTCAGGCGTGAAGCGGGGCCATGTCGGTGTCGCCGAACGTCCTCACCTTGCGATCACCGCACCAGAGCTGGAGCGGCCGATGATCCGACTGGCCGGCGATGTGGATTGCGTCGACGTCGTCAGAGGCTTCGATCATGCGCTCGCGATCGACCTGCTTTGTATGTGGGTTGATGAAGCAGAGGCGGTATCGGAGCATCCTGTCGTCCTGTCGGTCGGTCGCGGCACATAAACGCGCCGCAATCGCGGCGTTTCCAATAGCGGTACGGGCTTGCCGCGGCAAACGCGGACAGGTAGGCGCGGCGCCGATCCCAACCCGATATCTCAGGAGACCGCTCGGCCATGGCCGTCACGCGCACCTTTTCGATCATCAAGCCCGACGCAACACGCCGCAATCTCACCGGCGCGATTACCAAGATGCTCGAGGAAGCCGGCCTTCGCGTCGTCGCGTCCAAGCGCATTCACATGACTCGCGACCAGGCCGAGGGCTTCTACGCTGTCCACAAGGAACGGCCCTTTTACAACGACCTGTGCACCTTCATGACCTCCGGCCCGGTCGTGGTTCAGGTCCTCGAGGGCGAAGACGCGGTGAAGCGCAATCGAGACGTCATGGGCGCGACGAACCCCGCCGACGCAGCCGAGGGCACGATCCGCAAATGCTATGCCGAATCGATCGAGGCCAATTCGGTCCACGGGTCCGACAGCGATGAGAATGCGAAGATCGAGATCGACTTCTTCTTCGAGCCCGGTGAAATCGTCGGCTAGACCGTCCGGGGGACGGTCGTGAGCCGGCGATCGCAGGCTAGCGGCTGATTCCGACTAGGTGGAGCGAGCGGCTTCCGAACAGGCCGCCGCCCTTCCACATGTAGCGCAACGTATAAGTGCCGCCGCTTCGACGGTCCTGGCCCATCTCGACGTAGCGGGCATCGATCCGGACGCGCACCGAAAGAGTGCGGTTCTTGGGCTCCTTCTCGCGGTCGCCAAGGGCCGATCGGACATCATCCGAATCGAGCTCGCCGTCGCTTCCCACCAGGATTGGCGATGCGCCGGGAATCGTGACGGTAAGGGACTGGAGCGCGTGGCTCGGCTCGACCGGGCTGATCTCCAGCCTCTCCCCGTCGTCTTCGCGTTTGCCGCGCAGCGACAGAGGTATCGGCTGGCGTTGCTCGACGATCCTGGTAGGCCCGTCGTCATCGCCGCTGTTCTTCCAGCTGATCCATACTCCGAACGCCGAGACAAGAAGAGCGGCGAGGGCGATCAGCTCTCCTATGGTTATCCAGCGGCGGCGCGTGCGTTCCTGTTCGCTCTCGCTCATCGTCCGCCCATTTCCAGCAGCCGTCGCGGAGCCGCGAGCTCCCAGCTTCGCGCGATCCGGCTGTCGACGAGCTCCCAGTCCACCGAATCCCCCGCAAGATTGATTCCCACCCAGCCGGATGGGCCGAGATAGGCCGGCTTAGAATAGGTCTCGGGATCCGCTTCAATCAGCATTTCCTGTTCGTCCGGACCGCTCGTGCGAACGCACACCACAGTCCGGCCGTCGCCGTGATGATTGTCGCGAAACTGCGCGAACTGCTTGCCCGCGACGAAGAAGGTCGGCTGACCGTGCGAAAGCCGCTCCTCGGTCTCCGGCAATTCGAGCGCCGAAGCGCGGATTTTCGACAGAAGATCGGTCATCGCGTGACGAACTCCGCCAGCGCCTTCGGGTAAAGCCGATGTTCCGCTTCAAGGACCCTCGCGTCCAGCGAGCTTTCCGTATCCCCCGGCAAGACCGGGACTTCGGCCTGCGCGAGTACGTCGCCCGAATCCAGCTCCTCGGTGACGAGATGGACGCTGCAGCCGCTGACGGCATCGCCTGCTTCGATCGCCCGGCGGTGCGTATCGAGGCCGCGATACCTGGGAAGCAAGGACGGGTGGATATTGAGGATTCGGCCCTCCCAGTTGCGCGTGAACTCCGCGGACAGGATGCGCATGAATCCTGCAAGCGCAATCGTTCCGACGCGATGGTCCGCCAGCGACTGGTCGAGCGCCGCCTCCCAAGCGGCCTTGTCGACCCCGCGGCTGTCCCAGGTCCAGGTCGGTATCGCGCGGTCGCGCGCCCAGGCGAGGCCTGGCGCCAACGGCTTGTTGGAAGCAACCAGCACGACCTCGTAGCCGCTCGCCTGTTCGACGATTGCTTTCATATTGCTCCCGCGGCCGGAAATCAGGACCGCGACCCGGGTCGGCTCACGCATCGTGCGATGCGGTCCACTCGCGGCTGGAGCCGAAGGTGCCGGCTGCTCCGGCGACCGTGCAGCCGCGCGAGCCGCTTTCCACAGATCCAATGATGCGCGCGCTTTCACTGCTCTGCTCCAGCCGCGAGATGACCGCGCCAGAATTCTCGGAAGCGACGACCGCGACCATCCCGATTCCGCAGTTGAAGGTGCGGGCCATTTCCTCGGCAACAATGGAACCGCCCTCCTGGAGGAGCGCAAACACTGGCGGGAATTCCCACAGGCCGGCATCGATCGTCGCTCGGCACCCTTCGGGCAGCACCCGCGGCACGTTTTCGAGCAATCCGCCGCCTGTGATGTGTGCCAGCCCGTGAATCAGCCCGTCCCGAACGAGCGGCAGGAGCGGCTTCACATAGATTCGCGTCGGCTCGAGGAGCGCCTCGCCGAGGCTGACTCCCGGCAGGAATGGCGCTTCGGCCGCAAGGTCCCAATCATTCTCGGCAATGATCCGCCGCACCAGCGAGAAGCCGTTGCTGTGCACGCCCGAGCTAGCGATCCCTACGATCACGTCGCCGGGCGCGACCCGGCTGCCGTCGATGAGCTCGCCGCGCTCGACCGCGCCGACGCAGAAGCCGGCGACATCGTAATCCCCGGGCGCGTACATGCCCGGCATCTCCGCAGTCTCGCCGCCGATGAGCGCGCATCCGGCCTGCCGGCATCCCTCGGCGATCGATTCGACCACGGCTTCGGCAATTTCGATGTCGAGCTTGGCGCTTGCGAAATAATCGAGGAAAAATAATGGTTCGGCGCCCTGGACGATGAGATCGTTCGCGCACATCGCAACGAGGTCGATCCCGACGCCGGAGTGCCGGTTCAACTCGATGGCCAGCTTGAGCTTCGTACCGACGCCGTCGTTGGCCGCGACGAGCAGGGGGTCGCGATAACCCGCGGCCTTCAGGTCGAAGAGCCCGCCGAATCCGCCCAGCTGCGCATCGGAGCCCGGACGGGAGGTCGATCGGGCCAGCGGCCCGATGGCTTTGACAAGCGCATTGCCGGCGTCGATCGACACTCCGGCATCGGCATAAGTGAGCGGCTTTTGCGGCATTCGGGTGCCGCCTAGCCACAACCCGCTTGGATTTCCACGCCGTTATCGCCAAAAGCGCCCCTTCATGGTTCGCCATTCCTGGTTCATCGCTGCTTTCGTTGCGCTTCTCGGCCTCGCCATCGGCGGGGTTCTTTTTGCGCAAATGGAATCCACCGAGCGAGGAATCCTCCCGCTCGATAGCTCCGGCACGCTCGAGATCGGCGGGATCCATGTCGACGTCGGCGGCAAGGATGCCCAGTCCGCGCGCTTCGCCGGATGGCGCATCGCCCAGCGCGAAGGCTTCAAGAGGCTTTGGGCGAAGAGCCACAGGCTGCCGCCCTCCAAGGCTCCGTCGCTTTCGGATGCGACGTTGGACGACATCGTGAGCTCGATCATCGTCCAGCGCGAACAGATCGGGCCGAACCGCTATATTGCCGACCTCGGAGTCCTGTTCGACCGCGCTCGTGCCGGACAATTGCTCGGCATAGCCGGAGTCAGCGAGCGCTCGCAGCCGATGCTTCTGTTTCCCGTGACCGTCACGGCAGGAACGGAAACCAGCGTCGAGCTTCGCAACCCGTGGCAGCGCGCCTGGGCGGAGTTCCGCACGTCGCAAAGTCCCATCGATTACGTCCGGGTGAGCGGCATGGGTGTCGATCCATTGCTCATCAATGCCGCCAAGACGTCACGTCCGGGCCGCGGCTGGTGGCGGGACATCCTCGATCTCTACGGCGCAGCCGACATCCTCGTGGCCGAAGTGATGGTCCACCGTCTCTATCCCGGCGGGCCGGCGCGGGCGAGGTTTATCGGACGCCATGGACCGGACGGCGAAATCATCGGTGGATTCGACCTAACCGCGCCCAACAGCGCTGGGATTGCGGACATGATGCAGGAAGGCGTCCGGCGGATGGATGAGTTGTTCATCGCCGCCTATCACGACGGTCGGCTGCAGCGCGATTCCTCGTTGAACCTGCCCGAGCCGCCTCCGCCGCCGCCCGAGGACGTGCAGATCCAGCATGCGCCGGCCCAGTACCAGGTGGGAGTCGTCGCTCCCAATGCGGCAACTTACAATTCGGCGCTAGCGCACCTGCGCGCAGTTCCGGGCGTCGAACGAGTCGAGCAGGTCAATATCGCGCTCGGCGACACCAGCTACTTCTTCATCACCTATCGCGGCGAGCTCAGCACCTTGCGTTCGATCCTCATGTCGCGCGGATGGGGAGCCGACGTTTCGGGCAGGCAATTGCGCATGTATGTGCGCGCGGCGCCGAGCACTCCGGCGCCCCAGCCGCAGCCTCAGCAGCCCGCGCCGGCGACGAACACGACCCCTCCCGCAGTTCAGAACAAGACGACGGCCGGTGCCGACGCCCCACCGCAGGGCGGAGCGCAATGAGCATTGGAAGGGAGCAGATCGCGCTCCCGCTGGACTGGCCGCAAAGCCAGGGCGAATCGCGACTGATCGTTACCGACGGCAACCGCGAGGCGTTCGAGCATTTCCGCAAGTGGAGCCTGTGGCCGGTCAAGGCGACGCTCCTGACCGGGCCGCGCCGCTCCGGGCGAACGCTACTCGCGCGCAATTTCGTCGAACGGGTGGGCGGGCGAGTCGTCGACCAGGCAGACCGGACCGATGAAGAGGAGTTGTTCCACGCCTGGAACGCGGCGCAGGAAAGCGGGCGTCCGCTCGTCATGATCGTCGATCGGGTCCCGCCGGAATGGCAAATTTCCCTCCCCGACCTGAGGACTCGGCTCGCCGTTACGCCGGTCGCTCGAATCGGCGAGCCGGACGATGCGCTCTTCCAGGCGCTGATCGAGCTTCATTTCGCCGACCGGGGCCTTCACGTGCCCAGGGAAGCGCTGCGATTCATGACCGAGCGGTTGCACCGCGACTACTGGACGATCGAGCGGGCAGTGGAATGTGTCGATCGCTACGCGATTGCCGAACGTGCGCGAGTAAGCCTTCCGACCGTCCGCCGCGCGCTCATCGAATCGGGAATGATCGACAGCTAGCTGCAGGCAATCCTGTCGACGCGGTTGTTCGCGTCCGTGTAGACGGTCAGCCGCTGCGGCGAATATTCCATTGTGATCATGGTGCCCGGCGGAACGATGCGGACGATCGACGCGCCGGAGACCTGCTTCATCGCCGCCTGGACGTCGGCCGTGGCTTCCTGGCCGACGAACTGCTGGATGTTGGCCGGATCGCAGGTGCCGCCGCCCGTCGCGCCGTGAACCGGGGGCGCTGCATCCGCCGGTGGATTGGTCGCACAGGCGCTCACGGCGAAGAATATCCCGGCCATGATCGCGATTTGTCCATTCACGCTTCAACCTCCTCGGCGATTCGGCTCATCTTGAGCTTTCCATTCTCGATCGCGAACGCCAGCCGCCCTTCAACCAGAGCGAGGGCGTCGCGGCCGAACTCCTCAAACCGCCAACCTTTAAGGATGTTCAAATCGCGCACACCGGCGGCGAGCGATTCGAGGTCGTCGCTGCGGGCAATCAGCCTCGGCGCGACACCGCTTTCCTTGGCGCGGATCTTTAGGAGGAGCTTGAGGAGGTCGCTGACCAGCGCTGCGTCCTTCGTCAGGCCAGGGCGCCTCGGCTCACGCGAGGGCAATTCGTCATGGTTGAGCGGCTTCGCCTTCGCCACCGCAGCCATGAGGCGGGCGCCGATATCGTTGCTTTTCCACCCGGTAGAGAGCCCACGGACCTTGGCAAGATCCTCCTGGGTCTTGGGTGGATGGGCGGCGAGCTCGACGAGCGTGTCGTCCTTGACGATACGCCCCCGCGGGATGTTCTTCGACCGGGCCTCGGTCTCGCGCCAGGCCGCGAGTGCCTTCAAGCGGCCGAGGACGGTGGGGTTGCGGGTAGGAAGGCGAAGCCGCTTCCATGCGTCCTCAGGCTCGAAGGCGAAGCTCGACGGGTCGGCGAGCCGTTCCATTTCCTCGTCGAGCCATGCGCCCCGGCCGGTTTTCTTCAGCTTCTCGACAAGGCGCGGGAAAATCTTGGCCAGGTGGGTGACGTCGGCGATCGCATAGTCGATCTGCCTCTTGTCGAGCGGCCGGCGGCTCCAGTCGGTGAAGCGCGCGCCCTTGTCGAGGCTGTGGCCGAGCATCGACTCGATGAGGTTCGAATAGCCGACCTGCTCGCCGTGCCCGAGAGCCATCGCCGCAATCTGAGTGTCGAACAGGGCCTTGGGCATCTTTCCGGTCAGGTTGTGGACGATCTCCAGGTCCTGGCTCCCCGCATGGAAGACCTTAAGCACCTCTTCGTTGTTCACGATCAGGTCGAGAAGCGGAGAGAGGTCGATGCCCTCCGCCTTCGGATCGATCGCCGCCGCCTCCTCGGTGCTCGCGATCTGGATAAGGCAAAGGTCCGGCCAGTAGCTGTTCTCGCGCATGAACTCCGTGTCGACGGCGACGAACGGATGCTGCGAGAGACGCTTCACCAGGTCGGAAAGCGCGTCGGTCTTCGTAATCAGGGGATGAATCTTCATAGGATTGCGGGCGCAATAGCCGCCAGTTCGGGTTGACAAAAGGCTTTCCGAAAGGGAAGCGCCGCCGCGACTTCCAACCATCGTCGCCCCGGGCTCGAGCCGGGGTCTGCCTGCCTTTACGATGAAGGGAAAGGCGGGTCGCGGGTCAAGCCCGGGATGACGTTCATAGAGAATGACGGACATGCACGCCTACCGCACCCATAAATGCGCAGAGTTGCGCTCGACGGACGTTGGAACGACGGTGCGCCTGTCGGGCTGGATCCATCGCAGGCGGGACCATGGCGGGGTGCTCTTCATCGACCTTCGCGACCATTATGGGATCACGCAGATCGTCGCCGACGAGGACAATCCCGTCCAGAAGCTGCTCGATTCGCTGAAGCTGGAGTCGGTCGTCACCGTGACTGGCGAAGTCGTCGCCCGCTCCGCAGAGGCGGTCAACCCCAAGCTGCCGACCGGCGAGATCGAAGTCGTCGCCCGAGAAGTTGAGGTCCAGTCGCACGCCGAAGAGCTTCCGATGCCGGTGGCGACCGAAGCGGACTATCCCGAGGATATCCGCCTTACCTACCGCTACCTCGACCTTCGCCGCGAGCAGATGCACCGCAACATCATGCTCCGCTCGGCCGTGATCGCGTCGATCCGGCGCCGGATGATCGAGCAGGGATTCATGGAGTTCCAGACCCCGATCCTGACCGCCAGCTCGCCCGAGGGCGCCCGCGATTATCTCGTCCCGAGCCGCGTCCACCCGGGCAAGTTCTACGCGCTCCCGCAGGCGCCGCAGATGTTCAAGCAGCTGATCATGGTCGCGGGCTTCGACAAATATTTCCAGATCGCGCCCTGCTTCCGCGACGAGGACGCGCGGGCCGACCGCTCGCCCGGGGAATTCTACCAGCTAGACTTCGAGATGAGCTACGTGACGCAGGAGGACGTGTTCGCGGCGATCGAGCCGGTGCTCGCCGGTGTATTCGAGGAATTCGCAGACGGACGGAGCGTCACTCCGGCCGGGGAATTCCCGCGCATCGCCTACAAGGATTCGATGCTGAAATACGGTTCCGACAAGCCGGACCTGCGCAACCCGCTGCTGGTCCATGACGTCGGAGATCATTTCAAAGGCTCGGGCTTCGGCCTGTTCGCTGGGTTGGTCGAGAAGGGGGCGGTCGTCCGCGCGGTCGGCGCTCCGAACACCGCCGACAAGAGCCGCAAGTTCTTCGACGATATGAACGATTGGGCGCGGAGCGAAGGCTTCGCAGGGCTAGGCTATGCGACGCGCAAGGGCGGCGAATGGGGTGGGCCGATCGCCAAGAACCACGGCACCGAAGGCATGGACAAAATCGCCGAGGAGATGGGTCTTGGCCCCGACGACGGGATTTTCTTCGCCGCCGGCAAGGAAGCCGAAGCCGCGAAGCTGGCCGGGTTCGCCCGCACGCGGGTTGGCGAGCAACTCGACCTAATCGAGAAGGGCGCGTTCCGCTTCTGCTGGATCGTCGACTATCCGATGTACGAATATGACGAGGACGCGAAGAAGGTCGACTTCAGCCACAACCCCTTCTCGATGCCGCAGGGCGGGCTCGAAGCGTTGGAGACCAAGGACCCGCTAGAGATCCTCGCCTACCAGTACGATATCGTCTGCAACGGCGTGGAGTTGAGCAGCGGCGCGATCCGCAATCACCGCCCCGACATCATGTACAAGGCGTTCGAGATCGCCGGTTACACGCGTGAAGAGGTCGACACTAACTTCGCCGGCATGATCAACGCCTTCAAGTACGGCGCTCCGCCGCACGGAGGCTCCGCGCCAGGCATCGACCGCATCGTCATGCTGCTGGCCGACGAGCCGAACATCCGCGAGGTCATTCTCTTCCCGATGACCCAGAAGGCCGAGGACCTGATGATGAAGGCGCCTGCCGAGGTTCCGGCGAAGCACCTTCGCGAGCTCGGGATCAGGATCGTAGAGCCGAGCTAGCGCAGTCGTCCGGCTAATGTCCGCTTTGGGTGGAAAGCGGACATTGCCAACCTGTGCCTGATTGGCGACTATCGGCCCATGGCAAGCCGCGACCTAAAAGGCGAAGTCATAGACTTAGTTGCCAACGAACGGGGCCTAGCCCGTGAAAGGGTCCAACTTTCAGATCGACTCCTCCAAGACCTTGGCATGGACGGTGACGACGCGGTGGACTTCTTCAAGAGCGTCCACGAACGCTTCGGAACAGACTTCACGCATCTCGGGGAACATTGGAGCAGTCACTTCGGACCCGAAGGGGTTTCTTGCCTGACTGTGCTGGTTCTCGTGCCAGCCGTCCTCATCGGTGGAGCAATCGCAGGCTTTGCTGGCCTGCCAACGTTCTGGAGTGCTGTGTTGCTGGTGGCGTTGCTGGCCGCGACGCTATGGGCATATTGGCGATGGGGACCACGCGACAAGATGATTCCCGTCACAGTCGGGGATGTGATTGCCGCCGTCGAGGCAGGCGCGTGGCCCAAACCACCGAAGGCCTAGTGTCCGCAATGGGTCGAAAGCTGCCGCGTCCGTTT